>Ga0310810_10007463_pt1 | contig 12477 bp, 8 predicted proteins | sample NCmetagenome_FD_207641 | JGI IMG/M metagenome (GOLD analysis project Ga0310810, IMG submission 207641) | Soil microbial communities from experimental microcosm in Duke University, North Carolina, United States - NC | ecosystem: Engineered > Artificial ecosystem > Soil microcosm > Unclassified ... | reverse complement strand
CTTCCCGCCTTTACGTCGGTCACGGCCAAGCCGTGCTGCGATGCCGGCAAACCCGCGCGCGTTGCCTCGTCCTGGCTCAACGGCTGTACCGCGATGCCCAACTTGTCGTAACTCGAGCCGCTGTTGTCGGGGCTCCCGCTGCTGTCGTTGCTCGCCACCTGCTGGTCGTTAGGCGCCTGCGCCAGCTTGACCTTGAAATCCATCTGCTTCCCGTAGCGCATCACCGTCACGTCGACCGTCTGCCCCGGCTGGTGCATGCGGATGATCCGCTGCAACTGCGCCACGTGGTCGATGGGCTGCCCGTCGATCGCGATGATCACGTCGCCCGCTTCGATGCCGGCGTCGGCGGCTGGGCTCGGCCCGTCCGGCGACTTGCCTCCCACCTGCGCGCCACGAATGTCCTTGAGACCCGCCGCTTGCGCAGCATTCGGATCGACATCGCTGATCGACACACCCAGAATGGCGCGCCGCACGTGCCCGTACTTGATGATGTCATCCATCACGCTCTTGGCGAGCGTGATCGGAATCGCGAACCCGTAGCCCGAGTAGTAGCCGGTCTGGCTCGCGATCGCGCTGTTGATGCCGATCACGTTGCCGTTGATGTCGACCAGCGGGCCGCCCGAGTTCCCGGGATTGATCGCCGCATCCGTCTGGATGTAGTCGACCACCGCGTACTGCGAGGCATAGAGATTCCGCAGACTTCCGCTGCGGCCCTTGGCGCTGATGATGCCGGCCGTGACCGTGAAGTCCAGTTGCAACGGGTTGCCGATCGCGACGACCCATTGGCCTACCTGGGCCTTGCCATCATCGCCTAACGTGACGGTCGGCAAGCCGGACGCCTCGATCTTGATCACCGCGACGTCCGTCGTGGGATCGCGGCCCACCACCTTTGCCTTGTACACGTGACCGTCAAAGAGCTTGACGCTCAGCTTGTCCGCGTCGGCGACCACGTGATTGTTGGTGAGGATGTATCCGTCGGGCGATACGATGAACCCGGAGCCGAGTCCTTCTTCAGGCTGCGACTGCTGCGGCCCGAACTGACGAAAGAAGTCCTCCATGCCCGGCGGCAGCTGTCCCTGCGGCACACGCTGCACGCGCGCCTGTCGCTCGGTGGTGATCGAGACCACGGCGGGCCGTACGTGATCGACGATCGACACGAACCCGTTGCTCAGGTTCGCGACGGGGGCCATCGCCGATGGCGATACGGCTGCCGAAGCCAGCCGCGACGGCGTCGATCTCTGTTGTGCGAAGCCGAAGGGCGTCAGGTTGAGCCCACCGGCGAGAATGAGTCCGCCCGCGAACGCGATGATCGCGACAATGGCAGCAATGCCAAGCGCACCAAGCCGCGGACGGCGAGAGTCATGTGGCGTCATACGTCCAATCCGATGTGAGAGCTGTGTAGAAACGATACCCCATGGCGCGGTTGCAAGTTTCACGCGACCCGATCCAATGCACCTGCCCGCCACGCCTCGATGCGCAACGCGCGGCTCGACCGCACACCGCACACCGCGTTGGTCACAATTGCAGTCCCGTCCGTTGCCGTCAAGCATAACGAGCGCCGGGCACTGCCCGACGCTCGCTGCTCGAAGACCAATCGGGCCCAACCACCCACTGCCCCTTACTTCTTGTCTTCCTCGACGATCTCGTAGTCGGCCTCGACCACGTCATCCTTGCGGTCGGTCCCCTTCGGATTGTCGGCGGCGCTCTCCTGCGCGGCGTGACTGGTTGCAGTCTCACCCTGCGCGTGCTGTCCCTGTGCATACAACGATTGACCGGCTTCGCTGTAAGCACGCGTCAGCTCTTCGTGCGCCGACTTGATCTCGTTCATGTCCTCGCCGCGCAGTGCCTTGCGTGAGCGCTCCACAGCGCTCTCGAGCTTGCTCTTGAGCTCCGCCGAGAGCCGATCCGACCACTCCTTCGAGTTTTTCTCGACCTCGTAGGCCAGGCTGTCCAGCCGGTTCCGGCTGTCGATCTCGTCGCGGCGCTGCTTGTCTTCGCTCGCGTGCGACTCGGCGTCCTTCACCATGCGCTGAATTTCGCTCTCGGAGAGACCGCTCGACGCTTCGATGCGAATCTTCTGTTCCTTGCCCGTGGCCTTGTCCTTCGCGGTCACGTGCAAGATGCCGTTGGCATCGATGTCGAACGTCACTTCCACCTGCGGCATGCCGCGTGGTGCGGGCGGAATACCCGTGAGCTGGAACTTGCCGATCGTCTTGTTGTACACGGCCAGCTCGCGCTCGCCCTGCAACACGTGGATCTCCACCTGCGTCTGGTTGTCTTCCGCCGTCGAGAACGTTTCCGACTTCTTGGTCGGGATCGTCGTATTGCGCGGAATGAGCACGGTGGTCACGCCGCCTAACGTCTCGATGCCGAGCGATAGCGGCGTCACGTCGAGCAGCAGCACATCCTTTTGCTCGCCCGTCAAAACAGCACCCTGAATGGCCGCGCCGATGGCGACGACCTCATCCGGGTTCACGCCCTTGTGCGGGTCCTTCTTGAAGAAGTCCTTGACGATCTGTTGCACTTTGGGCATGCGCGTCTGGCCGCCGACGAGGATCACCTCGTCGATCTGCTCCGGCTTGAGACCCGCGTCCTTCAGCGCTTGCTCCATGGGCGGGATCGAGCGCTGGATGAGGTCGTCCACCAGCTGCTCGAGCTTTGCCCGCGTGAGCGAGTAGTTCAGGTGCTTTGGTCCGGACTGATCCGCCGTGATGAACGGGAGATTGATGTCCGTCTGCTGCGTGGACGAGAGCTCCATCTTCGCCTTCTCGGCGGCTTCCTTGAGCCGCTGGAGCGCCATCGGATCCTTGGCGAGATCGATGCCCTGGTCGCGCTTGAACTCGGACACGAGCCAGTTGATCACGCGCTGGTCGAAGTCGTCGCCGCCAAGGTGCGTGTCGCCGTTGGTGGACTTCACCTCGAATTGGCGAGAGCCCTCGACATCGTACAACTCGAGGACCGAGATGTCGTACGTGCCGCCACCCAGGTCGAACACGGCGACTTTCTCGTCCTTTTTCTTGTCGAGTCCGTACGCCAGCGCGGCGGCTGTCGGCTCGTTGATGATGCGGAGCACGTCGAGGCCCGCGATGCGGCCCGCGTCTTTCGTCGCCTGTCGCTGCGAGTCGTTGAAGTACGCCGGCACCGTGACAACGGCCTTCTCGACCTTGTGCCCCAGATAGTCCTCGGCGGTCTGCTTCATCTTTTGCAGGATCATCGCCGAGATCTCAGGCGGCGTGTACCGCTTGCCCTGGATTTCGACGACCGCCAGATCATTCTGGCCGGCGACCACCTTGTACGGAACGCGTTTGATCTCCTCGGTAATCTCGGACATCTTGCGTCCCATGAACCGCTTGATCGAGAAGACGGTGTTCTGCGGGTTGGTCACCGCTTGACGCTTGGCGACCTGGCCGACCAAACGCTCGCCGTCCTTCGTGAAGCCGACCACAGACGGAGTGACTCGTCCGCCCTCGGCGTTTGGGATGACCACGGGATCGCCGCCTTCCATCACGGCGACAACCGAGTTCGTTGTTCCCAGGTCGATACCGATTACTTTTTCGGCCATAGTTTCCTCGATGTGCGTTGATGCCCGAGTCGCCACCACAGAGTGGCGCCCGATTTCTTATGTCCCAAGTCCGGCCCAAGGTTCTCGCAAACTTGAGGCCCGATAATCGCGCCACATTGACAGCTCGAAAGAGCGTTATTGCGCGAGTCTGGCAGAAAACGTCGCGCGAGTTTTGCTGAGTGGTTGTCCCTTGGCGGAGCGAACTGAATGATCCCACTCGGCGACGACCTGCCACGGCTCAGTCGGCCGCGCATGACGTACATGATTCTGGCTGTCACCTGGGTGGTGTGGCTCCTCGTCGAGAAGGGCGGCCTCGACCCGTATGCGCTGGCCAAGAGCGTCTGCGACTACGGGCTTGTTCCGGCCGAGCTCACCCACCGCGTGCCGCTCGGCACTGCGGTTCCGCTCGGACCCGGAATGGTCTGCGCGGTCGACAACTCGCCGATCAACATCCTCACCCCGTTGCTCTCGATTTTCTTGCACGGCAGCTGGGGACACATTCTGGGCAATTCGCTCTTCTTCTGGGTCTTCGGCCGAAGCGTCGAAGACAGCATGGGCTCGGGTCGGTTCCTCGTCTTCTATTTCATTTGCGGGCTCGCGGCTGCTGCGCTCCACGTTGTGGTCAATGCGGCGTCGCCGGTGCCGACGGTCGGTGCGTCAGGTGCGATATCGGGAATCATGGGCGCGTACTTGATTCTGTACCCGCGGGCGCGCGTGAACATGTTCTTCTTCATCTTCGTGATTCCGATCCGCGCGTGGCTCGTGCTGCTGTACTGGTTCGGACTCCAGGTGCTCGAGGGCCTTCCGGAACTGGGCCAGATGAATCCGCAGATTTCGGGCGGCACGGCGGTGTGGGCGCACGTGGGAGGATTCCTCACCGGGATGCTGCTCGTTTCGTTGTTCGCCGACCCGCAGTTGGTGCGACGTCATCGGGCGGTGTTCGGCGGCTATTACGGCTGACTCCTCGGGGAGCGGTTCCGGCGTTGGGGCGGGACGTGTAACTTCTGCGTCACCTCGCCCAGGTCCGAGCCGTTGAGGCCGGGTCACCGCTTTCGTCCAAATCAGCCGTGCTTCTCCCGACCGTCGCGCGCATCGCGGCACTCATCGACCACACGCTCCTCAAGGCCGAAGCGACGCACGATGACGTCGAGTCGTTGTGCGACGAGGCGCGCGAGCTCGGGTTCGTCGCCGTATGTGTCAATCCGGTGTGGGTGTCGGTGTGCCGGGCGCGGTTGCGCGGGTCACAAGCCAAGTTGGCGACGGTCGTCGCGTTTCCGTTGGGCGCCGCGGAGTCGGATGTCAAGGCTCGCGAAACCGCATTGGCCGTGTCGGAAGGGGCCGGCGAGGTCGATCTGGTCGCCGCGATCGGGCACATCAAATCCGGGGACTGGGTGCACGTCGCGCGCGACATCTCGGGGGTGGTCGACGCCGCGGGCGGCCGGCCGGTGAAGGTGATCATCGAGACCGCCATCCTAACGGACGCCGAGATCGCCAAGGCGAGCGTCATCGCTCGGGACGCCGGCGCGGCATACGTGAAGACGAGTACCGGATTCCACGCCGCCGGCGGCGCAACGACCCGCGCCGTATCGCTCATTCGGCGCGCCGTCGGCGACGCGATCGGGGTGAAGGCATCGGGCGGCATCCGCGACTGCGATACCGCGCTTCGCATGCTCGGGGCCGGCGCGACCCGCATCGGGACGTCCAGCGGAGTCAACATCGTGCGCTGTCTGGACGCGGATCGCACCCCGCTCGCCGAGCTCGTCGAGCGCCCGGAACGGCACGCCGCGTGCGCCACGTCGCGCGCGCGCAGCGCGTCCGCCTAACAGGAGAAACCGTGCGCCTCATTCCGAGAGATACCGCGTTCTTCGCGATGTTCGAGCAGCTGTCCAAACGCCTAACGGCGGCGGCGCGCCTCCTGGCCGGGTTGTTCGCCGAGCCCACGCGCCTCGATCACTTCGCGTCGGCCATCAAGCTGGTGGAACACGAAGCCGACACGATCACGCACGACATCATCTCGCGCATCGACCAGACGTTCGTGACGCCGTTCGACCGCGAGGACATCCACCTGCTGGCCTCGCGCCTGGACAACGTGGTGGACCTCGTGGACGGCACCGCGCGCCGGGCGGCCATGTTCCATGTCACCGACGTGCACGAAGCGGCCAAGAAAATCTGCGAGGTACTCATTCGAGCAACGGATGCGATCGAGGCCGCCGTGGCGCACATGAGGGACGTGCGCTTTGTGGTCGAGAAAGGCCGCGAGATCAAGTTGCGAGAGGAAGAAGGCGACGCGCTGTACCACGAAGCGGTGGGCGAGCTGTTCCGCGGCACGCCCGACCCCCTCGAGGTGATCAAATGGAAGGAGCTGTACGACACGCTCGAGCGCGCGCTCGATCAGTGCGAGGACGTCTCCAACGTCCTCGAGAGCATCGCTCTCAAACACGCCTGATCGGTGGTTACCTACGTCATCGCGATCATCGCGATCGCGTTCCTGTTCGATTTCAGCAACGGCTTCCACGACTCGGCGAATTCCATCGCCACAGTTGTGGGCACGCGCGTGCTCAAGCCGTTTCCCGCTGTGCTCTGGGCGGCCGCCTTCAATTTCGCCGCGGCGTTCACGGTCGGGACGGCCGTCGCGCGGACGATGGGGCAGGGCATGATCCAGATCTCCGTCGTCGATCCCAACGTGATCCTCGGCGCGCTACTCGGCGCGATCGCGTGGAACATCATCACCTGGTTGTTCGGATTGCCATCCAGCTCGTCGCACGCGCTCATCGGCGGCTACGGTGGAGCTGCCGTCGCGAAAGTCGGGTTCTCGGCGATCATCCCGGCCGGGTGGACCAAGACGCTCGTGTTCATCGTTCTGTCGCCGATCATCGGGATGATCCTCGGCTTCGTGCTGATGGTGGCGGTGTACTGGATCTTCAGCCGTACGCCGCCGGGGCGCGTGGATCGGATCTTCCGCGTCGCGCAATTGGCCAGCTCCGCGTTTTTCTCGCTTTCGCACGGTGCGAATGACGCGCAGAAGACGATGGGCATCATCGTGGGTCTGCTCGTGTCCACGCAAGCATTCTTCGCGCACGAGCCGGGCATCTTGCATCACCTGTACATCACGAACGGGAACACCATCCCGCACTGGGTGGAGATCGCGGCGTACACCGCCATCGCGCTGGGGACTGCGTTAGGCGGCTGGCGCATCGTGCACACGATGGGATCGCGCATCACGCGCTTACGGCCCGTCGGCGGGTTCTGCGCCGAAACCGGCGGGGCGCTCAGCATTCTGCTCGCCACACAGTTCGGCATTCCGGTGAGCACCACGCACACGATCACGGGATCGATCGTCGGCGTGGGCGCGACCCAGCGACTGTCGGCCGTCCGGTGGGGCGTAGCGGGCCGGATCGTGTGGGGCTGGGTCCTCACCATTCCGGCCGCGGCCGCCATGTCGGCGCTCTTTTGGCTACTGCTGAGCCGGGTGGCAACCGTCGGCGGTCTATAGCGGTAACACAAAGCGTCACAACCTGTTGCGCTGTCGATGCTGGTCGCAATGAGACGACAGCGGCTGGCTTTTGTTGTAATCCCGTGACCGAAACGTGATCTTTCTCTAGGTGGCGGCCATAATAGTGCGAGCCTTCCCACCTCGCGTGCCGTCACCTGGAACCCATGCCTGATCTCGTTTTATCGCCATCGCTGTTCATCAACCGCGAGTTGAGCTGGCTGGATTTCAACCAGCGCGTGCTCCACGAAGCGTTTGATGAACGGAACCCGCTGCTCGAGCGGCTCAAGTTCCTGGCGATCTTCAGCACGAATCTCGACGAGTTCTACATGGTGCGGGTGGCGGGTCTTCGCCGGCAGCTGGCGGCGAACGTGACGGCCGCCGGCGCGGATGGGATGTCGCCGCAAGAGCAGCTGGACGCGATCCGTGCGCGCGTCGAACAGCAGATCGTGCTGAGCCAGCGGTGCCTGCACGAAGAGCTGCTGCCAGCGCTCGCGACGCGCGGTGTGGGTCTTCTCAGCATGAAGGACCTCGACCGCGAGGAGCACGCGGCGCTCGACGCGCGCTTCGACTCTTCCATCTTTCCGGTTCTCACACCGCTCGCGGTCGACCCCGGGCACCCGTTCCCGTACATCTCCAACTTGTCGTTGTCGCTGGCCGTGCAGGTGCGCGATCCGCAGACGGGCGTCGAGCATTTCGCGCGCGTGAAGGTCCCGCGCAGTCTGCCGCGCTGGCTGCCCACGAAGCGCGGGAACTGGTTTGTGCCACTCGAACGAGTGATCGCTGCGCACCTCGACAAGCTCTTCCCGGGCATGGAAGTCAGGGACTGGAACGTCTTCCGGATCACGCGCAACTCCGACTTCGAGCTCGCGCCGTTCGAGGAAGCCGAGGACCTGCTGGCGTCGATCGAAGAGCAAGTGTTCCGCCGGCGGTTCGGCGAAGTGATTCGCCTCGAGCTGGAAGACGGGACGCCGGAAGAAGTGCGTTCGCTGCTGCTCGAGGAGCTGCGCGACGACCGGCTTCCGCCGAGCGCGTCGCTCACCGAGCGCGACGTATACGAGGTGGGTCGCCTGCTCGAGCTGGGCCAACTCATGGATCTCGCCACGCTCGACATCCCGGAGCTTCGTGATCCGCCGTTGGTGCCGGTGACGCCGCGGCCATTCCGCGAATCCAACGGCGCGGTGTTCGACGCGTTCCGTCAGCACAGCGTGCTCGTGCACCACCCGTTCGAGAGCTTCGCGACCACGGTCGAGCACTTTCTCCAGCGCGCGGCCGAAGATCCCGAAGTGCTGGCGATCAAGATGACCCTCTACCGCACGTCCGGCGACACGCCGATCGTGCGCGCGCTGATCGACGCCGCCGAGCGTGGCAAGCAGGTGGCGGTGCTCGTCGAGCTCAAGGCGCGGTTTGATGAAGCGAACAACATCGAATGGGCGCGGCAACTGGAAAGCGCGGGCGTGCACGTGGCGTACGGTCTGGTCGGGCTCAAGACGCACGCCAAGATTGCGTTAGTCGTCAGGCGCGAGGCCGACGGCATCCGTCGGTACGTGCACGTCGGCACGGGCAACTACAACTCGCGCACCGCGCGGCTGTACACCGACCTCGGATTTTTCACGACCGACCCGCGCATCGGCGCCGACATGACGGACCTGTTCAACGTGCTGACGGGTTTCTCGCGCCAGCAAACGTTCCGATCGCTGATCGTGGCGCCGTACGGAATCCGCGAGCGGTTCCTGGAGCTGATCGCACGCGAGGCCGAGCACGCCCGCGCGGGACGGCCCGCACGCATCGTGGCCAAGATGAACGCGCTCACGGACGCCGAGATCATCGCGGCGCTCTACCGCGCGTCGCGCGCCGGCGTCGACATCGATCTCATCGTGCGCGGCATCTGCTGTCTGCGTCCAGGGCTGCCCGATGTGAGCGAGCGGATCCGCGTGATCAGCATCGTTGGGCGGTTCCTCGAGCACTCGCGCGTGTGGAATTTCCTCAATGGCGGCGCCGAAGAGTTCTACATCGGCTCGGCGGACTGGATGTCGCGCAACTTCGATGGGCGGGTGGAAGCGATCGTGCCCATTGAGGATCCGGCGCTGCACGCGTCGTTGCGCACGCTGCTCGCGACGCTGCTCGCCGACAATCGGCAGGCGTGGGAGCTCCATGCGGATGGCAGCTACCGCCAGCGGCGTCCTGGCCCCGGGGAGCCGGAGCACGCGTCACACCGGCTGTTCTTGATGGACCCGTGGGGCGCCGCGGCGCCCGCGCACGTGCCCACCCCCGTGCGCGACGCCACGTCGCCTAACAATGACGCCGGGGCCGAGGCCGAGCTGTCAGGCGCCGACGATGTGGACGGGCACGCCCGCAACCCGTTCAAGAAGCGCCCGCTTCCGCGTCGCACCCCACAGTTCGAGTCGTAAGGGCTGTCCCGCCACGCGCGGGACGGCGGTGATGCGGATGCCCGTGCGCGACCAACGCACGCGCACCCGATCAACCGCGCCGGTGTGTCCGCGATCCAATCCATCGGCCACGCGCAGCACGGCGGCGAGCCGACGCACCTGACGGCGCAGCGTGCGGTCGAGTGCCGCCAGCGTTTCGTGTGATCTCCTGGGCGGCGCGCCGCGGTGATAGCGCGCGACGTTGGCGATCACGAGCTGCTCCGCGGGCGACAGCCCGAGCAGCTCGGCATGCGCGATGAGATAGAACGAATGCTTGTGGTGCTTGTCATAACTGATGTAGTACCCGATGTCGTGGAGCCGCGCCGCGGCGGCGAGGACATCGCGTTCGCCCGGCTCGCAGCCCAGCCGCTCGCGCAGGGCGTCGAACAACTGCAACGCGATGCGCTGCACCTGCACGGCGTGGCGGTCTTCGACGCTGCACGCTTCGGCCAGGCGCTCGATCGAGCGCTGCCGAGCATCGCCGGGGCTGGCCGCGTGCGGCTTCACCCGCGCCGTCTCGAGCAGCAATCCCTCGCGGATCCCGTACGCCGAGACGACGATGCGCGGCGCGTCGAGTCGCGCGAGCACTTCGGCGATCACGGCGAGACCGGCGACGATGATGTCCGCGCGGCCCGCGTTGAGTCCGGGCACCGCGAGTCGCTCGGCCAGCGTCATGTCCTGGAGGGCATCGAGGATGTGCTCGAGCTCGATGCGGGTGACGCGCGTCCCGTGCACGGTCCGCGCGGGGTGCAGTCCTTGCCGGGCGAGCGCCATGCCGGCGAGGTTGGTGAACGTCCCGCCGGAGCCGACGATGCGGGCACTGCGCCATTCGCGCGCCGGCAGATGCGTGCGGAGCACGGCGCGGACGTCGCGGCGCAGGGCTTTGACGGCGCGGCGGCTCGTGCCCCGCTTGAGGTACTCCTCCGTTAGGCGGAGCGCGCCGAACGGCAGCGAGACCACGCGATCCACGAGCCCGGCTGCGCAGAGCACGAGCTCGAGCGACCCGCCGCCGATGTCGGTGACCACGGTGCGGCCGGTGCCGAGGTCGAAGTGCGCGAGCGCGCTGCGGTAGCTGAGGAGCGCCTCGGCGTGGCCGTCCAGGATGCGCACGGGCAGGCGCGCGCCGCGCTGCACCATGTCGAGGAACTCGCGCGCGTTGACGGCGTCGCGCACGGCGCTCGTGGCGACGGCCACGATCCGCGTCGCGCCGCGCTGCCGTGCCAGGGTAGCCATGCGCGAGATGCCTTCGCTCGCGCGTTCCATGGCGTGCGGGGTGAGGCGCCGCGATTCTCCCATGCCCGCGCCTAACCGGGGCGCCGCCTTCATTTCGTCCACCACCCGGATGTGGCCGCCGGGCGTGACGTCCGCGATCAGTTGGCGGATGGAGTTGGATCCGATGTCGATCGCCGCGACGCGCTCGGTCCGCCCGTTGGGCGGACGCGGCGCGACGCGGCGCGATCGGGTCCGGACGCTGGCCGGCCGGCTCGTCGGCGTCCTCCGTTAGGCCACAGAAGTGACGCCGAGCGGCCCGGAGCCCAGGGACCGGTCCTCGAGGTGGTGCTTGATCGTCTTGCCTTCGGCGAGATACACGGCGTCTTCGGCGATGTTGGTTGCGAGATCGGCCACCCGCTCCAGGTTGCGGCTCACCAGAAACAGCTCCAGCGCGGCCGAAATCGTCGTCGGATCCTCGAGCATGTGCGTCAGCAGGATGCGGAACAGCGAGTCGTGCAACGCATCCACTTGATCGTCCCGCTTGCACACGTCACGCCCGAGCGTGCCATCGGCCCGAACGAACGCATCCAGCGCATCGCTCAACATGGCCCGCGCGCGACGCGCCATGTCTTCGATTTCCGGATCGGGTGTAATGATCGACCGCATGTCGTTCAGGCGCAAGGCCGACTGCGCGATGTTCACTGCGTGATCGCCCACGCGCTCCAGATCGTTCGAGATCTTGATCGCGCCGATGATGAAGCGGAGGTCGCGCGCCATCGGTTGTTGCAGCGCGAGCAGCGAAATGGCGAGCTGTTCGATCTCGATCTCCAATGCGTCGAGCTCGCGGTCGCCGCTGATCACCACTTCGGCCTTCCCGGTATCACGACGCAGTAATGCATCGACGGCAACGTCGACCAATGCCTCGGCTCGCTCCGACATGTCGAGCAAGCGCTGCTTGAGCAGGTCGAGCTGCTCATGAAAGTGGCGGAATCCCGTCGTGCTTTCGACTTGAGTGGGGCTCATCCGAATCTCCCGGTGATGTACGCCTCGGTGCGCGGCTTGACAGGACTGGTGAAGATCTGATCCGTCGGCCCCGCTTCCACGAGCTCGCCGACATAAAAGAATGCCGTCGTGTCGGACACGCGCGCCGCTTGCTGCATGTTGTGCGTCACGATGACGATGGTGAGCTCGCGTTTGAGCTCGTAGAGCAATTCCTCGACGTGCTGGGTGGCGATCGGGTCGAGCGCGGACGCGGGTTCGTCGAGCAGCAGCACTTCCGGATCGTTCGCCAGCGCGCGCGCGATGCACAGGCGCTGCTGCTGCCCGCCCGACAATCCGAGCGCGCTCGCGCGCAGGCGATCCTTCACCTCGTCCCACAGCGCGGCGCGCCTGAGCGAGCTCTCGACGAGATCGTCGAGCTCGCCGCGCCGCGCGAGTCCGTTGATGCGCGGTCCGAATGCGACGTTGTCGTAGATCGATTTCGGGAACGGATTCCACCGTTGGAACACCATCCCCACGCGCTGCCGCAGCGTGACGATTTCCGTGTCGGAGCCGTGGATGTCCGTGCCGTCGAGCAAGATTTCGCCCTCGTGCCGTGCGCCCGGAATGAGCGCGTTGAGCCGGTTGATCGACCGGAGCAGCGTCGACTTGCCGCAGCCCGACGGGCCGATGAACGCCATGATCGTGCGCGGCGCGATACGCAGCGAGATGTTGTGGAGCGCCTTCTTTGGTCCATAGAAGAACGAGAAGTCCTTGATCTCGATCAGCCCGGTAAAGCCGAGCGT
>Ga0310810_10007462_pt1 | contig 12477 bp, 16 predicted proteins | sample NCmetagenome_FD_207641 | JGI IMG/M metagenome (GOLD analysis project Ga0310810, IMG submission 207641) | Soil microbial communities from experimental microcosm in Duke University, North Carolina, United States - NC | ecosystem: Engineered > Artificial ecosystem > Soil microcosm > Unclassified ... | reverse complement strand
GTCGTCGTCGGCGGGTCGTTCGGCGCGGGGAATTACGCCATGTGCGGCCGGGCTTACGAGCCGCGACTCCTCTGGATGTGGCCCAACGCGCGCATTTCCGTCATGGGTGCGGTGCAGGCCGCGTCAGTTCTCACGACGATTAAGCGCGACCAGCTTGCACGCGAAGGGAAGCCGCTGATGGAAGAGGACGAGGAGGCGATCCGGCAGCCGATCCTCGACCAGTACGAACACGAAGGGTCACCGTACTACTCGACGGCAAGACTCTGGGATGACGGCATCCTCGATCCCGCGAAAACGCGCGACGCGCTCGCGCTCGGGTTGTCGGCGGCATTCAACGCGCCGATTCCGGCGCCACGATTTGGGGTCTTCAGAATGTAAATGCAAGCAACGAAGACACGAAGAAGAGGTGGGGTTTTTCATGTTTTCGTGTTTTCGTGGCTACGCCTTTTATGAAACATGAATTCCTGACCGTCAGACGCGAGGGCGCGGTCGAGTACGTCACATTGAACCGCCCCGATGTCCGGAACGCGCTCAATCCGGAGCTGATCGCTGAACTGGCGGACTGGGCGTCCAGGTTGTCGGCAGCGGGTGATCGTCATGACGTGCGAGCGGTCGTCCTTGCGGGCGCGGGAACGATCTTCTGTGCCGGCGCCGACGCGAAATGGATGTCCAGCACGATCCACTACACGAAGTCGGAGAACCTCCGCGACGCGAGGGCCACGGCCGAGATGTTTGCGGCGCTCGACGGGCTGCCGGTTCCCCTGATCTGCCGTATACAGGGCGCCGCGCTCGGTGGCGGCGCCGGACTGGCGGCGGTCGGCGACATCGTCATCGCGGAGGACCGGGCCACTTTCGCGTTCCCGGAAGTGAAGCTGGGCATCGTGCCCGCCATGATCAGCCCCTTTGTCCTTGCAAAACTCGGTCAGGCCGCTGCCCGCGAGCTGTTTCTCACCGGGGCGCGCTTCCCCGCCTCGCGCGCGAAGGAAATCGGCCTGGTGCACGCGGTCGTGCCGGCCAGCGAGCTCGATACACAAGTCGCTGAGTACGTTCGTGAGATCCTGACCGCCGCGCCGGGCGCCGTCGCCGCCGCCAAAGCGCTCATCCGCGAAGTGCGATGGCGCGCGCCGATCGATGCCGCGGCAACGACAGCGGACATCATCGCGAGGCTGCGGGTATCGGCTGAGGGTCAGGAGGGGCTGAAGGCATTCCTGGAAAAACGGAAACCCTCATGGGATTCCTGAGCGGCCTTGGTTCCTGGGCGTCGGTTCCAGGTCCGTCCTCGGTTCGCTGCGCCAGGTGCGCACCCGCTAACTGCGTACCCGCCAGCTGCGCACCCGCCAGCTGCGCACCCGCCAGATGCGCACCCGACAGGTGCGCACCAAGGACCAAGGACCGAGCATCGACCAAGGACCAAGGACGGACCAAGCACCAAGGACCAGGAACCAGGAACCGACAGACGTCATGATCCGCCGTCTCCTCATCGCCAATCGCGGCGAGATTGCTCTCCGCATCATTCGCGCCTGCCGCGAGCTGCATATTGAAAGCGTCGCGGTATTCTCGGATGCCGACGCCCGGTCCCCACATGTCGCGGCCGCCGATCACGCCGTCGCGATCGGGCCCGCCAACGCGTCGGAAAGCTACCTGTCCATTCCGAAGCTCATCGCCGCGGCACGCGCCCACAGCGCCGACGCAGTCCATCCGGGCTACGGTTTCCTGTCGGAAAGCGCGGCCTTTGCGGCCGCGTGCGAAGAAGCGGGCCTGATCTTCGTAGGTCCGCCCTCAGGCGTCATCGCACGCATGGGATCGAAGATTGAGGCTCGGCGGCTGATGACGTCTGCCGGCGTGCCCGTCGTGCCCGGTGAAACGTCCGACGATCAGTCGGATCATGGCCTGGAGAAGGCGCTGGCGCGTGTGGGCTTCCCCGCCGTCTTCAAAGCGTCGGCCGGCGGTGGCGGCAAGGGAATGCGCGAAGTGCGGGACTGGGCCGAGGCCCGCGAGGCGGTTCAGGCAGCACGACGCGAAGCGACGGCCGCCTTCGGCGACGGTACGTTGTACGTTGAACGGCTCATCAGTCGCCCACGCCATGTCGAGGTGCAGATATTCGGCGACCATCATGGGGCCGTCACGCATCTGTTCGAACGGGAATGTTCGGTTCAGCGGCGTCACCAGAAAGTCATTGAAGAGAGCCCCTCGCCCGCGCTGACGCCCGCGCTGCGCGCGCGCATGACGGACGCGGCTGTCGCGGCGGCTCGGGCGGTGAGCTACCGGAACGCGGGAACGATCGAGTTCCTTCTCGAGGGACAGGGGGACGCCGCGACGTTTTTCTTCCTCGAGATGAATACCCGCCTGCAGGTCGAACACGCCGTCACCGAAGCCGTCGTCGGCGTCGATCTGGTGCGGGCGCAGCTGCTCGTCGCATCCGGCGAGGCGCTGCCGTGGGGTGACGGGTCGCTGGTGCAGCGCGGGCACGCCATCGAGGCGCGTATCTATGCCGAAGATCCGGCGCGTGATTTCCTTCCGCAGGCCGGTCCCCTGCTCCTTTACCGCGAGCCCCGGCGGCCGGGAATTCGCGTGGATGCCGGTATCACCGAAGGCGGCGAGGTGCCGGTGCACTACGATCCGATGCTGGCGAAGGTCATTGCGCTCGGCGAGAATCGCGACGCCGCCATTGCGCGGCTCGTGGCCGCACTTCGCGACTATCCAATCCTCGGCGTCCGCACCAATATTGCGTTTCTCATCGGCGTCCTTCAGCATCCACGATTTCTTGCTGGTGAGGTCGACACCACATTCCTGGATAGGGAAAGCAACGCAGCTGTTTCAGACGCGTTGCCGCCGTTCCTACGTGACGCGCTTTTCCAGATTGACGATGGCATGAGCCAGCCCAGGGTCCAAAGCGCGAAGCCCGAAGCCAGTGAAGATCCCTGGTCGGCCCTTCGTGGATGGCGCGCGTGACGATCACACGAATCGCCGACGGGACGTATTGCGTCGAACAGAACGGTCGCAACGAGATCATCTTTGTCGCGGGATCACCCGCCGATCGGTGGATCTTCTGGAATGGCCAGGTTTTTCGCGGCGACTTTCGAGCAGCCGACCCGAAGCGTGCGGCATCTGATTCCGCGGAGGGGCGTCAACCCGGCGCCGGACCAGAGGCCGGAGCTGATAAGGGGGGCGAACCTTATCATGTCCGCCCCACATCTGTCATGGCGCCGATGCCCGCTCGCGTCAGCAAGCTGCTGGCTCCAGCGGGATCCATAGTGAAAAAGGGCGAGACGCTGCTCGTGCTCGAAGCGATGAAGATGGAGCTTCCCGTCCGTGCGCCCGCGGACGGCACGGTGACGGCAGTACACTGTCGTGAGGGCGAGCTGGTCGCCACGGATACGGTGTTGATGGAACTTACGTAGGGCGGGTCCAAGAGGACCCGCCGGACGTCCCGTTGCTCGGGCCGCGCTGACGGATGGCCCCTACCTGGTTCGGGGGAACGCCCACTTCGCAGGCGCGGCCCTTCAGCCGCGCACGCCTATGACTAAACACGTGACCATCGTCGAAGTCGGGCCGCGCGACGGACTGCAGAACGAGCGCGCGGCGGTGTCGACTGCCGACAAAATCGAGTTCGTCAATCGGCTCAGCGCAGCCGCGCTTCCCGTTATCGAAGTCTCGGCGTTCGTCAGCCCGAAGTGGATCCCGCAGCTGGCCGACGCCGGGCAAGTATTCGCGGCTATTACGCGATCGCCCGCCACTCGCTACACGGCGCTCGTCCCGAACGTCGAAGGACTCGACCGCGCCCTTGCCGCGGACGTCAAAGAGGTCGCCGTTTTCGCTTCGGCAACAGAGACCTTCAGCCGGAAGAACATCAATCAAAGTATCGGCGAGTCGCTCGCGACTTATAAGGAGGTGTGCCGGCGTGCACACGAAGCCGGCATCCGCGTTCGCGGGTACCTCTCCACGGCGTTCGGGTGTCCATTCGAAGGGGTCGTTCCGCCGCAGCAGGTCGCCGACATCGCAGCCAGGCTCTTCGCGCTCGGCGTCTTCGAGGTGGCCATCAGCGACACGATTGGCATCGCACATCCGGGCCAGGTACCGCTCGTGCTCGACGCGGTGCTGACGCAGGTGCCCGCAGAACACCTCGCCCTGCATTTCCACGACACGCGCGGCACAGCGCTCGCCAACGTGCTGACCGCCCTGCCGATGGGCATCACCACGTTCGATGCATCGGCCGGCGGCCTTGGCGGCTGCCCGTACGCACCGGGCGCGGCCGGCAACCTCGCCACGGACGATCTCGTTTATATGCTGAATGGACTGGGTATCGAGACTGGCGTCTCGCTGCCGGCCTTGAGTGACGCCTCGGAGTTTATTGCTTCACGGCTCGATCATCCGCTGCCGTCACGCTACGCACAGGCAGTTCGCTCTCTTGCATTGCGGTGACGACTTCTTCGTAGGGATGCATGTTGATGGCGTCGTAATCGGCCGGGCAGCCGAATTCGCGCTGCTGGGGCGCAGTGGGATTGCCGAGCGTTACGCACAGGCCGCAGCCGATACACAAATCGACGCGGACCGCGCACACCATGCGGCCATCGCGATCCGGCTCCTCGACGATGCAGCCGGCGACGGGACACGCGGCCTGGCAAATCGAGCACGCAAACGCACCGAAGCAGGCATCGGGGTCGATGACCGCGATCGTTTTCGGAGCCTTCTTGCGCGGCCCCGACATCATTTTGGTCCACACGGTAAGTTAATTATAGTCGAATCGGCGCCGGCCCCCTACCCTGCTTTCATCAGTCGCTGACTCAGGCCATCGACCAGCTCGCGATCGTTGTCGGGAAGATCGTGGAAGAAACAGTCGATCGCCTCGACAATCAGTCGCCACTGCGCAAGACCCGTTACCGCGCTGAGTGCATTGAGCCGCGCTTTCATTTCAATCGGAACTCGAATACTGAGCTGAGGGTAGTCCTTGACCTTCTCGCCTTCCCTGGCACCGGCTGGCGGACGGCCCGCACGACGACGAGGTGCAATATGTTTATCAGTCATGGTAATCGGCCCGTGCAATCGCGTTGGTGAATCCGCGAAGCCGCTGTATGTCGAGATGACAGCAACAAGATGATGCGAGAGAAAACATCATGTCAACCATCAGTGCAAGGAGGATTCCAGCTCCGATATGGAGTGACCGCTAAGCTTTTCGCGACACATCCGGGACGTCTACGCCGAGCGCCATCGCGAGGTCGCTCTGATGCTCCTGTTCCTGCCGCAGAATCTCGCGAATGTCTTCGGCGATGCCGTATTCCTCCAGGGCCTCACACTGGCGAAGCCGCTCGCGGTACGCGCGAATGGTGTTGTTCTCATTTTCGAGATCGGCCCGCAGCATCGTCTTGGCATCGTCGGACGTCTTGACCGCCAGCGGCGTGACCGTCGGCATCCCACCCAGATAGTCGATGTGCTTCGACACCTTAAGCGCATGCTGAAGCTCTTCCTTCGCATGAGTTTCCAGCTCTTTGGCGATCGTCATGTATTCGGCGCCTTTGAGGACCTGCGAGTACACGACGTAAGCGATGATCGCCTGATATTCGCGGGACAAGTCCTCGTTGAGCTTCTCGATGAGCTCCTTTCGGGTCACGGCGTGTTCACGCGGTACGGTCGCTGTTGCCATCGGTGCTCCTCCGTATGCCTACTTTAAGCGGGTTCAATGCCAGATGGGTTCGAGGTGGCGTGCCAGCTCGAGAGTAGGGCGTTTTCGGACTTCTTTTTGCACTAACATTAATTCATGAGGCACGCGCGTTCCACATCGACGTTGATTGCAGTGGCGGTGGCGACCGGCCTCCTGACGGCGCAGGAGCGTATCACGCCCTCGCCGGACAATAAGTACACTCCCGCTCAGGACGTGCAGCTGGGCCGCGAGGCGGCCGCCGAAGCGGAAAAACAACTGCCCGTCATGCGGGACGACCTGGTGACCTCCTACATCGAAGGCATCGGCCGCCGGCTCGTCGACGCCATTCCCCCCGAGCTGCGTCATCCCGAGTTTCGCTACACCTTTAAAGCCGTCAACGTCCGCGAGATCAATGCGTTCGCCCTGCCGGGCGGACCAATGTACGTCAACCGCGGCATGATCGAAGCGGCGAAGAACGAAGGCGAAATCGCGGGGGTCATGGCGCACGAGCTGAGTCACGTCGTGCTGCGCCACGGGACCGCGCAGGCCAGCAAAGCAACCAAATACGAAATCGGCCAGGTGGCGGGCGCGATCCTGGGATCCATCATCGGCGGCGGGTGGGGACAAGTGATTTCGCAGGGCACCCAGTTCGGCGTCGGGACCGCGTTTCTTCGGTTCAGCCGGGAGTTCGAACGCCAGGCCGATATCGAGGGCACCCACATCATGGCTGGCGCCCGCTATGACCCTCGCGATATGGCCGGCATGTTCAAGACGATCGAGAAGCAGGGCGGATCCGGCGGCCCGCAGTGGTTGAGCGATCACCCGAACCCGGGCAATCGTTACGACTATATCCTCAAGGAAGCCCAGTTACTCCCCGTCCAGAATCCGATTCGCATTACGCGCGAATTCGATCAGGTGCAGGCCCACCTGAAGGAGTTGCCGCGTGCGCCGACGACAGAAGAAGCGACGCGAGCGGGTGGACGGCGGACGCGCACCGACACCGGACCGAATGGACCTATCGGTGATGCGCCGACAGGGCGCGTCGAGCCGCCCTCCTCGCGCTTCACGACGTACGAGGAAGCGGGCGTCTTTCGAGTCGCCGTGCCCTCCAACTGGCGCGAGCTCCAGGACAACGACGCGGTCACATTCGCGCCGACGGGCGGGTACGGATCCTACAGGGGGCAAACCGTCTACACGCACGGCATACAGATCGGCCTGACGCGAAACGAATCGCACGATCTGCAGACGGCGACGGACGAGCTCGTTAGATCTTTCGCACAGGGGAATCCCGACATGGGGAGGCCGTCGCGCTACGAGCGGATCTCGGTCGACGGACATGCGTCGCTGCGAACCACGATGTCGAACCGCAACGAGGTGACGCGCGGGCCTGAAACCATCCAGCTCGTCACCGTGGGGCTGCGTACGGGCGAGCTGCTGTACGCCATCGGGGTGGCTCCAAGCGACGAGTTCAACAACTACCGCGGCGTATTCAACAAGATCCTCGGATCCACGCGGCTAACGGATTAAGAGCGGTCGTTCGAACCAGGCGACGTCCCAGTACCGATCGAATTTTCGACCGACGCTCGACAACGTTCCGACCGGCCGGAATCCACAGCGCTCGTGCAGAGCGATCGATGCCGGATTCGGCAGCGTGACGCCCGCCACGATCCGGTTGATGTCCTCGTCTTTCAGCATCTCGAAAAGCGCCTGATACAGTGCGGTTCCAATTCCGCGCCGCACCAAATCGGCGCGGCAGTAGACGCTGGACTCGACGGTGGTGTCGTAGGCAGCCTTCGTGCGGAAACGGCTGGTGGACGCGTAACCCACCGCACGTCCACTGCCGTCATCAGCGACGATCAAGCGGTGGCGTCCCTCAGGCGAATGTTCCACCAGCCACTCGCGCCGCTCCTCGACGGTGAACTGGCTCAGATCGAACGTGATGGGCGTGTTGACGACGTAATGATTGTAGATGTCGGTCAAGGCCGGGAGATCGTCTTCGGTGGCGGGACGGATCAGCACGGGACTCACGGCTTGCCCGTGGATTCGAGGACGGCGTCAATCGTCCTGACCGCCTCGCCTGCCCGAGTGTTCGCTGCGAGATCGAGCTTCGCGGCGAGCCGTTGTGCGTCCTCGAGTGTCCCGACTGCCGCCTGCAACTGCTTCAGGTCGTCACTTCGTCCGAGAGCGTCGAGCCGCTGCACCGCGCGGCCGGCGACACTCCGGCCCTCCTCCAGGTGGCGGCTCGCTTCGCCGAAGTTCGTGTTGTAGATGTCGATGCGCGCGGCGAGCGCCGCACCGCGGGCCTCGAGCAGCTCGTTCCGGAGCTCGGAGCGCTGGAGCGCGCGATCGAGCGTCGACTTGCCCGATGCGCCCCACACAAATCCCGCGAGCAGCGCGGCGAGGACGACGGCGACCACAATCAATCCCGTTTTTGCAGTGTTTGCCATAACATCCCGTCAGAAGACGAACCACGCGGCGAGAAAGACGCCGATCATCACGAAGGCAAATCCCACCTTCACGGCCGTGCCGAGGGCGAATCCAATCCATGCCGCGACGCCGGCTCGCCCCGCGCGTCGCAGATCGCTGTGGGCGGTCAGCTCGCCGAGGACGGCGCCTGCGAACGGTCCGAGGATCAGCCCCGGCAGCCCGAAGAACAAACCGGCCACGGTGCCGAGCGCGGCGCCGGCCATGGCGCGGCGGCTGGTGCCGAGACGATTCATGCCGAGCGCCATCATTGCGACATCGACCAGATAGGTTGATGCCGCGATGACACCGAGCATGATAATCGTGCCTTCGCCGACGCGCGTGAAGCCATCAGCCCACGCGGCGAGCCAAAGGCCTGCAAAGATGAGAATAGTGCCAGGAAGGGCCGGAAGAACAACTCCGGCGAGACCGACGACCACCAGCAAGACGGCGAGAGCCAGCAGCACGCTGCAACAAAACTGACGTGAGCGGCAACATTTACACAGCCGCCGCACGGGCGGGACAGCACTGGCTGTCCCGCCCTGTCGGGATTCGCGAACCCGGGCTCAGACTATGGTGCGCCGGCCCGACAATAGCCCCAGAACGAACAGCACGATGGCGAGCACGAGCAAGACGTGGACAAAGGCGCCAATTGTGTAGGTACCGACCACGCCGAGTAGCCACGCAACGAGCAGAATCACCGCTATCGTATACAGCATCGTCTCCTCCTTCTGCTCGAGATCCAGTGCAAGCCTCGATCCCGGACCCGGTGGAAAGCCGATCGGCCGACGTCTTGCTTTGAGCGACCGGGGGAGGAGCTCAAGCAATGGCTGAAGTGTTAGTGAAATTCGCCGAGCCAGTGCTCAGTGCGAAGCGCACGTTATATGCGGCTCAAGCCACCGGTGCGGAGATGCGTGACGGGCGATGGGAAGGATGGATCGAATTCACGCCGCTCGATGGCGGACCGCCGGTTCGATCGCCGCGCGAAACGACTCAGCCGAACCGGCTCGACACGGTGTATTGGGCATCCGGCCTGACGGGAATCTATCTGGAAGGCGCGCTCGCGCGTGCCCTGCGCGGACCTGTCGTCTCGACGACGCCGCCGGCAGAGGCATTGTTCGACGCACCCGCCGATGCGTCCCGGCCTGAAACAAGCCCCGGCGAGCCGCACGCCGTCCTCGATCCGTTTTCCGTGTACGAGAAGGGCGAAGCATTGCTGCGTCAGGAATTACGGGCGCTGTCCGCCTGGCATCTTGTCAACATCGCCGTGGCGTATCGCTTGAGCGATCAGTCGAACACAACTTTGAACCAGCTGCCTCAGAGCGCGCTGATCGATCTGATTGTTGCCGGGGTACGAGCCCACACAGTGACGAGGTAGCGCTGGTCGTATTCCGAGGAGGCGTCCGGACAATCGGGGCGTGGCCGCTGCGGCGACGCGACGACATCACTGCAGCGAGAAATTGATCGTCGCGATCATCTGGACCTCAACGGGCGCGCCGTTGAGAAGCGGCGGCTCGTACACCCATTGAAGGACCGCATCGATTGCGGCCTGATCCAGCATCGGAATCGATCGCAGTACCCGCGCGCTCGTCACCGATCCACTCTCGCCGATCGTGATTTCCAGGACCACGACACCGCCCACATGGGCCGCTCGAGCGTCGTCCGGATAGACCGGGGTGACGTTCACGAGCCTCGTCGGAGGCTTGATGATGTGACCATCGACCCGTATCGGACCACCGGGGACGACCGGTGGTGTGGCGCGCGGCACGATCAGGCCCGGCCGCGAGGCGCCCGGCACCGCCGACAACGTCGCTGATCCTGGCGAGGTACTTCTTGTGAGATCAGGCTCCGTCGTCAGATGAAATGTGAACGCCGCAAAGCACGTCATCGAGGAATTGCCGGTTTCGAACTGCCATTGCCTGGCGGCGGCTTCTGCCGCGAGCGTGAATGCATATGGGTTCGCGGCGTAGAATTCGACACGCCCTGATGCGTTGTCCTCATCCGGGCGAAGATTGACGACGCCGCTGATTCGTTCAGTTTCGGTCACGTTGCCAGCCCGATTCACCGTGAGCTTCAGAACAACATACGCTTCGAGACCAAGGCGTTGCGCTTCTGCAGGATATGCAGGCTTGACACGCGTTACGATCCTTCGCGGTGGTGCCGCTGGAAGGGCAACGTCTACGCGATCTTCCGGCGTGCTCGGCGGCGCAAAGGCACTCAGCGTCGTTTCCACCGACGGGATCAGATGCAACGCCCGGCCGAGCGGTGAATTGTCCTGTCTTGCTCGCGTAGGCACTTCACGCGTGATCGTCTGTGCGCCGGCCCGCTGGTTCAGCACAGTGCCCGCCCGTTGATTCCATGCGAGTCGTGCCGGGATCGCGAATGCCAGCACGATGGCAGCGGCGATCGCCAAGGTCGTCGGCGCCGCGAGGCGGCGCAGACGGACCGCGGTGAACGTCGGCGGCGTGATGGGGCGAAACTGTCGAAGCAAGGCCACGAATTCTTTGTCGTGTTCGTCTTCTTGCGCTTTGTCCTGCCAGTCCACGGTTACTCCTTCGCCAGCGGCTGCAGCCGTTCCTTGAGCTTCGCCAGCCCATACCGATAACGTGACGCCGCCGTATTGGGCGAGATCTCGAGCGCCGCAGCGGCTTCTTCGAACGTCATCTGGCCCCACACGCGAAGCACGATCACTTCGCGTTGCTCGTCCGGCAATTCCCGCAGGGCCGACTCGAGCGCGAGGCCGACGGCTTCCATCCCCGGAGGGCTCTCGAGCCAGCGGCACTCGGCGTCCAGCTCGACTTCGCGCGAATGACTGCGCCGATAATTGAACGCCGCATTCCGAACGGCGCGATACAGGTAGCGGACCGGCGAGCCGTTGATGCCAACGTTGCCCTGCAGCAACTTCACGAAGACCTGGTGGAGAACGTCTTCGGAGGCTGCGCGGTCCGGCAGAAGCGACGCGGCATAGGCCAGCAGGACACGTCCATGCTGCTCGTACAGCGTCTTGACCTCCCGATGGCCCAGCATTCCCGTGACCACACCGCCGTTTCCGTTCACCACCTGCTCTGTTCCTTAGACACCGCAGGTCGTGAAATTTGTCTATCCCTGTGGAATCGGCGCCGGCGGCGCCCCAGCCGGCCGGATTGACGTCGGACTTTAGGACGTGAGAAAGGTCCACGAGGAGTGCGTCGCGCGTGGCCGCCAGATCTAAGATGAGGTCACCGATGACTGGCCCAGAGGCTCGGTAGATTGAATCTCCTCCTGTCGATTTTCGCCGACGACATTCTGCCGATCTTCGCGATCGCCGGGGTCGGCTTTCTGCTCGCGCGGCACTTCGACACCAGCGTCAAGACCGTCTCGAAGGTCTCGTTCAACGCGCTGTCGCCCTGTCTGGTCTTCGATCAGCTCGTGACGTCGAAGATCACCGGCGCCGAATTCGGCCGTATCGCACTGTTTTGCGTGCTGCTCGCCGCCGCAATGGGATTGGCCGCGCGGCTGGCGGCCCTCCCGCTTCGTCTCGATCGCCAGACGCTCAGCAGTTTTCTCCTCGTGGTGATGTTCTCCAACAGCGGCAACTACGCCCTGCCGGTCGTGCTGTTTGCGTTCGGCCGCGAAGCGTTGCAGTACGCGAGCGTGTACTTCGTCACCAGCGCCATTCTCGTCTACACGTTCGGCGTGTTCCTCGCCGCGAGCGGAAGGCACAGCATCCGCCGCGCGCTGATGGGCGTCCTTCACGTACCGGCAATCTACGCCGTCGTCGCCGCCGCCGTGGTCCTGCTGACGCACACCGCATTACCGCTGGCGGTGATGCGTCCCATCGGTATGCTGAGCGACGCCGCGCTCCCGATCATGCTCCTGGTGATGGGCATGCAGCTCGAACGGGCGGTAATGCCCACACAGCCGACGGCGGTGGCGGTGGCGGTCGCGTTGTCTCTCGTCGCCAGCCCGCTCGTTGGCGTGGGCCTGGCGGTCCTGCTGGGCCTCTCGGGACCAGCCCGCCAGGCGGCCATCTTGCTGGCATCCATGCCGGCGGCTGTGGTCACGACCGTGCTCGCGCTCGAATTCAGTCTGGATCCCAACTTCGCCACGAGCGTCGTGTTCGTGTCGACTGTACTGAGCCCGTTTTCGCTGGTGCTGATCATCGCGTATCTTCAAAGGCTGTAGGCCGGATCGACAAATGGACGCCGTACTGGGACTCGAGTAGTGCGATAGGCGTTACAATTCCGGCCGTTGCTCAAGCTGCAGCGAGGAGGGTTTTCATCGTGAGTCAATCGACGGCCCACCGATTCGCCATCGTGCTGATCTCGCTGCTCTCGGCGCTGCCAGCCCTGGCGGCCACGGACAAGACGACGGCCAAGGAGTTCATCACGGAGCCG
>Ga0310810_10007460_pt1 | contig 12483 bp, 9 predicted proteins | sample NCmetagenome_FD_207641 | JGI IMG/M metagenome (GOLD analysis project Ga0310810, IMG submission 207641) | Soil microbial communities from experimental microcosm in Duke University, North Carolina, United States - NC | ecosystem: Engineered > Artificial ecosystem > Soil microcosm > Unclassified ... | reverse complement strand
TCACCGAAAAGGACATCACGCCGGTGCTGCTGCAGCACCCTGACGGCAAGACCGCTTTGATCCGTGGCGATGTCGATGCCTGGGCCGGCCTCGACCCGATGATGGCGCAGGCCGAGATCGAGGACGGCGCGCGGCTGTTCTATCGCAACAAGGGCGCCAACACCTGGGGCATCCTCAATACCCGCGAGGAATTCCTCAAGGATCATCCGGATCTCGTGAAGCGCGTGCTCGCCGTCTACGAGGAGGCGCGCAAGTACTCGCTTGCCAACTACGCCGAAGAGAAGCACGCCTTCCAGGCCGCGACCAAGCTGTCGGATGCGATCGCCGACAAGCAACTCAAGGAGCGCACGACCATCACCTACAACAAGATCGGCCACGAGCAGCGCGACTCGATCCTGCAGGCCGGCATTGCGTTGCAGAAGGCCGGCGTCATCAAGGCCGATGTCGATGTGAAAAAGGCGCTCGACGATCTGGTCGATGACCGCTTCGTAGCGGTGACGAATTAGCTTCTTTCCCCTCTCCCGCTTGCGGGAGAGGGTGCCGAGCAAGCGCAGCGAGTGAGGCGGGAGAGGGTCGCATCAAAGCAAAGCGCCCTCTCCCCCACCCTCTCCCGCAAGCGGGAGAGGGGGCCGACTGAGTTCGCGGCTCCATTGCAAATGAAACAAAGCCCATGTCTCTTTTCTCCATGAGTATCGCCGAACCCGCCGCCGCAACGCGCGCGCCGCGTCCGCGTGGGCGGTTTGTCCGGCCCCTGCTCGGCCTCGTGCTGCCGGTCGGACTCGCGCTCGCGTGGGAAATCGCCGTGCGCATGGGTCTCTCCGATGGCCGCCTCGTGCCGCCGCCCTCGCGCATCTGGGCGACGCTCGTCGAACTCTCCGCGACCGGCGAACTGCAGCGCCACGTGCTGGTGACGGTCAGCCGTGTCGCGGCGGGCTTCGCGTTCGGCGTCGCGGCGGGAACGATCCTCGGCGCGATCACCGGCTATTCGGCGCTAACCCGCCGGCTGATCGATCCGACCCTGCAGGCGCTGCGCGCGATTCCATCGATCGCCTGGGTGCCGCTGTTCATTCTGTGGCTCGGGATTTTCGAGTCCTCCAAGGTCACCCTGATCGCGGTCGGCGTGTTCTTTCCGGTCTATCTCGGCGTGATGGGCGCGGTGACCTCGGTCGACCGCAAGATCGTCGAGGTCGGCCGCGTGTTTCGCCTCTCGGGGCCGCAGATGGTTCGGCGCATTCTGTTGCCCGCCGTGCTGCCGGCTTACGTGATCGCGCTGCGCCAGGGCCTCGGGCTCGGCTGGATGTTCGTGGTCGCCGCCGAACTGCTCGGCGCTTCCGAGGGCCTCGGCTATCTGCTGGTCGACGGCCAGCAGCTCGGCAAGCCGGCGCAGATCGTCGCCGCCATCGTGGTGTTCGCCGTGATCGGCAAGCTCACCGACTGGATTCTTGTTGCGGCGAGCGCGCCGTTCCTCAAGTGGGAGGATCGCTTCGGAGCCCGCACATGACGCTCGCCATCAACCACGTCGGCAAGACCTACCCGAACGCGGTGCGCGCGCTCGATGGTGTTTCGATCACCGTGGAGCCGGGCGAGATCGTCGCGGTGGTCGGCGGCTCGGGGTGCGGCAAGTCCACATTGCTGCGCGTGGTTTCCGGTCTCGATCATCCAACGCAAGGCGCCGTCGCGCTCGACGGCGATCAAATCGCGTCGCCGCATGAGAAGATCGGCATCGTGTTCCAGGAGCCGCGGCTCCTCCCGTGGCTGACCGTCGCCGACAATGTCGGCTTCGGGCTTGCAGACCGTCCGAAGTCCGAGCGCGCCGAGCGTGTCGCGCGCCAGCTCGATCGCGTCGGCTTGTCCGAGAAGGCGAACGTCTGGCCGCGCGAGCTCTCCGGCGGGCAGGCGCAGCGCGTCGCGCTCGCGCGCGCACTGGTGATGCGCCCCGAGGTGCTGCTGCTCGACGAGCCGTTCTCGGCGCTCGATGCGTTCACGCGCGTCGACCTGCAGGATCACCTGCTCGATCTCTGGGCCGACGGAAAGCCCACGCTGGTGATCGTCACCCATGACGTCGACGAGGCGATCGTGCTCGCCGACCGCGTGCTGGTGATGCGCCCGGCGCCCGGCCGCATCTTTGCCGAAATCTCGATCGAGCTGCCCCGCCCGCGCGACCGGCAGTCCGCCGCCTACGACTTCGCCAAGCGCCGCGTGATGGCCGCGCTCGATCGCTCGCTCGAGCGCAAGGCCGTGACCGACGATCGCGAGACGACGTCGGAGCATGGCGCGCAGATGTGGTGGTAATCGTCATTCCGGCTGAGTGCTGCGAGGGCTGGAATCCATAACCGCCTCCCTTGCAGTATCCCGCCCCCAGTGCCTATTGCTTACGGCAGTGTTTATGGATTCCGGGCTCGCCGCTGCGCGGCGCCCCGGAATGACAAAGAGTGCCGGGAGGAAACCACCAATGAAAATGCGCAGTTTCCAGGTCTGCCAGTGCGGCGCGCCGCTGCAGATGAACGAGGCGGAGGCGCCCCAGCCCAAGGGCACGCAGGTGCTCCTGAAGATGCTCGCGGCGGGCGTCTGCCATTCCGATCTGCACATCTGGGATGGCTACTACGAGATCGGCGGCGGCAAGAAACTGATGCTCGCCGACCGCGGCATCAAGCTGCCGCTCACCATGGGCCACGAGAATGTCGGCGAGGTCGTCGCCGTCGGGCCCGACGCGAAAGGCGTCAAGGTCGGCGACGTGCGGCTCGTCAATCCTTGGATGGGCTGCGGCGAATGCAAGGTGTGCCGGCGCGGCGAGGAAAACCTTTGCCTCAAGCCGCAGAACGTCGGCGTGTTCGCGCAGGGCGGCTATGCGACCCACATGCTAGTGCCGAGCCATCGTCATCTGTTCGACATCGGCAAGCTGACGCCGACCGACGCAGCGCCCCTCGCCTGCTCGGGCGTCACCGCCTACTCGGCGCTGAAGAAAGTCGAGAGCACGCTCAAGGATGAGCCGGTTGTCATCATCGGCGCCGGCGGTGTCGGCCTGATGGGCGTGACGCTCGCGCGCAAGATGGGCGCGAAGGATGTCATCATTGTCGATATCGACGCGGGCAAGCGCGATGCCGCCATCAAGGCGGGCGCGACCGCCGCGGTCGATGGCGGCGCGGCCGATGCGGTGGCTCAGATCCAGAAGGCGACCGGCGGTGGGGCCTGGGCCGTGGTCGACTTCGTCGGCTCGGGCCAGACCGTCAACCTCGCGGTCAATTCCATCACCAAGGGCGGTAGTGTCGTGGTGGTCGGACTGTTCGGCGGCGACATCACGGTGCCGACGCCCTATCTGCCGCTGCGCGCCATGACGCTGCGCGGCTCCTATGTGGGCAGCCAGACCGACATGGCGGAATTGCTCGAGCTCGTGAACCGAACCGGCATGCCGCCGGTGCCGATCCGCACGCGCCCGCTTGCCGAGGTGAACGATGCGCTCAACGACCTGCGCGCCGGGAAGGTCACCGGCCGCGTGGTGCTGACGCCGGCGGCTTAATCTGTGTCCCGGGCGCAGCGCAGCATGAAATGATGCGCTGCTGAACCGGGACCGCCAGGAACACCAGAGCTTGGAACGGTCCCGGCTCTGCGACGCACCGCTTCGCGCTGCATCGCGTCCGGGACACGAAAAGGAGAAACACAATGGACGCCACTGCGCTGCGCGCCATGCAGGCGCCGATCAAGGATCGCTACAAGGCCGAGCCCGGCGCCGCGATGATCACGCTGAAGGCCAAGGGCGCGATCGACGACACCAACATCGCCTGCAAGGTCGAGACCGGGCGCGCGCTTGCCATCGCGGGACTGCATCCGGCGACCGGCGGCTCGGGGCTGGAACTCTGCTCCGGCGACATGCTGCTCGAGGCGCTGGTCGCCTGCGCGGGCGTCACGCTGAAGGCCGTCTCGACCGCGCTCGACATTCCCCTCAAGTCGGGTCACGTCTCGGCCGAAGGCGATCTCGATTTCCGCGGCACCCTGGGCGTGGCGAAAGACGCGCCGGTCGGCTTTGCGCAGATCCGCCTCACCTTCGACGTCGACACCGACGCGCCGCAGGAAAAGCTCGATCAGCTGCTCAAGCTCACCGAGCGCTACTGCGTCGTGTATCAGACCATCAAGCAAGGCCCGCCGGTCGAGGTGAACCTGCGAAAGGCCTAACCGGCTTTTCCCTCTCCCCGTTTACGGGCAGAGGTGGCGAGCGCATGCGAGCCGGGTGAGGGGCATCGCTCAACGAACTCCCCCTCACCCCACCCTCTCCCCGCAAGCGGGGCGAGGGAATGCACGGCCGGTGCCCGCCTAACGCATGTCTCCCGACCTCGCCTTCCTTCTTTCCCTCGTCCTGCGCATGGCGGTGGCCGCCGCGTTCGTGGTGAGCGCCTCGATGATCACCGAGCGCGCCGGCCCCGCCATCGGCGCACTGATCGCGACGCTGCCGATCTCGGGCGGGCCTTCCTACGTTTTCCTCGCGATGGACCACGACGATGCGTTCATCGCGCAAAGCGCGCTCGCGAGCCTGCCAATGAACGCCGCGAGCGTGCTGATGGCGATGACGTTCATCCTGCTGGTGCAGCGCTTTAGTCTCGCCCCCAGCCTCGCCGGCGGCTTCGCGGCCTGGCTTGCGATCGCCTCTTTCGTCAGCGCGTTCCAGTGGTCTCTTGCCGGCGGCATCCTGCTCAATGTGATCACGTTCGCGATCTGCCTGCCGCTGGCGCAACGCTTTCGCGTTGCGAAGATGCCGCTGGTCACCAGCCGCTGGTTCGACATTCCGCTGCGCGCCGCATTTGTGGCAACGCTTGTCGCCGTTGTCGTGACTCTCTCGGGAATTGTCGGTCCGCGCATCAGCGGCGTGATCGCACTGTTCCCGGCCGCATACACGAGTCTCATCCTGATCCTCACACCGCGCATCGGCGGCACCGCGACCGCCGCGCTGCTCGCCAATGGCCAGTGGGGCCTGATCGGCTTCGGCCTCGGCGTGCTGACGATCCATCTCGCGACACCGCTGCTCGGCCGCGCAGCCGCGCTCGCGCTCGCGCTCGCCGTGTGCATCGCCTGGAATCTCGGGCTGTGGGCCTACGGGCGCCGCAAGAAATCCCTCCCCTGAAAGGGGAGGGTGGCGAGCGCGGCGAGCCGGGTGGGGTCCAGTGCCAATGCGCCCCACCCGTCCGGCGCTTTCGCGCCGTCCACCCTTCCCGCTTTGCGGGGAGGGATCACTTCTTCGCCGCCTTCGCCTTCAGCGCATAGAGCGCTTCCAGCGCTTCTTTCGGCGACATCTCGTCCGGATTGAGCGTCGCAAGTGCAGCGGCGACCTCATCGGTCTCGCCTTTCGGCGCCGCCGCACGAGCGCTTGCGGCAAACAGCGGCAGGTCGTCGATCAGCTTGCGCGCCGAGGTGCGGTCCTGCGATTCGAGCTGCGCCAGCACCAGTTTCGCGCGCTCGATCACGGCAGCGGGAAGGCCGGCGAGCTTTGCGACCTGGATGCCGTAGGAGCGATCCGCGGCGCCCGCCACCACCTCGTGCAGAAACACCACATCGCCGTGCCATTCCTTCACCCGCACGGTGGCGTTGAACAGCCGCGCGAGCTTTTCCGACAGCGCCGTCAGCTCATGGAAGTGCGTGGCGAATAGCGCGCGGCAGCGGTTCGTCTCGTGCAGGTGCTCGATCGCCGCCCAGGCGATGGAGAGGCCGTCGAAGGTCGCGGTGCCGCGCCCGATCTCGTCGAGGATGACGAGCGAGCGCACCGTCGCCTGGTTGAGGATCGCGGCGGTCTCGACCATCTCGACCATGAAAGTAGAGCGCCCGCGCGCAAGATCATCCGCGGCGCCGACGCGCGAGAACAACCGGTCGACTACGCCGATGCGCGCGCGCTTCGCCGGCACGAAACTCCCCATCTGCGCCAGCACGGCGATCAGCGCATTCTGGCGCAGGAAGGTCGATTTGCCGGCCATGTTCGGGCCGGTGACGACGTAGATGCGGCCCGCTGCCCCCACCCTACCCTCCCCCGCAAGCGGGGGAGGGTAGGGTGGGGGCGGAGAAAGATCGCAGTCGTTCGCGACGAACGGGCCGCCGTCCTCAAGCAGCGCCTGCTCGACCACCGGATGGCGCCCGCCCTCGATGACGAAATCGAGCGCGCCGGTAACCTCGGGCCGCACGTAATCGCGCTCGACGGCAAGCGCCGCGAGCCCCGACGACACATCGAGCACGGCGAGCGCAAGCGCTGCGCGCTTGACCGGCTCTGCTGCCCCGGTCACCTGCGCGGCAAGCCTGTCGAAGATTTCAAGCTCCATCGCGAGTGCGCGATCGGCCGCGCTGGCGATCTTGGCTTCGAGCGCGGCAAGCTCGGTCGTGGTGAAGCGTACCTGCCCGGCGAGCGTCTGGCGATGGATGAACGTCGCGTTCAGTGGCGCTGCCAGCAGTTTATCGCCGTGCTGCGCGGTCACCTCGATGAAATAGCCGAGCACATTGTTGTGGCGCACTTTCAGCGCACGGATGCCGGTCTCATCCGCATAACGCGCCTGCAGCGCCGCCACCACACGGCGCGATTCATCACGCAGCGCGCGTGTCTCATCGAGCGCCGAGTCGTAACCCGCGCGCACGAAGCCGCCGTCGCGCTTGAAATAGGGGAGATCGTCCGCGAGCGCCGCGGAAAGGGAGTCGATGATCGCCGCGTCGGGCGCAGAAAGCGCGGACGTCGCTTCGGCGATCTCCTCTGGCGTTTCGACTGAGGCAAGGCGACGGGCGAGTTCCTTTGCCGCCAGGAGCCCGTCGCGGATCGCCGCGAGATCGCGCGGGCCGCCCCGCTCCAGCACGAGGCGCGCGAGCGAGCGAGCGAGGTCGGGCGCTGCTGCAAGCCGGGATCGCACGTCGGTGCGCAGACCCGCGTCCGCGGCGAACAGCGCGACCGAATCGAGACGCTTTCCGATTGCCGCCGGCTCAGTGAGTGGCGCCGCAAGCCGCTGGCTCAGGAGCCGCGCCCCCGCGACCGTCACGGTGCGGTCGATCGCGTCGCAAAGCGAGCCGCGCCGCTCGCCAGAGAGCGTGCGCATCAGTTCGAGGTTGGCGCGCGTCGCCGCGTCGATCGAAAGCGTGGTGGCGGCAGCCTCGCGGCTCGGCGGCGAGAGCGGCGGGCGGTGCCCGAGCTGCGTGCGTTCCACGTAGGTGATGCAGGCCGCCGCCGCGGTCAATTCCAGCCGCGAGAATGTCCCGAAGGCTTCCGTGGTGGCGACCGCAAAATACGATGCAAGCCGCCGCTCTGCGGTCGCGCCGTCGAACACATCGCGCGTCAATGGCGTCACCGGCAAGGTGCGCAGCCAGGGGGCGAGCTCCGCATCGGAATAAAGCGCGTCCAACACGATGATCTCGCCGGGTTCGATGCGCGCGATCTGGGCGCCAAGCGCAGGCCGGTCGCATTCGTTGACGCGGAATTCGCCGGTCGAGATGTCGAGATAGGCGAGCGCGAACAGCGCCGCTGCGTCGGGCGAGGACGCGCGCGCGCGAATGATTGCCGCGAGATAATTGTTGCGCCGTGCATCGAGAAGCGAGTCCTCGGTGAGCGTGCCCGCCGTGATCAGCCGGATCACGGCGCGCGCAACGACGCTCTTTGCGCCACGCTTTTTTGCCTCGGCCGGATCTTCGGTTTGCTCGCACACGGCGACGCGAAAGCCCGCCGCGATCAGCTTGTGCAGGTATTCATCCGAGCGCACCACCGGCACGCCGCACATCGGAATGTCGGCGCCGTTGTGCTTCCCGCGCCTGGTCAGCACGATACCGAGCGCGCGGCTCGCAATCTCGGCGTCCTGAAAGAACAGCTCGTAGAAATCGCCCATCCGATAGAACAGGAGGCAATCCGGATGCGCCGCCTTGATCTCCTGATACTGGCGCATCATGGGAGTGACGCTCACCGCGTCACCATTTGGCGGCGATTCAGGCGTGGGCTTCGGTGCAGCCAGGTTCATGCGGGCGCGACGCTAGCAGAACGCAACTGGCGTTTCATGCGCGGGAGCCGCGCAACGCACAGGTTACAGCGTCGACTTGAGCTTCAGATGATCGAGCCGGTTCATCGACTTGACGTCGATGCGCCGTTTCTCGCCGCCGTGCTCGACATCGAGCGGCACGGTCGCGCCAGCAGCACCCGTGGCCCAGACCTTGCGGTAGAAATCCGCAAGGGAGCGTGGTGCCGCGCCGGCGACGCCGAGGATCTCATCGCCGCGCCGGATGCCGGCCTTTTCGCCCGGACCTTCGGGGGTGACCCGCGACACGATGAGCCGTCCGCGCACCTCATCGGCCGCGATGCCCAGCCAGGGCTGCCCCGCCCCGGCAACCCGCCCGTCGGCGATCAGGTCGCCCAGGATCGGCAGCAAGCGATCGATCGGCACGAACATGTTGCCGGGCGTCGCCGCGCCATTTCCGGCTGCGTCGCCGACGATCAGCGAGCCGATGCCGAGGAGCTTGCCCTCGCGCGAAATCAGCGCCGCGCCGCTCCAGGCCGGATGCGGCGGCGTCGTGAAGATCGCCTCGTCGAGCAGGTACTCCCAGTTGCCCGCAAACTCGCGCTTGGCGACCACAAAGGCCGGCGTCACCATGTCGGCGCCACCGTGGCTCGCGATCAGAACGGGATCGCGTTCCTTCACGTCGGTGGAACGGCCGAAGGCGAGCGGCTTGATCTTGAGCGGTTCGATTGCGCGCAGCACGCCAAAGCCGGTGACATGATCGTATCCGACCACGGTCGCCGGAACGGTCCGGCCCGCATTGGTGGTCACTGCGGCGGCCTGCGCTTCGACCATCAGGTAGCCGATGGTGAGGATCAGCCCGTCCTCGTCGATGACGACACCGGAGCCGGCGCGCTCGCGCCCGAGCGACTGCACGGTCTGGCCGTCCGGCGTGATGATGGTTTTGACCTCGACGACCGCGGAGACGATCTCTTCCAGCGTGGCGGCGCTCGCGGAAGCGCCAGCCAGCAAGGCGACCGCGAGCGCGAGAATGCCTGGTATCACGTTGCCGCGGCCGGATCGCATGACGGGCCCCAGAATCGAGCCCGATCTTAGTCACGGACCAAACGCAACGCCACGCGTTTCCTTTTGTGTCCGCGTCCAGGCGTTTTCGTTCTTCTTCTCGTAATCTTCGAATGCTTTGACGAGCCCTCCCAGCACCTCGGCCGATGTCTCGAACATCGCCTTGAACTGGGGCTCGTCGACCTTATCGATGTCGGCGCGCAGGTGGTCGATCGTTTCCTTCAGACGTGCCGCCATCTTGTGCGTATGATGAATTGGATTGCTGTCGTTTTTCATGGGCTTGCTCGCTGCTGACGTCACTCATGAAAACGTCTGCGCACCGGTGCGGGTTCCGGACCGCACCTTGAGGCGAGCGGTTTGCCTCCGCTAGACTGACCGTTTCCCGGCGCGCCGCACGCCGCTCAAGGGGCTGAAATGCTAACAAAAAATCCGAACCGCCAGTCGCGTCCGACCTTCACGGACCAGGAAGCCCTGCTGTTCCACAGCCAGGGCCGGCCGGGAAAGCTCGAGGTGGTCGCCACCAAGCCGATGGCGACGCAGCGCGATCTCTCGCTCGCCTATTCGCCCGGCGTCGCGGTGCCGGTGCTCGCCATCGCCGAGGATGAGAGCCGCGCCTACGACTACACCGTGAAGGGCAATTTCGTCGCCGTCATCACCAACGGCACGGCCATTCTCGGCCTCGGCAATCGCGGCGCGCTCGCCGCCAAGCCGGTGATGGAAGGCAAGGCGGTGCTGTTCAAGCGCTTTGCCGATATCGACTCGATCGATCTTGAGGTCTCGAGCGAAGACCCGGACGAGATCATCAATTGCGTGAAGGTGCTCGGCAAAAGCTGGGGCGGCATCAATCTGGAAGACATCAAGGCGCCAGAGTGCTTCATCATCGAGCAGCGGCTGCGCGAACTGCTCGATATTCCGGTGTTTCATGACGACCAGCACGGCACCGCCATCATCGCGGCCGCCGGGCTCATCAACGCACTGCATCTGACCGGCCGCGACATCAAACAGACAAAGCTCGTCGTCAACGGCGCGGGCGCCAGCGGGATCGCGTGCGTCGAATTGTTGAAGTCGCTCGGCCTGCAGCCGAACAACGTGATCCTCTGCGACACCAAAGGCGTGATCTACAAGGGCCGTGCCGCCGGCATGAACCAGTGGAAATCGGCGCATGCGATCGAGACCAAGGCGCGCACGCTGCAGGAGGCCTTCGAGGGCGCGGACGTTGCGTTCGGGCTGTCGCAGAAGGGCGCCTTCACCATCGACATGGTGAAGGCGATGGCGGCGAAGCCGATCATCTTCGCGATGGCAAACCCCGATCCGGAAATCACCGTCGAGGAAGTCGCGCAGGTGCGTTCCGACGCCATCATGGCGACCGGGCGCTCGGACTATCCCAACCAGGTCAACAACGTTCTCGGCTTCCCTTACATCTTCCGCGGCGCGCTCGACGTGCGCGCCACCACCATCAACATGGAGATGAAGATCGCGGCGGCGCATGCGCTCGCCGAGCTCGCGCGCGAGGACGTGCCGGACGAGGTGGCGGCGGCGTACGGTACGCGGCCGAAATTCGGGCCCGACTATATCATCCCGGTGCCGTTCGACCCGCGGCTCATCTCCTCAGTCCCGCCGGCGGTCGCGAAAGCCGCGATCGACACCGGCGTCGCGCGCAAGCCGATCGTCGACATGGAGGCCTACCGCCAGCAGCTGCGCAACCGGCGCGATCCGGTCGCGAGCGTGCTCTCGCGCGTGCACGACCGGCTGCGTCGCCAGCCCAAACGCGTCGTGTTCGCCGAAGGCGAGGAAGAGCAGGTGATCCGCGCCGCCGCAGCTTTCGTCGAACAAGAGCTTGGCACCGCGCTCCTCGTTGGCCGGGAGGAACGGGTCCGCGACACCGCCGGCAATGCCGGCATCGCGCTCGAGGACGGCATCACCGTCGTCAACGCGCGGCTGTCGCGCCGCAATCCGGAGTATGCCGCATACCTCTATGAGCGGCTGCAGCGCCGCGGCTACCTGATCCGCGACTGCCAGCGCATGGTGAACCAGGACCGCAACACGTTTGCGGCCTGCATGGTGGCGATGAACGACGCCGACGCCATGGTGACCGGCGTCACGCGCAATTTCTCGGTGGCGCTGCAAGAGATACAGCGCGTGATCGACCCGAAGCCGGGCCATCGCGTGATCGGCGTTTCGCTGGTGATCGCGCGCGGCCGGACCGTGCTGGTTGCTGACACGGCCGTGACCGAAATGCCGGACGGCAAGGACATCGCGGAAATCGCCGTCGAGGCGGCGGCGGTCGCGCGCAAATTGGGTTACGAGCCGCGCGTCGCGCTCTTATCGTTCTCGACCTTCGGCCATCCGCCGGGCGAGCGGGCCGCCAAGGTGCAGGAGGCGGTGCGTATCCTCGATCAGGGCCGCGTCGATTTCGAGTACGACGGCGAGATGGCGGCGGACGTCGCCCTCAATCCCGACCTGATGGCTGCTTACCCGTTCTGCCGGCTCTCCGGCCCTGCCAACGTGCTGGTGATGCCGGCGTTCCACTCGGCGGCGATCTCGACCAAGATGCTGCAGGAGCTCGGCGGCGCGACCGTGATCGGCCCGCTGCTGGTCGGGCTCGACAATTCGGTGCAGATCGTCAATTTGTCCGCCAAGGACACGGATCTGGTCAACATGGCCGCGCTCGCGGCCTACAACGTCAGCGGCTGATTTATCCCTCCCCCGCGCAGCGGGGAGGGTGGCGAGCGAAGCGAGCCGGGTGGGGTTGCTTCATCGTCATGACCCCACCCGGTTGCCGCTACGCGGCGCCCACCCTTCCCTTTCAGGGGAGGGACTAAGAAGGAGATGCCATGCCTGCCAAGAAACTCTCCGGCGTCATTGCCGCCGTCGCAACCGCCATCGACGAGACGGGCGCGCCCGATGCCGCCCGCTCGGTCAAGCTCGCGCGCTTCCTGCTCGATACCGGCTGCGACGGTCTCAACGTGCTCGGCACCACCGGCGAGGCGACGTCTTTCTCGCGGGAGCAGCGCAAGGGCGTAATGAGCGAGTACAAAAAGGCGGGCCTGCCACTGGACCGCCTGATGGTCGGGACCGGCGCGGCCGCAACATCCGATGCCATTGCGCTGACGCAGCATGCGGCCGAGCTGGGCTTCGCGGCCGCGCTCATCCTGCCGCCCTTCTACTACAAGGGTGTTCCGGACGACGGGCTTGCGGCCTACGTGGCGGCGATCGTGAAGGCGACGAGCGAAAAGCCGCTCCCGATCTATCTCTATCACTTCCCGTCCCAGTCGGGCCTGCCGTGGCACGTCAAGCTGATCGCGCGCCTGCTTGAATCTCATAAGGACCGCATCGCCGGCCTGAAGGATTCCTCCGGCGACATGGCCTATGCGCGTGAGGCGGCAGGGATCGCGAAAGGCTTTGACGTGTTTCCGTCCACGGAAGCCTGCCTGCTCGAAGCACGCAGCGGCATTTTCGCGGG
>Ga0310810_10007459_pt1 | contig 12483 bp, 10 predicted proteins | sample NCmetagenome_FD_207641 | JGI IMG/M metagenome (GOLD analysis project Ga0310810, IMG submission 207641) | Soil microbial communities from experimental microcosm in Duke University, North Carolina, United States - NC | ecosystem: Engineered > Artificial ecosystem > Soil microcosm > Unclassified ... | reverse complement strand
TCTGTTCAAGGCCCTCGAGGGCGTGAACCTTCGCGGCAGGGAAGGAGGCCGCTTCGATCGCGTGGGTGCACCCGTCGACGCCGCCGGCGGCGTGAGCCTGCTCACCAGCCTGTATCGACGCGGGCGCGGCGACGTGAGCACCGTCTGCGTCACTGGCACGACGTCTGAGGACAATCTGCTCGAACTGATGAACCACGTGATCGTGGCTCCGATCGACGAGCCAAGTGGAGAGCCGATCGACGTGGTCGCCTGGGCAGAGACCATCGTGGACAACGTCAAAGAGCTCTGTGAAAAATAGACGACGCCGGCGCCCACCGTCATGGCCTGAGACACTTGATGAATGGATCTTCTCAGACGCGCCTCGAATGTGCGCTGTTTCGGGATCTGGCGCCAGCCGTTCTTGAAAGAATCATGGGGCTCGCCGCACGAGAAACGTGTCGCGACAGGATTGTTCGTTCGAGAAGGCGAAGCCGCGGAGGAGTTCTTCATCACCACCGAGGGCCGCGTCACCATTAGCCAAATCACGCCTGACGGACACCGCGTCATGTTGCGTGGTAGTGCCGGGCGAGGCCGTCCGGCTCCGGCGGCGCATTCGGCGAGTCCGTCTACCTCGCCAATGCGGAGGCAACACGGCGACAGTACCGGACGGCTCGCCAAGCTCTAGCCGACGGCGTCTCCAGTATTCCATCCCGCAAAATAGGGTGTTACCGGGATGGGCGCCGATCGGCGACCGAAGCTATCGTCATGACGATCGACTTCACACCGATTTCGAGGAGATGCATGATGGCCCGAACCGCTGTCCGACGGCCGGTGAACTCACGGCTTTTATTGTTCTACGCAAGCGTGGTCGTGATCGGAGGCGTGGCGTCGGCCGGCGCGCAACAAGCCCAGACGCCCGCGGACGCTTCCACGCAGCCACATCAGACCCAGAGCACTGCGCGCGTGTTTGCCTCCGACGCGGGAATGGTGCTGAATTTCATCAAGCCTGACAAAACGGCCGATTTCGAGGCCGTCATCGACAAGCTGCGCCAGGCGCTCCAGATGAGCGCCAAACCGGAACGCAAGCAGCAGGCTGCGACGTGGAAGGTCTTTCGTGCGAACGAGCCGGGCGCCAACGGCAGCGTCTTGTATGTCTTTACAATCGACCCCGCCGTCAAAGGGGCCGACTACACGGTGTCGACCATTCTCGCGGAAGCATTCCCGGCGGAAGTTCAGGCGCTCTACAAGTCGTACGCCGAGTCGTACGCCGGCGGCCAGAATTACGTGAACCTGAAACTGGTCGTGGCCCTGGGCGATTTGAATGTCACCCGCGAACAATCAAGCAACTGATCGCCGTTCGTCTCCGTCAATGTCAACGGTGTCGCCCCTTCTCGTGCGTTTCGCGGGGGGTGGTCCCAGGCTGCTGAGAACAGCATCATGGCAGGTATGCGTCCACTGCAGGAGTCTGGGGACTTGACGTTCTCCGAGCGCCGAAAGAAGCAAGGCGAGGCGAGGCATGTCTGCTATGAGTTTTCTTTGGATACTTCAGGCGATTGTTCTTTCGTACGACCACGCAGCCATGTGTTGGCGCGAAAGACGTGTGCGGAAAGTACGAGCGACCGCCGCTGAGAGGCATCAAGTCCTGGCTCACGTGGCAGTCAGACTGTGCGCGGCCAGACAGTGGGTCGGATACCGTATATGGCGACGACCGACCTCCCGATGAATCGACTCCGACAACAGCTTGCGAGATTCACACGGGTGCTCGTGTGTGCCGTGGTCGTTGTTGGGACTCAAACTCATCTCCAGTCTGTTCGCTGGTGGTGGTCGCCGCCGATCGTCTCGGCCCTGGCGCTCACGCAACAGCAGTCGGCGGCGCTCGAGAAACTCTATCGGGAGAGTCTGCCAACCCGCCAGCACGCCAGCGAAGACGTCGTTGGTCTGACCGACGACATTGCGACGCGGCTTCAGGACGAACTGTACGACGACGAACTGCTGCACCTGACTGCGAAACTGGCAGGAGCTCGGCTCAAGCAATATGACCTTCAGCGTGCCGGAATCGAATCGGCTGTTCATGTCCTTACGCCATCTCAACGGGACGAGCTGACGCGCCTGATTGTCGAAAAACGCATCACTGATTAGGCAATTGAAGGCGGCGCTGATTCGGCGCCTGGCGGTGCCTCGGCAGGTTGCGCAGCATTTGGAGGGTGTCATGTCGCTGCCGTGCGAATTCTGCGGCGGTAGTATCCACGAACTCGCGCGAGCCCGAAACCATGTCTGGGTCTGCTGTCGTCATTGCCAACGGAGCTGGCGAGAGGAACTCGATGCCGCCTCTGTAACCGATACCGAATCGGCGCCTCCCGCGACCCCCGCGGCGAATTTTCGTGAAACGACGATGGGGCAGTACGTCACGGCAGGAATGGCTGTCGCACTCGCCTTCTCGGTGCGGTTTGCTCTGAAACCGCTCATCGGGAACGCCAGCCCATTCCTGTTGTTCACACCGGCCGTTCTGGTGGCGGCAGCTTACGGCGGTATAGGCCCCGCCATATCCGCCACCGCCGCCGGCGCGGTACTCGGCAACCACTTCTTTCTCGGGGTGATGGGTGAGCCAGGTCTCGAGCAGTGGGATCGTCTCGCACTGTTTCTGCTTGTGGGCGGGCTCATCGCCACTCTGACGACGGTCCTGAGAGCCAGCAGGCGCCGAATGGCCGAAGGTCTGTGGCGTGAGCAAAAGGCACGGGCCGAGGCAGAAGCGGCGAACCAGAAGAAGGATGACTTCATCAGCCTGATTTCACATGAACTGCAGACACCCGCGTCCGTCATCCAGGGCTGGGCGACGTCAATCCGGAAGCGCGAACTCCATGGCGACACGCTCAACGTCGCCCTTGATGCGATCGAACGGAATGCGCAGGTCCAAAACCGCCTCGTTCAGGATCTGCTCGACCGGTCGCGCATTGTGACTGGACGCTTGCGCCTCGAACCGCGGATCGTGTCCATCTCGGAAATCTTACGAGCGGCCGTCGAGCAGATGCGACCAACCTTCGACCGCAATCATCTCCATCTGACGACGACGATCATCGAGGGTCAGGACGCGATGTCGGCAGACCCCGTCCGGTTGCAGCAGGTGTTCACCAATCTGTTGTCAAACGCGGCGAAGTTCACGCTTCCAGGAGGCCATGTTGCCGTCGAGGCGTCGTGGACGACGAGTACGGGTGTGGTGATCTTCAAGGACGACGGCATCGGCATCAGCCCCGAGTTTCTCCCACACCTGTTCGACGGGTTTCAGCAAGATTCCCGCACGGAGGCTTTTTCCTCTCGAGGTCTCGGATTGGGCCTGTCGATCGCGCGGCACTTTGTGGAACGCCACGGTGGAAGGATCCGGGCCGCCAGTGGCGGGCCGGGCAAAGGCGCCACGTTCACCGTCGTGTTACCCCTGCAGCCACAACAGGCCGCCGTCGACATCCGCCGGCCGGCAGGCGTGGGAGCCCGTGCCCTTCAGTCCATCTCGGTATTGCTGGTGGAGGATGACGACGACGCGCGACTACTGCTGACCCAGACGCTGGAGCACTACGGCGCGCACGTATTCCCGGTCGCGTCGGCATTGGAAGCGGTGCAGATGCTCGAACGTCATCATGCGGACGTGCTGTTGTCGGATCTACGCATGCGGGGCGAAGACGGCTTCGCGCTGATACACAAGCTCCGATCGGGTCGCGATCGAGGTGTGGCGTCGATTCCCGCAGCGTCGATCACGGCATCGCGGCTGACTGAGGATCGATACCACGCGATCGCCGCCGGGTACCAGCTGCATCTCCAGAAGCCGATCGATCCGGATGAACTCGTCACCGCAGTGCTGACTCTGGCGGCCACGCCCCGACGCCGATATGAGACCCTGCACTGACACGGCGGCGACGATCTGGTCGCGGTGGCGGCGCTTTTTACCCGGGGCCGTCCGCTCGATATCGATACTCGTCGAGCCGTGAGAGTCACGATGACCGAGAACGGCGCTCTCCGGTTCCGCGTTGATATGCGAGATCAGCAGGACTGCGAGTCGGTCTGCTGTTGCAAGGCCTTCTTGAACGACGTCGAACTTGAGGGTTGCCTGATGGCGGACGAACTCACAGGCGTCGCGATTATCCTCACCAGGCGCTATCGCGACGCATTACCAGAAGCGGTAGTGCTCAGCGGCCGTGTCCGGCTCGACCCTCTGTACCACGAATGAAGGCGAGTACAGGTACGCCTCAGGTCCAGGGATTTCCTCGCGAAAATCCCGTCTGGACCGGATACAACACCTCTACGGTCGCGCGGTATCTTCCGATGTCGATGATCATATTCGCGAGCGTTTCTGGAGTTCCACGGAGATTCATATGAGGATCTTGAGATGGTCTGGCCCGGTCGTGGTGCTTGCGATGGCCGGCATGGCGTGCCATTCGCGTCCTCCCGTCATATCACCCTCGAGGACGGAGGCTGCCTCTCCGACCGTGCCGCCGCGTCCACCGGCCCCCCCCGCGCCACCGGCTGCGGCTGGTCGGCCGGCGGCGGTTCCGCTGAGCGAGGACGAACTATTCCGTCGGAAGTCGCTCGACGAACTGAATGCCGAAGGTCCGCTCAGTGATGCCTTCTTCGATTACGACCAGAGTACGCTCCGGGATGATGCCCGTGCGGCCTTGCAGAAAGACGCAGCGTGGCTGGCGAAATGGCCGCAGACCGTCATGAATGTCGAGGGCTACTGTGACGAGCGCGGAACCGCCGAATACAACCTAGCGCTCGGAGAGCGGCGAGCTTCGGTCGTGAAGGAGTACCTCAAAGACCTTGGCGTGAGGCCAGATCGAATTCATACAGTGAGTCTTGGTAAGGAATCCAGATTTTGTCGCGAGTCGAATGAAGACTGCTGGTCGAAGAACCGCCGCGGACACTTCGTCATTACCGGAAAGTGAGTCACCAGCCTGGAGCTATTGGATCTCCCATGCAGTCATTCCCCTCGATCCTGGTATTTTGCGACCTGGACGACACGCTGTTCGAGTCACATTCTTTTTCCGTCGACGCTTCGGCACACCGTGCATTGGACCGTATCGAGCGCGACGGCGTCCCGCTGGTGCTGTGCTCGAGCAAGACCCGCGCGGAGCTCGAACTCATCCAGCTGGAGCTGGGTATTGATCAACCATTCATCTGCGAAAACGGGGCCGCCGTCTTTGTTCCTCGCGGGTACTTCGGCTTCAGCGTGCCAAGGGCCCGAAGCGTCGCGGGGTACGAGGCGGTTGAATTCGGCAAGCGGTACGCGGATGTCGTCGGCCTGTTGAATGGCGCCGCGGGCCGGCTCGGTGTGAAGATCAGGGGGTTCAATGACATGTCGGTTGCGGATGTCGCGATCGATTGTGACCTGCCTCTGCTGCTGGCGCGACTCGCAAAGCTGCGCGAGTACGGCGAACCTTTTCGGGTCATCGATGCCCGCCCCGGTGCACTCCCGCGGCTGTTCCGGGCGCTAAATGCCACAGGACTCGACTGCACGAGCCGCGGGCGGTATCACTATGCCGGAGCCAATTGTCGAGACGGTGTCCAGTTTCTTCGCGGTCTGTACCGCCGGGCCTTTGGCGACGTGATAACCGTAGCTTTTGGAGACCACGGCAGCGCCGTGCCCCTGCTGCTTCACGCTCATGTTCCATTGGTTGTGCAGTCCCGCGCCTCAGGCGAGACGACGCACCTGCTCAGAGACGTACCGACGGCCCGTCTCAGTCCTGTGGATTCGGTTGGTGCATGGGCAGACGTGGTCCTTGAAATCGCGAGCGCCGCTCAGCGCAGCCGAAGTTCGTGCTGGTCATGATGGTCATGGCGTTGCTGTCGATCTCCTCATTCACGTGGCTGGTCTTGTATCCCTCGATTCGATCAGCTTCCGTGAGTTCCTGGACCAGACGAATGGGCGTGGCGTGATGCCCACATCAGACAGTGCATCTCATGATGGCGATGGAGGTGTCCAGGCCGGCTGGCGTCGAAGGGGGGCGCGGTAAACTGTCGACAGGCACCGCGGCGGATCCTGCCGGGTGGCGGCGACGTGCCTTCAGGGCGTTAGCCGAATGGAGCGATGTAGAATCGGTCCGAGTTGAAACTGTTGACCGAGCTGATGCGAATCGGCCAACGGACAGCTTCAATCGACCGTAGTCCTCCCGACATCTTCGCAAGATGGAATATTCCCAGGAATAAGCCTCACGCGCTCAAGGTCCGAGAGCGGTTGGCGAAGTTCTGGGACGGATGCACAGCATCTCACCGGGAATTGTTTCTTCGGACGGTTGGACGCCATTGCGGCCGCTGAAAGAACGAGAACAACTTGGCACCCGAGGCGCATTCGAGACAGGTATCTCCGTCTAGGGAAGAGCGCCACGGCAACCGAGGTTCGCTAACGAAATCAGGATACTTTTTCCGCCTCCATGGAACGGTGACAAAGCTGCTGTGGGCGACCTTGACCCAAACCCCAAAGACCGCCACACGGGAAACGCGAGACTGAAGCGATTTGTGGTCTCCTAAGCGGGCACGGCTGGAACGCAGTCGGATCGATGCCGCTTTTCGCTGATTCTGTTGTCTTAAGAAGAAGGGAAGCAGCAGCGCAGCCCCGCGGATTCGTCAACGGCCCGGCTGCACGAGAGACCCAGGCTGGAGAACGATGGCTCCGTGCAGGATGCACTCACTGACTGAAGTTCTGGTTATGCGCCAGGCGAGCGTGTCGACCGACGTCGCCGCAGGCCAGACACCAGAACGCCGTGAACGCGCGCCGAGGAACGCCAACGTGTCACTGTTGGCCAGTCAGGGTGTGCGGGAGATCGTGCCCGCTTGTGAGCGTGCCGCATCTCCAGGTGCTGGGCCGTGAGAACAACTGCGGGTAAGTGGTGGAGGCGGCGGGAGTCGAACCCGCGTCCGAGAGTACGCCGTCGCAGGCGTCTACATGCGTAGCCGCTCTTCAAATTTCGCAACCGCCGTCAAAGAGCGACGGAAACCGGCGGCCGCTAGCCCCGAATTGTCTCGTCGACACGCTTCGGAGGCCCGCGTGCCGACCAGCCTGCATTTATGACATCCAGCCCCGCCCCACAGGCGAGGACGGGGTGGACGTCGCTACTTAATTAAGCAGCGAGAGCGAGCTGCGTGTTCGCAGTTACGTTGTGTTCCATCGGATTTACGAGTCGATGGGGCTCGGCATGCATCCCGCGAGTCTTTACCCCCGTCGAAGCCGTGTCGCCCCCTGACGGAAGCCGCTCTGACGTGCCAAAAGCTCGCGAACTGAACCCCCATTGTACGGCCTCGCCCGGCGTGGCGTCAAATTGTTCAGCCGCTTAGGGTTGTTGCGCTTTCGCGGCTTGACTCAGGTGTAAGCCGACCTCATAATTTGAACGTTCACCTTTGACTTTCGACGAGCAGCTGCAACGAGCTCTGGATACGTTCAGCAATCGCCTCCAGGAAGAGGTCACGCACCAGGTTCGCGTGGTAGGCGACGAGCTGGCCGCCGCGGTGCGCGCTCAACAGGTCGCTGCGCAACAGGTGCCCGCAACGGGACGGCTCGCGAGCGGGATCCGCGCGATGAACGATGCCCGTTCGCTCAGCGAAGTGCTGGACACGCTTGTCAGTTGCGCTCGCCGGGAAGCGGCGCGCGCCGGCGTGCTCGTCGTGCGCGGCGATCGTTTTCACGGATGGCGCTTCCTGGGCTTCGATCCGTCTCTCGACAGCGGGGAACCTCTCGACATCGCGCGCGATGCCGCGGGCATCGTCGCGGAAGCGGCCGGGAGCGCGATGCTCACGGCTTCAGACGATGGCGCTCCCGCCTTTGCGCAGCTGCCGCCGGGCCGCGCCTGTCTGGCGATGCCGATCTCGATCGGCGGACAGGTGGTCGCGGTCTTGTACGCCGATGCAGGATCCGCAATCTCGAACCCTGAAGCCGGCAGCCTGAACCCCGAACCGCTCGAGATCCTGGCCCGCTTCGCGGCGCTGCGCCTCGAAGCGCTCACGGTCATCAAGGCCGCGCGCTCGCTGACGGTGAAAGCGGACGATCCACCTCCGGCGCCCGGCCACAGCGACGAGTCGGCCGACGAACATGCCGCCGCGCGACGGTACGCGCGACTGCTCGTTTCCGAAATCAAGCTGTATCACGAACCGGAGGTCGTCGAGGGACGGCGGGAACGCGATCTGGCGACGAGGCTCGGCGGAGAAATCTCGCGCGTGCGCACGTTGTACGAACAACGCGTACCGCCGGAGATCAGGCACGGTACCGATTACGTTCACGAGGAGTTGATTCGCACGCTGGCCGACGGCGATGCGAGCCTGCTCGAAGTGAAAGACGTGAAATAGGTCTGTGCGATTGTGTCAATGAAACCAAGCTGTGTCGCGGTTGTCGCCATTCTCGGGCTCATCGCCCCTGGTGCGGCCATTCCGTCCGCACAACAGTCCGCCGGGTCGTCGCCCGCTGCGGTCGTCCTGCGGCCGACCGATCATCCGCCGCTGCCGGCCAACCCGTCGCAGTTCTGGATGACGCCCACCAAGGCGAACACGACGCGCACGGCGGCGCTCGAGACATTCGCGTCGGCCGTCAAGCTCGAAGTCGACGGCCACTTTGCCAAGGCATTGCCGATCTTGTCGTCCTCGCTCCTGCGCGAGCATCCGCTCGGCGAATACGTGCGGTACTACAAGGGGCTCGCGGAGCTTTCGGTTGGCCGCACGGCCGATGCGCGCAGCACGTTCCAGGCGCTCGTCGCCAGCGGGCCGGGCGGCTATCTGTGGGAAGCTGCGTCGTTGCGGGAGGCCGAGTCCGACGAAGCGCTCGGCGATCACCGCGCGGCGCTCGAGATCTACGAGCGGCTGTCGAAAACGAAAACCGCAGCACCCGACGATCTGCTGATCCGGATGGGCATGGCGGCGCAGGCGGCTGGAGATTTCGACGAAGCGTTCACCGCGTTCTCCCGCGCATATTACGAATTTCCGTTGAGCGAGCTCGCGCCCGCGGCCGAGCTCGCGCTCGATCGCCTGCCCAACCGGCCGCCGCTCGTGGCCGGGTCGACCCGCTTCAAGCTGGAGCTCGGACGGGCCCAACAGCTGTTCAGCGGGAAGCGCTACGCACAGGCGCGAACGGCCTTCGCACGGTTGCAGGGTGTGGCGCAGGGCGACGACCTCGAGCTGGTGAACCTGCGCGTCGCGGAATCGGATTACTTCACGAAGCAGGTGCGCGCTGCCCGCGACGGCGTCAAGCCCTACATCGAGAAGGCCTCGCGGCAGGGCGAGGCGCTGTTTTTTTACGCCATCGCCCTCTACGATCTGGGCAATCGCGACGAGTATTTCCGCATCGTGCGCCGAATCGCCGACGATTTCCCGACCGAAACCTGGTCGGAAGAGGCGCTCAACCACCTCGCCACCCACTTCATCGTCGCCGACGAGGATGCCAAAGCTGACGAAACCTTCCGGGAGATGTACGCACGATTCCCCGGGGGACATTACGCCGAACGCGCCGCCTGGAAGATCGGGTGGCTCGCTTACAGGAATCAGAACTACGCGGACACCATTCGCGTGTTCGAAAGCGCGGCGGCACACTTTCCGCGCTCCGACTACCGTCCGCCGTGGCTTTATTGGTCGGGACGCGCCTACGACGCCTTGAACGATACGGCCGCGGCGGAAGCGCGCTACGTCCTGACCGCGACCGACTATTTCAACAGCTATTACGGCCGGCTGGCGCTCACGCATCTGGACGGCGCCGCGCGGCGTCAGCTGATCGCCCGTGTGCCGGCGGCGGAGCCTGCGCCGCCGTCGAGCGGTCCCGACGATGCCGAAGGGGAAGACCGGCCGACCCGGCCGCTCCCGCCGAACGAGCCTCTGATCCGCGCGCTGCTTGGACTCGGCTTGTACGATCAGGCCATCAACGAGCTTCAGTATGCGGAGCGAGTGTGGGGCGGGTCGCCCGCGATTCGGGCCACGCTCGCCTGGATTTACCAGAAGCAGGGCCAGTCGGAAAAGGGCACGCGGCAGTTCACGCTGTACCGCGCGTCCATCAACACGATGAAGCGCGCGTACCCGCAATATCTGGCGGTCAGCGGGGAGCGGCTGCCGAAGGATGTGCTGCGGCTCGTGTTTCCGCTCCAATATTGGGATCTGATTCGCAAATACTCGGCGGAGCACGGCCTCGATCCCTATTTCGTCGCGGCCCTCGTCGCGCAGGAGTCGACGTTTGTCCCCGACATACAGTCGTCGGCGAAGGCGGTCGGGTTGATGCAGCTCGAGGCGAAAACGGCGCGGCAGTACGCGAAGCGGCTCAATATGAAGTACTCGGCGACGCTGCGCACGAAGCCCGAAGCCAACGTCAAAATTGGTACGGCGTATCTGGCGGATACGATCAAGCGGTTCGGCGACCTGCACCTCGTGCTCGCCAGTTATAACGCGGGGGAGGGACGGGTCCGCCGCTGGCTGTCGGAACGGCCCGGCCTGCCGCGCGACGAGTTCATCGACGACATTCCGTTTCCGGAAACACAGAACTACGTCAAGAGAATCCTCGGGACGGCCGAAGATTACAGACGACTATATTCAGGTGAATTGGGTAATTGAGTGATTGGGTAGTTGGGTAATTGGGTAGTTGGGGTAATTGGGTATTAGAGATTATCCAACTACCCACTACCCAACTACTCAACTACCCAATTACCCAATTACCCAATTACCCAATTCACGAATCGTGATGTCCAAGCTGACCGGATCGCAAAAAGCGACGCAGTTCACCGAGTCGGTCATCCGCGAGATGACGCGGCTCAATCATCTGTACGGCGGGGTGAACCTGTCGCAGGGGTTTCCCGACTTTCCGGCGCCTCAGGCCATCAAGGATGCGGCCTGCGCCGCAATCCAGCACGACATCAACCAGTATGCGGTGACCTGGGGCGCGCAGCCGCTTCGCCAGGCCGTCGCCCGCGAGTTCACGCGCCGCTACGGCGTTCCGGTCGTCGCCGACGAACAGGTGACGATCTGCTGCGGAGCGACCGAAGCGATGATGTCGACGATGATGGGCATCATCGATCCGGGCGACGAGGTGGTGATTTTCGAGCCGTTCTACGAAAACTACGGTCCTGACGCGATTCTTTCCGGCGCGACGCCGCGTTACGTCACGCTGCACGAGCCCGACTGGTCTTTTAGTCCCGACGAGCTCGCCGCCGCGTTCAACCACCGGACGAAAGCGATCATCCTGAACACGCCGAACAATCCGACCGGCAAAGTGTTCGGCCGGGCGGAGCTCGAAACGATCGCGGCGCTCTGCCGCAAATGGGACGCGATCGCGATCTCGGATGAGATCTACGAGCACCTGATCTACGACGGCCGTCAGCACATCCCGATTGCCACGATCGATGGGATGGCAGAGCGCACCGTCACGATCAACGGCCTGTCGAAGACCTACAGCGTCACCGGCTGGCGAGTGGGATGGACAATCTCGCCGCCCTCGCTCACGGGGGCCATCCGAAAGGTCCACGATTTTCTGACCGTCGGCGCCGCAGCGCCGCTGCAGGAAGCGGGCGCGGTCGCGCTGGGACTGCCTGACCAGTACTACCTCGATCTCGCGGCGCAGTACCAGCGCCGGCGCGACGTGCTGCTCGAGATCCTCGGGCGGCACGGCTTCAAGTGCTATCCGCCTTTTGGCGCGTACTACATCATGACGGATATCGCCGCGTTCGGGTTCTCCGATGACGTCGCGTTCGCGCGATATCTCGTGAAGGATGTGGGTGTCGCGGCCGTACCCGGCAGCAGCTTCTACCAGGATGCAGTGAAAGGCCGCACGAAGCTGCGGTTCTGTTTCTGCAAGCGGGATGAGACGCTCAGCGAAGCCGACAGGCGGCTCGACACGCTGGTGCCCGCCAGCGTTCGGACGTAAAACGCACCGGTCCCGATCCAACGGCCCTTCATTCGTCATTTCTCCCATGGCCGGTTGACGGCCGCTGTGGCTCCGCAATAGCATCTGCCTCTCCTGTGCGGATACCGCGCCATCCATCTCAGTCGACTCATTAGGAGCGCTCATGCCTGATGTCGTCTTCCAACAATCCATATTCTTTCGCGAAAAACTGCGACGGCTGTGGCCTCACCTTGATCGGGTCATCGCCTCCCGCGATCAACTCTCGGCCGCGTTCGAAATCGCCCTCCACAACCCCAGGTTGGAACGCGATCCGCGTGTAAAGGAGATCGCGCCGCGCGTGGCGAAAGAGGCGCTCGATCTTTACAACAGGGCCATCTCCGACGGCCGCTACGTCGCCCAGCTTGTCATCGACCCGAAAGGCGTGGCTCGCCGACTCGGCATGCCTCTGTCTGATGAAGCGGCGTACGTGCTGAAGACCGTGGGTGCGAGTGTTCTCGAGCCAATTGCTCGGCCCCGGCGGCCGACGGGCGGTGGAGGAGGAGAAGGCGGCGAGGGAGCGGACGAGGGTGGTGGCGGTGGCGGCGAAGGCGGCGGCGGTGGTGGCGGTGGTGGCGGTGGTGGCGGTGAAGGCGGCGGCGGTGGTGGCGGTGGCGGCGGGG
>Ga0310810_10007458_pt1 | contig 12484 bp, 12 predicted proteins | sample NCmetagenome_FD_207641 | JGI IMG/M metagenome (GOLD analysis project Ga0310810, IMG submission 207641) | Soil microbial communities from experimental microcosm in Duke University, North Carolina, United States - NC | ecosystem: Engineered > Artificial ecosystem > Soil microcosm > Unclassified ... | reverse complement strand
GCCCAGCCGGTGCGTCATCCTTTGGCACCAGCATGACGCCGGCATTCATCACCGGCAGCTGGATGTCACCTTTCCCAAGGCGGAGCTGGTCGAGCGTGCCTGGACCGACCCGGCGGTCGCGCGCCGGCTGCCCAGCGCAGTCGCGGAATCGGTCGAGCGACTGCGCCGGGAACTGCGCCTCGAAAAGGCACACCCGGCCAAAGCCGGGGCCGCAAAGCCACGGGTCCTCCCTCCTCCGCGTCGCCACCCCTGACGCCACGAAGGACCCACGACCGCCGAGCTGCCGCAAACGGTTGCCTCAGCGCTGCGCGAGCCTGTCCCCGTTGCCGCGCCCGGCCAGTGACTTCAAGACGGAGCAGCCCAATGCCCCCGCTCTCCAGCTCGAACATGGCTGAACAATGGAATCCTGTAACGACTCCGCGCGCGCGCAAGAAGAATCGGTGTATGCAGAGAAGCAGAGGTTCTTCAGCCTGTTTCACGCCGCTGTTAGTGCTCATCGTGGTGGCCGGGTGCGGCGAAGCCACCGGGCCGGGACCCGAACCGGAGCCGCCAGCTACGCCGATGGGGCTGGACGCCGAGTTCGTAGAGGTGGCCCTAGAGGTGCCAGGGTTTGGGGGGCTGTTTATGCGGCGTTCGATCTGCTCTGGCTCAATGGCCGCGATCTGCGCCGTCTTCCACCGTCAAGCAGCTTCTTATCTCGAAGGCTTGTAACCAGACGATCTCCGCGTGGCTTGGTGGGAAACCGCCTTTCATGGTCCGTCTACTATGGACGCGACGCAGTACCAATCCCGCGCCAGCGTGCCCGGGTCGACCCCGAGATCCGGGCGGCAGCCTTGCAGAAACACGAGGCACACCGATGCGCATGCGGAGGAACGTCAAGAACCTGAGCACCGGCGACAAGGTCAAGTTCGTCAGCGCGGTTCTGGCATTGAAGTCCAAGCCGAGCGTGCTCCACCCCGGCGACCCGATGCGGAGCCGGTACGACGACTACCCCGAGGTCCACATGAACGCGATGATGGCCGACGCAGGATGGGCCCACCGTCGCCCGGCCTTTTTCCCGTGGCATCGGGTCATGCTCCTCGCCTTCGAGGACGACCTGGTCTCGATCGACCCGTCCGTCACAATTCCGTATTGGGACTGGGCGGACGCGGCGTCGAATCCGCTGAAACCCGGATTTCTCGGCGGGGACGGGGATCCCGCGGATTCCGACAAGGTCAAGAACGGGCCCTTCGCGCACGATGGTCCCAACGCCTGGACTCTCGTCGTCAAGGACAACCCCGCCGATCCCGACTTCCTGCAGCGTTCCTTCGGGACGGACCCGACGGCGATGTCCCTTCCGACCTGGTCGGACGTTTTCACCGCATTGAACATCGATCACTACGACAGCTATCCGTGGGTCAACTGGTCGTCCGGCGTCCGGACCAACGTGGAGTCCAACCTGCACAACCTCGTCCACCGCTACATTGCGGGAACGATGGGCGGGATGACGTCGCCCAACGATCCCGTTTTCTGGCTGCACCACTGCAACATCGACCGGTTGTGGGCGGTGTGGCAGCGCATACATCCCGGCGCTTCGCCGTATCAGCCCGCGACCGGAGCGGCGCAGGGGCACAACCTCATGGATGCGATGATCTTCAGCGACGGGACGACGGCGCCCTGGGGCGGAACGTTCACACCTTCGAGCGTCATCGATCACCACGCGCTCGGGTACCAGTACGACGACGAGCTCGTGTTTCCGAAGGCCAAGCTCCCGCTGGCCTACGTGCGTGTTCTCTTCGGCGTGATCAACGATGCGCCGGGGGTGGTGATCGGGCCGGATGGTAAGCCCCACCCGGTGCCCGGACCCGAACCGTGGATGCGCCTCTCCCGTGGCGATCGGAACGATCTGGCCGCTCTGGCGATCCACCAGGCTGCCAGTGCCATGCCCGACAAGAGGGTCGCCGCGCAAATACAGAAGATGGCGGCTAAGGTCCTCTCTCGGGAAGGCGGAAGGCTCCTTAATCAGAGGGGCGGAAAGCTGGCGAGGTAACCCGTTGAGAGTCGGCGGCGCCCGTAAACGGACGTCCCGGCGCGGACTTTCCTGCGGACTTCGCTGGTGAGAGGGTCCGCTCGGCGATCCTATTACCGCCCGGGCGGCGCGCGTCCTTGCCCCTCAGAACAGGGCGGCGACCAGCGGCAGGATTTCCCGCCGCATCGTCCGGTTCCCTCACCGTCTCGTAGTCCGGCTCATCCGGGGTCATCTCGGGCATCGCCTACCAGACGACCCCAGGTGCCCAGACAGAAGCCGGTGCCGCGTATCTCTAGCACACATCTGACGCAGTGCCCGCTGGGCCATTGCGGGACGGAGACTTACAGTCAGCCGGAGGTTTCCCAATCCACTGCGGGTCGTCTCTCCACCCCCGCTCCCATGTGTCAGAACCGTGCTAGACGGAGGGGCGGGGCAGGGGAAGCACCGACAACAGGCCCTCGGGTTAACCGTTGGATTGATGGCCTGTTGTCGGCTATGGTGGTCTCATGTGGGAGGCGGGCTCACGACTCAAAATCCACCGGGGGCAACCCCGTGCGAGTTCGACTCTCGCCTCGGGCACTCTAGAGCAGATAACGAGTTAGGGGCTCGCACTTCATGTGGTGCTGAGCCCCGTTTTTTTGATCCAGTGTGCCACAGCGTGACGGAATCGGACCGAAGACCCGCGAATTGAGCCCGCTATGAACAGTAGCTCCTCCTACAAGTTCCATCTGCCGTTTTCAATTCAGTCGCAGTACGGGATTAGCGGTCTGACCAGCCCGGTCCCGATTCCTATGTCCAATCTCCACGCATCTCTCGGCACCGAATCTCATGGCTATGCAATCACCGTGACTGGCTTTCCATCGTCGGACTCGGCATTCCAATTCCTGCCCCAGGCTTGGCTTGGCCTGACGGCTGTGATGCTCGAAACGAAGGCTGCGTTCTCGGCTTCCACGCTCGTGCGACCGGGGCGGCCGCTAACTGTCTCGAATCCCTCGTTGCTTCCAAACTTCCAGGGGCCGAGCGTACTGGTCGACGAAGGCGAACCGAATGTTGTCCCCGAAGACGTGCCCCTGCTCACTGTGGGTGTGGGGAGTTCGACGGTATCCGTCGGCTTGTCGACTGATACGATTATCGCGGCCTTGGCGAGAGGGATGACCGATCCGAGGGCATCGGTGCTTTTCGGCGACGCTCGGTTTCGAACCGCGGTCGATCTTTTCGCAGGGGCGGCGTTCGAGTCTTCCAAGCCCGCAAGGCTTCTGACCTTTGCGATGGCCCTTGAGGTCTTGACGCCGCCAGTAGATAAACATTCCGTGGTCCAAGCGCTGATCGATGGGTGGCTCGCAGAGCTGACCCAGGCGAAGGCCTCTTATCCCGAAGGCTCTCCCGAAGCAGATGCACTTGAGGCGCTTGAGCGGGAAGTTCTGGTCAGACGGCACGCCTCAATTCGCTGGCGCATCCGGCAATTCGTTACTGACGCTTTGTCAACCATCGGCGACCCGGAGGCGGCCAACCTCGCGAAGAGGGCTGTGCAGGCCTACGATGCCCGCAGTAGACTGGTCCACGATGGCTCCCTCCTTGATGCCGTGGCCGATGTCGCCATCACTGATCTGCGAACCGTCCTTGAGCGGCTGTTTTCGGTAAGGCTTGCCTAGCTGATGGCGACAACGACCCGAGGTGTAGTCGGCCCTGGCTCCATCGGAGCGAGCCTCGCCACTCCCTCCCGCAGGTCACGGCATACGGCGCGCTATGAAGCTCACGGGTCCAGGAACAGCCGGGCCTGCTGCACGAAGGAATCGTGATACTGAAACAGCGAGCCATGGCCGGCATCGGGATAGACCAGTAGCATCGCGTTGGGAATGTGCTCGGTCAGGGCGTAGGAGTTCCAGACCGGAATCATCATGTCGCGCACGCCGTTCACCACCAAGCACGCTGCGTGATCCCGCGGTGCTTGGCGAAGCGCTCCCCGTCCCACGGGACCCCACCCTCGGCCGCTTCCCTCCCCGATCAGGGAGCCCAAAGACTACTCTCGCCGGGAATCGTGTCTCGGTTGCTCTCACCCGATCTTGCGCGGCGTCTCGGGCAGGATCACACGACTACAGGAGAGCACCATGGACACACAATGGAAGATTGGCGCGGCCGCCCTCGCGGCCGTGATCGCGGTTGCGGGAGCGGTAGTGGCCTGCAGCAGCGACCCCAGCGACCCCGCGGCGCCCCAAGCCACGATGTACGTGGCGCGGATGAGCGGCACGAACGAGGTCCCGCAGATCACCGGTAGTGCCAGCGGTACCGCGACATTCACGCTCACGGGAAAGACGCTCAGCTACGTGGTCACCGTGAGCGGCCTGTCAGGCAATGCGGCGGCCTCGCACATTCACTCGGCCCCGCCAGGGTCGAACGGTGGGATCGTCGTCCCATTCAACGCGGCAGGCGTCCAGTCGGGGCAGGTGGCCTCGGGGACGGTTGATCTCACGCAGCCGATCTCCAACGGCACCACCAGCATCTCTGGAGACTCGCTGCTGACGCTGCTCAACAACGGCCTGCTTTATACCAACGTGCACACCGCGGCGAACCCCGGCGGAGAGATCCGCGGGCAGATCACCCGCGCCCAGAGTTCGAACGGTTATTGACGGCGCGGGCCGCCCACTCACTCGACGTGGACGAGTCCGCGACCCAGCGCCACCCGCACCGCCTCGGTGCGGGTGGCGACTTTCAGCTTGGCAAATACGCTCTTCAGATGGATCTTCACCGTCTCGTCAGTGCGTCCGATAGCGAGCGCGATCTCCTTGTTACTCAGCCCCTTCGCCATCAGCCCCAGCACCTCCAGTTCCCGTGTCGTAAGGCGGTCGCGCTCATTATGTCGCGCCAGGCTGGCTGCGACGGCCGGCGGAATAACCCACTCGCCGTGGGCCACCGCCCGGACGGCAGCGATGACCTCAGTCATCAGCATGTGCTTGAGCAGATACCCTCGTGCCCCAGCATCGAGCGCCCTCCGAACGTCCGCATCACCCTGATAGCTCGTGAGTGCGAGGATCCGGGCGTCGGGAAACTCGGCGGTAATTCTCTGGGTGGCCTCGACACCGCCGAGCACCGGCATGCGCAGGTCCATCAGCACCACGTCAGGACGGTGCTCGCGATAGAGCGCGATGGCCTGCTCGCCGGTGTCGGCTTGGCCCGCAACCAGCAGGTCATTTTCGGCGAGGATGACGGCCGCGAGTCCTGCGCGCACCGCGGGGTGGTCATCCGCGATGAGGACCCGTATGCGGTCAATGCCAGCCGAAGAATGTTGATGCTCGGACACTGAGTCTCTCGCAAAGGGTTCAAGAAACGGTCTCGAGACTGGTCTAGCAATTCCCCATTCGGGGGAGAGGCACGCCTTACCCGTGCACCCCGGCCTCTGACGCCGTGCGGTCGGGTATCCGGACCGCGATCGTGGTGCCCTGCCCGGGCGAGCTCCGTATCGTAAGCGTGCCGCGCAATTCGGCGGCGCGTTCCTTCATGCCGAGCAGTCCCCAGTGTCCACCGTACGCCCGAAATTCCGGATCTACGTTGAAGCCCTTGCCATCGTCCGAGATGGTGAGCCTTAGGTTGCGCTCCCTGTACGCGAGGCGCACGCGAATCGAGCGTGCGGCGGCATGCTTGATCGTGTTTACGATGGACTCCTGCAGGATGCGCGTGGCCGCAGCCTCTACCTGCGCCGCGAGCGGTCGCTCGACCCCCCACAGCTCGAAGTCCAATGTCAGATCGGTGCCCCTGAGGGCATTCTCCGCGACTTGCCTGAGCGTTGCCGGGAAGGTCCCCGCATCGACCGCGGGCGCCCGCAGGTCCCACACTGCCTGGCGGGCGTCATCCAGTGTACGCTGCGCAAGACCGATCACATCGCCCAGCGCGGCGGCGGTCTCCGCCTCAGGGACCCGGCGTGCCACCGCAGTCAGCTGCAACGCGACACCAGTGAAGCCCTGGAGCAGCGTATCGTGGATCTCACGAGCCAGTCTGGTGCGTTCCTCCAAGGCGGCGACGAATCGCGCCGCCAGCGCCCGCTCCCGGGCTCTCCGGGCTTCCTGCTGCGCGCGCCTGGTCGCGGTCACGTCCATGACCGCGCCGATGAATTCGACGCCCCCCGGGTGCCTCACCGCTCGCGCGACGACGTGTACGTACTTGACGCCGCCATCCGGCATCAGCAGGCGATGATCGAGATCCCAGTCATCCTTGTCATGCGTGATCCGATCAATCGCCTCCTGGACTGTGCTCAAGTCCTTCGGATGCACCCGTCGCAGCACGTGGGCGATGGTGGGCATGTCGGTGCGCGGATCGTACTCGAAGATTCTGAACGTCTCCTCCGACCACCGGAGCTCCGACCGGGACAGGTCCCACCCAAAACTCCCGGTCCGGCTCAGGCGCTGCGCTTCGGCGAGGTACGCCTCACTCTCCCGTAGCGCCACCTCCGCACGCTTGAGATCGTCGATGTCTGTCCCGGTCCCGTACCACTTCACGATATCGCCCTGTCCATTCCGGAGCGGGACTGCGCGGCGCAGGACCCACCGGTAGCTCCCATCCGAACGGCGCAGCCGCGCATCCAGCTCATACGCTCGGCCCGCCGCAATCGCCGCGTTCCGGGTCGATTGGACCCAGCTCGCCTCGTCCGGGTGGAGCGACTCGACCCATGCCCCTCGAGCCGCATCCTCTGCCGAAATGCCGGTGAAGTCGCGCCAGGCGCGGTTCATGAAGTCGACGGTGCCATCGGGCGCAGTGCTCCACACGATCGTGGGAATCGTGTCGATTGCCAGCCGCAGGTCGTTCCCGCTCGCACGAGCATCCTGCAGCGCTCGGCGCCTTCGGGACTCGCGAATGATGATGACCACTGCGCTCACCTCGAAGCCGAGCACGATGGCCGCTTCTCCGGAGATCGTCGCCGACGGCTGCGCGTGCAGAGGGCCGCGTAACAGCAGGAGCGACACCGCGCCCACCAGCGAGAGCGCAAGCGCCACCGTGGTGCCGACGCTCGGCGCTACCAGGACGAGGAGCAGGAGACAAACGAAGGCGGACGGCGCGAGGCCGAGGTGCAGGCGGGCGCACAGGACGGCCAACAGCACCAGGCCAAGGCTGGCCAGCAGCGCTGGCGCGACCGAACGCTGAACGCGTTGGGCTGCGCTTGATGCCACGGGAGCTCCCTGAGTTGTGTACCCCGATCAGTGCCATGGATACCACCCGCGGCAAGGGGCCGCAACCACCCACCCTTGTAATCCCAGCACTGGTACGCCCGGGGTTGCGTGTCACTCCCCGAATTGGGGAGATGAAGACTCCCGCCGCGGGGAATGGTGGCCCCGCCTGCCCACCGCAACATTGTCCGCGCGGTTGGCGAGACGGAGGAGTCGACATCTCATGTGGGGGGCTTCGACATGCGTGGTATGAGACGGCTGGGGTACAGAGCACTGGTAACGGCTCTGCTCCTGGGCTGCGGTGGATCGATGGCGACCGCTCCTGGAGGTGGCCCGCCCAACGGCGGCCCAGGGGGTGGCACCGGAGGGGGCGGGGGCGGAGGCACGGGTGGCGGCCCGACTCCCCAAACCGTGACGGTCACCTTGGGGAACAACTTCTTCCGAAGCGACCGGAATGGGTCGGCGAATCCTGCCGTGGATACCATCTTGGCCGGCGGCAATGTGACCTGGAAGTGGGCGGCTACCGGTTCAGTGCCGCACAACGTGCAGTCCGTGGGTATGCCGAGCTTCACCAGCGGCCGTATCGAGACGGGGGACGGAAGCACCTACCAGCTGACCTTCCCCACGCCCGGTACCTACCAGTACAACTGCGCCATCCACGGCGATCTGATGACCGGCGTGGTCGTGGTGGTGGCGGCCCCATGAACACGCGGGAATGGGCGCCCATCGCGGCTTGCGCCGACGGTACCACTCCGGTGGCCCGCGCGTGGTCGGAAGAGCCCCTCTCGGGTGCCCCGTCAGTCTGGGGCTCGGGCGACTCTCTTTCCATCGCTCGCAGCTTCGTGGCCGGCGCCAGAGCGTTCATCGCCCGGCTGGCGCTACAGCCGGGTGAGTCCGTGCTCGACGTCGGTTGCGGCACCGGTAACCTTGCGACCCTGGCGGCTCGGGCCGGCGCTCGCGCCTACGGGATCGACAGCGCCCCCAACCTGATCGCGCAAGCTCGGCTGGCAGCCCGCAGAGCCGGCTGCATCGTAGCCTTCGACGTTGCTCAGGCAGAGATGCTTCCCTATCACGATGGCCACTTCGACACCACCGTGACGATGTTCGGCGCGATGTTCGCCCATCCGCCGGACCGAGCCGCGACTGAGCTGCTTCGAGTGACCCGTCCGGGGGGCCGCGTGGCTATGGCGAACTGGACTCCTGAGGGCTTCATCGGGCAGCTGTTGCGCGCCCAGGCGTCGTTGGTGCCGTTGTCCTCGGGAGTACCGAGCCCGCTGGAGTGGGGCAATGAGGAAGTCGTTCGATGGCGTTTTCGCGGCGGGCTCACGTCGTTGACCTGCACCACGCGAACCCTGGAACTTCGCTTCCCATTTCCCCCCGCGGCCGTGACCGAACTGTTCGCCGCGGCTTACGCGCCCACGGTCGCAGCGCTCCGCACGGCAGGTCCCGATGGCGCGAGCCAGCTCCGGGACGAGCTCACCCGGCTGTTCCAGCACTACAACCTCGCCACCAACGGTACCACCACGGTGGTGGGCGAATACCTCGACGTCCAGGCACGAGTCTCGTGACGATCGGGTGTACATCGAGCGGCCGTGAGAAAACATGTGGCGCTGTCGGCCGGCCGACTCCGCCCGCTGCGTCAGACACTTGATAGCCGGGGGCCTGGCTCGCCGATAACGGTAGACGGGTGCGCTTCATAACGTTGGCTCGACCTCAGAGGAGGCAAGGTTGAACATCATGCATGGACATGGCAGCGCCACCAGCGGCGCGTGCTGGACTATGACGGTGCGCTGATGCGACTCCAGCTCGCAATCACGCTTCTGGCCGCGGTTGCCGCGGCCCCACCGCTTGCAGCACAGCGCGAGTGCCTGCCCGGCAGTGCTTCGAACGAGGCGAGGACGATGGCACTGCTCTCACTGCCACTGGTCTTCAGTCGCGCGGGAGCGCCCGAGTTACTTCCCGGAATTCGGGTGGGATTGGAGGGTGCCTACATCCCCCACGTCGACGCTGCCACGGCCACGCCGACGATTTGCCGGCCGGGAAAGGGGCCCGAGGCCGTCAATCTCCTTCCCGCGCTACCCCGTCCCCGGCTCGCGCTGCCGCTGCCGTTCGGCCTCGCATTCGAGGCAAGCTGGGTTCCGCCGATCCGGGTGAACGGCGTCCGCGCAAACCTGCTTGGGCTCTCGATCGACAAGACATTCGGCACGCTCGACGGGTTCGTCGTGGGACTCCGAGGCTACGCCACCTTCGGCTCGATCCAAGCCCCAGTAACGTGCCCCGACCGCGCGCTGAGGGACCCAACCAGCGAGTGCTTCGGCGGCACGCGCTCGGATGACGGGTTCCGGCCAAACATCCTTGGAGTCGATGTCGCAGCCTCGTGGCCGATGGTCGGCGGCCGGCTGCTCCCTTACGTGGGCACGGGGTACAACCGGATGCGCCCCCGATTCCAGGTCAATTTTACCAATCGGTTCAACCAGCTCGACAACCAGCTTGTGTTGGCGGATCTGGACCGCATGGCACTCTTCGGCGGGCTTACCTGGCGCGCGACCCCAGTCCTGGGTTTCTCCGGGGAGATCTACGCAGTGCCGTCCGATGCGGTGACGGCGCGGGTCGTCGTGCGCCGCGCTCTGATTTTCTGAGACCCGAATGAGGATCCTGATATGAACAAAGGCCGAGGCGCAAGCCGAGGTCGCAGGGCCCATCGTGGGGTGAACGTTTGCCGGCAAAGTCGCTGATGACTTCTCAATCAAGGAGTTGGATTATGGAAAGTTCACTTAAAGGCAAGAGCGTGCTCGTTGCCGGAGGTTCCTCTGGCATGGGTATGGCAGTGGCGGCCAAAGCTGCTGCACTCGGGGCGACGGTACATATCGTGGGACGCTCCCTCGAACGGCTGGCAGAGGCCAAGACGGCCATCGATGGTGATGTGGTGACGCACCACGCGGACATCAGCGTCGAGTCCGACATCGCGACACTCGCAGAAAAAATCCAGCAGGTCGACCACATTGTGACGACGGCTGCGGATCTGACTTTCAAGCCTTTCGCCCAGATCAGCGATGCCGAGATCGAGTCGACGTTCGCTGCCAAGTTCTGGGGGGCGGTCTATCTGGTTAGGCACTTTGCCTCGCGCATCCCATCGAACGGGTCTGTGACGTTCTTCGGTGGCTCGGCGGCCTACAAGGCATTAGCGGGTGCCAGCATCGTTGCTGCTGTCAACGCTGCGCTAGATGGCTTCGCCCGGACGCTGGCGCTCGACCTCGCACCCGTTCGAGTGAATGTCCTGTCGCCGGGCGTCGTCGAAACACCTGCCTGGAGCTTTGTGCCAGAGAAAGAACGTGCCGAACTTCTGAAATCCATCGGGGCTGGCCTGCCTGTCGGTCGCGTTGGGCGACCCGAAGAGCTCGCAGATGCGGCCATCTTCCTGATGGGCAATGGCTATGCGACCGGCACCGTGCTACAGATTGACGGTGGTACGAACGCATAGGCCTGTTCCGACCGGCAGCGCTCTATGCCCCCTCGGATCGACTCTACGTGCCGCGACTCCGGCCGATCACCTACCCGGAGCACTTCGAGATCCGGCGCGTGTCGACCAATGGCGGCATTCGCTGGAACCACTGCTGAGTCAACGTCTCCCACATCCTGGCGCCACCTGTCACCCATCAGGTGATAACACCTGTTACCCATCAGCTGAAACGTTCACATGAGAGCCATAACACAGCACAGTTTCGGCGACCCCGATGTGCTCCAGGTCGTCGAGATCGACCCGCCCCAGCCCGTTCCCACCGAAGTACTGGTTCGAGTCCGCGCGATCGGACTCAATCCGATCGAAGCGAGCATCCGGCGTGGCTCCCGCCCGATGCTCGGCCAACCGCCCTTCGTCCTCGGTTGGGATATCTCGGGCGTGGTGGAAGACGTGGTCCCGGGCGTGAATCGATTTCAGCCGGGCGACGAGGTCTACGGCATGCCGATGTTCCCGCGGGCGGCGCGTGCCTACGCTGAACTGGTCGCCGCGCCGTCGCGGCAGCTGGCCCGCAAGCCGCGTTCGCTGGATCACGTGCACGCGGCCGCGCTGCCCCTGGCGGGCCTCACCGCCTGGCAGAGCCTGGTGGACGTTGCCCAGGTCCGGTCCGGTCAGCGAGTCCTGATCCACGGCGCGGCGGGTGGTGTCGGCCATCTGGCGGTGCAGATCGCCAAGGGGCTGGGGGCCCAGGTGATCGCAACGGCGAGCCGCGCCAAGGCCGACTTCGTGAGAGAGCTCGGTGCCGACGAGGTGATCGACTACGAGGCGGAGGATTTCTCAGTGGTGGCGCGCGACGTCGACGCGGTGCTCGAGTCCGTCGGCGGCGACTACGCCGACCGGTCGCTTCGGACGCTGCGGCCCGGCGGCCTGCTCGTCACGATCGTCGAGCGCACCAACGCCCAGCTCGCCGCGAGGGTGAAGGCTGCCGGCCGGCGATTCGCCGGGATCATCGTCGAGCCCGACTCACCGGGGTTGGAGAAGTTGGCCGAGTGGGTGGACAGCGGGCGGCTTCGAGTCCACGTGGACGAGGCGTTCCCGATGACTGCCGTGGCGCGGGCCCACCGGCGGCTCGAGGGCAGCGTAAAAGGGAAGCTGGTGCTCACCACCTAGCCGAGGTGTGAGTGCAGGTTCTCTAGTCGAGTCTACGGTTTGAGTGAACGACGCGCACCCGGCCTACCGTCGTGGTGCTGCATCACGTTCGGAGGGCGCGGCGGCTTGCACCCGGCGGAGCGCTACCTGGTCCTTGCACAGCTACGAGGCCGCGAACGCGGCGGTGGCGACCCACGCAAGCCACTCGGGCATCGGTGAGCTCATGCCCTACGCCACGGCCGGCGGGGCGATGCCGGGATCCCGGATCACCAGCGAGTCGGTACGCGTCTTGGCCCACTCCTGTACCACTAGCCCATGCGATTCGAACAAGGCGCGAATCCTGGCGGCGTCCCACGCGGCGATCTCCTCCAGGATGGGCACGACCATGCTGAGCGCGTCGTCGCCCAGGACCGTGCGCCTGGCGATCGGCGTGAGAAACTTGTGCTGTGACACTGCGATGGTCAGTCCATCGAGCCGGTTGACGTGCAGCATGACGTGGATGTCGGAGCTGCCGTCACCGACGTAGACGACACGATCGGGGCTCACGCCGAGTTTGGCCCTGAGCTCCTCCAGCACGGCCACCTTGCCGTAGCCGGCGGGTACCCGCGTGATAGACTGGATCTCGCCCAGGCTCGGGTCGTAGCGGAACCGCGTCCCGTAGATGTGGCCGGCGGGAACCAGGCCCTCCAACGCCGACTGGATGACTTCTTCCGG
>Ga0310810_10007457_pt1 | contig 12485 bp, 12 predicted proteins | sample NCmetagenome_FD_207641 | JGI IMG/M metagenome (GOLD analysis project Ga0310810, IMG submission 207641) | Soil microbial communities from experimental microcosm in Duke University, North Carolina, United States - NC | ecosystem: Engineered > Artificial ecosystem > Soil microcosm > Unclassified ... | reverse complement strand
ACCCATTCCAGCGTGGCGAACTCGACGGCTTCAACGTTCCGCCACGGTCCGCGTCGGTGGATCAGTTCCGTCTTGTAGAGACCGATGATCGTCTCGGCGAGCGCGTTGTCGTAGGAATCGCCGACGCTACCTACCGAAGGCTCGATGCCAGCTTCGGCCAGACGTTCGGTGTAGCGAATCGAAAGGTACTGCCCGCCGCGATCGCTGTGGTGAATCAAACCACTTTCAGCGTCTCGGGCACGGTCGTAGAGGGCCTGTTCCAACGCATCGAGCGCCAGATCGCTGCGCAACGACGTCGATACGCGCCAGCCGACGATGCGCCGAGCGAACGCATCGATAATGAATGCGACGTACACGAAGCCGCGCCACGTCGCAACGTACGTGAGGTCCGATACCCACAACGCATTGGGACGCACGACCAAGAAGTTGCGGTTCACCAGATCGGCCGTCCGCGGCAGTTGCTCGGCCGTCACGGTCGTCTTAAACGCCCGCCCGCGTACTGCTCCGCGAAGTCCGAGCTGCCTCATCAAGCGCTCCACGGTGCAGCGGGCGGCCGCGATTTCCTCACGATGCAGCTGCCGCCACACCTTGCGTACCCCGTAAACCTGAAAATTCTCGTCCCAAACACGCTCGATATCGGCCTTGAGCTCGCGATCGCGGCGCACGCGCGGTGGGACACGTGTTGGATCGCTCTCGCGCCCCTTGTGCTCGTAGTACGTCGACGGGGCGATCGGCAGTTGCGCGCAGATCGACTCGACCCCGTATTCATCGCGATGTGCGTCGATGAACGCGATCATCACTTCCCGCGGCGGTCGAGCTCCGCTTGGGCGAAAAACGCCGATGCCTTGCGCAGGATCTCGTTGGCGCGGCGCAGCTCCTGGTTTTCTCGCTCAAGCGCCTTTAGACGCTCACGTTCGTCCGTTGTCACCCCAGGCCGCCTCCCTCCGTCTCGTTCGGCCTGGCGCACCCAGCGACGCAACGACTCCCTGGTGCAGCCAATCTTCTCAGCGATCGAAACTATGGCGGCCCACTGCGAGCCGTGTTCAGCCTCGTGGTCGAGGACCAGGCGCACTGCGCGCTCCCGAACCTCAGGTAAATACCTCTTCGATGTGCTCATGACTCCATCCTCTCAAAGTATGGAGTCTCCGGGAATCTCGGGGCGGTTCACTTTCGCGCGACGGCTCGCCGCCCCGACTCGCATTCCTTCTTCAGAATGGGAAGGGAATTGGATTCGAAATGCCGTCGTTGTGCATGAGGTTGACGATCACCTTATTGGACTGGCTCGGATCCGGAATGTCCGATCCGGCGATCAGGAACGCGCCTGCCGCCCCATCGCTGGTCGAATTGCGGATTACGACGAGCACTACGTTCGCCGTGCCGGGAAGATTGACGAAATCGCTCAATGCCCCTAGAACCTGAAGATCGCTGCGAACGGGGTTGAAAGGATCGGTCGAACCAGGAGTTCCGTTCTGATCGCCGCTCCCTTGCACAAAGCGTGCGTGATTGAAATCTAGCCGAACTTCGTTATTGGAGATGTCTCCGCCATTCGGCCCGAGAGGGGGGGAACTGCAGATGAATGGAGGGTCTGGTGGTGTCTGTCCGCCGGGCGGCGGGCAGTCTCGCAGGCCAGCGACGGCGAATACACCTACACCGCTGGACTCCTCAACGTTGTTGGCCACCAGGTCACCGTCGGAATCGAGGCGTGTGCGATTTCCCGAGAAGGACGGAAACGGCGTGTTGGGTGGAAGAGGCTGCCCGTAGGGCAGACCAAAGTCGCGCGAGCCGATCACGAATATACCAATCGCGTTGCCTTGGTAAGTGTTGCTGCGCGAAATAACGGTTGTTTGCGATTCAATAGAACCCAAGGAAGGTAGATACAAACCGAAGTTGTTGTCGTAGACACGGTTGTTGCTTGCCTTCACCACAATTTGGTCGCCGACCGTCTGAAAATGAAGGACATGAATTCCGAATCCAAAATGGGACCGATGGTGGCGGAGCACATTGCCTTCGATGGTGGCAGTCGATTGAGTGCCTGAGGCAATCGGGCCGGTGTTGTTGACGAAAATCCCACGGCGGCCTCCTTCCAGAATGCAACCGGAGACTACGACGCTCGTTCCGCTGCGCGGGGGGACGACTTCGATCTGGGCGGCGTTAAATCCATTTCCGCGCACGGTCAGGTTTTGGACGTGATTCCTAAGTCCGGCGTGAATCACACTTGAGCCTCCGGCATCAGACGGTGGGTCACCGAATAGCGCTGAGCCATCGATAAACGTTTCCGTCGCAGGATCAGCGAATACTTCGCCGATTGCGTCCCGCGGCTGCGGGATCCCATGATCCAGCAGGTACGAATTGTTGCCGATCAGGTCCATTCCCTCGCGCAGGAAAAGACGGCCAAGATTCGGGCGAAGAGGGCAGAGCGGCGTGCCACACGGCGCCATCTCTGTCAGGGCATAAGTGCCCGGCGCCAGTAAGATTCGGACGTTGTCGTTCGCGGGGTTGTTGACAGCGGTGTAGAGCTCCTCGACGTTGTTGACTCCGATCGTCTGACCTCCTAGCGCAATCGCCGGCATGGCGATGAGCAGCATGAAGCGCCAAAGCAGCGAGAGCATTTTCACGGGATTTCCCTCCCTAGATTTGAAAGAACGAGACCGCCTCTGGATCAGCGCGCTCGTCCGCGATCTCTTTTGTACATTTTCACGCGCGCCATGATGGACGATGTTCCACTCTGGCGTGGTTGTCAACGTCGAGGTGAGTAGGTGCCGCGGCCATTGCGCACTAGACCTCACATCGTTCCGCGAGAGAAACTGGGATCACATCGGCGACCATGACTAGGGTCGGATCCCGGCAGTTGCGACGGAAGCGATGACGCTGACGTTCCTTGCCTCGGAGCGCTTCCACGGCGACGACCCTGCGAAGGAATTGACCGCAAAGTCGTCAGCGCTTCATCCCGCGGTGAAGCCGGAATCCTGTTGCGTGGCGTACTGCTGCGTCCCGAGTGCGGCGACCCATGCAGTCGGCTCGGGAACAGATTGTCGTCGGGCCGTAGTGCCGCCGCCTTGATCCATGCCTCAACGGCCTCTCGCGTGGAAGGCGTGATCTCGAATTGAACGGGTCGTTGGGTCTTCTGCTGAAGCACAATCGCCCGCGAGCCAACGCGATCGCCATGGCAAACGTCGCGGACGCGCAACTTCATGAGGTCGCAGCCGCGAAGCTCGCTATCAAGCCTAGATGTGAAGCTCCAATACGTTGTTACTGTTCATTCGGACTGAGTTTGAGAGACTGGGAGGTGCGACCCAACCCACACCCTTCAGGGACTCAGCCGAATGAACATCCACAAGAATGCCCGACTCACGCTTGTCCGTCGACTGGAAATGGTCCGCGACGTTGTTGACCGAAAGATGAGCCTTACCGCTACCGCTGCTGCGCACGCGGTGAGCGTGCCGACCGTACGCAAGTGGGTAGGACGGTTTCTCGCGCATGGTGAAGCGGGACTGCGGGACGCCTCCTCGCACCCGCGCCAAAGCCCGAGGGCGATTGCGCCGGCGTTGGCGCTGGGCATCCTCGAGCTGCGGCGCCGCTTTCTCACGCATGCGCGGATCGCCCGCTCACTCGGCGTATCGGCCAGCACCGTCGGTCGGGTGCTGCGCCGTGCCGGCTTGGCGCGGCTTGCCGGTCCAAGCGACGCTAGCTGGCTTTCAACGTTAGGGAACGTCCGCACAACCGCGTGATTTTTCGATGATCGACGTCTGCGAATGCCGATTCACTTCGATCGAAGCCGTTTTCGGGACGTTTTGTTCGCGAAAGTGAGACTTTCCTGTCCTATTTGCTTACTGCGGACGGACTGCTCCCAGCAATCGATATCGGACAAGAAAAATGTTGGCCAGCGCCGCCGTCACCAAGACGCGATTGCCGTTCTTCGCCAAGCCGCGGTAGCGCACCTTGGTGAAGCGGAAGACCCGCTTGATCACCCCAATCGAATGCTCGACGCGTGCACGAATGCGCGACTTGCTGCGGTTCTTCGCCTGGATCGCCTTATCCAAGTAGTGCTTCCACTTGCATTGCCGGTTGGTGAAGTCCTTGGCCTTCGGCGCCTTGGCGCGAATGACCTCGCGCTGGCCCTTGTACGCCTGGTCGCCATAGACGCGCGTCTCCTGCCCGTGCAGCAGTTGCCCCAGCACCTTGCAGTCCGCGGTATTGGCCGGCGTAACGGCCACCGAGTGGATCACCTTGCTCTGGCTGTCGACACCGATGTGCATCTTCATGCCGAAGTACCACTGCTCGCCCTTCTTGGCTTGATGCATTTCCGGATCACGCTCGCCCTCGGCATTCTTGGTCGAGCTCGGTGCGGCGATGATCGTGGCATCGACAATGGTGCCCTTCGACAAGCGCAGGCCACGCCGCTGCAGTACTTGACCTACGACCTCGAAGATCTTCGCGCCGAGCTGGTGCTGCTCCAGCAAATGGCGAAAGCGCATCACCGTCGTCTCGTCGGGCACCGGCTCACGCCCCAGATCGATACCCACGAAGGCGCGCATTGCCCGCGAGTCATACAGCGCTTCCTCCACCGCCGGGTCCGACAAATCGAACCACAACTGCAAGCAGTGAATGCGCAGCATGCGCTCCAAGCCGACCGGTGGACGCCCACCCCCGCTGGTCGACTTCGGGTAGTACGGCTCGATCACCGCAGCCAGTTGCGCCCACGGCACCACGCTGTTCATCTCGGCGAGAAACTTCTCGCGTCGGGTCGGCTTCCGAAACCGCTCGAAGTCATTGCTGGCCAACGTCAATTGTTTCTTCACCGCTCAATCTCGCCGCGTTCTCGATTGCGTGCAAGTGTATCGAGCATCAGCAGGCGCTGCGATAGTTTTGCGGAGCTTCCTTAGGCCCAGCACCGTGAATCGATACGACAACTTTGCGCTTGCTGTGCGGCCGGGCTTTCGTGTTGGACGCTTAACCGGCACACTTTGGCTCTCAGCCCTTGGGCGGCGTTTCACTGCTCGTCGGATTTCTCGGAGCCGTGTTCTCAGATGGTCTCTCTCCCCCCGTCGCCTCCCCGTACCGGTGGTCCATCCTATTGGAGTATCTTCAGTGAAGGCGCCCTAGTAACGGTGGTGTTCACTTCGACACTCGGCCTTGCTGGCGGAGCATTTCCCGCTTTTACTCGTGGCGGGGCGTCTAATCTTATCGTCAACCGGACGCGTACGCACGCTATGCAGTGCCGAATCGTCGTGGTTCGTTGAATCGAATGCTTAGGCTAGCGACCTACTATGTGCTTGTTTTTTGGGCAGCGGCAAGCACCTCTGAGAACGCATTCGCAGCAGCGGCGGCTCACCAATGTGCTCGTCCCGCATGGCGTCCAGAAGCGTGTTTTCAATCCTTCCCGGCCGCCTGGTGCTATCTGTTAGTACCTGAATTCACGGGCATGATGTGGGCACTGTTCATATTCACTCATATTTTTCTCTCATTTGTCGTTAGGAGCTTCTTCATCACTGCGAATGACTACGTTTACCCGAAACTGTTCAAAGAAAGCGTGTCAGCATGCGTGAAGCTACCGCTATGGATGCAAGAGAAGTACCTCGCACCGTGGCAGGCGACGCCAATTGAATTGTCCGAATACTCCTTGCTCACACGAGGGCTATTTTGGATCACGCGTATCGTCGGTACGATTGCGATTGGTTTTTTCTTGTTAACCGTTCTGACCTACCTCCTTGACAGATTTTCAGGATGTTTGTCACCGTAGTACAGTAGCCCTGCTCGGCTTGGGTCGCGTGTTTCACAGTCATCTAGTTCGATACCGCGTCAGTCAACCGGACGCCTCGGCACATGCTTTTCTTCGGTCCGCATTTCGGCGGCGTGCGGTTATTTCGGAGTAGTGTCAGGGAGAGCGTGGCGTCGGTCCCCAACTACACTCCAACGCGGTGTGTTGCTTCAACTTCCAACGCCTGCACGAATAGACGAGGAACTGGCTTACGCATGCTACTTCCCTTGTTACTGGTTCTTCTGACTTTTGAGTTGACTTTCGCCGCAGACTCAACGCAATTCGGCCCCGAACGGTCGCGCTGGCAAGGGACCATTAATACGGAGTGCCGGGTGTGGAACCCGGATCCCAAAGCGAACGAGACTCTGACGTGGAGCGGTGCCTGCGTGAACGGCAGAGCCGAAGGAACCGGAGTCGTGGTGGCTCGCTTCCCGGAAAACGGCGCGTGGAAAGAGGAGCGCTATGAAGGCGAAATGAAGAACGGAAAACAGCATGGGCAGGGTACTCTCTACTACGCCGAGGGCGGGCTTTTTACAGGGCTCTTCGTAGAGGACAATCCCTACTCTGGAAGACGCGAATTCCCGGACGGCTCGCGCTACGAGGGCACCTTCCTCAATAACGAGTTTGATGGGAACGGGCGCTATACCTACCGCGACGGCTCCTACTACGCCGGTGAATTCAAGAGGAACTTACCGAACGGCAATGGCGCTCTTCATTTACAAGGGAAGCAGCCGATTTCCGGTCACTGGACGAACGGCTGTCTGAAAGAAGGAAACGGCTGGGCTGTTGCGGGCGTGTCGAAACAGACGTGCGGGCTTCGATGATGAGGCGGTATTACGGCTGATGAGGGCGTCGCAAGGCAGCGGCACCCGAGCTTTTCGGTACTGACAAGGAGTCGTTCGATGAACGCGAGGATTGCTTGCGTCTTTGCAACTCTTGTGGGTCTCGCCATCGCTGCATGCTCTTCTAGTGCATCGGTCCAAGGCTCGACTTCAAGCAAGCAGCAGGTCGCTGCCTCGAAACCACGCTATGAGGTAGTGGATGTCGGCACCCTAGACGGTGGTGAGACGAAGGCGTACGGGATCAACAATAAGGGGCAAGTCGTCGGCGAATCAGGCGGTTATGCCTTCCTATATAGCCCGGGTATAGGCATAAAGCGCGTGGACTTTAGCCCGCGATGGCCGAACTACCTTCGGCGTGCAGTCGCTATAAATGATAGCGAGACAATCGTCGGCGACTCATCATCCCATGAAATGTTTTTGGGCAGTGTCGCATCGGGCTTTCACGTTCGCCAGAGGGTATATGGTGAGATTGGCGGCGACCGCATCAATCAAGCAGGTGAAGTTGCAACCACCGTTAGGGTGAACGGCAGATGGACGGCAGGCGTCATACACGCTGACGGCTCACTCGGCTCGGTTATGCCCACCGATAGTCGTGGACATGCGATCAACGATTTCGGTTGGATCACCGGTGAAACGCGAAAGTCCTCCGATAGTTTGTTCTGGGGAGTCTCCGGACGCTTTCAGGCGTTCATCTACAGACCGGACGCAGGCATGGCGGACATCGACATTCCCGGATGTAATGCGAGCACTGGCTACGCGATCAACGCGACAGGTGAAGTCACGGGAAGTTGTGCCTCGGACATGGAGGCACCAATGCGTGCGTTCGTCTATAGGCCTGACAAGGGTGCCATAGTGCTACCGCTGCTATCTGGCTACCGTGCGAGTCGCGGACTATCAATTAACGACAAGGGCGAGGTCGTTGGGGAACTATTCGTCCCTATTGAAACGGAACATCGCGCGCAAGGGCCCCATCCGTTTCTGTACTCGAACGATATCGGCATGGTCGATATTAACGAACTGATCCCCGTGGACTCGGGTTGGGAACTCGTTAACGCCAACGGCATAAACAACGCAGGGCAAATCGTTGGATGGGGCCGTGTGGGCGGCACGACGCATGGATTTTTGCTGGTACGCAAACAGAACTAATGCTGCTCGCTACGCTTGGAGACAGTACCCTACTTTTCGAAGTTGCGCGCCACCGGCTGCGTCGAGGCCGCGCCCGCTCTTGCGTACCTGCGCGCCGCGTGCGTGGTGCGACTAACACGAGTTACGTACCATCATTTAGACCCCTAGCAACAAAAGAACGCGCCGCATCGATACTCAATCGGCTGATGGGTGGCTGGCCTGCTAATGCTGCGTGCGGGCGATGCCAGTTATAGCGATGCAACCATTTTGGCAAATGCGCAATTCGTTCGCGCGAATGGCGATAGACGCGTCCGTAGGCCCATTCTCGCAAGGCGGTTTGGATGAAGCGCTCGGCTTTGCCGTTGGTACGGGGCCTGTAGAGCTTGGTGAAGATATGTCGCAGACGCCAGCGCCGACAAGCAGCGGTGAACGGCAGCGAGCGAAATACTTTGGCGTTGTCGGTCATGATGCAGCGTATCTGGACACCGAGGCTGCGATAGTAGCGCGCGGCATGATCGAGAAACGCTGCGGCACTGGGCTTGCGTTCGTCGGCAAACATCTCAGCAAACGCCACGCGCGAACGATCGTCAATGGCCACGAAGGCCGCTTCGTAGCCGACGCCGCGGACATGATGCCGCGGATTACCGGTGATGCGGTGTACCGTCCGTTCGACGCGCGCGAGCTTCTTGCTGTCGAATACAAAAGGTCGCCCGGTCGCGCTCGCTCGTAGCGCCGCGGCAGCGGTGCCGGATCGAGCGCCGTCAAACGGCTCAACCCCGCCCGTGCCAGCACGCGCGATACCGTGGCCCGCGAGATTTGCAACTCGGTGGCAAAGTGCGCCATCGTCCAGCGGCGCTGACGCAGCGTAATCACCCGTTGCGCCGTGCCGCGTGGAATAGCGCGTGGCGAGCGATGCGGCCGCGAGCTGCGATCGCGCAGGCCGGCTCCTTCGGCGCGACACCGCAGCATCACCCATTTGCGAACGCTCTTGCGGTCCGTTTCACAGCGCTGTGCCACCGAACGGATCGGTTCGCCGGCCATAACCGCTTCAACCATGCGGAGTCGACCTGTTGCTGTCGTTGGGGCATTCTTGTGGGTGTCCACTCGGTCCTCCTGGCAAGACTGACGGCGTCGCAACCACAGCTTCTTCCAGTTGGATCGAGGGGACAACGTCCTGAGACTTCACACTTAGGGCACCGCATCGGTCAACCCGCTTTGCGTTTGAGAAGCATCAGCGCATGCGATTCGTTGCGGGATCGTCAGTGGATAGAGGAACCGTATCGCATTGCCGTAGACGCCGCAGCTCAGCAGGATCAAGCCGAGCTGTTCGGGCGCGGTTGGTCGCGCGACGACGGTTTAGCGGCGGCCCTCGACGTCCCACAGCTCGCGTTCTCGGCGCGCGCCGCGAAGAAATCGCTCATCACACTGACGCCGCGCGGGGTCGCCGCATCCCTGCGCGTCCGCAGATTCGCATTGCTGATCATTCGCTCTCCTGTGACTTGCCGCCTCAGCGCGCCAGCAGCGAAGAATCCTCGGGGCGCCAGCGGACGCGGACCGTATCGCCTTCCCGCAACGGCATGGCGTCGCTCCCCGACAGGCGCAGCCGGATCGGGATCTCGCCGGCGCGTCCCATCACGAGCACGCTGTCGCCGTAGTTGACGCTCCCTTCGATGCGCACCGAGCAACGATTCCACCGTCCCTCAGGCGCGTCGGATCCCGCGTCGATGCGAAACGATTCCGGACGCACCATCAACCGGGCCGCGGTGCCGCCTGCCAAAGCCGAGGGCGCCGTGTTCAATTCACCAAGCGTGCTCGACCCGACGATGCCCCGAGCCGGATCACTGACGACGACGTCGAGAAAGTTGCTGTCGCCCACGAATCCGCCGACGAACTGCGTCGCCGGTCTCGCATAGACCTCCAGCGGCGGTGCGAACTGCTCGATCCGTCCGTTGTTGAACACGGCGATGCGATCCGACATCGTCATCGCCTCGGTCTGGTCGTGAGTCACGAAGATCGTCGTGATCCCGAGGGAGCGGTGCAGGTGCCTGATCTCGACCTGCATCTGCTCGCGCAGGTTCTTGTCGAGCGCGCCGAGCGGCTCATCGAGCAACAGCACGTCGGGTTCGAACACGAGCGCACGCGCCAGTGCAACCCGTTGCTGCTGGCCGCCCGACAGCTCACGCGGATGCCGGTTGGCCATCGACGCCAGGCCCACGGTGTCCAGCGCGGCCGCCGCTCTGCGCTGCTGGCCGGCCCGCTCGACCCCGCGCATCCGTAACGGGAAAGCGACATTGTCGGCAGCAGTCATGTGCGGGAACAGCGCGTAGTTCTGGAACACCATCCCGATGTTCCGCCGGTGCGGCGCGATGCTGACAAGCGAGCGGCCGTCGAGCCGGATGTCGCCCGCGCTGGGCTCCTCGAAGCCGGCGATCATCATCAGCGTCGTCGTCTTCCCGGAGCCGCTGGGGCCGAGGAAGGTCACGAACTCGCCCTTCGGGATCGCGAGCGACACACCATCGACGGCGCGGCGCACGCCGTCGTAGGTCTTCACCGCGTCAACGATATCGAGATAGTGCGCGCCTTGCGGCTGCGCGTTCGAATCCGCGGCGGTCGTCATTGCATTGCGAACGCGAGTGCGTTCACACGCTTGCGGCGCCGCTGCCAGAGCCTCGAGCCGATCACGCCCGCGATTACCGCTGCTAGGAGCAGCGTCGAGACGACGGCGACGACCGGGTCGGCTTCCGTGCGCATCGCATCGAAGATCTTTCGGGGGAGTGTCGCTGCATCGCGTCCGGAGATGAACAGCGCGACGACGGTCTCATCGAACGACTGAACGAATGCGAACAGCGCGGCGACGACGAACGCGGGCCTAAGCACGGGGAACGTCACGTGCCGGAAGACGCGGAGCGGGCTCGCGCCCAGGTTGGCACCCGCACGCTCGAGATTGCGATCGAATCCCTTCAGTGCGGCGGACAGCGTCAGGAACACCATCGGCACCGACAGGCAGGTGTGGGCGAGGATGACGCCCGCATACGTCTGCGTTAGGTGCAACGACCCGAAGTAAGAATAATAGCCGAGGGCAATAACGATGTGCGGCGCCATCAGCGGCAGCAGCAACATCAGGTTGGTGAGTGCGCGTCCGTGGAACCGGTGACGCACCATCGCGAATGAAGCGGGAATCACGAGCAGCATCGTCAGCGCCGCGGCGCCCAGCGCGATGATGAAGCTGTTGAGCAGCGGCTGCAGCCAGCGCGAGTCGCTGAAGAACGCGCGGTAGTAATTGAAGCCCCATGCCGGCGGCGGGAATTCGAGCGACGGCGCAGTGCTGAACGACATCGGCACCACGATCAGGAGCGGTGCTGCGATGAACGCAAGGATCAGCCATGTCAGCGGATCGATCCGACGCTGTGCGGTCATCCCCATAGCGTGTCGATGCCGACAAAACGGTTGTAGAGCGCGACCAGTCCGAGCGTCACCAGCAGCAGGACGACGGCCATCGCCGAGGCCTCGCCGAAGTCGAGCAGCTCCTCGATCTGGCTACCGATCAGCCCGGCGAGCATCTGCTCGCGCGGACTCCCTAGTAGTACCGGCGTCACGTAGAACCCGAGGCAAAGGATGAAGACCATCGTGCAGCCGTTGACCACACCCGGCGCGGACAACGGGAAGTACACGTGGCGAAAGGTGCGCCCCGGCGACGCGCCGAGGTTCTGCGCCGCCCTGAGCAGCGCCGGATCGATCTTCTTCATCACCGAGTACAGCGCCATCACCATGAACGGCAGCAGGATGTGCACCATTGCGAGCGTCGAGCTGAAGCGCGTGAACAGGATCTCCGGCGGCGGGTCCCAGCCGACCATGCGGAACAGCGCGGTGATCGGTCCGCGATTGCCGAGGATCACCATCCATGCATAGGTGCGGACGAGGAAGCTGGTCCAGAACGTCAGCGCGACCACGGTCAGCATGGCGACGACCAGGGTATCCTCGCGTCTCGCCATCGCGTAGGCGAGCGGGTATGCGAGAACCAGACAGCAGATCGTGACGATCAGCGAAGTCGCGAACGTGCGACTCAGCACCCGCAGGTAGAAGCTGTCGGTGAAGAAGTCGCGATAGTGGCTGAGCGATGGCGACGGGTCGGTGACACTCGACACGATCACAATGGCGAGCGGCACCAGGTAAAAGACGGCCAGGTAGACGAGGACCGGGGCGAGGAGCATCCACGGCAGCCAGCGCCGCGCCCATCGCGATGCTGCGATCGGCGCCTGCGCCGGCGCGGATGCGCTGATCGCCCCCATTGTCACCCGGTCCTGACGCTCAGCGGCCGACCCAGCGCTCGAAGCGCTTGGTCGCGTCAGCCAGCTGCGGCTCTGCCTTCGCCACGTCCTGCTCGAACTGAACCTTGTAATTGGCGGGGAATGTCGGCATCAGGCGCGCATCCGCTTCCTTGATGTACTCGAACGCCTTCGGATTGAGCGGACCGTAATTCGCCGCGATACAGAACTTCGCGAGCCGGTCCGGCTGGACGACCGACTGGATGAAACGCCATGCCAGCTTGGCGCGCGGCGAGCCCTTCGAAACGACCCAGTACGCGCGATCGATCTCGCCCTGGTTCCAGGTGAAGTCGACATTCTGCTTCTGCTGGATCAGCTCGATCGTCCGGCTGTGCCAGATACCAATCGCGTCGACTTCGCCGTCGCGCAGCAGCTGCTGCGACTGCTGTCCCTGCGTCCACCAGACGCGGATGTTCGGCTTGATCCGATCGAGTG
>Ga0310810_10007456_pt1 | contig 12486 bp, 11 predicted proteins | sample NCmetagenome_FD_207641 | JGI IMG/M metagenome (GOLD analysis project Ga0310810, IMG submission 207641) | Soil microbial communities from experimental microcosm in Duke University, North Carolina, United States - NC | ecosystem: Engineered > Artificial ecosystem > Soil microcosm > Unclassified ... | reverse complement strand
ACAGGAACGAATAGACGCGCTTGCGTGCGTCGGTGACGGCATGGAGGAAATGCAGGAAGAGCCGCGTGTACTGGCTCATCGAGCCCGAGATGTCGAGCAGCGCGACGATCGGCGGCTGGCGCGTGCGCGGCCCGAGATACTTCAGGTCGATCAGCGCACCACCCGCCTTCATGCTGGAGCGCAGTGTGCGGCGCATGTCGATGATGTGCCCGCGCCGGTGGGGACTAAGCCGGCGCGTCTTCACCTCGTCGAGCGAGAGCACCAGCCGCTTGATCGCGTCCTTTGCCCGCGCGATCTCGGCTGCGCTCATCTGCGCGAAGTCCTTCTTCTGCAAAACCTCGCGGTCCGACACGGTGAGGCGCATGTCGAGCTCGATCTCGCGCTCCTCGGGCGGCAGCTTCTCGTTCATGCCGGCGAACAGCGCTTCCTGAACCCGTTGCGCGCCCGCTTCCGGCTCCTCCGGCGCAGCAGCGGGTGCCTGCGGTGAGAGCATCGCCAGCAGCTTGTCGAGATAGGCGCGCTTGCGGAAAAACATCCGGAACGCCTGGTCGAACAGCAGCGAATGCTCATGCCGCTTCACGAACACGGCGTGGAGCGTCCAGTAGAAATCATCGCGCGTACCGACGCCTGCAGCCTGCACGGCCGCGAGCGCATCGAGTACCGCGCCCGGCCCGACCGGAATGCCGGCCGCACGCAGCGCGCGTGCGAAGTAGACGATGTTGGTCGCGAGCCTTCCTTGCGGTGCGGTGTCGGCCACGACCTACTCCGCCGCCCTCAATTCCGCGTGGACCCGGTCGAGCAGTTCCTTCGCCCGGGTGCCCTCGATGCGCGCGATGTCGTCCTGGTATTTCAGGAGCACGCCAAGCGTGTCCGAGACGGTTGCGGGATCGAGCGCGACCACGTCGAGTTCGGTGAGCGCCGCCGCCCAATCGAGCGACTCCGCGACGCCCGGCGACTTGAACAGATCCTGCTCGCGCAGCGCCTGCACGAAGTGCACCACCTCGGCCGAGAGCTTCTTGCCGATGCCGGGCACCTTGGCGCGCACGATCGCAAGCTCGCGCTCGGCGGTCGGATAGCCGACCCAGTGATAGAGGCAGCGGCGCTTCAAGGCGTCGTGGATCTCGCGCGTACGGTTCGACGTGATCACTACGATCGGCGGATGCGCGGCTTTCACGGTGCCCATTTCCGGGATGGTCACCTGATTGTCGGCGAGCACTTCGAGCAGGAATGCTTCGAAAGCTTCGTCGGTGCGGTCGAGTTCGTCGATCAGCAGCACCGGCGCGCCGTCCGGATCCGGCTCCAGCGCCTGCAGCAGCGGCCGCTTGATCAGGAAGCGCTCGGAGAAGACATCATGCGAGAGCCGGTCGCGATCGACATTGCCCTCGGCTTCGGCGAGCCGGATCGCGATCATCTGCTCGGCGTAATTCCATTCATAGACCGCAGCCGCGACATCGAGCCCCTCGTAGCACTGCAGGCGGATCAGCCGCCGCCCGAGCGTCTGGCTCAGAACCTTGGCGATCTCGGTCTTGCCGACGCCGGCCTCGCCTTCGAGGAACAGCGGCCGGCCCATCCGCAGCGCAAGGAACAGCACGGTCGCGAGCGAGCGGTCGGCGAGATAGTCGGCCCCGGCGAGAAGCTTCAGCGTGTCGTCGATGGAGGACGGGATTTTCGCCATGAATATCAATGTACTCCGTCATGGCAGGGCTTGTCGCCGGCCATCCCGATGAGGCTGGCGCCCTGCCCTGCTAAGCGAGATGCCCGGGCCAAGCCCGGGCATGACGCTGAGATAGGCTCGACCTGTCAGAACGGCAACAACCGGCGGTCAGCCGTTGCCGACATCGGTGCCCTCAACCTCCCCCGCGGGGTCAGGCACGTCATTCGCCCGCGCGACGGCGCGCCGCGCCATCACGCCGACCAGATGCGCGCGGTACTCGGCGCTGCCATGGATGTCCGCGTTCATGCCATCCGCCGGGATGCTCAGCCCGTCGAGCGATTTCGGCGAGAAGCGCTTCTTCAGCGCCTCCTCGAACGACTTCACGCGGAAGACGCCGTTCGAGCCCGCGCCGGTGACGGCGACCCGAATTTCCGAGCCGCGCTTCGACGCAAATACGCCGACCAGCGCGAAGCGCGAGGCCTGATTGCGGAATTTCTCGTAGCCCGCCTTCTTCACCAGCGGGAAGCTCACCTTGGTGATGATCTCGTCGGGCGCGAGCGCGGTCTCGAACAGGCCTTTGAAGAAATCATCCGCCTCGTGCTTGCCCTTGGTGGTGTGAATGGTCGCACCGAGACCGACGCAAGCCGCCGGATAATCCGAGTTCGGATCGTTGTTCGCGATCGAGCCGCCGAGCGTGCCGCGATGGCGCACCGCCGGATCGCCGATCAGGCCGGCGAGATAGGCGAGCGCCGGGATGTTCTCCTTCACCACCGACGAATTCGCGACATCCGCGTGGCGTGTCATTGCGCCGATGACGATCGAGCGGCCGCGCAGCTCGATGCCGGAGAGCTCCTCGGCGATGGCATTGAGGTCGATGATGTTGTTCGGCGACGCGAGGCGGAGCTTCATCGTGGGGATGAGGGTCTGCCCACCGGCGAGAAGCTTCGCCTCTTCGAGCTTGCCGAGCATATTGCCGGCCTGGCGCAGGCCGGTCGGACGGTGGAATTCGAAGTTGTACATGTGCGCTCTCCTAATTCATTCCGCCGCCTGGCGCGGCTGTGCTTTCTGCAAGGCGGCCCAAACGGTCGCGGGCGTCGCCGGCATCGCGATGTTCTCGGTGCCGACCGCATCGGTGATCGCGTTCATCACGGCAGCCGGCGCCGCGATGGCGCCCGCCTCGCCGCAGCCCTTGATGCCGAGCGGGTTGGACGGGCACTTCGTCACGGTGGTGTCGACCTTGAACGAGGGCAGGTAATCGGCGCGCGGCATGGCGTAGTCCATATACGAGCCGGTCACGAGCTGGCCGTCCTTGTCGTAGACGGTGCCCTCGTAGAGGGCCTGGCCGACGCCCTGCGCGATGCCGCCGTGCACCTGGCCTTCGACGATCATCGGATTGATCACGGTGCCGAAGTCGTCGACCGCGGTCCACGCCACGATCTCGGCCGCGCCGGTATCCTGGTCGATCTCGACCTCGCAGATGTGGCAGCCGGCCGGGAAGGTGAAGTTGGTCGGATCGTAGAACGCACCCTCCTTAAGGCCCGGCTCGAGCTCCGCGCCGGTGAATTTGTGCGCGATGTAGGCATTGAGCGCGACATCGCCCCAGGCGGCCGACTTGTCGGTGCCGGCGACCGTGAACTTGCCGTCCTTGAACTCGATGTCGCCTTCTGCGGCTTCGAGCATGAAGGCCGCGACCTTCTTCGCCTTCGCCTCGACCTTGTCGAGCGCCTTGACGATCGCCGTCATGCCGACCGCGCCGGAGCGCGAGCCGTAGGTGCCCATGCCGAACTGCACCTTGTCGGTGTCGCCATGCACGACCGAGATGTTCTCGATCGGGATGCCGAGCCGCTGCGAGACGAGTTGCGCGAAGGTCGTCTCATGGCCCTGCCCGTGACTATGCGAGCCGGTGAGGATCTCGACCGAGCCGGTCGGATTGACCCTCACCTCGGCAGATTCCCACAAGCCCACGCCCGCGCCGAGCGAGCCGACCGCTTGAGATGGCGCAATCCCGCAGGCCTCGATGTAGGTCGAGTAGCCCATTCCGCGCAGCTTGCCGTTCCGCGCCGAGTCGCGCTTGCGCTTGCCGAAGCCTTTCACGTCGGCGAGCTCCTGCGCCTTCTTCAGCGACGCGTTATAGTCGCCCGCGTCGTACGCCATGATCACCGGCGTCTGGTGCGGGAACGTCTTGATGAAGTTGCGTTTGCGAAGGTCCGCGGGATCGATGTTCATCTCGCGTGCACCGGCCTCGACCAGCCGCTCCACCACGTAGGTCGCCTCGGGGCGCCCGGCGCCACGATACGCGTCGACCGGCACGGTGTTGGTGTAGACCGCATCGACCTCGCAGTAGATGTTCGGGATGCCGTACTGGCCCGACAGAAGCGTCGCATAGAGATAAGTCGGGACCGACGAGGAGAACGTCGACATGTAGGCGCCGAGGTTGGCGATGGTCTTCGCGCGCAGCGCGGTGATCTTGCCTTCGGCGTCGAAAGCCATTTCGGCATGCGTGACGTGATCGCGGCCGTGCGCGTCGGTGAGGAACGCCTCGGAGCGATCCGAATTCCATTTCACCGGACGGTTCACCTTCCGCGAGGCCCAGAGGCACACGACTTCTTCGGGATAGATGAAAATCTTCGATCCGAAGCCGCCGCCCACATCCGGCGCGATGACGCGCAGCTTGTGCTCGGGCGCCATGCCGACGAACGCCGCGATGACAAGCCGCGCAACGTGCGGGTTCTGCGACGTGTTCCAGAGCGTCAGTGACTCCGTGCCCGAGTCGTAGTCGGCGAGCGCTGCGCGCGGCTCGATCGCGTTCGGCACCAGCCGGTTGTTGACGATGTCGAGCTTGGTGACGTGGTTGGCGCTCTTGAACGCCGCCTCGGTCGCCTTCTGGTCACCGAGATGCCACTGGTAGATCGTATTGTTCGGCGCAACATCATGGATCAGCGGTGCGCCAGAGCCTTGCGCCTTCGCGGGATCGGCGACGGCCGGCAACACCTCATAGTCGACTTTGACGCATTCGCCAGCGTCCTTCGCCTGACCGAGCGTTTCGGCGATCACCACTGCCACCGCATCGCCGACATGGCACGCCTTGATGTTGGCGATGGCCGGATGCGCCGACATCTTCATCGGCGAACCATCTTTTGATGAGATCGCCCAACCGCAGATCAGGTTACCGATCTTGTCGTTGGCGAGATCCGCGCCGGTCAGCACCGCGACCACGCCCGGCATCTTGGCTGCTTCCGCACTGTCGATCTTCTTGATCTTCGCGTGCGCGTGCGGCGAGCGCACAAAGTAAATGTAAGTCTGACCCGGCCGATTGATGTCGTCGGTGTACTGGCCTTTGCCGGTGATGAATCTCAAATCTTCCTTGCGGCGGACTGCCGCGCCGATCCCGGTCGCGCTCATGGCGTCTCCTCCCTCGGGATGCTGCGGAAATTTCGACGCTGCCTCTGGCGGGCAGCTTTACGCCATCGCTTTCGCGCCGGCGGCAATTGACTTCACGATGTTGTGGTACCCGGTGCAGCGGCAGATATTGCCTTCCAGCTCTTCCCGGATTGTCTTGTCGTCGAGACTGTGACCCTTGCGGTTCACCATATCGACCGCGGTCATGATCATGCCGGGCGTGCAGAAGCCGCACTGCAGGCCATGATTGTCGCGGAAGGCTTCCTGCATCGGGTGCAGATTGCCGTTCTGCGCGAGGCCCTCGATGGTGAGCACGTTCTTGCCCTCGGCCTCCCAGGCAAACATCGTGCAGGCTTTGACCGCCTTGCCGTCGAGATGGACGACGCAGGCGCCGCATTGCGAGGTATCGCACCCGACATGGGTACCGGTTAGCCGCAGGCCCTCGCGCAGGTACTGAACCAGAAGGGTGCGGGCGTCGGCATCGGCGGTGACGGCCTTGCCGTTCACCGTCATCGAGACCTTCGACATAGAACGTCCTCCTCGAGCGGGGCCGAAAGGCCCTCATTTTCAAGCCGGAAGCCGGTTGACGCGGGCGTCCGGGGCGAAATCGTGGCGTTTTTGCCTGAAATCGCTGTCTGGAACAAGAATGACTCTGAACCCGGGACGGCTCGCAGGTCAAGGGACCAAGGATCGCAAACTCGGCCTCCCGGCTCGTGTTGCCTCCGCGCGGAGACCGGCTTGGAACCTCAACCGCCACCCGCCGTTGTGCTGCAAATGGAGACGGCCATGCGAGACAATGCAGAGCGTCTGAAGAGAGGACTTGAAGCATTAGGCGAAGACGATCTCCGGCGACGCGACGCCTGGATGTTCGCTCCCCTGCTCGTGGTCGTGGCGGTCCTGCCGATCGCGATCGTGGCCATCATGGGCGCGAGCCTGTACTTCGCGTCGCACTCGGCGGATCGCTACGGCGGCACCTCGTTCGCGAGCCGCTTCGAGAACGTCTACACGCGGTAACACCGCTGCAAGGGCGAACCCGTTCGTCCTCGTTTACGAGTGCGACTTGAGAACGCGTGCAATCGCGCACGCGCCGACGTGACCTTCCAGGATGGAGAATTCTCCGGGGCTTCGCGCTGCGCCGGCAGCGCCGTTGCCGCTGGCACGGCAGCGCACCAAATCGGGCTGACACACCCCAGCCACCCTTGCCTTCGCCGCCGCGATAGCTTTTCGTTTGGCCCGCCCTGTTGGCGACTCATCGTCGCGGGCGAAAGATTCCTGCGGCCGCGAACCCGAAGAATCCCGCAAAGCATGTCGACGTCGTATCTCAACCTGTCTGGCGAAGCGCCCATCCGACGGTGGACCCGTATCCCGTCGAATGACGTGTGGCGTGCCGCGCTTCCGCTCCTTGTTTTCGCGATACCGGCGACCCTAGTCGCGAACTACACGCTGAACCATTTTTATGTAACGGGAGGCTACTTTCTCGACAGCGGCTGGTATTCGTTTCTTGCGACGCACGCCACCAGCTGGCCCATCGAAAATCCTGCCGCCATCGGCGGCAATTATTTCATTTATCACTTTTCGCCTTCGTTCTATTGGCAGTCTGCGCTCTACCATGTCTTTTTCGGATGGACGCCGTCTGCGGTTTTCTACAGCCTGCTTCACGGCGCCCTGTTCGGCTGCATCGGACTATCGGTTTATCGATTTATTGGCGACAGCCGCTGGCTCTTGTTCGGGATCCTTGCAGCGATCCTGTCCGTGCTGGCCGCGTTCAACGGCGTTGCCCTGGCATCGATCGGTTTTCCGCATCCGGAGATCGGAATTCCGGCAATGCTTCTTCTCGCGCTGGCCTCGTACTACAGACAGGAGCCGGTGCGCTTCGTAATCATTCTCGCCTTGGGCCTCTCATTGCGAGAAGATGCCGGGCTGCACTATTTCGGCTTGTTCTTCTTATTGTTCTTGTGGAGTTGCTTGCCCGACAGAATGGGTGGTGGAGGCAAGCCTCAGGCTGCTTATTTCTGGATGGGCCTCGCCTGTCTTGCATATGCAGGCCTTGCGATATTCGTTCAGCGAGTCTTTTTCTTTCGCCCTGGATGGGACCTGCTGAGTCATATTTATCTCGGATCACCGCCCTTCGCCCATGTCACGTGGGATTTCGTAAAACAAAGGTTGTGGGCTCATTCTTTCGTACTTTATGTGTACGCGCCGCTCGGGCTGACTATCGGGCTTTTCCTGCTTCGGCGCGACACCCTGATACTCGTCGGCTTTCTCTCGACGGTCCCCTGGCTTGTTCTTTCCTTCTTTGCACCCTTGTTCCAAGCGTCGGCTCTGACGAGCTACTACGGCTTTCCGGTCCTTGTCGGCATTCTCTGGCCCGCGGTTACATATCGGATCAGAGAACAACACCCGTCATACTTGATCGATCTTTTTCTCGTGACTGCGGTCTCGACCCTCCTGTTCGTCACCGGAGCTAAATGGAATATTGACAACGAGCCGTGGAAAAATTTCGGATTCAAATGGATAGGAAAGATCGACATCAATCAGAGCGCCGTGGAAGCCGTTTTGCGTAATCAACCGCCATCCGGCGGATTGGTCATCGACGATGCGGTCGCCTCGCTTGTGCCGGGGTTGGCCACGAAGGAAAACTGGCGCTTTCAGCTCGCATGGACCGAAGACGAGATCCGCCGGATGGAAACCTTTGTTTTCCAACCTGGCTCCGGGGCCTGGCAGACAGTGAAATGGGACGCGATCGTCAGACAGGCATCGTTCAGTCGGGCATGCAGGCTCGGACGATCCAATTTCTTCATCGCCACGCGCACGGCGCAAAGCTTCCCGTCGTGCCAGCCGATAACACTCGCGCGCTGAGACTGGATGAGATCGATCTGGTCCGCGATCGGCTCAGCCGCTTCCGACGGCTGCGGCGAACTTCTGGAAGAATTCGTCGGCCATTTTCTTGGCGGCGCCGTTGATCAGGCGCTGGCCGAGCTGCGCGAGCTTGCCGCCGATCTGCGCGTCGACATTGTAGGTGAGCAGCGTCCCGCCGTCCTTGTCGGAGAGCTTCACGTCGGCGGCACCCTTGGCGAAACCCGCCACTCCGCCCTCGCCTTCCCCGACGATCTTGTAGCCGTTCGGCGGATCGAGATCGGTGAGCGTCACCTTGCCCTTCCAGCGCGCCTTGACGGGGCCGATCTTGGTGACGGCGACAGCCTGGAAGGCCGTATCCGAGGTTTTCTCCAGCGACTCGCAGCCGGGAATCGTCGCCTTCAGCACCGCGGGATCGTTGAGCTTCTGCCACACGGTCTCGCGCGACGCGGGAAGCTGGACTTCCCCGGTCATCGTCATGGCCATGTCGATCTCCCCTCAATGTGCAATGCGCGCTGCCGCGGCATAGCCAACGCTTCCGGAAAGGTCCCTGCCCGCCCGCCTAAGTATGAGGCGAAGGTCGTCAACGCAATCGGCCTTTACAGCCGCATCGGCGAAAAGCTGAAACAGCACATCCTGCTGTGCATGGCTGCCGCCGAGCCGGTACATCTCGCCGAGAATCGGCCGCATCAGGTCGAGCACGCGGGCGTAATCGCGCTTGCGATGCGCCAGCACCGCCTCGCAGACAGGAAGCGCGACATCGCGAACGATGCGGGCGACGGTCCCCTCGCCTGCTCCAAAGGCCCTCATGCCGTCGAGCATCCGGCGCGCGGCTTCATCGCGGCCGGTCGCCGCCAGCGCCATCATCCAGTGCGGCAAAGTGAAGGCCGAGAGGCAATCGCCGATGCGCGCCTCGGCCTTGTCGGCGATCTCGGTCCAGCGGTCGCCGACGTCGATGCCGATCAGCTCCAGACGAAACAGCATCGAGGCAGCGTTCTGCACGTCGATGTAGAGGTCGGGCTGCGCCAGCGTGAGCGCTGCGGCCAGATTGCGGAAGCGCCGGTCATAGAGATCGAGCACAGCGTCGATCTCGCGCCGCTCCAGATGGAACAGCGCGCGGTGCCACCACAGATGATGCACGAGATTGGCGGCGCCATCCCAATTGCGCTCCAGCTCGTCAAGCCAGGCGATGCCTTCGGCATGCCGCCCCTGCATCTCCATGATGTGTGCGACAGCGTGCGTGCCCCAGACGTCGCCGGGATCGATCTCAATCGCGGCACGGCCTGAGATTTCGGCGGGGCCGTAGTCGCCGCATTCCTCGAGCGAGAAGCAGTGACAGGACAGGATCGTGCCGTAACCCGGCAGATCGCGCGCCCATTTCGGTTTCACGCGCTCGACCGAGGCGCGCATCTCGCCCGGCCGCCCAAGCCAGAAATTGTTGAAATGTGCGAGGCGAAACGCCAGCACATCGTGCGGATGCCCGGCGAGAATCTCTTCCCAGATGCCGAGCGCGCGGTCGAGATCGCCGGCGATCCAGGCCTCCAGCGCAGCGACATGAGCCTGCTCCCGCGGTGTCGCGTTTGCCGCGAACTGCCGCGCGTTCTGCGCGGTGTTCTGTGCGGTGGCGACGTTCGCCTGCTTGTAGGAGAGCATCGCGAAATAGCCCTTGAGGCAATGCGCCAGCGCGAACTCACCATCGGCTGTAAGCGTCTCGGCAAGTCGCTGCCCCGCATCGGCGCGGTATTTCAGATAGCCCATCAGCGCGCGATCGAAGGCAGCCGCGCCTTCCGCGCTGGTCGAAATTGGAAGCCCATGAATGTCGTGCTGCATCTGGCCTGCCCGGTCGGCCAATGTTAAAGCCGCAGCCAACAGAAAGCATCAGGGGAGAGACAATGCCCATCGCCCACTCGAACGGCTGCCCGATCCATTACGAAGTGGAGGGCGACGCGAACAAGCCGGTGCTGATGTTCTGCAATTCGCTCGGCACCAATCTGCACATGTGGGATGGGCAGATGCCGGAGGTGCTCAAGCACTTCCGGGTCGTTCGCTATGACCGGCGTGGTCACGGCAAATCCGGCGTCCCCTCCGGCCCCTACAACATGGAAATGCTTGGGAGAGACGCACTTGCGGTGCTCGATGCCGCGAAGGTCGAGAAGACGAACTGGTGCGGCCTCTCGATGGGGGGCATGGTCGGGATGTGGCTCGGCGCCAATGCGCCGCAACGCGTCAATCGGTTGATCCTGTCCAACACGTCGGCCTATTTCCCCGACAAGGAGATCTGGAACGGGCGCATCAAGACCGTGCAGGAGAAGGGCCTGCAGGCGATCGTGCAGGGCACGCTGGAACGCTGGTTCACCGCGGGCTTCCGCGAGCGAGAGCCGCAGAAGGTCAAAGGGATCGCCGACATGTTCCTCGCGACGAAGGTCGAGGGCTACATCGGTTGCGGACAAGCCGTTCGCGACATGGACCACCGCGAGATCATCAAGTCGATCAAGGCGCCGACCATGGTCATCGCCGGCAGGCAGGATGCCGGCACCACGCCCGAGATGGGCGGATACATCCAGCAGAATATCCCGGGCGCGCGGCTGACGCTGTTCGACGCCGCGCACATCGCGAACATCGAGTGCGGGAATACCTATACCGAGGCGGTGCTGAAATTCCTGACGTAGCCGATCAGGCGATGCGGATGAGCGCGGTCTCCTGCGGCCGCACCGGGGGCGGCAGCTCTTCTTTCGCAAGATAGCCGCGGCCATAGATCGCAAGTCCGCTCGCGATCAGGCACAGCATCAGCTCACCGACGATTTCGGTGAGCATTTCGCCGCCATGGGTAAGACCGGGCAGTGCGGACGCCGCGCTTGCCAGCGCGGCAACCAGCAGCGCGACGTCGAGCATCGCATCGTCGCACGATCCCCAGCGCAGGCGCTCGTAGATGGCGCACATGAAGGTCGCGAGCAGCAGCGCCCCGACCATCAGCTTGAGGCAGACCAGCAGCAGCGAGAAAAGAAGCGCCGACTGCGGCGCAAGCGACAATGCGCCGACGATGGAGATGATCATGTCCCCGACCGCCGGACGGCCGATGTCGAAGAGCGGGCGGCCGAGCGAGTCGAGCGCGGCCACGGCCCACACCGCCGCGAGCAGGAGCGCGATCAGATAGGCTCCGATCCGCGCCGCGTATTGCAGTCCGTTCGAGATGTTGGCCCACCTCAGCATTTGCACAGCCAATCACGCGCGCGCGGGCGCGACAATCGTTTGGTAAATTAACGATTAATACCGCGGCAGACCGGAACTTGCCCGCTCGTACAACTACTTAGCCGCCGCGCCCGGCCCGGAACTCGTGCGGGGTGGTACCGGTCTGCTTGCGAAAAAAGCGCGCGAAGTGCGACGGGTCGGAGAACGCGAGGTCGTAAGCGATCTCGTGAATCGGCTGATTGGTGAACACGAGCTGGCGCTTCGCCTCGGTCAGCACCCGCTGCCGGATCAAATGCCCCGCCGTGACGCCGGTTGCTCGTTTGACGTGGTCGTTGAGGCGGTCCGCCGTCATGGCGAGCTTCTCGGCATAGAAGTCGAGCAGCCGTTCCTTGCGGAAGTGCTCCTCCACGAGCTTGCGCAGCGCGTCGACGGTTGCGTCTGCCGGCGCAAGCGTCACGCTTCCGGTGCGCGCGCGGCTCGCGGCAAGCCGCGCAACCCCGATCGCGATCAGTGCGAGCAGGCCGCGCATCGCGAGCCGGTAACCCTCGCGCGCGAGAAAGTGCTCCTCGTAGAGCTCCGCGCAAAGGACCGCGATGCGTTTGGCCGCACTTTCGTCATTGAGCGCAACGACGGGGTTCTCGGCGAGGGACTTCAGCCGCGCCAGCGCGGCATTCGACCGCTCGCCGAGCGCCTGCGCGACATCTTCGGTGAAGCTCACCACCCAGCCGTCCGTGACGTTCTCGCGCCAGCGAAAGCCGTGCGCTGTGGTCGGCGGGATGAGCAGCGCGGCGGGCGCCTCGAACGACAGGATCGACGCCTCGTAGGTCATCTCCCCGCCGCCCTTCTCGATCAGGAAGATCTGGAACAGGTCGCGATGGCGGTGCGCGGGGATTTTCCATTGCAGCGCCGACGACCGCGACACCAGCGGCTCGATATGAATGAAGTCGAATGCCGTGTCGTCCGGCGGATCGCCGAGAAGGTGAAAGAGCGGCAGGACTGCGCTCGCCATGTGGCGAAGCATATCCAAGGGGTGAGGCTGCGAAAACCACGCCGAGGGTCGCGGACCGCCTTCCGGGAGCGCTTTTCCTCGCTTTTCTCGCCTTTCCTTGCCGGCACCGGCCCCGCTATCGCAGTGGAACTTTCCCGCGTCGCGGCAGTTTTGCTTGCCACAAGACACGAAACCCCGGAGGGAAAGATGGCCCGTTACGGATTGCTCTGGCTGCTCGGTGTGCCGATTCCGATCCTGCTGCTGATCTATCTGTTCGGCGGCCTGCACTAGGCGCTGGATTCAACCATGCTCAAAGCCGCCGCATGGCGCGGCGGCTTTGTCATGCCGGTATCGTCGCCCTCTACACCTGCTTGTAAGCGCGCTCGTGGTAGACGAGCGC
>Ga0310810_10007455_pt1 | contig 12487 bp, 10 predicted proteins | sample NCmetagenome_FD_207641 | JGI IMG/M metagenome (GOLD analysis project Ga0310810, IMG submission 207641) | Soil microbial communities from experimental microcosm in Duke University, North Carolina, United States - NC | ecosystem: Engineered > Artificial ecosystem > Soil microcosm > Unclassified ... | reverse complement strand
GATTGCGGCACTGTACGAAGCGTCGCAGGCGGGCGTCGACATCGACCTCATCGTCCGGGGCATTTGCTGTCTCCGGCCCGGCGTGCCCGGCGTGAGCGAACGCATTCGCGTGATCAGCATTGTCGGGCGGTTCCTCGAGCATTCGCGGCTGTTCTATTTCCGGAACAGCGCCGAAGACCGCTACTTCACCGGTTCGGCCGACTGGATGCCGCGCAATCTCGACCGGCGCGTGGAAGCGGTGACACCTGTCGAGGATCGCGCCCTGCATCCCCGGCTCCGCGCGCTGCTCGACACCTGTCTGGCGGACAACCGCCAGGCGTGGGAGCTCTGTCCGGACGGCAGCTACGTACAGCGCACGCCGGGCGAGGAGCCCGAGCGAGCTACGCACCGGCTGTTGCTGCGCGATCCGTTGGGGTTCGAGGTCGCGGATCGGCTGCCGCCCCGCGTACCGGACGCCGGGCAGCCAGCAGAGCTGACGGTGGAGCGTACGGCCTAACGCCACATGGTGACGGCGGCCGCCGAATGCCTGGTTGACTAGTCCGACTGGTCGTCGTCCGCGTCCTGCTGAGAGATCACGGTGCCGTCGGGAGCCACGACCTCCACCGGAACCCGCGCGACTTTCGACAACAACCCCGACTTTCGGCTCGCGCCCCACAGATCGAGTCGAAGCGACTGCGCTCGGCGATTGGCAACGGCCGTCAGGCGAAGCGCCCGATCGAGCCAGCGGACTTTCACGCGCTCCACCGCGCCGATGTGCCCGCGATCCAAGCCGTCCGCGACGCGAAGAATGGCGGCGAGCTTGCGAATCCGCCGGCGGAGCGCGCGGTCCAGGATGCCGTAGTTCCGGTGCTTGCGTTTCGGCGGCGCGCCGCGGTGATACCGCGCCACGTTCGCGATCGCCACCTGCTCCTCCGGGGACATGCCGAGCATGTCGGCGTGCACGATCAGGTGATACGAGTGCTTGTGATGGTTCTCGTAGTTGATGTGGTAGCCAACGTCGTGCAGCAGCGCCGCGTCGGCGAGAATCTGCCGGTCGGTGGCGGAAAGGCCAATGCGGGGACCGATCGCGTCGAACAACTGGAGGCATAGACGCTGCACGTGTCGCGCATGCGGTTCCTCGTAATGACACCGCTCCGCAAACTCTCGTACCGACCGCTCGCGCGCCTCGCCGCGGTCCGAGAACGTCGGGACGACGCGCGCCGTTTCGAGGAGCAAGCCTTCGCGGATGCCGTACGCCGACACGATCAACTCTCGTGATTCGAGTCTGGCGAGCACCTCGGCCGCTACGGCAAACCCGGCGACGATGATGTCGGCGCGTGCGGGGTTGAGCCCTGGCACCGCGGCGCGCTGATCCGGTGACATGTCCTGCAGCATGTCGAGGATGTGCTCGAGCTCCTCGCGCGGAAGGCGTGTCCCGTGCGTCGTGCGAGCCGTCTGCACGCCCTGCCGATTCAGGTAGATGCCGGCGAGGTTCGTGAACGTCCCGCCCGAACCAATGACCTGCGCGCCGCGCCAGTCGCGCACGGGCAGTGACTTGCGAATGTCCTCCCGGACGGCGTCGCGAAGCTGCCGCACGCCCTTCCGCCGCACCTTCGGGCCGAGGAATTCCTCGGTCAGCCTGATGGCGCCGAACGGCAGCGAGATGAGTCGCTCGAGTAGCCCGTCGGCGCTGAGTGCGAGCTCGAGCGATCCACCACCGATGTCCATGACGACCGCTCGCCCAACGCCAAGCTCGAAGTGAGCGAGCGCGCTGCGGAACGACAGCCGTGCCTCCTCCTCGCCACGGAGGACTTTGACCTTGAGCCCGGTCTCCGAACGAACGAGCTCCAGAAACGTGAGTCCGTTGGTGGCATCGCGCACCGCGCTCGTCGCGACGGCCTCGACTCGTGCCGCACCGAGCTGCCTCGCGAGCGTCGCCATCCGGGTGAGCGCTTCGAGCGCCTGACGCATCGACGTCTCGCTCAGCAACCCGCTCTCGCGGATTCCCGCGCCGAGCCGGGGCGCCGCTTTCATTTCGTCCACCACGCGTATCGAGCCCGTGGGTGATACGTCGGCGACGATCTGGCGGATGGAATTGGAACCGATGTCGATCGCCGCGAGCCGAACGACCTGTTCGGCTCGCGGCGATCGCGCTGCGTCGGGAGAACGGGGGAATGCGGGGAGCGCCACCTAACCAGTCGCTTGAGGGACTCCAGGTCGATCGCGGCCGAGATCCTCGAAATGATGCTTGATCTGCTTGCCTTCTGCCAGGAACACGGCGTCCTCGGCGATGTTCGTCGCCAGGTCAGCAACGCGCTCGAGGTTTCGACTCACGAGCAGGAGCTCGAGCGAGGGGGTGATCGTCCGGGCGTCGGCCATCATGTGTGTGAGCAGAACTCGGAACACCGAATCGTGCAGCGCGTCGACGGCGTCGTCGGCCTTGCACACCTCGCGGCCGACGGCTCCGTCCGCCCGTATGAACGCGTCCAGCGCGTCGGCGAGCATGCGACGAGCCCGCCGTGCCATGTCCTCGATCTCCGGGATTGGCGTAATCTCGACGTGCAGCGCGATCAGGCGCAACGCCGACTGTGCGAGGTTGACCGCATGGTCGCCAACCCGCTCCAGGTCGCTGGTGATCTTGATGGCGCTGATGATGAAACGCAGGTCGCGGCCCATCGGCTGCTGCAGCGCGAGCAGTGACACGGCGAGCTGTTCGCACTCGAGCTCCATCATGTCGACCTCGCGGTCGCCGGCGATGACCGCGTCGGCCTTCTCCTTGTCGCGCGTGAGGAGCGAATCGACGGCCAGGTCGATCAGCTCCTCGGCGCGCGCCGACATGTCCAGGAGGCGTTCCTTCAGCGTTTGCAGCTGGTCGTGAAAGTGGCGAAAGCCTGCGGTCTCGGGGCTCATCCGAATCTCCCGGTGATGTACGCCTCGGTGCGCTCCTCGCGCGGCGTGGTGAACAGCTGCCCCGTGTCGTTGACTTCCACGAGACGCCCGAGGTAGAAGAAGGCGGTGAAGTCCGAGACGCGCGCCGCCTGCTGCATGTTGTGAGTCACGATCACGATGGTCAACTCGGACCGGAGCTCGTAGAGCAACTCCTCGATCTTCTGTGTGGCGATCGGGTCCAGCGCGCTCGCCGGCTCGTCCAGCAGCAGCACCTCGGGCTCGTTCGCGAGTGCTCGCGCGATACACAACCGCTGCTGCTGACCGCCGGACAATCCGAGCGCGCTCTGTCGCAGCCGATCCTTTACCTCGTCCCAGAGCGCGGCGCGCCGCAGTGACTGTTCCACGATCTCGTCGATCTGCGTTCGCGACGCGTGGCCGTTGATGCGCGGACCATAGGCGACATTGTCGTAGATCGATTTCGGAAAGGGATTCCATCGTTGGAACACCATGCCGACTCGCTGACGGAGTGACACGGGAGTCATGGCGGCGGTGTAGACGTCTTCACCATCGAGCTCGATCGTGCCGCTGTGTCGAGCGCCGGGAATGAGTCCGTTCAGCCGGTTGATGGATCGAAGGAACGTGGACTTTCCGCAGCCAGAGGGTCCGATGAACGCCGTGACGGCGCGAGCGGGAATCGTTATGCTGACGTCGTAGAGCGCCTGTTTGGCGCCATACCAGAACGAGAAGTCCTTCGCCTGGATCGTCCCGGGGTGGGAACTGTGCGCTCGGGACTGGGGACTGGGGACTGGGGACTGGGCGCGGTGGACGCTCTGCGCTTGGAGACCGCCTCGCGTGAGTGGCCTCCCGGTCGGATCCCCAGTCCCCGATCCCGATCTCCCTAACGACGACGTCATCCAAACCTGCCCGTGATGTACGATTCGGTCCGCGAATCCGACGGCGTCGTGAACAGCGCGTTCGTCGCCGCGAACTCGACCAGCTCTCCGGTGAGCATGAACGCCGTTCGGTCGGAGACGCGTGCGGCCTGTTGCATGTTGTGCGTGACGATTACCACGGTCATGTCGCGGCGGAGCTCGTACACGAGCTCCTCGACCTTCTGCGTGCTGATCGGATCGAGCGACGCGGTCGGTTCGTCCAGCAGAAGGACTGCGGGCCGCGTGGCGAGCGCCCGGGCGATGCACAGGCGCTGCTGCTGGCCGCCCGAGAGACCGACCGCGCTGTCCTTGAGCCGCGTGCTCACCTCGTCCCAGAGCGCCGTCCGCTTGAGCGCGTCCTCGACGATGTGATCGGTTTCGGCGCGCGCCGGCGCATCGCGTCCGAGGATCCGCAGACCAGCCGCGACGTTGTCCCGGATCGACATGGTGGGGAACGGTGTCGGCCGTTGGAACACCATGCCGACATGGCGTCGGACCTCGATCGCGTTGATACCTCGGGCATAGATGTCCTGCCCATCCAGGGAAACGGCCCCGGTGACGCGCGCCTTTGGCACTGTTTCATGCATGCGGTTGAGGCACCGCAGCAGCGTCGACTTGCCGCAGCCCGACGGGCCAATGATCGCGGTGACCTCCCGGTCGCGGAACGCGATCGACACGTCGCGGACGGCCTCTACCGACCCGAAGAACGCGCACAGCGCCGTCGACTCGAGGCGAATGCGCTCGGCGCCCGGGGCTGCGGGAGGCGCGACAGTGGCGGTAGGGCGCGGGGCTCGCGGGGGCTCAGTCGCCACCGCGACCGAATCGGGAGCGCGTTGCAAAGCGAGCGGCCAGGCTGATGATGAGGACAATGCCAATGAGAACGAGGGCGCCGGCCCAGGCCAGCGCATGCTGCTGATCGTACGGGCTGATAGCGAAGTTGAAGATCTGAAGCGGCAACGCGGCGATCGGCTCACGCAGCGACACGGACCAGAACTGATTGCCCAAGACCGTGAACAACAGGGGAGCGGTCTCCCCGGCAATGCGAGATACCGCCACGAGCGCGCCGGTGACGATGCCGGGCAGTGCCGTGCGCAGCACCACGACGAGCGAGGTTCGCCACCGCGAGTAGCCTAACGCCAGGGCGGCCTCGCGCAGCGAGACCGGCACGATACGGATCATTTCCTCCGTCGTGCGCGTGACGAGCGGGATCATCATGGCGCCGAGCGCGACTCCGCCGGCCAGCGCCGTGAACTTCCCCATTGGCTTGACCAGAAACTGCCAGGCGAAGATGCCCACCACGATGGAGGGCAGTCCGTTGAGCACGTCGGACAGGAACCGAACCGCGTTCGCGAGGTGCGTGCCGCGGTTTTCGGCGAGGTAGAGGCCAGCACCGATCCCGATCGGCAGGCCGAACGCCGATGCCGCCAGGATCAGCACCAGCGTGCCGACCATGCCGTTCGCCATGCCGCCACCGGCTTCGCCCGGTGGCTTGGGAATCTGTGTGAAGAAATCCCAGTTGATCAACGACGCGCCCGCCGCGAGGAGGTGGCCGAGAATGAAGATGAGCGGCAGGGTCGCGAGAATCGCCGCGCCAAACGTGACCCCGACCATTATGACGTTGACGACGCGCCGACGCCTGATGGTCGTCCGCGTTCGTTCCGCCGCGGCACGTTGCATGCCCGACGGGCGCGCTGGGCGCCCGGGCGGCTTCGGAGGGGATGTGGGCCGGCGCGGCGGGCTCACGTCCGTCATGACTGCGCCTCTCGAGACACGCGCCACACCAGCCAGCGTGCCAGCCCGTTGACGATGAGCGTCACGACGAAAAGCACCGCCCCCACGGCCATGAGGGCCGAGAGATGAAGATCCCCGGTTGCCTCCGCAAACTCGTTCGCGATGAGCGACGCCATCGTATATCCCGGCGCGAACAACGATGCCGAGATCTTGTGAACGTTGCCGATGAGCATCGTCACGGCCATGGTCTCGCCTAACGCGCGGCCAAGTCCGAGGATGATGCCTCCGATGATGCCGGAGCGGGCGTACGGCACGACGGCGTCGGCGATCATCTCCCACTTCGTGGCGCCGAGCGCCAGCGCCGCTTCCCGTTGCGACCGCGGCACCGCCAGGAGCACTTCGCGCGAGACGGCGGAGGTGAAAGGCAGCACCATGATCGCGAGGATCAGCCCAGCACTCAACATGCTGGGTCCGTACGCCGGACCCTCGAACAGCGCGCTCTGCCCGATCAGTGGAACGCTGGAAAGAAACGGCATCACGTGGTCCCTCAGCAGCGGCTGCAGAACGAAGATGCCCCAGAGCCCGTAGACGACGCTGGGAATCGCCGCCAGGAGATCCACCAGGAATGCGACCGGCTGCCGGAGCCACGACGGCGCGAACTCCGAGAGAAAGATGGCAACGCCCAGAGCGAGCGGCGTCGCGATGAGCAGGGCGATGACGGAGGAAACGATCGTGCCGTAGATCGCCGGTGCCGCGCCGAAGATGTTGTGGGGAGGGTCCCAGTCACTCGAGGTAAGAAAGCCGAGGCCAAACACCTTGAGCGCGGGCCACGCGGCGGCGCCGACTTCGAGTGCGATGAACAGCAGGAGGATTGGGATACACAACGCGAACGCGGTGATCATCCAGCGATACACACTATCCCCGATGGCCGAGCCTTCGATGCGCGCGGCGATTCCGGTGTCGTCGGGCCGCGTCGTGACCAGCGGTCGTGCGGCTTCGCTCACGACGTCGGTCCGACCTGAATGGTTGCCAACCGATCCAGCAACTGCTTCGCCACCGCCTCCGGTAGCGGAGCGTAGTCGAGCGCCGCCGCCGAGCCTTCCCCTTCGGTCAACGCCCACCGCATGAATTCGACGAGCTTCTTGCCCTTGACCGGATCTTGCTGCCGCTGATACACGAGCAGCCAGGTGAACGACGAGATCGGGTATGCGTCGGCGCCAGGTGAGTTGACGATCGACACCCGATAGTCCGTCTTGGTGCCGAGCTTCTCCAGCGCGCCCGCCGCGGCAGCGGTGATCGACGCGATGGTCGGACCCACGAGCTGTCCCGCGGCATTCTTGACTTTGGCGACTGGCAGTCGGTTCTGGTTCGCGTACGCGAGCTCGACGTAACCGATCGTACCCGGCGTTTGCTTGATCTGGCCGGCGACGCCCTCGTTGCCCTTGCCACCGAGGCCGACCGGCCATTTCACGTCCTTCGCCTTACCCGGCCCTGCGGCCCACGCGGGACTGACCGCCGAGAGGTAATCGGTGAACACGTAGGTCGTGCCGCTCCCGTCCGAACGATGCACCACGAGAATGTCGCTCGCCGGGAATTTCACGCCCGGATTGAGTCCCGCAATCCGCGCGTCGTTCCATTTCGTGATCTTGCCGAGGAAGATGTCGGCGATCACGTCACCGGTGAGCTGAAGCGACTGCGTTACCCCAGGCACGTTGTAGGTGATGACGTCCGCTCCGAGAACGGTCGGAAAATGGAGAATCGGCCCCCCCTTCGCCTTGGCCAACTCGTCGTCGGTCATCGGCGCGTCCGACGCCCCGAAATCCACGGTCCCTTCCGATATCTGGCGAATTCCTCCACCCGAACCGATCGACTGGTAATTGATCTTCACGCCGGTCTTGGCGGCGTAATCGGAGAACCATTTGCTGTAAATGGGTTGCGGGAACGTTGCGCCGGCACCCGTCAAGTCGACGCCGCCTGTCGTTGCCGTCGAAGGTGACGGGCTCGCCCCCGAGTCTCCGGTGCGCCTGGATTCCCCACCGGAGCACGCCGCAGCGACGAGGCTGGCCGCCGCGAGAACAAGAACCGTTGAACGAGTCACTGAGGCCTCCCGCAAGGCGTTGCTGAACGTTGTTCGAGAACCGGAACCGGAGGGGCGACCGATAGGTAACGGCCATGTCACGTTGTGCGTCATGTCGACCGCCGTTATCGAGTCGCGGCCGTGCCCGCCATGCGGATCGAGCCGAGGCGGTCGACCAGTCGATCGGCGATGGCCTTCGGGAGCGGAGCGTAGTCGAGCGCCGCGGCGCCTGCCTGGCCGCTCGTTAGGGCCCAACGCATGAAGGCGACCAGCTTCGTCCCCTTGATCGGGTCGGTCTGGTCCTGATACACGATGAGCCAAGTGAATGACGTGATGGGATACGCCCGCGGACCCGGCGCGTTGGCGATCGAGATGCGGTAGTCGGTCTTGGGACTCAGCTTCGCCGCCACGCCCTCGGCAGCGGCGGTCGCTGACTCGACGGATGGCGCGACGAACGCGCCCGCCGCGTTCCTGATCGACGCGAAGGCGAGCTTGTTCTGTCGCGCATACGCCAGCTCGACATAGCCGATAGCGCCCGGGATCTGCTTCACCTGGCCGGCGACGCCGTCGTTGCCCTTGCCACCGAGGCCGATGGGCCACGCGACTTCCTTGGCCCGACCTGGCCCGGAGAGCCACTCCTTACTCACCGATGAGAGAAAGTCGGTGAAGATGTACGTGGTGCCGCTGCCGTCCGATCGGTGAACGACCAGAATATCGCGTGGCGGGAGAGGCACGCCCGGATTGAGCTTGGCAATCTTCCCGTCGTTCCACTTCCGCACCTTGCCCAGGAAGATGTCCGAGAGGACGTTGCCATCGAGCTTCAGCGGCTCGGTGACGCCCGGGAGATTGTAGACGACGGCGACCGCGCCGATCACGGTTGGAAAGTGAAGGACGCGTCCACCCTTCGCCTTCTGCAGCTCGCCGTCGGTCATCGGGGAATCGGACGCCCCGAAATCGACGGTGCCGTCCGAAAGCTGACGGATGCCGCCGCCCGAACCGATCGCCTGATAGTTGATCCGTACGCTGGTCTGCGCGGCGTAGTCGGCAAACCACTTGGAGTAGATCGGGTAGGGGAACGTGGCGCCGGCGCCGGTGAGGTCGGCTTGCGCCGCCAGCGCTGTCGGAACGAGGCAGAGGCCTATGAGTTTCGTGAGCGTTCGCATAGTGTCGTTAGGTGGACGCGGCCGGCGTCAGAATCCGGCAATCAGGTGAATGAAGAACACCTTGGTATCGGCGGCCGTGCTGCCGCTTTTCGGTTCCTGGGTCTGGAAGTCGAAGGTCACCGACGTGCGCTTGTTGAATTCCCACCCCAGCCCGGCGATGTAGTAGCGCGCGTAGGGATCCGTGTCGGTGTTCGGCTTGATGTTGTCGGCGCGGAGGGTGACGGCAATGGGCCAGGCCGGCGCGCTGTTGATGAAGGCGAGAGGTCTGAAGATGGTGTACAACGACACGACCTGTCCCGTGCGTTCGACCGACTTCGGGACGATGTCCGCCGTCGTGTCAGCGGACTCGAACACGTCCCATCGCTCCGCGAACTGCGCGCCGAGGGTCATCCGTGGGTCACGCAGGCCGAGGAAAACTCCGCCGCGGTCTCTTCGGAGTGCATCGGGCACCGGATCCAGCGTGCCCGGCCCGCGCGCGAAGTCGCTCGCGCGGTCGCCCTTCGAGTACCACGGAGAAATGGTCAGGGTCTTGAAGAACCCGAATGTGTTCATCAGCGGCGTGAGCGTCAGGCGCGCCTGGTAGTCCTTGAACCGGTCCACCTCACGCGAGCCATAGCCGGAGCCGTTGGTGATCGTGGCGTAGATCTCACCGTATTTCTTGGGGAATGTGATCGTGGTGGCCGCGCCTGCGTCCGAGGATGAGAAGAACCCGTTCTGCTCGATGGCCACCTGCGAAAGGCCTCGCTGCCAGAACTGCTCTTCGTGGTCGATGATGACGGTCTGGAGCAGACCGAGCCTAACGTTTGCCTTCAGCTCGTCGCCCACCCCGCGGATGAAGTCGTACTGCCCGTAGGCGTACTTGGCGCGAAGCGCCCACCCGCGGTAGTACTGGTCCCGCGTGGTGTCGCGCTGCTGGTAGACGTCGGCGGTGATTCGCACGCCGAAGTGCTCGCCCGGCGTCGCGCGAAACGTGAGATAGGCGCGATCGACATCGAAGCGGTCGACGGTCCGATTGCCCTTGTTGCCGCCGTACTGATAGTTCGCGTAGAGAATTCCCGAAAAGTCGAAGGGGAGGGCAGGCGCTGCGGCCGGCTGCGGACGTGTCGGCTGTGTGTCGACCGCGGCCTTCGTCGAGTCCGGACGGGCTTTGGTCGAGTCCTGTGCCGCGAGGCGTGACGCCTGCAGCTCTGTCGTGGTGAACGCGAGAATCGAGTAGAGCACCCCGCGGAGTCGGCGCATGCGGTTGTCCCTAACAGGGTGAAAGGAGCCGGCCCCTAGGTGGGGTCGGCCAACGCGCCGTTACACTACCCGAGTTTTGTCACGGATTCGCAACGCGACTGTAACGCGCCGGTCCCACTGGTCGGCTAGTTAGGCGCCCTCGCCGTTCACGGACCCACGATTCCTGCGGACCTTCGGCGAGCGGACGGTGGAGGGTCAGAGACCGTTCGCCAGCGACAGGAACTTGAACTGTCCGTGGTGACTGATGATCGCGCCGAACATGCGGAGCCGGACCTTGTCGCCTTCGGCCGTGACGCGTTTCACCACGCAGTCGGACCAGAGCGTATTCGCCCCCTCACGATCCACGGCACCGGGACACGCGAAGCCGGCGTATCCCAGCGGCTTGCCGCCAAATCGGCCGAAGAGGCGCGTCACGGCCTTGTCCGTGCTGGCGGACCGGAGGAGCCAAACGAGATCCGGCGACTGCCGATAGGGCGGGGCAACGTTAGGCGACGTCGGGTACACGAGGTATCCGAACTCCGCCCGGTCGACCACGAGCTGCCGGAGTGCCGTCGTGTCGTTCTGCTCGAGTGCTCGGACGAACCGCGTCACGAGCTCGGGGCGGCTGCGTGCCGCGTTGGAGAATCCGGTCGGCCGGACCGGGATGGTCGCCTGAAACCGCCGGACTTCCTCCTCGACCGGCAGAAGGCTGTCGATGACATAACCAGGGCGACCGCGAACGATCGAGTCCTGACGGTGGCGTTCGGCCTCGGCGCGGCGTGCGACGTCGGCTGAGTCCGTCGCTGAGGCTTGTGCGGAGCGAATCGCATCGCGGCCGCCGCACGCTAGCGCTGCGACGGCCGCGATGAGAACACCGGATCGGTGAAGAATCACTAGTTGCGCGTGTAGACGGTCCAGCCCTGCCACCACTTCGCACCACTCGGGTCCGCGGCGCCAAGGTACGCCGTTCCGGCAACCGCCGTTCCAGCGGCGGTCGCGAGCTTGCCGGTGAACGTCGTTAGGCCGCCCGTCGTGATCGGGCCGCCGCTCGCCGGCGTCCAATCGAACGCCGACGCCGTGGTCGTTTCGCTGATGGTCGTCGGGAATGCCGTGAACAGCGACGCCGTAGCGGCCGACCCGTCCACCAGCGCGTTTCCGGCGAGGTCGAGCGAGTTCTGCACGTTCGTACCGTTCGCGCCCTGGAAGATCACGGCGTTCTCGGTGAAATAGACGTTCTTCACGGCCAGGTCGGCCGTGTTCAGGTCCGTCGTGGGCGTGCCGCCGGCGCGGTTGGTATACGTGGCCGCGTCACGGAGGCTGACCGCAGCGCGCGGGTACCGGGCGACGACGCCGTTGACATAGTAGCCGCCGGTGCCGCGCCGAAGCATCATGCCGATCCCTCCCGAAGCGCCCGACGTGGCCGCATCCCCGGTACCCACGAGGGTGAAGTTGGCGACCACCGGAATCGTCAGCGGCGTCGAGTCGAATCCGAGATCGCACCCGCTGCCGTTGCAGCCGTCGTTCTCGATGCCTTCGGGATCAGTGGCGAGCGAGCCGGAACCCGTCCGCGGCGTGAGCTGCGTGCTCTGCATGGCAATCAGATACTGCAGCTTGCCTCGGAAGCCCTCGGACATGTCGAAGTGGTCGTCGCCCGACTCGTACGACACGAGGTGGTCGCCCATGAGGCCTCCGCCGAAGAACTCGTACGAGTCGTCGAGTCCCGCCATCGCCTGCAGGTACGAGATTCTGGTCGCGCTTCCGACCGCGGCAAACGTGAAGGAGTTGAGCTCCTGGTCCTGGATCGGGGCGTAACCCGCGAACTCGACGCGGACGTAGCTCAGCGTGCCGCTGTTGTCATCGTCGGCGGTACCACCGCTGTAGTTGATCCGGTAGTTCTTCCCACTCACGATCGCGTCCCCGTCGGTCGCGGTCCCTTCGACCGACACGGTGCCACTGCGGTTGATCGTCGCGTTCCCAACGAGGATCAGGCCGCCCCAATCGCCGGGCTGCCGCTGCCCCGCTGCGCGCGACGATGTGAACACGATCGGATTCGTCGCCGTACCGACGGCCTGAATCTTCGCGCCACGAAGAACGAACAGCGAGGATCCGAGCGTGTTGAAGTCGCCCATGACCTTCGTCCCCGCCTCGATCGTTAGGGTCGCGCCACTGGTGACGTGGATGAAGCCCTTGAGCGTGTAGGTCTTGTCCGCGGTCCACGTCGTGTTCGCGGTAATGTCCTGCGTGACGTCGACGTTGCCGGCGCTGCCCGACGCGCCGGTCGTGACCGAGACCTCGGAGGAAGGCGCGCTCGACTGGCTGCCGCGCACTGCCGTCACCCGATAGCGGTACGTGGTGTTGATCTTGAGGCCGTTGTCGGTGAAGGTGACCGTCCCCGGCGTGGCCGGCGCCGGCGCGGTGCCGGCCGCCGCAAACGTGCCGCCGGTCGCTCCTTCCGCGCGCTCGATGTCGAAGCGGTTGTCGCCCGCGCGGCTCTGGAA
>Ga0310810_10007454_pt1 | contig 12487 bp, 13 predicted proteins | sample NCmetagenome_FD_207641 | JGI IMG/M metagenome (GOLD analysis project Ga0310810, IMG submission 207641) | Soil microbial communities from experimental microcosm in Duke University, North Carolina, United States - NC | ecosystem: Engineered > Artificial ecosystem > Soil microcosm > Unclassified ... | reverse complement strand
CAGATTGTTCCCGGCTGTGCACGAGCGCGGAATTCATACGGCGCTCGAAACAAATGGTTTTTTGGGCGCACGCCTCACTGACGATGATCTTTCGTCAATCGATCTGGTGATGCTCGGACTTAAAGCGATAGAGCCCGATTTGCACAAACGGCTAACCGGGATGGACAACAAGCCGGTTCATGAATTTGCGCGCCGGCTCGCGGCACGGAAGCATCCGGTTTGGATTCGTTTTGTTATCGTGCCCGGTTGGACCGACAACATGGAGGAAGTGGATCGCATGGCGCAATTCGCGACGAGCCTGGGCAACGTTCAACGCGTTGACGTACTACCCTTTCATCAAATGGGCCGTTTCAAGTGGGACAAGCTCGGGATGGATTACCAGATGCGCGATGCTAAACCGCCCTCACGCGAAACCATGGACGAAGCCATTTCGCATTTTCGCGCAGCCGGATTAAACGCAGTCTAAGAAATTCCGCGGCATGAGTTCAAAGCTCCCGGTCGCGGCAATCGGTGCCTGGCTGCTCGTCGCTGTCTATTACTTCTATCAGTATGCGTTGCGCTCGGCGCCGAGCGTAATGATGCCCGAACTAACCGGCGCGTTCGGAGTGAACGCTCTCGGCGTTTCCGCGATCGTAGGGATGTTTTACTACGGCTATTCGCCGTTCAGTCTCGTCGCCGGCACTTCGATCGACCGCTTTGGTGCGAAGCGAGTAATCCCAATTGGTGCGGCTGTTGTCGGGATCGGCGCGCTCTTGTTCGGCACCGGCAATGTGGCTCTCGCAAACATAGGACGTTTTCTTCAGGGCGCTGGGGGCGCGTTTGCGCTCATCGGAGCGGTCTATCTCATCACAAAAAATTTTCCCGCTTCAGTTGCGGCGTCATTCATCGGCGTCACACAAATGTTCGGCATGGCCGGTGGATCAGCCGGCCAGTTTCTGGTTGGGCCAATAATAAAAGCCGGAGTGTCCTGGGATCGATTCTGGATTTACACCGGTTGCCTCGGACTGGTTATCAGCGCGGTGCTGCTGATTCTTCTGCCGAAAGAAACTCCACGAACGATCACTGGCGGATCCGGCGCTTTGTTCACGTTGCTTCGTTCGTTAGGCAGGGTTTTTAGTAATCCGCAGTCCTATCTGTGTGGTTTCATCTCAGGTTTGCTTTTCATCCCCACAACAATCCTCGGAATGACATGGGGCGTGCGCTTTCTCCAGGAAGCGCGCGGGCGCGAATTCGAAGCGGCCGTCACTTTAGCCGCCGCTATCCCTCTTGGCTGGATGATTGGTTGTCCACTGCTGGGCTTCATTTCCGATCGACTGGGTCGCCGCAAACCAGTCATCTTCGGTGGGGCCCTCATGCTGTTGGCTGTGGTGACCTGGGTTCTGTTCGGCAACCCTGAAATCCTTCGAGGTCACACTGTCGGTATCCTAATGGGGATCGCTTCGGGCGCCGCCATGCTGCCTTACACCGTTATCAAAGAAGCGAATCCACCAGAACTGGGCGGGACAGCGACAGGAGTCGTCAACTTTCTTAATTTCACGTTCAGCGCGTTGCTTGGCCCGGTGTTTGGAGCGCGACTCGTGGAGATGCCTGAGGGCGATACTAGTCTTGCATTGGCGCATTACCAGGCTGGTTTCCAACCGTTGCTTTACGGAATCGTCCTCGCATTGATCTTGACGGTTTTCTTGAGGGAAACCGGACCGGCGAGCAGGAAGACATGAACCAATCTTCCCTCATTTTGGCCGAAGCACCTCCGTCTTGAACGCAAACCTCAATATAGTAAATAGTTCGCCTTCGAATTACGCCATGAAACTCCTAACGACTCTTGCTATCTCCGTCGGACTTCTCACCGCCTCGCAGGCGATGGACAAACCGTCATTCCATACAAAGGGCAGTCCGACAGGGAAACCGACTGGCCGACTTAAACCGGGTGAGTACTGGTGGCATCCTGAAATTTCGCCCCAGGGGCCACTCATGATCCTTGTGAGCATTCCGGAGCAGACGATGCATGTCTATCGCAATGGGATTCTCATCGGCCGCTCCACCATCAGCAGTGGCTCGAAAGGCCACGATACCCCGGGCGGTGTCTTCACGATTTTGGAGAAACAGCAAAGCTATCGCTCGAAGAAATATAATAATGCGCCGATGCCTAACATGCAGCGACTTACCTGGACTGGCATCGCCATGCACTCCGGCCAGCTTCCGGGTTACGCCGCCAGCCACGGCTGTGTTCGTCTTCCCTTTGATTTCTCTCAGTTGCTCTTCACCACAACCAATCGCGGAGGGACGGTCATCATCGGTGATGGCAAAACGCCAGTACCGCGCCTCGCTTCAAATCCGGGTCTGATCCTGGCGCCGACGGATTTCACACCGGGGATGCTGCGTACCCTGGATAAGAACGACTACGATTGGCACCCGGAGCGAAGTCTCGAAGGTCCAATCACGATTGTGATTAGTTCAGCCGATCGTGCAATGTACGTCTATCGCAATGGTAATCCGATCGGACGCGCGGCGATTGAGATCGATGGGCGTGATCAGCTCGGCGACCACGTTTTTACCATGCTCGAAGGGACCACTGGAAAACCCAGCCGATTCACACCTAAACACGAAGAGGCGCGATGGATGCGCGTAACCAGCGCAGGCCGGCCGGTGGACGCTGACGCGCTGGCATCGAGATTGCACTTTAGTCCGGACTTCGCTGACAAACTTGCTAACGAACTCAAACCGGGAACAAATGTGATCGCCACGGATTATCCCGTGGTGCGAAAGCCGAAACCCGACGCGATTTTTGCAGTCAATGACGTTCCGTGATTGTTGCAATCATTATCTCTGGTCGCAGTAACGATGGCATTTTCAGGAATAATCAGCGGCTTTATTCGCCGCGATCCGACGTAAACAAATTTTCGAAACGCGAGTGGCCAAATGAATAGACCAAACGTCTAGTTCGGAACCAGTGCCATGTCATTGAATACATTGAAAAGAAACGCGGTCCGACTGCTAACATGTAGCTGTCTAGCGTTTTCCGCGAGCGTTATGGGGGGCGAGTCTACTAATGTCGGCGCGGATGAGGCGCTCAGTCGGTTACTGAGCGGAGACAAGCGATTTGTCGTTGGAAAATCAAACGACCCTACGGGTCCGGCACTGATTGAACGTCGCCATGCCCTCTCGAAGGAACAAAAACCATTTGCTGTGATAGTAGGTTGCTCCGATTCTCGCGTGCCCCCTGAACTCGTTTTCGATGTAAGCTTAGGTGACATTTTTGTGGTTCGCACCGCCGGAGAAGTGGTGGATGAGGTGGGCTTGGGCAGCATCGAATATGCAGTTGAACATTTGGGAACGCGCTTGGTGGTTGTCCTCGGGCACCAGCACTGCGGAGCGGTTTCCGCAGCTGTGGCAGGAGCGACGGAAACGGGAGATATTCCGAATGTGTTAAAAGCGATTTCGCCAGCAATTGAAGAAACGAAGGGGAAGCCCGGCGATCCAATCGACAATGCCGTCCGCGCCAACGCACGCAACATCGCGAAACGCTTACAGAGCGCCGGTCCTATCATCGCGCCACGCGTACAGTCCGGAGAAGTAAAGATCGTCGCCGCGTACTATAGTCTTGATACTGGGCAGGTTGAATTGCTCAAGTGAGCTTGGGAAACGTAATTTCCTTGACGTGCCAACCATCGCGCGCTGCCGCTAGTCATATGTTCAAGAAGTATAATGGCGTGTTGAAAGTCGATGGCAAAGTCGGAAACAAGAAAACGTATGATCCGCGTGCATATCTCGCGCTTGCGGAAACGGCGATGGCCGAACGCGTGAAGCAGGGGGCGAGCGATCTGCGCGCCAGTGGCAAAGCGACGTTCGCGTCATGAAAGCGGTACTTCCCGCGCACAAGACGAAGATCGTCGCCACCATCGGCCCGGCCTCGGAATCACCCGAAATGCTGGTACGGTTGATTCGCGCAGGACTCAACGTCGCGCGGTTGAATTTTTCTCACGGGAGTCCTGAGAAACACGCGGAAGTTATTCAGCGCGTCCGCGACGCAGCGCGCGAAACCGGCAGGCGCGTCGCAATCATGGCAGATCTTCCCGGACCGAAAATGCGCCTCGGGAAAATCGACCCTGAACCGATTCATCTCACTCCGGGTGCGCATTTCACGTTAACGAGTGAGGACATCGTCGGTGATGCGCAACACGCCTCGACGAGTTTCGAGCAGTTGCCGCGCGTGGTGAAACCCGGCGATCGGATTTTTCTCAACGACGGCCTCGTGCAGCTCAGAGTCGAAGGGGTAGCAGGCAACGACGTGAAGTGCATCGTTGTTGTTGGCGGTGAACTGCGCTCACGCAAAGGACTCAACCTTCCCGGCGTTGATCTGGGGATCAGCGCGTTTACAGAAAACGATCGCGTCTGTCTTGAGTTCGCACTCCAGCATGGTGTTGACGCCGTGAGCCAGTCGTTTGTTGAACGCGCCGCGGACATCCAGGCTGTGCGCGCGGCTGCGGCAAAAATGGGCAAACAGCCTTTCATTATTGCGAAGATCGAGCGAGCCGACGCGCTCGCGCACTTCGACGAAATTCTCGCCGCGACAGACGGTATCATGATAGCGCGCGGCGATCTGGGAGTGGAGGTGCCGATCGAAGAGATCGCCTCGGTGCAGAAGCAGCTCATTGCGAAAACAAATCTTGCGGGACAGCCCGTCATTACGGCGACGCAAATGCTCGAGTCGATGGTTTCGAGCCGTCTCCCTACTCGCGCCGAGGCAACTGATGTCGCCAACGCGATACTCGACGGCACCGACTGTGTCATGCTTTCTGGCGAGTCGGCGGTGGGCAAATTTCCCGAGGAAGCAGTCACGATGCTGGCGAAGATTGCCGCGTTCACGGAAGCACATCGGCCTGCCAAGAGCTTTAGTGTTCAACACGATTTCACGCAGCAGAAGGCACCGACCAGGGCGCGCGATCGCATGGCGTCCCTGGTCGAGCATGCGCTTTACACGGTTCCGTGCGATCTGGTGCTCGTGCCAACGCGCGGCGGCATGGTCGCGCGCGCCATTTCGCGTTTCAAACCGCCGGTGTGGATCATCGCGCCGAGTTCAGATTGCGCTGCTTGCCAGAATCTTGCGTTCTCCTACGGCGTATATCCCATCGATCTCGCCGAAGAACCCGATGACTGGCGCGAATGGATTGCACGATGGGTGCGCGAAAATGGAATCACCGCCGAACGCGTGATGCTCGTCGCCGGTCCTTCGCCGCGAAACCCGAAAGCCAATTACCGGATCGAACTGATGCGCCTGGAGCCGGAGAACATGTCAGCCTCGAAGACCAGTTTGTAAGACGAAAGTCCAACAAGCGAGCTCGTATCAACCGACTGAGAATCACCAGGTATTCATCAAGATGAAAATCACTCTCGTTGGCGCAGCTGGCGGCGAAGTAACCGGTTCGTGTTACCTCGTTGAGACAAAGCAGGCGCGGATCATGATTGATTGCGGTCAGTTTCAAGGCGGCAAAAAATCCGAGGCGCTCAATCGCCCGCCAACCGCTCCGAATCGAGCACTCGAGGCGGTACTTCTCACCCACGCCCATCTGGATCATACCGGTCGGCTGCCGCTGCTCGCTAAAATGGGCTACACCGGTCCGGTCTACGGAACACCAGCAACATTGGACATGACAGGTTTGATCCTGCGCGACTCCGCCCGCCTGCAAGTTGCGGATAACGAGCGGAACAACCGCAAGCGCCTGCGCGCGGGCGAACCGCCGCAGGAACCACTCTACACACCGGATGATGCGGAAAAGATTCTTTCGCAACTACGACCCGTCCCATATCAAAAACCATTCGACGCAGCCTCCGGAATCAAAGCGATCTGGCAAGATGCGGGTCACATGCTGGGATCAGCCAGTATTCAGTTAATCGTCGAGGAAGATGGCAAAACGAAGCGCGTCGTTTTCTCCGGCGACCTCGGGCCGCGCAGCGCGCCGATACTGCGCGAATTCGAACCGTTCCAGCAGGCCGATCTTGTTTTTCTCGAATCAACTTACGGCGGCCGCGATCATCGTTCGTTCGAAGAGACGGTTGCGGAGTTCGAGCGAATCGTGATCGATGCGGTCAATCGCGGCGGCAAAATGCTTGTGCCAACATTCGCCGTCGGCCGCGCACAGCTTCTCACGTTGCTGCTCGGGAAAATGTTTCGCGCCGGCAGGGTGAAGCCGTTTCCAATTTTCCTCGACAGCCCGATGGCCATCGAGGCAACAAATATTTACGCGAAACATCCGGAGCTTTTCGACGACGAGATGAAAGCATTCATTCGCGATCGCCCGCTGCGCGCCGATCTGAAGACCATGAAACCCACACCGACTGCAGACGAATCGCGGGCAATCAACGATGTGCGCGGGGCGTGTCTGGTCATGGCCGGCGCCGGAATGTGCAACGGCGGCCGCATTCTTCATCATCTGCGAGCCAACCTTTGGAAACCCAGCACGCACGTGCTCATCGTTGGTTATCAGGGTCAGGGCTCGCTGGGCCGACGGCTTGTCGATGGTGAGAAAGAGGTGAAGATTTTCGGAGAAACAATCGCGGTGAAGGCGACCATTCACACACTGGGCGGATTCAGCGCGCACGCGGGCCAGACCGATCTGATGCGCTGGTTCGATGTGATCGCTCCGAGCAAGCCGCGCGTGGTACTGACTCACGGTGAAGATGACCAGCGCGCGGCGCTTGCAAAACTGATACAACAGCGACATCGACTGACATCCAAACTGCCGAAGATGGGCGAAGTCATTGAAATTTGAGCATGCTTTGGAACCTGCGATATCGCGTCGCCAGCTACATCCGGTCGTCGCTCTGGATCATTCCGATTGTCGCCGTCCTGCTGCAACAGATCCTTGGAAGGTTGTTACAGGTTGTGGACGCGAGGCTAGGGTTGACGTTTCTCGGCTTCGGGATTGAGGGCGCGAAGGCGTTGTTCAATGCAGTCATCACGTTCAGCCTTTCGTTCATCGTCTTCACATTTGGCTCGCTTCTTATAGCTATACAGGTCTCGAGCGGGCAGTACACACCGCGGATCATTGCGACGACGCTGCTGCGCAATAACGTCATCCGCTACACGGTGGGCTTGTTCGTGTTCACCTTCCTGTTCGCGATTAGAGGCTTGAATCAAACCGAGACAACTGTCCATGAGTTGGTCGTGCTCGTTACCGGGCTGCTCGGTTTCATTTGCCTGGCTGCCTTTCTTTACTTGATCGATTATTCCGCGCGATTCCTGCGTCCGGTAAGTCTGGTGGCAAATGTTGCCCAACAGGGACTCGCGGTACTGAATAGCGTCTATCCACAAGCGCTTAAGGATGAGACAAAGCGCGTCACGGCTGAGATCAATGCCGGCCCCGTGGAGCAAACAATTCTTCACCGCGGCGCGTCCGCGATCGTCATCGCGATGAATGTAAAACAGCTGATAGCTGAGGCTGAGAAAGTAAACGGCGCAATCGAAGTTGCACCACAGGTCGGCGATTTCCTCGGCAAGGATGAACCGCTCTTCTTCCTGCACGGCGGCAAAGGAGAGATCAACGAGCAAATTTTACGCGAGTCTGTCATTTTCGGTCGTGAACGCACAATGGAACAGGATCCGCTGTTCGCGCTTCGAATCATTGTCGATATTGCAATCAAGGCTCTTTCTCCAGCGATTAATGATCCAACAACCGCCGTCCTGGGCATCGATCAACTCCAGCGGTTGCTACGCAGCGCGGGAAGACGTGAGCTTCGCACCAATTATGCCTTCAGTGAAAGTGGAGTCCTTCGTCTCATCCTCCGCACGCCGAATTGGGAGGATTTCGTCCAGCTTGCATTTACGGAGATTCGCATTTACGGGGCTTCAAACATCCAGATTGCTCGACGATTACGCGCGGCGATTATGGATCTAATGAGTGCGCTACCTGCCGAACGCCATCCCGCTTTGCGGCAGGAACTCAATCTCCTCGATCAGATGCTTGAAAAATGTTACGTTTATCCTGAAGACCTGGCACTGGCGCGAATCCCGGATTCGCAGGGACTCGGTGCAGCGACCCCCCGCGACAATGCATTAGTGCTCCCAGAAACCACATAGCAATACCTAACGAAGCCTTAGTCAGAGATGTTCAACGTAAGGAGATAATTCTATGCCATTCGAAAAATTTGACCTTGAAAATCTGGATAAAGAGCGGCGCAAGGCCGTTGCAAACTCAATTCGCACAATGAGCGTCGAAGAACTCAAGGCGCTCGGAAACGAAATCTTTCGTTACGCAGACGATCCATGGCGGGAGAAGTTCTTCGCCTTCATCGCTGAGAATCCCGGCTCCACATTTCATCACGCAGTGATGAGCGACGGTGTTAACATTGTTTACTGCCGCGATCAAGATAAGGGCATGTGGTTTCTCCCGGGGAGCGGTATGGGACCATTGCAGGCAACGGGCCGGAAGATGATGAGTGAAATCATCCAAGGGAAGCGTTGAGCGCAACGTTGGATTAAATCATTGTCGAGGCCCGGTGTTCTGCGCCGATGTTTTGATGTTTCCAAGCACGATATGAGTAAGCCAAAGACCTCCTTTGGACAGTCCAACATTGTTCGACTCAGCGACGAAGATGCGGCTGTCGAACTTCTTGAACGCGCGGTCACAGGCCTGTGGGACGTTGTTAACGAGTTAACGCGCTTCCGCCGCACTACCCGGCAAAATTATCGCGTGACCATTTTCGGCTCCGCCCGCCTCAAGCCTGCAACACCCGCCTATGACGGAGTCAAGAAACTTGCCGCCGAACTAACAAAGATGGGGTGCGACATCATCAGCGGCGGCGGCCCCGGTTTGATGCAGGCAGCGAACGAAGGGGCTCACATGGTGCAACCTAAGGCGCTCAAGCGTTCGGTCGGAATTCGCATCGAGTTGCCATTCGAACAGGAGGTCAACCCTTTTGTGGGTCAGGCGTACGAGCACCGGACGTTCTTTTCGCGGCTGCACCATTTCATGATCGTGTCCGATGCTTTCGTAGTGGTTCCAGGCGGCATCGGGACTCTCTTGGAGCTATCCCTGGCGTGGCAACTCCTCCAAGTTCGCCAGCTTTATAACACACCACTCATTCTGGTGGGTAAGATGTGGGCCGAACTCGTTGAATGGAGTCGTCGTTCGATGCTTCAGAAAGGGAACGAACTCGCCAGCGACATCGATTTCAGCATTCCTCATTGCGTAAACACAATCGACGAATGTCTCGCATTGATCCGCGAAAACCGCGCTGCCTGGCTCGCGTCGCAGACGATAGAATAAGCGCATGAGCGGGCGAATCGGAGTCGTCACCGGCGGCGGGGATTGTCCGGGCTTAAACGCTGTGATTCGCGCGGTCGCGAAAGCTTCAGCGAACCGTGGTTGGGAATGCATCGGCGTTCTTGGTGGCTACGAAGGTTTGCTCGAACCACGGCAAACGATTCCGCTCGATTACAAGATGCTCAGCGGATTATTGCCGCGCGGTGGAACGATTCTCGGTACGGCGAGCCGCGGGAAGTTCTCGGCCAAAGTCGGCCATGGCGAAAGTCGCGCGTTGCCCAAGGAATTGCTTGAGGGCGTTAAGGAAGGAATGAATGCGCTGGACTTGTCTGCGCTCGTTTCCATCGGCGGCGACGGCTCGTTAAGCATCGCGCAGCAACTGTTCGAATACGGGATTCCAATAGTGGGCGTGCCCAAGACCATAGACAACGATTTGGAGGGAACGCTGTTCACGTTCGGATTTGATTCCGCCGTTTCCTGCGCGACCGATGCGCTCGATCGGCTGCATACTACGGCCGAGAGTCACAATCGCGTGATGGTTCTGGAAGTGATGGGACGTTACGCCGGCTGGATCGCTCTCTTTGCGGGTGTGGCTGGGGGTGCGGACGTGATTTTGATTCCTGAGATTCCATTCTCCTACAAAAGCGTTTGCGCCAAAATTCAGGAACGCGAAAACCTTGGTAAAAAATTCACAATCGTGATCGTGGCAGAAGGCGCGCGAGAGAAAGACGGCGGCTTCATCACTTCCGGCGAGCACACCAAAACGGGCGAGGCGCGACTCGGCGGGATCGGCGCGGTTGTGAGCGCAGAAATCGAGAAGTGCACTGGCAAAGAATCGCGCGTATGCGTTCTCGGCCATCTTCAGCGAGGTGGATCGCCGACTACATTTGATCGCGCGCTTTGTTCAATCTTCGGTGCGACAGCGGTGGAACTTGTCGCTTCAGGTGAATTCGGAAAAATGGTTGCGTTCACCGGCCCACAGGTTGGCGCGATCAAAATCAGTGACGCCGTCGGCAAACTGAAAACTGTGCATCCCGACGGCAATCTGCTTCGCACGGCCCGTGCCCTCGGCATTTGTTTCGGCGACTAATTGCGCACTTCCTGTAGCGGCGCTCTCTGAGCGCCGAAGCTCACGCTCACTGCTGCGGTGGATTCATCGACCGCTGCACGTCTAGAAGAGCCTGTTGGCTGACTCTCAGAACGCCTTCCTGTGGCCGGTCCAGATCGGCAATTAGCTCTATGACCACGGCAAATGTGACCGCGACGGCGACGATTGCGAGAGATCTGCGGGTTCCACTGAGACCGGCGTGGTAACCCATAGTCGCAAGCGACAGGCACGCGACTGCGAAAAGGCCGAGCCATATTGCACTGGGAATGCGACTTCTAACGCCGGCTTGCAGGCGTTCCGCGTGCAGGTCGATCATTTGATTGAGCGATTGAACGAACAGACCGACCACCATCGAGGTCGGATTTTTGTTTCCTACGGTCTCCGCTTCCGTCCATACTTTCTGCTGGATGTCTTCCGACCGGCGAATTCCCTCTCCAAGCTTACCCGGCTGAACGGCATCCAAACGAGCAGCCACATAGTCTCGCAAAAGATCGCGAATTTGTTGTCCCCGCTCTGGAAGCATGCCGGCGCGCAAGTAGGTCGTCCCAATCGCGTTCGCCTCATCCAGTAATGATTGCCTCCTGCTATCGAAGCGGTTCGCTGCCAACCCAAAGGTGAAAGCAAGAATGAACGCAAGCAACCCAAGCGTCGCGCCGACCATTGTCCCTAGTGGAGCTTCTTTCTCCGTCTCGTGATGGCTGCGCCGGTATTTCCCTAACCGATAGCCAAATTCGACCGACAGCAGAACAATTAGCAGGATGACTATGAAAAGACCCCAAAGAGGGAGAGCATCGAGCGGTCCAATAATTTCCATTGGCAATCGTCCTCACTGATAGCGGATGCATTTGCGCGTTTCGATCAAAATCCTGTGATCTCATTTTAGTACTCCCAGGCAATCAGCCGGCCAACAGCCGGTCCTGATCAGGTCGCGTAGATGTTGGATCAGTCGGCGGGCGACGCACAAAGGGAATAATTTCCGGTATTGACAAAGGGACTCGATTTGTTGTTGAGATCGGCTATGACACTTCTCGGTAGATCGCGTCGATACATTTTCTTTCTTTCGATTTTCATTTTGGCCTTGCAAGTGCCTGTTGTCAGAGGGCAAAGCAAAATGAAGGGTGTAACAGTTTCCTACGAACAGTCCGGCACTTCCCGAATCGCGCGCTTTACGAACTCAAATCCGTACCCAGTTCGGGTGGAGTTCTCATATCAGGGCACCAGAACGCGTGGTTCAGGTGAGGCGTCTGGTGAGGGTGCGGTTTTAGTAGCAGCCGAGTATTTCGCCACATACGGTGCCGTTGGCCTTTCCATCAAGTCGGTCCGAATCAAACTGGTTATGCGGGGGGACTGAGGCCGGGGAAGCAATTAGGGTAGCGTTGCCGAGCCAGCGCATCGGAAATTGGTTCGACGCTACGTTTACCGTCGCGGAGCGAACCTCGAATGGTCGATGGTTATCGTGCCTTTTATATCCCCCAAAAGGACTAGGACTAAGGTCCCATATGGGAAATTGCCAGGAGCGCTGTCAAACCTCAAAAAGCACTCATGAAAAACAGAGAAATCTATCTCATGCCAAAATCAACCGCGACTCTTACTCAGAGCGGACTGCTGGCCATGTTGCTGCAACGCCAGCGCCAGAAAGAGAGCGGATTGGCTCAGCCCTGGTCCTTGACGCGCGCTTATGGCGCCACAGCTGGTCGACGATGGCGACGTGGCTTTGGAAGAACGGTTCGGTTGTACACTTGAGTTTTCGCCAAGGCAATGACGAAGGCTCACGACATTCACACTTACACCGAGCTTCAGCGGCAGATTCATGACGACCTCCGGATCCAACATCCAGAATGGGTGCAGCCAAATGGTGAATCTCCGATCTGTGATTCTTATGAGGTACGCCTCATGGAATTGCTCGCTGACTTCGAAGAGGGCCGAGCCCACAGTACGCACGCCGCGCCCGTCCACGAAAACATGTGACGTTTTCGTGACGGGATTGCGACTCGTTCGCTGGATTTGTCGGCAGTCTGCGCGCTCTTCGGGCGAGTAGTCGCTAGGAAGAATGGCCTCCCGCATAATCCAGTGGTCCCGTCTGGAAAATAAACTTCCAGTCTCCACCGGTTATCCT
>Ga0310810_10007453_pt1 | contig 12487 bp, 12 predicted proteins | sample NCmetagenome_FD_207641 | JGI IMG/M metagenome (GOLD analysis project Ga0310810, IMG submission 207641) | Soil microbial communities from experimental microcosm in Duke University, North Carolina, United States - NC | ecosystem: Engineered > Artificial ecosystem > Soil microcosm > Unclassified ... | reverse complement strand
CAACATTCGTGGCTACGCTTTCGATCTGCATCGTGTTCGTGCCGGTGTTGCTGCTGACGGGGACGGCGCGGTATTTGTTTACGCCTCTTGCGATGGCGGTCGTATTCGCCATGCTGGCTTCTTACTTCCTGTCCCGCACCCTCGTGCCGACGATGGTTAATTTCCTTCTGAAATCCGAGGTGGAGTTGTATCAGCAGGGGGCTCACGGAGAGACGGCGGGGGGCAAGGGATTGTTCTGGCGCGTTCATTATATATTCAACACTCTGTTCGAGAGCCTCCGCTACCGTTACCTGGGCCTCCTGGATTGGTCGTTGCGGCATCGCGGGCGCGTCCTGGCGGCGTTCATGTGTGTGTCTTTTGCTTCGCTCGGCCTTGTCTGGCTGGTCGGCGAGGATTTCTTCCCCAATGTCGATTCCGGCCAGATGCGGCTTCATGTGCGCGCGCCTGCGGGCACTCGCATCGAGCAGACCGAGCTTAGGTTCTCGGCGATTGAACGCGCCGTCCGGAATGTAATTCCATCCGATGAGATTGATTCGCTGATCGATAACATCGGGATCCCGAACAGTTGGACCAGCATCGCTCAAGGAGACATTCCCACCATCTCCAGTGCTGATGGTGAAATCCTGATTTCGCTCAAGAAAGAGAAACATGGCTCGACGCGGGATTATGAAGTCCTGTTGCGGAAGCGCCTGCGCGAAAAATTCCCGGACACGTCGTTCTTCTTCCAGCCAGCGAATATCACGACCCAGATCCTGAGCTTTGGGCTCCCTGCTCCTATAGACTTGCAGGTTGTCGGGCGGGACGCGGAAGCCAATTACCGGATCGCGCAGAAACTTGCGCAGAGGATCGCGCGCGTTCCGGGAGCCGCTGACGTCCATGTTCACCAGGTGGTTGACCAGCCCGAAATCCTCCTGAATGTGGATCGTGTGAAGGCCTCACAATTGGGATTGACGCAGCGCGATGTGACAAGCAGCATGCTGATCTCCCTGAGCGGCAACGGCTCGGTCGCGCCGAATTTCTGGGTGAACTGGGCCAACGGCGTGAACTATAACGTTGGCGTGCAAACGCCTCAGTACCGGATCAATTCCCTGGATGCTCTGTTGCGTACTCCGATTTCGGTGGCAACCAACGCAATCACTACCTGGACGCCGGATTCACAAGCCGGCGCGGCCGGCACAGGAAACGCTTCGGTGGGCGCATCTCCGAACGGATCCTCTCAGGCTTACGGAAATCCAGGCGCCATGACGGGAAGCACACAACTGCTTTCGAACCTGGCCACGGCCCGGCGCAGCTATGCCCCGGTAATCGTTAATCACTACAATGTCTGGCCGGTCTTCGACGTGTATGCCAACGTTGACCGCAGCGATCTGGGTGGCGTGGGAGGAGAAGTGGAGAAGATCATGCGCGAAGAGGAACCCCATTTGCCTCGCGGCACTTCGTTCGCGCTGCGCGGGCAAATCGAAACGATGCAATCCTCCTTCTTCCGCTTGGGATTGGGCATGGTTTTCGCGGTGGTTCTGGTGTACCTTCTCATGACAGTCAACTTTCAGTCGTGGCTTGATCCTTTCATCATCCTGATGGCTCTGCCGGGTGCGCTGGCGGGAATTCTGTGGATGCTGTTCGTCACCGGCACCACGCTGAACGTCCCTTCGTTGATGGGCGCCATCATGTGCATCGGCGTCGCCACCGCCAACAGTATTTTGATCGTCACCTTCGCGAACGACGAGCGCGCGTTTGGCGCCTTTGCTACCGAGGCCATGCTCTCCGCCGGCTTCGCACGGATCCGGCCCGTGCTCATGACTGCGACGGCCATGATTATCGGCATGTTTCCTATGGCTCTCGGGTTGGGTGAAGGCGGTGAGCAGAATGCGCCCCTCGGACGCGCGGTGATCGGCGGTCTGATGTTCGCCACCGTTACCACGCTGTTCGTCGTCCCAATTATCTACACTTATCTTCGGACTTCACCCCCGGTCGATCACGAGCGCCGGTTCAATGAACAGGAACAACAAGCCTAGCCGCTATCCAAGTGGAATAATGTCTAGAGCGTTTTCAAACGTCTGATGCGACACGCCGAACCTGATCTGCCTGGGTCTGAAGTCGACGCTGCGACCACAGAGGAGAGGTTGCGTAGGGAGAACCAGGACCTCAAGCGGCAGATCGAGGAACTAAAGAGATCGTCACGCGGCTCTTCGCGCGGCGATCACTCTGTGAAGCTGTGGAATCCTTCCGGCGTCACAATCTGGTCTATCGTTTTTATAGCGGCTGTGCTCCTCGTGGTTGCGTTTCTTGCAGGCTATATGCCACTTCAGAAACGACGGGCTCTCATCGTCAGTGAGGCACAACAACAAGAGGCGGCTCTGCCGCAAGTAGAGGTGGTCGAGGTGGGGCGCTCCTCGCGAAGCAGCGAGATGGAGCTGCCCGGCAACATCCAGGCCATTACCGAGGCTCCCATCCTCGCCCGGGCTGACGGATACCTGCAGCGCCGGATGGCAGACATCGGCGATCGCGTACGGTCGGGCCAGCCGTTAGCCGAGATTGAAGCGCCTGAACTTGATGAGCAGGTTCACCAAGCCCAGGCAAACCTGCAACAGGCGCGAGCGGCGCTGGACCAGGCGCTGGCGAATTATACACAGGGCAAGTCCAACGTGGAATTCGCCCGCGTGACGGCGGAGCGCTGGGGCCGCCTGGTCGCCCGGGGTGCGGTCTCAAAGCAGGATAATGACCAATATCAGGCCCAGTACCAGGCACAGGCGGCTAACCTGCAGGCTCTTGAAAAAGCGATCGCTGCGCAGCGCAGTACGGTTTCGGCGGTCGAAGCCAACTTGGCGCGGTTGGAGAAACTACAGGGCTACCTCGTGGTCAAGGCGCCCTTCGACGGAGTCATCACGTTACGCAATCTGGATGCCGGAGCGCTGGTCAATGCCGGAAACACGCTTCTATTTCGCATCGCTCAGACGAGCACGCTCCGCACTTACGTCAACGTCCCGCAAGCTAACGCCGGATTGATCCGGCCCGGGCAAACGGCGCATTTGAGCGTTTCGAATTTGCCCGGCCGGCAGTTCTCGGGCGCTGTGGCGCGTACTGCGCACGCGCTCGATCCCAACAGCAGGACGCTCCTCGTGGAAGTTCATGTGCCCAATGCGGATGGGGCGCTGTTGCCGGGCATGTATGCTCAGGTCGACTTGAGCAGTATCCGAACCAATCCGCCCATGCTCATCCCCAGTGAAGCGCTGATTGTTCGCGCAGATGGCACCGGCGTGGCCTTGGTTCGCCCGGATCACACCGTGCATCTCCAGAAGATCCAAATTGGCCGCGACTACGGCGACCGCCTTGAGGTGAGTGGCGGCCTTAAGGAAGGGGATACGATCATCCCGAACCCTGGCGATCTCGCGCGCGAAGGGCTCAAGGTCGATCCGGTCGGCCTAGCACAGAAGGCGCCGTAGCATCCGGCTCCCACTGCCGCGAGCAATTGAATCACGACGATTTATTGCCATTCGCCAGACCGCCATGTGCGCTGCGACGGTTTACTTTAAGCGTTTCACTGCCACAAGACAATGAACGCCACGTCGGTCAGCGGAACAGCGCGTCAAGGAACGAAATAAAAGGAATGGGGATGAAGGTCCGAGTGAAGAGCCCGTGAAGTCGGGTTCTAGGAGATTACGTACGTATCACGATGCACGCCGGGGCGTGATCGCTGGCGTTTTCTTCTCCCCGTACCCACCGCTCGACTCCGCCGTGCACGAGTCGTGTAGATATCGCCGGCGAGAGCAGCAAGTGATCAAGCCGCATGCCCTTATCAGCCGGCCACCGTCCGAACTCGTAGTCCCAGAATGTCCACAGCGGTCCCCGCGGTTGCAATTTCCGGAGGGCATCAGTCCAGCCTTGGTCGAGGAGCCGCGCGAACGCTTCGCGACTTTGAGGTTGAATCAAGGCATTCTTATCCAGAGACCGAGTCCGATAAATGTCCAGGGGAGTCGGTACAACATTGTAATCACCAGCCAGCACGACAGGGACATCAGCTCTTATCAGTTGGGCCGCGTGGTCGATCAGCCGATCAAACCAGGGCTCCGTCATCGCGATCCAACTCTAGACTTGCTCGATCAGGAAATTAAGCGGCTGGGCCTCAGGGTTCAGCAAATGCAACTGCGACTGCGTGTACATCTGCGCGTGCATGGATGTTTGTGACATCACGCCGCGCGCTGAAGATGTCTTGTGCGCTGCGAGCCTGAGACATTAGCGAGCGCTCCGCCCCTTCGACGAAGCGCCCGAGGCCGCGTCGGAAACAGCTATAGCGGCCAGTATCAAATAGCATGGACCGTTTTCATTTCAGTGTGAATCGGGAATTGCCTGGTTGAAGGCCAAGGCCCCAGTCCGCTCCAAGGAGTGGGAATTACTCCTACAGCTCCTGTGAGGAGGGAGCGCGCAGGCGCACTTTGGGCGAACGGGGCCGTTGCGATGATACTGCCATCGCGTCCCGGTTGGAATGCCCGGCGGCCTCCGCCTCCCGAGTTGAAGGGGCGCAGTATCCACGGAATTTTCGTAGATAGCTCTCCGACACAGGAGCCAGCCGGGCAAAGCGATTATACGTCAGGCGGCAAACGTGGGGCCCACAATGCAATAGGCTCGCCAGCACAAAAGGTGGGGGTGCCGGCGAGCCGGAATGTATCAAGCACTCCGTTGACTTCCACGAAGGGCGTGATACACGGCGCCGCCACCGTGAAGGCAGAAGGGAACGCGCCGAGTCTTAATCATGCACCGGGTTTCGTGTCAGAGTGGATCGGGGACTTGCCCGATTGAGGGCCCCAATCCCTGATGGGAACACGCTCTGCAATCCCCCGGGGTGGTCGAAACGAGGGAGCTGGGCGCGTTTGGCGCTGGGGCCGTTTGAGATGATACCATCGCCATCCCCACATGCAGACCGAAGGCCGAGGCGCACGCGCTCGATGCGGAGAGAGCGGTGTTATAGTCACCGCTCATAATTCTTGTCGTCGATCACGATCCAGATGTTCTCGAAAGAGCCAGTGAAATACTGAACCGCGATAGGCAGGTATCCTTGGCCTCAACCTCTGAACAAGCGTTGAGATGGTAGAGCGCCTCGGATTCTCAGTCGTGTTAGTGGATCTCGATATGCCTGGGGACGGATACGCGCTAATTCAGAAACTCCATGACGCGAATCCGGAGCTATTGATCATCGCGATCGCCGGTGCGTTGAATGCGTCAGTACTCGAAGCCACCAAGGAAATCGGCGGCGTCGAAGTGTTGAAAAAGCCGATCACGCCAGCGTGGAAGCCGGTTGTGGAGCGCATTAGGGCGGCGGCGGACGCATCTGCTCACAATACAAGTTGATTGAGTCGCACACCCATCTGCTCGCGCGCGGCAACCCGTTTTCTCATCAGAACGAACGTCCGAATGAGAATCGCGCCAATTACGGCGCCGGCAAGTCCGTATCCCATCTTCGCGCTCCTATCCGGGCGGGCCATGGAAAAGTACACGCCCATTCTATTCCTCGTCGCCGCGGAAATCACTAGGCCTCATTTCGGCATTGCGTTCCAGATCAGGCGAATGGCCAGTAGTCCGAGCATCAGCACGAGCGCGATAAAAAGCAGTTTCTCGCTCGGCATTACAGACTGTTTCCGCATTCCTCAGCTGTTCCGGCATTCGCATGTCTCTTTCCACTGTACTTTTCCGTGCGGCCTTCACGTGCAAACCCAAGGTGGAAACAGGCAGCCGGGCACGATTCGAAGGGAGCGGCGGAAGCGCAGGCCCATTGGCTAAAACCTGAAGTTCATAGGAAAACCCGGCCCGGCTGGCTCCCGAGTAGGAAGGAGCGAGCCCTCCCGCGCGGACGCTGCCAGCCAGGCAGGATCGATTATATCCCGAGGCGGAAACATAGGCTCACAGCGCAAGCTGATCGATCCGCGCCGCTATCTGCTGGCGCTCTACCCCCGCTGCTTCAGCAGAACGAAGTTCGGGTGAAAAATCTTTCCCGCCGATGGAAGCCATCTTGCTTCATTAGTTCCGATAAGGCTTGAGCGCACCAAATCGACGGACTTGGGACAGCTTCAACTAGCGTCCAGGGCTCGTTTGTATTTGATAAAAGCCGTTTGCTCACGCTCGCGCGCGGTCTCGATCAAAAGACACTTCTCCACATCGCTCAACGCCAACGTGCTACACCGTTGAATCGCGGCGAGCAGATCGGCGACGCTCTCGTCATATTCGCTGCGAGCCTCGTGCCAGTCAATTTTAGGGCAGGGCACGGGTCCGGGAGTAATTGGCCGAGAGTCCCGTGAGGCGTCGGCGTTGAAAGGTGCGCTCATAAGAGGCCAACCCCATCTTGCCGAAAACATAGTTGGCCGTCCATACCACTCTCGTTAACACGCGACAGTCTGGCGCATGGGGGGTGACAAGGTTAGTTATCCGTTAGCTCGACCAGTCTCGCCGTGTTGTGAATGAACGAATTAAGTACAGGCTCCGATGGCAGCGCGCTTGCATATGAATCAGGACCATGTTGATTTGGGAGGGATCAGCGGTTCGCGTCGAGGAGGCATTCCCAGATCTGGAAGAGCAGGAGGAACCTAATCATGCTCAGCCCACCGACGCCGACGGATTCCTGAAACTTATTCCTACCAACAGCCGGCTACAACTTTACTGGCACGATTCAAACAACGGACAGCGCCACGTGTGCGGCCGCGCTATCGAGATTGGCGAATTTGAAATGGTGGTCGAGACGGAAAAAGCAGTGCCTACTGGAACTGTTGTGGTTGTAAATACTGCAAAAGCCGGCTTCGTTGGTCGTGCATCTGTCCAGAGTTGGGAACCGAAGGGGTTCGATTACAGGATCGGCCTGCGCCTGCTGGATTCTCGCGCTCGCGAACTTTGAACCCGCTTTCACCCGGATGGTTTCTAGTGAGCGGAACTCCTCCAGCCAGCGCCTGGCGCCTCATGGCTGAGGTCCTTCCACGTCTACAAATCCCGGTATCGTACTTCATACCGCACGCCATCAAATTCCTTCCCATCGACCTCCGCGTAGGGATATATAAAGTAATTCAATTCGACGCCCCGTTGCTTTGGCGTCAGCACCAAGTCCCGCCCCTTCGTCAACTCAATGCGGTTCTCGTCTTGTGCACCAAAGGAGTATTCTCGGTTTGACGGATGCAGTGCGGCTTCGGCGGCATCTACCGGCACCCAACCGATTCCCTTCGCATAAAACTCCGCCCAGCAATGGTACTCGGGAATTTTGCCTTGCTGGGCCGGGAGCGCGAATCCAAGCTCATATCGTGCAGGTATGCCTACGGCACGAGAATAGCCAATAAAGAGGGCATCGAAGTCAACGCAGTTGCCGCGTCGCTCCTTAGAGACATAATAAATGTCGCCCCGGCCCGCCCCTTTGCCACTCTTGTCGTATTTGACCGTGGAAACGACGTGATCGTAAATCGCCCGCGCCATCTCGACATCCGTGTGGGCATTCGCCTTCTCCACTACTTCGCGGGCCATCGCGCGAATGTGGTCATGAAGCGGCACCAGCCGGTCGGGGTGCAAATACTGCGCGAGTTCGAGGGGGTCGTCATCACGTTCCAAACGAGGTCCACCGGATAATCGGGATTGAGCGTACTCTTGGCGGTGGGCATCCAAACTGATGGTGACTGTGAATGGCTCTTTCGGGTTATCGCGGCCGATGTGCAGCATCGTATTGCCTTCGGCCGCCTGCTCCATCGCACTTGGATATGCCGCGTACACTCGCAGATTCGCAATCTGCTGGTGAGCGTCTCCATGTGGTATCGGCACCCAAACATCGATGTGCTTGGCGCCCCCCGGGATATTCTCAACCGCAACCTTGTAATCGAAGTGAAAAATGCGGGTGTGAGGGGCAGGCCCAGCCGAATAGGAGAGGGTAAGGCTCACCGCCACGATGACAGTCGAAAAGACGACACGCCGGACGTAAGAGTTTTTCGTTGGCATTCCACCATTTTCTCTTGTTGCCTACCCGGAGCCCAAGTCTTGTTTTCGAGAACTGGTGGCCACGTCTCAGCCGGTCGCTCGGTGGAGCGTAACGGCAGCGCAATACGCAATCGTTCCGCTCCGCGTGATGAGCGTCCCGCGAACGCGGCAGCGGCAGTGGCGCGGGTTCGGGCATAAACGGTCTTAACGTAGCTCGGCGTACAATGGACTCTTTGTGCGGCGACATGGCGCGTCTGATGCCGTATGCCGTGTCGAAACTTGGGCTGTAAAAAGAATGAGAATTCGCAAAGATGATCGACGATATGTGCGCCGGCCCAGCCATCAGCCTGGGGAGCAGCAACCAACCCGCCAGCACGTCACCGACCAGGAAATCCAAAAGTGGATTTCGCGCCAACATGGCTTTGTACCCGAGAGCGCGTGGTTGCAGCACTGCAAGGAACTGTTCGGCCTCGCCGCGCCCGACGCCGCATCCAAAGAGAATCCGTGCCCGCCAGAAAAGGTCGCGGCGATTAAGCAAGCGTTCCGGCGGTTTGGGCTGCTCTGAGGATCAGGGCGACGGGCTGCTCAACGCCAGTTATGGGCGGATTCAATTCCACCACCGATGTTTATTGGGGTTGGGCCACATTTGCTGGATGGAACAGCCTATTCGCAACTGCTATAGGCAAGAGGGGTTTACTGAGCAATGTGCTGACTTCTCTCAGCCCGGCGTTAGAATGAGTAGCACACTAACCAGCCATGGCTCTTTCCCCCGGAACTCGTCTCGGCCCCTACGAGATCCTGTCTGTTCTCGGCGCAGGGGGCATGGGCGAGGTCTATCGCGCCAAAGACACCCGGCTCGGTCGCACCGTCGCCATCAAAATTCTGCCAGCGCATCTATCCAACAATCCGAAGCTGCGCGAGCGCTTCGATCGCGAAGCCAAGGCCATCTCCAGCCTGAGCCATCCGCATATCTGCCCGCTGTACGACGTCGGCCATCAGGACGGCATCGATTACCTGGTGATGGAACACCTGGAAGGCGAAACGCTGGCTGTCCGGCTCAAGAAAGGTCCGTTGCCGACGGACCGGGTGCTCCAGTACGCGATTCAGATCACGGACGCGCTCGACACGGCGCATAAACATGGCGTGATTCACCGGGACCTGGAGCCCGGCAACATCATGCTGACGAAGACCGGCGCGAAGCTCCTGGATTTCGGACTGGCGAAAGTGCGAGCCGCTGAGGCGGTAGTAGGCATGACCGCGATGCCCACTCAAACTACGCCCCTAACCGGCGAAGGAACCATTCTGGGCACGCTGCAATACATGGCGCCTGAGCAGTTGGAGGGTGCCGAAGCCGACGCCCGAACGGACATCTTTGCACTGGGAGCAGTGATCTATGAGATGGCGACCGGACGGAAAGCGTTCGAGAGAAAGAGTCAGGCGAGCGTGATCTCGGCGATCATGACAGCGGAACCGCCCTCCATCTCCACACTGCAAAGCATGGCTCCGCCGCCGCTGGACCATGTGGTACGCAGTTGCCTCGCCAAGGATCCGGAGAAGCGCTGGCAAACCGCGCATGACATTCTACTCCAGTTGCAGTGGATCGCCGGGGGCGGTGCGGTGTCACAAGTTTCGACGCCTGCTGACTTGGCACTTCTCCGCAAACGCGAGCGGCTCGGTTGGATCGCAGCGACGGCCCTACTGTTACTTGCTGGAATCGGATGGTACTGGCAGTGGCGCGTCCCGCTGCCCGTGGATCGGCCGCTGGTTCGGCTAAATGTCAATCTGGGTCCCGAGGCGGTTTCAGGCCCCGGTGCCACAACCGTTCTCTCACCCGACGGCGGCCGGCTCGTTTTTCTAGCCCGGGATTTGAATGGCAAACCGCGCCTTGCTATGCGCCTGCTCAACCAATCCCAAACCACTCCGCTGGCCGGGACTGAGAACGCTCAAGACCCCTTTTTCTCCCCCAACGGCCAATGGCTCGGCTTCTTCGCTGATGGCAAAATGAAGAAAATTTCCGTTCAAGGCGGCGCGCCAGTGGTGCTGGGCGATGGTTTCGGTAATGACCGTGGAGCCAGTTGGGGCCAAGATGACACCATCATCGTCTCGCCGAATCCGGTCAGCGATCTTCTTCGCTTCGCTGCCGCCGGCGGAACACCCCGGCAGCTCAAGGGTACGATGTTCTGCTACTGGCCGCAGATTCTCCCCGGCGGGCAAGCCGTCTTGGTTACCAGAGCTACAGGTGTCGACACCGCGAACGTCGAGCCTTTTATACCTGAGTGGGAGGCCGCTGGACCTCGCAAGGACCTTGATCTGGAGGGACCGTTCGGGGAATACCCAGCCTGTATCCTTCACGCTCAACGGGTACTCGCACCCTCGTCTCTCGCCAGACGGAACACGTCTGGCGTTCGCGGCCGGTTCCAATATCTGGGTGGTTAACTTGCAGCGCAACACGCCATTGCGTCTCACATATCGAACAAGTTTCAACCAACAACCGGAATGGTCCCCCGACGGGCAACACCTGGTTTACAGCGGTCGAAGCGAATCCAGCTTCGGCCTTTGGTGGGTGCGCGCGGATGGCGGCGCCGAACCTCAACAGTTGCTCCACAGCCAATCCTTTGTTGCGCCATCTTCGATCTCGGCCGATGGCAGTAATGTCGCTTTCCACGAGTGGACTATTGAGACGGGTTGGGACATATGGGTACTGCCGATTGATGCCAGCGACCCGGACCATCCCAAGCCAGGACTGCCTAAACATTTTCTCGGCACTCCTCAGAACGAGACTTCGGCTAGCTTTTCACCGAATGGACAGTGGATCGCGTACACCTCCCACGAGGCTGGGACCCGCGGACTATCCGTACGGCCGTTTTCAGGTCCGGGCGGACCTTGGCAGATTGACAGCGGAGCCGGTGCCGGTGCCTTTCCCCTTTGGTCGCGTGACGGCCGGACCCTTTACTATCTGCGCGAAGGCCACGGCCTGATGGAGGTTGCATATTCGGCGCAAAAGGGGGCGTTCGAGGCGGAAAAACCCCGTGCGTGGTCTTCGAGATCCGGCATGAGGAAGACCACGGACTTCGCTATGACTCCGGACGGCAAGCGCGCGATCGCGGTCGTCGAGCCGGAACTTCCGCCGATCCAGGAAAGTAACGTCCAAGTCACCTTCCTACTTAACTTCTTCGACGAGCTGCGGCGACGGGTGCCTGCACCACGGAAATAAATCTTGCTGGCTCACCTTCCTCATGGTGGCTTCAGCGAAGCATTTAGAACATATTTGCGATACTTTTCGATAAATCCCCATGCAATGAAAATGCGGCATGGCTGCTCATAAGCAACTGACGTGGCGGAAGCCGCTCGGCACGAACTTAGTTTCGCACTCGTCATCTGGCACTGAGGACATCGCTTAAATGGATCGGGGAGTGGAGCCGGGTTTATCGGTCCTAATCAGACCATGGATCATGCAAACCAGGGATTAGCTGTTCCCAACTTTCGCATAGGCCGTCATCCATTCCCACCGCTTCCTTTCCCACTGGGCGTGTGGCCCTTGCTGAAGGGTCCAAAGTCGGTCCTGACCGCACGATTTACGATGACTAGGACAGTGCCTTGCGAAACTTCCGCAGCTGCGCCGCTTTGGTGGCGTCCAGAGCCGGATAGCTCATCTTCAGGCCCTTGAGCGTCTCCAGAATCACCTGGGACACGATCAGTCGGGCTAGCGGCTTGTGATCCGCGGGCACCACGTACCAGGGTGCATACTTGGTGCTGGTGGCGCTCAGGCAGTCCTCATAGGCGGACTGATACTGGTCCCACAGAGCGCGCTCGTTCAGATCGCCAGCGTTGACCTTCCAGTTCTTTTCGGGATCGTCGAACCGCTCCAGAAACCGCTTCCGCTGCTCTTCCTTTGAAAGGTGCAGGAAGAACTTCACGATGCGGGTACCGTTGTGGTGCAGATGGCGCTCCAGGTTCACCATGGACTTGAAGCGCTCCTGCCAGAAGTCCTTCTCATCCAGCGACTCTTGGGGCAGGTTCTGTGCCGCCAGGATCTCGGCATGCACCTTCACGATCAGCACTTCCTCGTAGTAGGAGCGGTTGAAGATGCCAATGTGTCCGCGCTCCGGCAGGCGGCGCACAGGGTTCCACAGAAAGTCGTGGTCCAACTCCTCGGGCCCGGGAGGCTTGAAGCTGTAGACCTGGCAGCCCTGCGGATTCACGCCCGACATCACGTGCTTGATGGCGCTGTCCTTGCCCGCGGCATCCATGGCCTGAAAGATCACCAGTAGGGAGTAATGGTCATCGGCGTAGAGGAGATTCTGGAGCGAACTCAGTTCGGCGACGTGCGCGGCCAGCGCTTTCGAGTACTGCTCCTTGGAGTCGAACAGGGGCTTGGTCCTGGTCGGCCAGCGCTTCAAGCAGACACGCTCGCCAGGACGAACGCGATACTTGCGGGTGTCTGGTTTCGGCATGTCTTCACGATAGCGCCCCTGAACCGCAACCCTTGAGGGCCGGTCCTCACGCACATTATCGGCCGCGCTTCCTCAATTCGGCAGTGGCAGGATAC
>Ga0310810_10007452_pt1 | contig 12488 bp, 12 predicted proteins | sample NCmetagenome_FD_207641 | JGI IMG/M metagenome (GOLD analysis project Ga0310810, IMG submission 207641) | Soil microbial communities from experimental microcosm in Duke University, North Carolina, United States - NC | ecosystem: Engineered > Artificial ecosystem > Soil microcosm > Unclassified ... | reverse complement strand
TCGTCCAGAACGGCGTGCGGCTGAAGGTGATCGGTCGGCGCGACCGTCTGCCGGATGGGCTAGCCGACGAGATCGCAGCCGCGGAGCACGCGACCGCGCGCAATTTCCGCCTCGATCTCACCGTCGCAATCGACTACTCGGCGCGCGACGCGATTGCAAATGCCGCAACCGTCTGGCTCGGCGATCATTCGCCGGAGCGTCCCGTCTTCTCGCGGCTCCTCGCCCGTCTCGGCCACGGCAGCGGCCGCGACGTCGACCTCCTGATCCGCACCGGAGGCGAACGGCGTCTCTCGGATTTCCTGCTCTGGGAGTGCGCTTATGCGGAGTTCCTGTTCACCGACACGATGTGGCCCGACTTCGGCGCCGAGCATTTGCGCGCCGCACTCGCCGACTTTCGCACGCGCGAGCGCCGCTTCGGCGGCCTGCTCGTCGCGGCGGAGTAGTTCAACAGAGGACAAAGCATGACCGATACGACGCAGGATCCATTTGCCGCACCGCCGGACGCCACGGAGGCGCCGCCGCCATCCACGCCGCCGCGCGCCACGCTCGACTACGCCTCGCTTTCCCTGCACAAGATCGCCCTCGTCGCGGGTCTTGCGTTCGCGACCGTGCTGCCAAACATGTTCATCTCGAACCTGATCGAGGAGCGCGAGCAGCGCGCCGACGGCGTGCGCGCCGAGTTCGCCAAGAACTGGGGACCGGAGCAGAACCTGCTCGGACCTTTCTTGGTGATCCCGTACCAGGTCGCGGAACGGCCGCGCATTTACGTGAAAATCGCCGCGGCGCGGCTCGATCTTGCCGCCACGCTCAATCCGCAAGAGCGAAAGCGCGGGCTGTTCCGCGCGACCGTCTACGACACAAAGGTCGCCCTCGACGGCGCCTTCGCCGTTCCCACCGAAACGCGCCTGCGCGAGGTCGTCACCGACAAGGACGGCCGCTTCATCTGGAACGAGGCGATGATCGCCTTCGGCACCAACTCACGGCTCACCGGGTTGAGCACTTCTGACAATATTGCAATCGACGGCATCGCGAGCACCTGGGTGCCCTGTCTTGAGGCGCTGCGCCAGGAGATCGTCTGCCGCCATGCGGATTGGGTGCTGGCGAAAGCGCCGCTCACGTTCGGCTCCGCCGACGTCACAAGGCTGACATTCAAGGCGGTGGTCTCGCTGCGCGGCACCAGCTCCTTCAAGCTTTATACCGCCGCCAAAGAACTCAACGCGACGATCCGCTCATCATGGCCCTCGCCAAGCTTCATCGGCACTGTTCTGCCCGATGCCGCGACGGTTGCGGCGGACGGCTTCGAGGCGAAGTGGAAGGCGACCGAATTTGGCTCGCCCCGCGTCACGACGGGCCCGATCCTCGGCGACAGCCCGACCTTGGCCAGTGCCTCGATCGGCGTTGATCTGATCGATGCCACGCCGATCTACCGCATGATCAATCGCGTGGCGAAATATGGGCTGTTGTTCATCGTGCTGTCGTTCGCGACCTATTTCTTCTTTGAAATGCTGTCGCGCCTGCGCATTCATGTCGTGCAATACGGGTTGCTTGGCCTCTCGCTCTCGCTGTTCTCGCTGCTGTTGCTCTCGCTCGCCGAGCCGATCGGGTACACCAATGGCTATCTCGTGGCCGCGGGCCTTGTGCTCGTGCAGTCCACACTCTACACGGCAGCAGTCGCCCGGCGCTTCAAGCCCGCGTTCCTGTTCGCCGTGATGCTCGCGAGCATGTTCGCCTTCATCTACGTGCTGCTCGGCCTCGAGTCCTACTCGCTGCTGATCGGCGCGCTCGCGTTGTTCGTGGTGATCTCGGCTCTGATGGTGCTGACGCAGATGATCAATCTGCCGGGACGCCCGGTCGGCGCGCCGGCGTGAGGGCCCCCCACTCAAGGTCGGCGCGCGCTCTGGCCTCCTCCCGGTGTGCCGGGAGGAGGCCATGTTTTTCGCCGCGCGGATTTGCTAGAACCCGGCCTGATTTGCGAGGCCGACATGCCCGATGCCCCTGAATCGCTCGTCTTCGATCTGGTCGAATGGGTCGCCAAGGAACCGCGCACCTATGCGGAAATGCTCGACGCGTGGCGGACATCATGCCCGCGGCTCACCGTCTGGGAGGACGCGATCGAGCGCGGTCTGGTGATGCGCAAGCCGGTCGCGGGGCAGGGCACCATCGTCGCCGTCACCGAGGCAGGGCGTCGGTTTCTCGATGCGCGCGGCCCCGCGGTGTCGCCGGCGGGTGAATTGCTGCGCGCCAGCTAGCGCAATCCAAGTTTCATCAGCCGTTCTGCATTGTTGCGCATGATCTTCTGGCGCGTCTCGCGCCCAAGATCGAGCGTGTCGATCGCCGCGATCGTCTTGGCGATCGGCCCGAGCGGCGCGTCGGTTGAAAACACCACCCGGTCGGCGCCGAAGAAATCAAGCCCGCAGGTGAGCCCGTTGCCGGCGCCGAACAACGCCGTGTCGGCATAGAATTCGCGGAAATAATCGAGGTGCGGGCGCTTCAGCGATTTCAGCACCATCGAATAATCTTCGTCTGAGGTGCGCGAGCCGAGCACCTCCATGCCGGCGCCGATGCGCCCGTCGAAGAACGGAATCATGCCGCCGCCGAGATGATGCGTGACGATCTTGAGACCCGGATGGCGGTCGAACACGCCGGAGAATACGAGCCGCGCCATTGCGACGCTCGTCTCGTAGGGCCAGCCGAAGCACCACCACATCTCGAAGCGCGATTTCTCCTCTGCCGCGTAATCGGGCATCGCGGCGGTGCGCGCCGGGTGCAGCCAGATCGGCAGGTCGTAGTCCGCCATCGCGGCGAACACCGGCCTGAACCGATCCTCATCGAGCGGATGCCCCGCGATGTTGGTGAAGATCTGTATGCCGCGGGCGCCGAGCGTCTTGATCGCGCGTTCGGCTTCCTTGAGGGCTGAGTCCACGTCGTCGAGCGACAACGCGGCGACGAAGGCCGGAAAGCGATTGGGGTGCTGTGCGACGAGTTCCGCCATCGCGTCGTTGGCGACACTTGCAAGAAGCGCTGCGGTTTCGCCTTGCGCGATCTCCTCCAGCGGCGGATTCGGGAGCGAGATGACCTGTCGGTAGTCGCCGAGCGTGTCCATCTCGGCGAAACGCAAATCGAGATCGAACAGCTTCTTCACGCCGCGCAACCGCGCGCCAATATTTTCGAGCTTCGGCGAGACGCGCGACATCTCCTGGAAGAATGCATCCGGGAGGATGTGCGTGTAGATGTCGACGATCATCTAGTTCTGCAGCATCCGTTTGATGCCGGCCGCGGCCGCCGAGTCGGAAACGACCTTGGTCTGCGCGCCGATTTCTTTGGCGAATTGATCCGCTCCGCCTGGATGGACGATCTGACCCGTGAGGGCAACCTTCGACGACACCTCCGGATCGTTCATGACTGCGATCACATCGGCCGCGATTCGGTCGCGGGTTTCCTTCGGCATGTCCTTCGGGCCGAACAGGCCGACCAGCCCGTCCATCGAAAGCGCGGGGCTGCCGGCTTCGCGGACGGTCGGTACGGCGGGAAGCATCGGAGCACGCTCGTTATTCATCAGTGCGATGACCTTCACTTTCCCGTTCTCCACCTGCGGCCGCATGATCGCGTAAGCCGCGACGTAGAGCTGGATGCGGCCCGTCGCGAGATCGTTGATCGCCTGCACGGTGTCGCGATAGGGCACCCGCGCGATGTCGATGTTTGATTGCTTGAGGAAGCCCGCCACCACGAAATCATTAGCGCCAGTCGCAGACGCCATGTTCAGCTTGCCGGGCTCGGCCTTGGCGCGCTTGATGAGCTCATCCAGCGAATTGATGCCGAGCGAAGCCGGCACGCCGACGGCGATCACCGTGTTGCTCACCCGCACGATCGGTACGAGATCTTTCACGTCATACGGCAGCTTCTCGTGCAGATAAGGGTGGGCTGTGAACGTCGAGGTCGGCGCCATCAGAAGCGTGTGGTCGTCGTTGGCGCCGGTGAAGGCCGTGATCGCGAGGATGGCGTCGCCGCCCGGCTTGTTCTCGACCACGACGCCCTTGCCCCACTTTGCCGAGAGCTTGTCGGCGAGCACGCGCGCCGTGATGTCGACACCGGAGCCGGGCCCAAGCGGTACGAGGAAGCGCACGTTGCGCTGCGGCCAGGTTTGCGCCGAGGCTGAGGGAGGCAGCAGAGCAAGGGCAGCGCAGACGGCTGCGAGCGCGGCGAGCGGCCGGGTGACAAACATGCGTTTCCTCATATGTCGGTTCGACGTTTCTGGATCGCCCTTGCCGGGACAGTATGTCCAAAGCGCGGGGAAACAAAGTTCCGCGCGGCAGGGCAGAACGCCACGGGGCCGCGCATTCAAAAGTAAAACCCCGGCTGCGAAGGCCGGGGTTTTGTCGTATCCGTCTTTGTGTCTCGTCAGCGCCAGAACAGCGCGAGCAGCAGGATGATCGGCAGCGGAATGCCGAGAATCCACAAGAGAAAGCCTTTTCCAAAGCCCATGACTTCCCTCCGGTTTGGACCGTTCAATGCCCGATGACCGGGATAGTTCCTTGGTTATTGCGCCGACCGAGGAACCCTGTGGCCCTGCAAGGTGTTGGGCGAACAGCTTGGGCCGTCACGGCAGCTGAGGAGAAGCAATCATGGCGACAGTCGTTACCGAAGAAGTGTCCGTCATTCCCGGTGGAAGGTTTGGCGCAGCCGACGAGTCCCGCAGCTCAGCCACCTCGTGGGGTGCGATTGCGGCGGGCGGCGTCGGCGCGGCCGCCTTTTCGATCTTCCTGCATGAGCTGGGCGTCGGCATCGGACTCTCGTTCCTGAATCCGTGGGGCTCGGCACCCTCAAGCACCACCATCTCGATTGCGGCCGGCATCAGCCTCTGCCTCATCTCGATCATGGCGTCTGCGCTCGGCGGCTTTATCGCCGGACGGCTGCGCACCCGCTGGGTCGGTCTGCACGGCGACGAGACCTATTTCCGCGACACCGCGCATGGCTTTCTTGCCTGGGCGTTCGCGTTGATCCTGATGGCGATCGCGATCGGCTTTGGCGCGACCACCTTGCTCGGCGGCGCGGTGCATGGCGCGGCCAGCGGTGCCGCGAGCAACCCCGCGCTCGTCCCCGACAGCTCGTACTACACCGACATGCTGTTCCGCTCCGACAATCCGACCACGCCGCCGGCCTCGCAAGGGGCGCAGACCCAGAATGAGGAGGTTGGACGCATCGTGAGCCGCGCACTGACCAGCAGCGGGGGGCTGTCGCCGGCCGACCGCACCTATGTGGCGCAGCGCGTCGCGGCGCGCACCGGCCTGCCGCAGGATCAGGCCGAGCAGCGTGTCGATCAGGTCATCACGCAGGCGAAGCAGGCGGCTGACGAGACGCGCAGGGCCACGGCGAAGCTCGCCTTCTGGGTGGCCGGTGCAATGCTTTGCGGCGCGCTTGCGGCAGCCTTCGCTGCGGCTGAGGGCGGGCGCGAGCGCGACGACTAGGCGAGGCCATCTCGCTTCGAGCCGCGCGGCCGTCACGCCGCGCGGCTTTTTCTGTCGCTAGACCCGGAACAGCTTCGCGTAGTGCGCCTTGATCTCTTCGGTTTGCGCTTCGACTTGCGCGGGATCGCTGCGGATCAGCTTGACGGCGGAGAGCGGGGTGCGGCCGGCTTTCGGCTTCACCTGGCCATGCGGCGAATGCCGGTTTGCCTCGACGAAGATCTGCTGCCCGTCGGGAGCGCACAGAAAGCTCAGGAACAGCCGCGCCGCATTCGGGTTGGGTGCGCTTGCGAAGATGCCGCCCGGCGTCGTGATCAGCGGCGTGCCTTCGGCGGCGTACACGAACTCGACCGGCGCGCCCTGCTCCCTGAGCAGATCAAGGATCGCATCGACGCCGTCCGCCTGCACGGCGCGCTCGCCGAGCGCAAGCTTCTTCGGCGGATCGCCCGCCGACTGGACCTGCATCACGCGCTGCGCGGCGAGCTTCTCGTAGAACGCCCAGCCAAGCGTGTTCGCGAGCGCGTAGGTCGTGGTCAGGATCGTGCCGCTGTAACCCGGATGCGCCTTGACGATGCGGCCCTTCCACTTCGGATCGAGCAGGTCGGCAAAGCTTTTCGGCGCATCCTCGCGCTTGACGAGATTGGTGTTGTAGCCGAGCCCGCTGAGGGAGAAGCACAGCGTCGTGTGCAGTCCGTCCACATCGCGATCGGCCGGCGCAAAGTGCTGCGCGGCATCCTGCGGCACGAACGGCGCGAGCCAGCCGTTGCGTTTCCAGGCTACGAAGTGCGCCGCGTCGGTCGAGACCGCGACATCGGCCGCATGGATGCCGCTCGCCTGCTCCTGCCCGATACGCTGGAAGATGCGCTCGGCGCCGGAACGCTCGACCCGCGCCGCGATGCCCGGGTATTTCGCCTCGAAGCCTTTCGCGAGCTTTTCCGACAGCGGCAGGTCGAGCGCCGAGTAGAACGCGACCTTGCCCTCGCGGCGCGCGGCCGCGATCAGGGCGTCGGTCGTCGGGGTTGGCGGCGGCGCGGCCGCGCGTGCGGGCTCGGCGAACGCGAAACCCGCCGCAAAGAGACCCGAAGCCTTCAGCGCATCGCGTCGGGAAATGGTCATTGGTGCGAACAGGAGCTTTCTGGTCGCACGACGTTATCCCAAAGCGAGACGTCTATCGAGAGTGCGAAGCGCGCCGGCCGTGCTAAGCCTTGCCTGCGATCGGGGAGGGAAGGGACACATGGCGCAGGCGCAAACACCTTGGTGGGCTTGGGGCTGGCCGCTCGCCGCCACCGTCATCCTGGCTCTTTCGTTCTTCGTCCACGGCAGCATCGTGGATGCGGCTGCGGGCGCCGCGCTGATCGCCACGGTCTTTGCCGCGGTCTACCATGCCGAGGTGGTGGCGCACCGCACCGGCGAACCATTCGGCACACTGGTGCTCGCGGTCGCAGTGACGATCATCGAGGTGGCGCTGATCGTTTCGGTGATGGTCTCGGCGCCGGCCGAAAAGGCTGGTCTCGCGCGCGATACGGTGTTCGCCGCAGTCATGATCGTCTGCAACGGAATCGTCGGGCTGTGTCTGCTCGCGGGCGGGGTGCGCCATCACGAGCAGGGATTCCAGGTTCATGGCGCAAGCGCGGCCCTCGCCGTGCTCGCCGCGCTGACCTTGCTCACGCTGGTCTTGCCCAATTTTTCGACCACCGCGCCCGGTCCTGTGTTCAGCACGGCACAGCTCGTCTTCGCGGGGATCGTCTCGCTGGTGCTCTACGTTTCGTTCGTGTTCGTGCAGACGATACGCCACCGCGACTATTTTCTTCCTGCCGATGGCGAGGAGGGGGAAGCGCATGCGCCGCTCCCGTCCAATACGACCGCCCTTGTCAGTCTTGCGTTGCTGGTTCTTGCCCTGATCGTGATTGTCGGCCTTGCCAAGTCTCTCACCCCGGCGATCGAGAGCGCCATCGCGCGAGCGAGCGCACCTAAGGCGGTGGTTGGGACCGTCATCGCGGCGCTGGTGCTGCTGCCGGAAAGCCTCGCGGCGCTCCGCGCGGCGCGCCACAACCGGCTACAGACCAGCCTGAACCTCGCGCTCGGATCGGCGCTGGCATCGATCGGCCTCACAATTCCGACGGTCGCGGTGGTCTCGATCGTGCTGCAGCAGCCGCTCGAGCTCGGGCTCGGACCGAAGGATGAGCTGCTGCTCGCGCTCACCCTTCTGGTCGGCGTGATCACGCTCGGCACCGGGCGCACGACCGTGCTGCAAGGCATCGTGCATCTTGTGATCTTCGCCGTGTTCTTGTTCTTCGCCGTGGTTCCTTGAGGGCAGCCTCACTCCGCTCGTTCCCGCGCAAGCGGGAATCCAGTTCTTGGGTTCTCGGGTCCCCGCTTTCCGCCTTCGCTGGCGCTTCGGCGGACTGTGGCTGTACTCGTCGAAGCCTCGGCGAAGACGGGTCGCGGGGACGAGCGGATGTGGCGTGCCCGCTAGGCCGCCGCGCGGCGCCGGCGCATCACGCGCCGCATGGCCTCGTCTACATCGTCGTGGCGGCGGATTGGATCGAGTGCGCGCAGCGGCTGAAATGCTGCGTCATCATCCGCAGCCATCTCCGGCGAATGCTCGTATGGCAGGATGTCCGCCTCGCGCCGCATGTTCAGCACGTCGTTGCGCCGCCGCCGCAGCGCCATGATGAAAAGTGCCGCGCTCGCCAGAAAGCCAAGGAGCGCGATTGCGCCAAGCACGACCTGGAGCGTCGACGTTTGCTCAGGCGCAGCACTTGCCGTTTCCGTTAGGGCAGGGGCCACCGGCGGCGTCTCGGAAATCGCCCGCGGCGCCTGCTGGTCGGCCGGCGCCTGCACAGGTGCAGCAGCGGGGACCGCGGCCGCGATCATGGGCGGTGAACTCGGTGCCGCTACGGGCTGCGTCGTCTGCATTGGCGCAGGCTGAGCTGATTGCGCTGGCGCAGGCTGCGCCGCTTGGGTCGCGGGCGGCATCGGCTGGTCGGCGTTGCTCACATTGCGTGTGACGAGCGTGGTGATTTTCGGAGCCGGAGCCTCGGCGACAGGCTGCGGCGCGACGTTCGCAGAAGGTGCAGTCGGTGCCGCCGCGACTGGAGCAGCAACGGGTTTCGCCGCGACCGGCGTAGGCGCAGCCGGTGCAGGCGTTGCGTCATCCGCGTCGTCGGGCTCGGCTTGCGGCGGAGCCGCTTGTACCGCGGGCCGTGCCGCGACCTTGAGACCCTTTTCGGCAAGGTACCAGCACTTGCGCTGCGACGGCCGCTCGAGCCGGTAGTACCAGTGGCTCCCCTGCGGCGCGAGGCCCTTGGGAGCCTTGAGGCATGTGTCGGCCGGCGCGGCATGAGCCGGCGCGAGCGCAATCGGTGAAGCAGCGAACGCGACAGCGGCAATTGCCGCACGCGCTGCGAACTGTTTCCGTCGTTGCATGGAGTACCCCGTTCCTGAGCGCCCCGCTCAGCCAACGCGGACTCTGTTCGGCGATTCAGGTCGCAGTACGTCGCGAATTTGACCAAACCGCTGCCACTCTGTGGCGCGATGCGCGACGAAGTTCCCGCGCGTGCCGCTACCGCCCGTCGATCTGGCGGCCCATCAGGGCGATCGCCTGCTGATAGACGGTCGCGGCATTCCATTCCTGGATCGCCGCGAAATTCGGCTCGCCCGGCTGATAGCCGGCGCCGGCGCGCCAGCCGTGGGCTTTGAGGAAATTCGCGGTCGAGTTCAGCGCGTTCACCGCGACGTCGAGATTGCCGGTGCCGTAGGCGAGGATGTTCTTCGGCAGGAACTGGGTCTGGCCGATCTCGCCGTGCATCGAGCCGCGCGTCGCCGCCGTCATCACGCCGCGGTCGACCAGCTTCAGCGCTGCGTAGAGCTGATCGGTGAAATATTCCGGGCGCCGGCAGTCATAGGCGAGCGTCGCGATGGCGCCGAGCGCGCTCTGATTGCCGCGCTGGCTGCCGAACGCGGTTTCCATGCCCCAGATGGCGATGAGCGGGCCGGGCGGCACGCCGTAGCGCTGCTCGATCGAGGCGAACATCGCCGCCTGCGACTGCTTGAGCTTGCGTCCGCGCGCGACGATGGCCGGGCCGCCGCGCTTGGCGAGAAACTGGTCGAGCGACAGCTTGAAACTCTTCAGGCCGCGGTCCGCAGCGATCGTTGCGTGCGCGTAGCTCGTTTCCATCAGCGCCGCGATGCCGGCCGAGCTGACGCCCTTCGCACGCGCCTCGGCGGCGAACTGCTGCTTCCATGCATCGTAGCCGGCCGGCGAGTTGCCGCATTGCGCGGCGATTGCTCCGCCGCACCCGGCGATCGTGGCGAGGGCTGCAACAATGGCGGTCTTGAAGTGTGTGCGAAATGTCATCGGTTTCTGACTCGCGGTGAAACAAGTCCATATCATGGCAGGGGCCAGCGCTGCAGGGGGATCATTCCGGGCCCGGCCGGACCCTCGGCGCCCTCGCTCACAAATCCTTGCGGTACACCACGAAGCCCGAATGCGTCGCGACATAATCGTAAAGCCGCATTGCCGTCTTGTTGGTCTCGTGGGTGTGCCAGTAGACGCGCGGCGAGCCAGCAGATTTCGCTTTCGCGTACACCGCCTCGATCAGCGCCTTGCCGACGCCCTTGCCGCGCGTCTCCGGCGCGGTGAACAGGTCCTGCAGATAGCACACCGGCCCGACCATCGTGGTGTTGCGATGGAAGATGTAATGCACAAGGCCGACCAGCCTGCCGTCCTGCTCGGCGACGAGCGCATGCATCGGCTCGTACCCGTCGAAAAAGCGGGCCCAGGTGAGTTTCGTCATCTCGAGCGGCACCGCGGTCGGCCCGACGCGCTTGTAGAACGCGTTGTAGCCCTCCCAGAGCGGAAGCCATTGATCGTAATCGGCAGGAGTGACGGGGCGGACGGTGGCGGACATGGCGGCTCCGGCTGCAATGTGGCGGAGCCTAGTGACGGCCGAGGAGCGGCTCAAGCGAACAAGTTTGATGGCAGCATGACGGTCCCTGATGGCGGCAGCCGGGATGGAGCGCGCCGCAATCCGGGATAGACTTTCGACAGCCAGCGCGATGCCGCGCAACAGAACCGGCGTGCTGCGCAACGGGGAGGTCGGCCCATGAGCTTTCGAGCCTTCGCACGCGCCATTGCGTCGGTCGGCATTGTGCTCGCAGCCTTGACGGCCGGGCAGGCGCGGGCGGCGTGGCCCGAGCGCACCATCACGATCATCGTGCCGTTTCCACCCGGCGGCCCGAACGATCTTCTCGGCCGGCTGCTGGCAGCCGAGCTCGCGCCGAAGCTCGGTCAGAGCGTGATCGTCGAGAATCGCCCGGGCGCGGTCGGCAACATCGGCATTGCAGCGGCTGCGCGTGCCGCACCGGACGGTTACACGCTTCTCGTCGTGACCAACGTCATATTGATCAATCCGAATGTCACCAAGGTCGCCTATGATCCGCTGAAGGATTTTTCGCCCGTTGCCTATCTCGGTGCCGCGCCGAACGCGATCATCACGCGGCCGGCCTCTGGGATCGGAAGCATCGCCGACCTCGTTGCGAGAGCAAAGGCCGAGCCGGGCAAACTCACTTATGCCTCGCCGGGTCTGGGCAGCGTTTCGCAGCTCGCGGTCGAACTCATGAAGCTGCGTGCGGGCATCGACATGACGCATGTTCCTTATAGTGGCGCGGCGCCTGCCTTGCAGGCAGCTCTTGCGGGAACGACCGACATTTCGTGCGTCAGCATTGCCGGGCTGATCGGCCACATCCGGTCCGGCGCGCTGAAAGCACTGGCGCAGACCGGCAGCGAACACTGGTTCGATCTGCCAGATGTCCCGACCATGCAGGAGGCCGGCATTCCGAACGCCGTTGTGGAAACGTCGCAGATGATGCTTGTTCCCGTGGGTACGCCCGCGCCGATCGTTACTCGCCTTGCCGACGAGATTCGCGCGATCCTCGCCAAGCCCGACATCAAGACGAAGATGCTCACCGCGGGCTTCCTCGTGAAGTACGAAGGCCCGGAGGACCTTCACGCCCGCATGGTCCGCGAAATCCCGGTGTGGAAGGAAATTGTCGAGCGAGCGGGCTTGGTCAAGTAATACGGCCTGTCAGCGCCGTTTCTCCGTTAGCCCGAGAAATTCCCGGATCGAGGAAATCACCTCGTCCGGCTTGTCGTGATGCAGCCAGTGTCCCGCGCCGGAGATCGTCTCGCTGCGCGCGTTCTGGAAATGGCCTGCCAATCCGGCAATCTCCGAACTTTGCAGGAAGCTCTCCGCGGCGTGCAGGAGCAGCACCGGACAGGTGATGCGCGACCACAGCGAAACGTGGTCGGCCGGCGAGAGACGGTGAGGGGCCCGCGCGCGCTGATAGGGATCGAATTTCCAGCTGTAGGTGCCGTCCGCGTTTTGCCGCGCGCCGAACGTCGCAAGATGCAGCGCGAGGTCCGGCGGCAGCCGCTTGTTGTGCGCGCGCATCTGCGCGGCGGCTTCTTCGATCGTCGAATAGCGGCGCGGTTCGCGCTCTTCCAGTTTGTCGAGCTGGCCGACGTATTTCGCAATCCGCTCATGTGCCGGCCCGCTCTTCTCACTCGGCATGACCGTGACGCCATCGAGAACCACCAGCGCCGAAACCTCGGCCGGGAACGCGCCCGCATAGATGAGCCCGACCATCCCGCCCATCGAATGGCCGATGATCGTGACCTGGCGCCCTCCGATATGGCGCACGAGACGCGACAGGTCGTAGACATATTCGGTGAGCGCGTAGCTGCCGCCCTTGGCCCAGTCGGAATCGCCGTGTCCGCGCAGGTCGGGCGCCAGCACGTGAAAGGATGGCTGCAGCGCGCGGGCGATCGCATCCCAGCTGCGGCAGTGATCGCGCCCGCCATGCACCAGAAGGATCGGCGGCGCGCCCGCGTTGCCCCAGTCCGCATAGTGCAGCCGCAGGCCTTGCGAGACGAAAAAGCGGCTTTGCGGACCGGACATTGGACGATTTCACCCGTGAAGGGCCGGTCCGGCGGCATGGAGAGAGAAAAAAGCGGCCCGGCGG
>Ga0310810_10007449_pt1 | contig 12489 bp, 8 predicted proteins | sample NCmetagenome_FD_207641 | JGI IMG/M metagenome (GOLD analysis project Ga0310810, IMG submission 207641) | Soil microbial communities from experimental microcosm in Duke University, North Carolina, United States - NC | ecosystem: Engineered > Artificial ecosystem > Soil microcosm > Unclassified ... | reverse complement strand
AGTCGAGATGGTCGAAGATGCCGAATTGCACGAAAGGTCCTTTCGGCCTGCCGGTGCAGGCGCTCGATTTCATGTTCGGTGGGCCGGGTGGGCCGTCCCGCCGTCCCGCGGCGCATTCGTTGACCGCAGGAACTCCGCTTCGCTACTGTGGCTGCAAATCACAAGACCACGGGAGGAGACAAGATATGCGTCGTATTTCAATGCTCGCGGCTGCCGCGGCCCTTGGCCTGGCGGCCTCGGCCGCGCAGGCGGAAGGTACGGTCAAGATCGGCCTGATCATGGCCTATTCCGGCCAGTTCGCCGACACCGCCGCGCAGATGGACAACGCCATCAAGCTCTTCATCAAGCAGAACGGCGACACCGTCGCCGGCAAGAAGATCGAGCTGATCCGCAAGGATACCGGCGGTCCGAACCCGGACGTCGCCAAGCGCCTGGCGCAGGAACTGGTCGTCCGCGACAAGGTCGACATCCTCGCCGGCTTCACGCTGACGCCCGAGGCCCTCGGCGCCGCCGGCGTGGCCACCGAAGGCAAGAAGCTGCTCGTCGTCATGAACGCGGCTACCTCGGTCATCACCGAGAAGTCGCCCTATATCGTGCGTACCTCGCTGACCATTCCGCAGCTCGAATATCCGTTCGGCAAATGGGCAGCCGGGCACGGCATGAAGAAGATGTACACGATGGTCTCGGACTACGGCCCCGGCATCGACGCCGAGACGTGGTTCACCAAGGGCTTCAAGGAAGCCGGCGGCGAGATCGTCGGCTCGGTGCGCATGCCGGTGGCGAACCCTGACTTCTCCGCCTTCGTGCAGCGCGCCAAGGACATCAACCCGGACGGCGTGTTCATCTTCATTCCCGGCGGCGCGCAGCCGATCGCCATCACCAAGGCGTTCCAGGAGCGCGGCTTCAAGGGCGACAAGATCCTCGGCCAGGGTGAGATCACCATGGACGACAACGCGCTCAAGAGCATGGGCGACAACGCGCTCGGCATTCGCACGGTCATGCACTACAGCTGGGAGCATAAATCGAAGGCGAACGAGGCCTTCGTGAAGGCCTACGAGGCTGAGTTCAAGCGCCATCCGGACGTGTTCTCGATCGGCGGCTGGGACGGCATGCACCTGATCTACGAGGCCCTGAAGAAGACGGGTGGCAAGGCCGACGGCGATTCGTTGATCGGCGCCGCCAAGGGCATGAAGTGGGAAAGCCCGCGCGGCCCGATCTCGATCGATCCGAATACCCGCGACATCGTGCAGAACGTCTACATCCGCAAGGTGGAGAAGGTCGGCGGCGGCGTACAGAACGTCGAGGTCGACACGATCAAGGACGAGAAGGACCCGGCGCACCCGAAGTAAGGGGCAGGGTAGGCTTTGCACGGCGCCTTTCCCGCGAGGGAGGGGCGCCGTCGCCTTTTCCGGCGTCATGGCCCGCCAAAGCGGGGCATCCAGCCCCTCGCGCCTGCCGCACCTTGCGCCTATTGTGTCGGGGCCTTGAGTCGCGCCAACCTGCCGGTGCCATGGACGCCCTTTCTCTTCCCCGCCCCGCCTGGATGACCGAAGACCTGGTCCTCCTCGAGGAACAATCCCGCCGCTTTATCGCCGACGAATTCGCGCCGCATCTCGACCGCTGGCACGAGGACGGCATGTACGAGCGCGAGGTCTGGACCAAGGCCGGGCAGGCCGGTCTGCTCTGCGCCGCGATGCCCGAGGAATATGGCGGCGCCGGAGGCACCTTCGCCCACGAGGCGGTGATCAATCGCGAATATTCGCTGGCCGGTTTCGACACATTCGGCGGCCCCTTACATTCCGGCATCGTCGCGCCCTACATCCTCCATTACGGCACCGAGGAGCAGAAGAAGCGCTGGCTGCCCAAGCTCGCCTCGGGCGAGATGGTTGCGGCCATCGCCATGACCGAGCCGGGTACCGGCTCCGACCTCCAGGGCGTGCGCACCAAGGCGGAGAAGTCCGGTAACGGCTACGTTCTCAACGGCTCGAAGACCTTCATCACCAACGGCCAGCACGCCAACCTGATCGTCGTTGTCGCCAAGACCGATCCCAAGATGGGCGCCAAGGGCGTCTCGCTGATGGTGGTCGAGACCGACGACGCGTCCGGCTTCCGCCGCGGCCGCAAGCTCAAGAAGCTCGGCATGGATTCGGCCGACACCTCGGAACTGTTCTTCGAAGATGTGCGCCTGCCGGCCGAGAACCTGCTCGGCACCGAGGAGGGGCAGGGCTTCTACCAGCTCATGAAGGAATTGCCGCAGGAGCGGTTGATCGTCGCGGTGCATGCGGTGGCGATGATGGAGCGCGCAGTGGCGCTCACTGCCGACTACGTCAAGCAACGCGCGGCCTTCGGCAAGAAGATCATGGAATTCCAGAACACGCAGTTCGAGCTCGCCGCGTGCAAGACCGACGCCACCATCTCGAAGGTGTTCCTCGACCACTGCATCGGCGAGCACGTCGCGGGCCGGCTCGACACCGTCACCGCCTCGATGGCCAAGTACAGGCTGACCGAGACGCTCGGCACGATCCTCGATCGCTGCCTTCAGCTGTTCGGCGGCTACGGGTTCATGGACGAATACCCGATCTCGCGTATGTACCGCGATGCGCGCGTGCTGCGCATCTATGCGGGAACCAACGAGATCATGAAGCTCTTGATCGCGCGGAGTCTCTAGAGGCGCGACACCCATGCGCTGTCATGGCCGGGTTTGTCCCGGCCATCTCGACAAAGCGGGCACGGTGCCTAGCTAAGCGGGATGCCCGGGACGAGCCCGGGCATGACAGGGAAAACTGGAGGCGCTTATGCCCGACGCATTCATCTTCGACGCCGTGCGCACACCGCGCGGACGCGGCAAGGCCGACGGTTCGCTGCACGAAGTGACCGCGCTCAGTCTCGCGGCGCAGGCGCTCGGCGCGATCAAGGACCGCCATGACGGCCTCGATCCCAACATGGTCGAGGACGTCGTCATGGGCTGCGTCGATCCGGTCGGCGAGGCCGGCGCCGACATCGCCCGCACCGCCGCGCTGGTCGCCGGCTACGGCGATCAGGTGCCGGGCATCCAGATCAACCGCTTCTGCGCGTCCGGTCTCGACGCGGTGAACTTCGCCGCAGCCGAGGTCATGTCCGGGCAGCATGACCTTGTCATCGGCGGCGGCGTCGAATCGATGAGCCGCGTCGGCATCGGCGCATCGGGCGGCGCCTGGGCGATGGATCCGACCATCGCGGTCGAGCACTACTTCCTGCCGCAGGGTATTTCGGCCGATCTCATCGCAACGAAATACGGCTTTTCACGCGACGACGTTGACGCTTACGCCGTCGAGAGCCAGAAGCGCGCCGCGCGCTCGTGGGAAGAGGGGCGCTTCAAGAAGTCGGTCGTGCCGGTCAAGGACGTCAACGGCCTCACCATTTTGGCACATGACGAGCACATGCGGCCGACCGCGACCATGCAGTCGCTGGCGCAATTGCAGCCGTCCTTCGTGCAGATGGGCGAGATGGGCGGCTTCGACGCCGTCGCGGTGCAGAAGCACCCGGAAGTCGAGCGCATCAACCACGTGCACACGCCCGGCAACTCCTCCGGCATCGTCGACGGCGCCGCCGCCGTGCTGATCGGCACCAAGGAGGCGGGCGCGAAGGCGGGTTTGAAGCCGCGCGCGCGCATTCGTCAATTCGCCAATATCGGCTCGGAGCCGGCGATCATGCTCACCGGACCGGCGCCGGTCAGCGAGAAGGTGCTGAAAAAGGCGGGCATGTCGAAGGCCGACATCGACCTGTGGGAATTGAACGAGGCCTTCGCCTCGGTCGTGCTGCGCTACATGCAGGCGCTCGACATCCCGCACGACAAGATCAACGTCTGCGGCGGCGCCATCGCCATGGGCCATCCGTTAGGGGCGACCGGAGCGATGATCCTCGGCACCGTGCTCGACGAACTGGAGCGCACCGGCAAGCAAACGGCGCTGGTCACGCTCTGCATCGGCGCCGGCATGGGCACCGCGACGATCATCGAGCGGGTGTAGCATGGCCAATTTCAAATTCGACGTTGACGCGGACGGCATCGCGCTCGTCACCTGGGATATGCCGGGCCGGTCGATGAACGTCATCACGTCGGAGACGACTGCCGAGCTTACCGCGATCCTCGACAAGGCCGTCGCCGATGCGAGCATCAAGGGCGTGGTCGTCACCTCCGGCAAGGACGCGTTCTGCGGCGGCGCCGACCTGACCATGCTTGAGAAGATGGGTGCGGTCTACGCCGGCAAGCTCAAGAGCGAAGGCGAGGAGAAGGCCGCGGCCTACGTGTTCGACGAGAGCCGCAAGCTGTCGCAGCTCTATCGCCGCATCGAGACCTGCGGCAAGCCGTGGGTCTGCGCGATCAACGGCACGGCGATGGGCGGCGGCTTCGAGCTCGCGCTCGCCTGTCATCACCGCATCGCCTCCGACAATCCGAAGACGCGCCTCGGCCTGCCCGAGATCAAGGTCGGCCTGTTCCCCGGCGCCGGCGGCACGCAGCGCGTCGCGCGCATCATGCCTCCCGCCGACGCGCTTCAATATCTGCTCAAGGGCGATCAGCTCAAGACGGATCGCGCCAAGGCGATGAAATTGATCGACTCCGTCGTGCCGGCGGCCGATCTCGTCAAGGCAGCGAAGGAGTGGATCAAGGCCGGCGGCAAGGCCGTGGCGCCTTGGGACGAGAAGGGCTTCAAATTGCCCGGCGGCCTTGTCTGGTCGAAGGCGGGCATGATGACCTTCATGCCGGCAAACGCCATCTATCGCCGCGAGACCTACGACAACTACCCCGCCGCACGCGCCATCATGCAGGTTGTCTACGAAGGCCTCCAGGTGCCGATGGACACGGCGCTGCGCATCGAGTCGCGCTGGTTCGCCAAGATCGTGCGCTCGAAGGAAGCGGCGGCGATGATCCGCTCGCTGTTCGTGTCCATGCAGGAACTGAACAAGGGCGCCCGGCGTCCGCCAAACGAGCCGGCCTCGAACCTCAAGAAGATCGGCGTCGTCGGCGCCGGCTTCATGGGCGCGGGCATCGCGCAGGTGACCGCCGCGGCCGGCCTCGACGTCGTGCTGATCGATCGCGACCAGGAGGCGGCGGACAAGGGCAAAGCCGGCGTGCACAAGGCGCTGACCGACCGCGTCAACAAGGGACGCATGAAGGCCGGCGAGCGCGACGAGCTCCTTGCCCGCATCGCCACCACGGGCGATTACAATACGCTGAAGGACTGCGACCTCGTCGTCGAGGCCGTGTTCGAGGACCGCAAGGTCAAGGCCGATGTCATCGCCAAGGTGCAGGCTGTGATCCGCGACGACGCCATCTTCGCATCCAACACCTCGACCTTGCCGATCACTTCGCTGGCCAAGGAGTTCAGGGACCAGAAGCGATTCATCGGCATTCACTTCTTCTCGCCGGTCGCGCTGATGATGCTCACCGAGATCATCGTCGGTAAGGAGACCGGCGACCGTGCGCTCGCGGTTGCGCTCGATTACGTCCGCGCGATCAAGAAGACGCCGATCGTCGTCAACGATACGCGCGGCTTCTACGCCAATCGCTGCGTCCTCAACTACATCCAGGAAGGCCATCTGATGCTGCTGGAGGGTGTGCCGGCGGCGATGATCGAGAACACCGCGCGCATGGCCGGCATGCCGGTCGGACCGCTGTCGCTCAACGACGAGACCGCGCTCGATCTCGGCCTGAAGATCGTGCGCGCGACCGAAGCCGATGTCGGGCCGCAGGGCATCAATCCGCAGCAGAAGCAACTGCTCGAGACGATGGTCGAGAAGCTGCAGCGCTTCGGCCGCAAGAACGGCAAGGGCTTCTACGATTATCCGCAGGGGCAGCCGAAGCGGCTGTGGGAAGGGCTCGACGAATTGCTGCCGAAGAAGCTGTCGCGCGACGAGATCGAGGCGCTCGATGTCAACGAATTGAAGCAGCGCTTCCTGGTGGTGCAGGCGGTCGAGGCCGCGCGCACCTTCGAGGAGCACGTCGTCACCGACGTGCGCGAGGCCGACGTTGGCTCCATCCTCGGCTTCGGCTTTGCGCCGTTCACCGGCGGCACGTTGTCGTACATCGACATGATGGGCACCCAGGCCTTCGTCGATCTCTGCCGCAAGTTCGAGAAGAAATACGGCGTGCGCTTCAAGCCCGGCAAGCTGCTGGTCGAAATGGCGGAGAAGGGCGAGAGCTTCTACGGCCGCTTCGCGCCGCCGAAAGCCAAGGCGGCGTAATGCTGTCGTCCCGGGCGAGCGCGTAGCGCGGGGCCCGGGACCCATACTCCGCAGCCGTTATGATCTGCCGAGGACTATGGGCCCCCGCCTTCGCGGGGACGACAAGTGTCATGCCTCATTCGCATACCACCTCCTCTTCCCCCTGGCGCAACATTCCGCGCGGCGTGTGGCTGCTCGGTCTCGTCTCGATGTTCATGGATCTCTCATCCGAGATGATCCATGCGTTGCTGCCGCTCTATCTCGTGAGCGTACTCGGCGCCTCGGCTCTGACAGTCGGGATCATCGAAGGCATCGCCGAAGCGACAGCCTCGATCGTCAAGATCTTCTCCGGTGCGCTGAGCGACTATCTCGGCCGCCGCAAATGGCTCGCCGCCGCGGGCTACGGCCTTGCCGCGGTGACCAAGCCCGTCTTCCCGCTCGCGAGCGGCATCGTGACGATTACCGCCGCGCGCTTCGTCGACCGCGTCGGCAAGGGCATTCGCGGCGCGCCGCGCGATGCGCTGATCGCCGACCTGACGCCGGAAGGCGCGCGCGGCAGCGCCTTCGGTCTGCGGCAGTCGCTCGACACGATCGGCGCGGTGCTCGGCCCGCTTGCCGCCATCGCGTTCATGGCGTGGCTCGCCGACGACTTCAAAGCGGTGTTCTGGATCGCCGTGATCCCGGCCTTCGTCTCGGTCGCCATCCTCGTCGCCGGCGTGCGCGAGCCGGATCGGCCGCTGGGCGTGCGCACGGTAAAGGCACCGTTCTCGCGCGCCGAACTCGCGCGCCTGCCCGCCGCGTATTGGATGATCGTGCTGGTGACGGCCGTGTTCACGCTCGCCCGGTTCAGCGAAGCGTTCCTCTTGCTGCGCGCGCAGGCGGCCGGCCTGCCGCTGGCGCTGGTGCCATCGGTCATGGTGGTGATGAACGTCGTCTACGCGCTGTCGGCGTGGCCCGCCGGCATGCTGTCGGACAGCATCGGACGCTATCGGCTGCTCATGCTTGGCTTCGCGCTGTTGATTGTCGCGGACATCGTGCTCGCGGTGAACGGCAGCGTCGCCGTCGTGATGCTCGGCGTCGCATTGTGGGGCCTGCACATGGGGCTCACGCAGGGCCTGTTGTCGGCGATGATCGCCGACACCGCGCCCGCGGAATTGCGCGGTACGGCGTTCGGCATGTTCAACCTCGTCGGCGGCGTCGCTCTTCTGGTCGCGAGCGTCGTCGCCGGCGCGCTGTGGGAAATCGCCGGACCGGAAGGCACGTTCCTCGCCGGCGCGGCATTCACGGTCGCTGCGCTGCTGGTCCTGCCTTGGGCGCGGAGGAGGGCTGCGTGACGCGCCGCCTGTGTCATTTGACACAAACCTTGCGGCTTTCCGTCGCGGTCCCATCTATCGTTGATGGCCCCGACGATCACCATCGAAGCACCCGGCAGCAAGAGTTCCTTCCGCGCAAGCGACGACAAGCGCGCCGCGCTCGACCGGCTCGACATGCTCGCACGCGTGTTCGACACCGCCTTCGCGATTCCTGGCACGAACGTCCGTTTCGGCATCGAGGCGGTGATGCGGCTCGTGCCCGGTATCGGCGATGCCGCGGCGTCGGCGCTGTCCTGTTATCTCTTGTACGAAGCGCACCGGCTCGACGTGCCGAAGCCCGTCTTCGCGAAAATGGTCGCCAATGTCGCGATCGAGGGCGTCGTCGGCGCAGTGCCGGTGCTCGGTGACCTGTTCGACGTCGGCTTCCGCGCCAACCGCCGCAACGTCGCGATCCTGCGCGAGCATTTCCAAAGCCAGGGAATGATGTGAGGCGAGCTACACCACCACGCTCAGCCGTTTCGCCGCGCGCGTCACGCCGGTGTAGAGCCAGCGTTGTCGGCTTTCCTGGAACGCGTAGGATTCGTCGAACAGCACGACGTCGTCCCACTGCGAGCCTTGCGCCTTGTGCACGGTGAGCACGTAACCGTAGTCGAACTCGTCGTAGGGCTTGCGCCGCTGCCAGTCGAGCGCTTCAAGACCGCCGGTGAAGCACTCTGGCCTGACCGACACCTTGACGCCGCGCCGCGCCGTCTCGTCGTCCGGCAACAGATGCATCGTCATGATGCCGCTCTTCACCGCCTTGGCGCGGCCGCCACGATCCTTCACCGTCCACAGGCCGCCGTTGAACAGGCCCTTCTTGCGGTTGTTGCGCAGGCACACCAGCTTGTCGCCGGCCGACGGCAGTTCGCCCTCGAAGCCGCGACGCTCTCTCATCCGGTTGTTGTAAGCGCGCCGCGTCGCATTGCGGCCGACCAACACCTGGTCGGCGTCGAGCACGCGCTGCGGATCGAGATCGGTCTTGGCGACGACCTCAGTCTCGCCGTAGCGGCCGGGCTCGAGATATTCCCCTGCACGAATGTCCATCGACAGCCGCACGATCGGATCGTCCTGCGCCTGGCGGTGCACCTCGGTGAGCATCACGTCGGGCTCGGCCTCGGTGAAGAAGCCGCCGCCCTGGATCGGCGGCAACTGCGCCGGGTCGCCGAGCACGAGGAGCGGCACGTCGAACGACAGAAGATCCTTGCCGAGTTCGGGATCGACCATCGAACACTCGTCGATGATGATCAGCGAGGCTTTCGACGCCGGCGCCTCATCCCACAGGTCGAAGCTCGGGATCTCCTCGCCGCTCTCGCGCGTCCGGTAGATGAGCGAGTGGATGGTCGAGGCGCCGTGGCAGCCCTTGCCGCGCATGACCGACGCCGCCTTGCCGGTGAAGGCGGCGTATTTGACCTCGCCATCGACGCCGTCCGCGATGTGCCGCGCCAGCGTGGTCTTGCCGGTGCCGGCATAGCCGAACAGGCGGAAGATCGGCGGCGTCGAACCGGCGCCGGGCTTGGCCTTGAGCCAATCGGCGACCGCCTTCAGCGCGTCGTCCTGGTGCGGGGTGAACTGGGGCATTCCGGGTCCTTGGAGGCGTCTTAAAGCATCGCGGGGAAAAGAACAAATTGGGAACTGTCACGCGCGAGACCGGCGGGGCGCTGTACGCGATTCGTGACCGGTCCGGTCGACATGCGTTGCTTGCGAACTGTGCAGGTAGTGGGGTGCTGCCTGAATTGTCACCAGGCGTGCTGCCCGAAATTTGATCACGCGCCCCTGCCCAAAAATACGGCATCGATCCGGCACTTGGCGAAAGTCTCGACGGGTCAATCGGTTGAGTGTCCCCGCCGGGCTTGGCACAGGGCTTGCGAAACACTCTGCGTGCGGAACGTCGCCGGGACGCGACGCTCGTCTTCACCAGAGGGTTTCACCCATGTTCAACGCAGTAATGAAGGCCGCCAGTCGGCCGAACCGTCGTCAGTGGCTTGCCGCTGCCGCCGGTGTTGCAATTCTCGCGTCAGGCGCCTTCACCGGCAGCGCCCGCGCCGAGGACACCATCAAGGTCGGCATCCTGCACTCGCTCTCCGGCACGATGGCCATCAGCGAAACGACGCTGAAGGACACGATGCTCTTCCTCATCGACGAGCAGAACAAGAAGGGCGGCGTCAACGGCAAGAAGCTCGAGGCAGTCGTCGTCGATCCGGCTTCGAACTGGCCGCTGTTCGCCGAGAAGGCGCGCGAACTGATCTCCAAGGACAAGGTCGCGGTCGTGTTCGGCTGCTGGACCTCGGTGTCGCGCAAGTCGGTGCTGCCAGTGTTCAAGGAATTGAACTCGATCCTGTTCTACCCGGTGCAGTACGAGGGCGAAGAGTCCGAGCGCAACGTGTTCTACACGGGCGCCGCGCCGAACCAGCAGGCGATCCCCGCCGTCGACTACCTGATGTCGAAGGACGGCGGCTCGGTGAAGCGCTGGGTGCTCGCCGGCACGGACTACGTCTATCCGCGCACCACCAACAAGATCCTCGAGGCCTATCTGAAGTCGAAGGGCGTCAAGGATGAGGACATCATGATCAACTACACGCCGTTCGGGCACTCCGACTGGCAGACGATCGTGTCCGACATCAAAAAGTTCGGCTCGGCCGGCAAGAAGACGGCGGTGGTCTCGACCATCAATGGCGACGCCAACGTGCCGTTCTACAAGGAGCTCGGCAACCAGGGCGTCAAGGCGACCGACATTCCGGTCGTGGCGTTCTCGGTCGGCGAGGAAGAGCTCGCCGGTCTCGACACCAAGCCGCTGGTCGGCCATCTCGCCGCCTGGAACTACTTCGAGTCGATCAAGAACCCGGCCAACGCCAAGTTCATCAAGGACTGGCAGGCGTTCACGAAGAACCCGAAGCGCACCACCAACGACCCGATGGAAGCCCACGTGATCGGCTTCCACATGTGGGTCAAGGCGGTGGAGAAGGTGCATTCGACCGACCCGGACAAGGTCATCGACGCGCTTCCCGGCATCGAGGCGGCGAACCTCACCGGCGGCACGTCGGTGATGCTGCCGAACCACCACATCACCAAGCCGGTGTTCATCGGCGAGATCCGCGGCGACGGCCAGTTCGACGTCGTGTGGAAGACCAAGGGTCTCGTGCCGGGCGACGCCTGGTCCGACTACCTGCCGGGCTCGAAGGACCTCGAGGCCGACTGGGTGAAGCTGAAGTGCGGCAATTACAACAAGGTCACCAAGAAGTGCGGCGGTCAGGCCTCCTGATCGCGTGACGTGATCCTGCGCACGCCTGGTGCGCGACGACACAGAGAGGCGGCGGTCCTCGCCGCCTCTCATCCGACCGAACCCTTGCCGGGGAACGACTGCAAATGCGTAATGTCCGCGATCGCCTCATCGCGCTCGTCTTCGCGCTTGGCCTTCTCGCCGGTGCGCTGCCGGCGGCCCATGCCGGCCCTTACGAGGATGCGCTGACGGGCTTCACTGAGGGCTCGCTGAGCGACACCGGCGACGCCATCCAGGGCGTCGTGGCGAGCGGCAATCCGCTGGCGGCCGACGTGCTCACCGCGCTCAAGGACGCGCGGCTGATGTTTTCCGCGGCGCAGAAGAAGGTCTTCATCAAGACCAAGGACGGGAAACTCCTCGACGCCGCGACCGGTCAGCCCTTCCCGGGCGCTGCGCCCGACGACATCGACAACGTCATCGTCAACAACCGGCTGCGCAACGTCATCGAGGCGGCGATGGGCGGCCTGACCCTGACGGCGGCCGATCCGAACAAGCGCTTCGACGCCGCGCAGGCCGTGTTCAAGTCGCGCGACGCATCGGCGCTGCCGAATGTCGACGCCGCGCTTGCCAAGGAGACTGACGCCCGCGTCAAGCGCGCGCTGGCGCAGGCCCGCGCGGCCATCGTCGCCACGTCGGCCGATGCGACGGCCGAGCAGAAGATCGCCGCCATCGCCGTGCTGAAAGAGCGCGGCGACCAGGACGTGCTCGGCCTGCTCGACAGCCTGCCGGCCGATCAGCCGTCCGAGGTTCTGGCCGCGGCCGCTTTCGCCAAAGGCAAGATCAACGGCGCGCTGGCGCTGTGGAGCGCGGTGCAGAACGCCTGGTACGGCCTGTCGCTCGGCTCGGTGCTGCTGCTCGCGGCCATCGGCCTCGCCATCACTTTCGGCGTCATGGGCATCATCAACATGGCCCACGGCGAGATGGTGATGCTCGGGGCCTACACGACCTATGTCGTGCAGGACTTCATCCGCGCGCACGATCCGTCGCTGTTCGACTATTCGCTGGTGATCGCGTTGCCGCTTGCATTCTGCGTCGCCGGCGCCGTCGGCATCGCCGTTGAGCGCTCGATCATCCGCTTCCTCTACGGCCGGCCGCTCGAGACCCTGCTCGCCACCTGGGGCCTGTCGCTGATCCTGCAGCAGGCCGTGCGCACCATGTTCGGCCCGACCAACAAGGACGTCGGCAATCCGTCGTGGATGAGCGGCGCTTTCGATTTCGGCGGTATCACCGTCACCTATAACCGGCTCTGGATCATCTGCTTCACGCTGGCCGTCTTCGTCGCGCTGCTCGGTATGCTGCGCTACACGCGGCTTGGGCTGGAAATGCGCGCCGTGACGCAGAACCGCGCCATGGCCGCGGCCATGGGCATCCGCACGGCGCGCATCGACGCGCTCACCTTCGGGCTCGGCTCCGGCATTGCCGGCATTGCCGGCGTGGCGCTGTCGCAGATCGACAACGTCTCGCCCAATCTCGGCCAGGGGTACATCATCGACTCTTTCATGGTCGTGGTGTTCGGCGGCGTCGGCAATCTGTGGGGCACGCTGGTCGGCGCTTTCACGCTCGGAATCGCCAACAAGTTTCTCGAACCCTATGCCGGAGCGGTGCTCGGCAAGATCGCTATCCTCGTCTTCATCATCCTGTTCATCCAGAAGCGTCCGC
>Ga0310810_10007448_pt1 | contig 12489 bp, 9 predicted proteins | sample NCmetagenome_FD_207641 | JGI IMG/M metagenome (GOLD analysis project Ga0310810, IMG submission 207641) | Soil microbial communities from experimental microcosm in Duke University, North Carolina, United States - NC | ecosystem: Engineered > Artificial ecosystem > Soil microcosm > Unclassified ... | reverse complement strand
CCTCATCGTTGTACAGATACCGATCGTGGCGTTGTTCGCGATCAGGTGGCTGCCACGGGCTCCAAAAGAGACCCTCCTTGTACTGGCGCTGCAAGCCGGAGCCGCGCTCGCGGCAATGGCCGCCGTCTATCTTCTCGGCTATTCATAGCGGGCACCGTTTCATGACCACTAAAGTGAGCCGGAAAAGTTCCGAGAGCGGGTTCCTTGGCCTGCTGCGCTCCGCGGCCCGGATCGCGGTGCCGGCTGGGGCCGTGGGCTCGGTCGGTTTGATGCTCCATGCAGGTCGCCGTAATGATTCCCGAATCCTGCTGGTACTTTTTACGCTCTGGGTGCTCTCCCCATTCGTGGCCTCGTATGGGCCGATGTGGTTTTGAAGCGCCGGCCGGTTCTCATTCGGGCGACACTCTATAGCGTGATGCTGGTTCTCACGCTGGGCTCTTTGACCATTTACGGAGATGTTGCCTTGGGACCCCCCAGGGCGAAAACCGCTTTTGTCTTCGTTGTTGTTCCCCCGGCATCATGGCTGCTTGCCGCTATAGTTCTCCCGATAGCCACGCTAATATCTCGCAGGCGGTCCCGTGGCGGCGACGTGCATCATTTATACTGAGACCTCACACCATCCAGCCGCATGCAAAGCCCTTGGGGAGAGCTCGATGTTTCGGACGCGCACGTGCATTTCCTGTCGCGCGGGTTCTTCACGGCATTGGCGGCGCAGAAATCGGCGGGGGCGGGAGCCGGGTCGGAGCGGGAGACGGTGGAAAGCATCGTGGCAAAGCTGGGCTGGCAGGCTCCGCCTGAAGCGCACGTGCTGGCGGCCGTCTGGGCCTACGAACTGGATCACCACGGGGTGCGGCGCGCGGCCCTGATTGCCAGCGTTCCGGGCGACGAGCAGTCCGTAGCGACCGCGGTGGGCGCTTGTTCCGACCGGTTTTACGGATATTTCATGGTGGATCCGACGGCCCCGGATGCGGCCGAGCGGGTGCGTACCGCCATCGCCGGCGGGCGTCTCCACTGCATCTGCCTGTTCCCGGCGATGCACCGCTACTCGATTCAGGACGAGCGCGTGCGGCTGGTCCTCGAGGCTGCGGCCGCGGGTCCCGGCGCTGCCGTGTTTGTCCACTGCGGGGTGCTAACGGTGGGAGTGCGCGGCAAGTTGGGACTGCCTTCGCCGTTCGACATGCGCTTTTCGAATCCCATCGATCTGCATGCGGTGGCGCTCGCATTCCCGAAACTGCGGTTCATTATTCCCCACTTCGGCGCGGGCTATTTCCGCGAAGCGCTGATGCTATGCGATCTCTGCCCCAATGTATACCTGGACACGTCGAGCAGCAATCACTGGATGCGTTACCAGCACGAGGAGATCAGCCTGGCGCACGTGTTCCGGCGGGCGCTGGACGTGGCGGGGCCGCAACGGCTGCTGTTCGGCACGGATTCTTCTTTTTTTCCGCGCGGCTGGCATGCGGCGATTTTTGAAGAGCAGGTGCAGGCTCTGGGGCAGATCGGCGTTTCGGCGGCGGATGCGCACCGGATCTTCGGAGCCAATCTGGAAGGCCTGATGGCGCGCCCGACAAGTTGATTGAGAGATTCGTACGGAAACACACACTTCATCTTCGAATTATCAGGATTTCAGGTAACAGGAACCGAACAAAAAAATAATCGAATGCGGGTAATCATGCGTTGGACGTGTCCTCACGCACATTCGGAGATGGACGTGCGGCTGGCGAGATTTAGACGGGTGTTGCGCGCCGCGCAACGCACCAGCGGGTATCAGCCAGTGCTGGCGAGCGCCGGACTGGCTACGCCCGAGGCGCTGGCTTTGGTGGACTCGGTGGAAGCGACACTGAAGCGGATTCCGGCGATCGATCTGGAAGAGTTTCGCGCCTGCCAGGCAGCCTTTGAGAGCCCCGGCGGCTTGCGTACTTCACCGCAGAAGTTCCGCTCTCCGCTGGAATACACGCCGAAGATGGCGATCCTTATGGAGGGCTTCGAAGCGGCGGCGGGAATCAAAGTGATGACGCACAGCTGGAGCAAGGGGCTAAGGCAATTCGGCGCGAGCGCTCTGGCGGCTCCGGTGGGCGTGCTGCGCACGCTGGCGGCAGCGGTCGAGAGCGGCCGCGAGGAGGTCCCGGCGCCCCGGCAATACGTAGTGGGCTTCACGGGCGGCGAGCAGGGCGAACTGGCGGAAGAAGACCGCGAACGGTTCTGGCGCGTATTCCAGGTGCCGGTGTTCGAGCAAAGACTGGGATTCGACGGCCGGGTGATCGCGTATGAATGCGAGGCGCACGACGGGCTGCACATCATGCCGGAGCACGCGGCATTCGAGGAAACCACCGACTCGGAGCTGCTGCTGACTTCGCTTACCGATCTGCGATATCCGACGCTTCGCGTTGGCACACAGCTGGCGGGCTCCATCCAGCACGACTGCTGCGATTGCGGGAATGCGGCATCACGACTGATGGCGTCGCGGCCCATGCCTGCCCGGCAACCGTTCGCAGCGGCGGCCTGCTAGCTCCCAAAAGGCCTGCGCTAAAACGTTCGTCTGGCAGCGCGGGCACGTTCGGCACGGCCGCGCGTGATGATCTCAACAATCAACGACGCACGGTATTCGTACAGGCGGCTGATCTGTCGCGATGTGGCGGCCGCCAGACGATCCACTGCGCTGGTCATCCGTTGCAGAAACGCGACGATGGCCTGCTGTTCTTCGAGCGGCGGCAGCGGAATCGTAAAGTTGCCATATCGCTCCGCGCTCACGTTAGCGATGGTGGACTGTATGGCGTTGAGGCGCACCTGATCCCTGTAGGCTTTGGACTGCGTGTAGTAGTACAGGTAGTCAGGCAAAACTTTGCGGCGGTCCGGGCGCAGCCGGATCAGATAGCTCGCGAAGCACGCCCGGCCCCATTCCGCGCGATAGCGGAAGGCTTTGCCGGCGGTTGCGCCGCTGCGCGCCAGCAGAATGTCGCCGTCCTCGAGCAGGTATGGCGCGGCGACGGTCTCGGGCAATGACGTGAACGTTTCCTCGCGCAGCGAGCCGTCATCGTTGAGGTCAGTGATGCGGATGTAGCGCGGACCACCACGGTCGCCGCTGGTAGCAGGCTCGCCGGCTCCGTAGAACAAGGCGCCCGAGCGTATGAATTTGAAGCGCGTGGATTTCCAGCGGGTGACAGCCATAACAACCTGGCTGATGAGCGCGTCACGCCTTTCCATGATCAGATCGAGCAGTTGCTGCTTCTTTCGCGCCAGTTTGTCCAGCAAGGCGGTCCTTGTGTCGAGAAGAGCGGCGAGCTGCTGCTGTTCGGCCAGCTCGGGCGCGCGGACTTCCTCGTCCAAATAAGACTTACTATCGAGATTTTGAATCCCGGTGGTCTGGCGGATGGACCGGCGATTCACACCCATGCAGTAGAGCGCCGCGTGCAAGTAGCAAAGATAGCGGCCATCGAAGCCGGGCTCGACGGGCATGCGGGCAATGAAGTTGGACGAGACGGCTGGGGCGTCGTGGTCATACAGCACTACGGAGCCCACCGGCTGCTCCTCGCCCCCGCCGGATTTTTCGATCAGCAGGTCGCCGCGCGCGAGCATTCTCCGGTTGCGGTACGACGGCGGGACAAAGCGGAAAGTGGGATTTTCAAGGGTGACCCTTCCGCGCATCCTGTCAAAATCGGCGACGCGCACGCAGATTAAGTCGTCCGGTCCGCCGCGGGGCTCTTCACCCCAGGTGCCGGTGATGCAGGCAGCGACTGTATGCCTCAACCGTACCGTGCGCCAGTGGCCGGGCGCGTTGCGGAACAGGCTATTCATGCGGCGCCGAGCTCGCGGAGCAGGGCTTGGGCTTCGCGCTCGAGGTCGCGGATCTCACGATCGATTTCGGCCACGGGGCGCACGGGTTCAGATTCGAAGAAAAAGCGCGCGAAAGGGATGGCATAGCCGGTTCGCGCCTCAGCGGCGGCGATCCAGGCGTCAGGCGCGTGGGGAAGCACCTCACGGTTGAACCATGCCGAGACGTCTTCATCCAGCGGGATGTCTTCGCAATCACGAAGCTCGGGGTCGGGCACCGGCCGGCCTTTCGCATCGCGGTAGATCTCGGCGGTATCGTCGTGCTGGGCGAGCGCCTCGCCGATGCGGCGGGCCAAGGTGCGGCCGAGCTTCAATCCGGCGCTTGCGAATGCGGCACTCAACGCGGCGTAGAAGGCCGGTTGATCGCGGTAAATGGCGGCCGGGTCCATGTGCAGCAGCGCTGCGATCGCGTCGGGCGCGAACTTGTCCCCCATGGAGCGGACACGTTCGGGCGCGGCCTGGAAATTGAGGCGCAGCGGACGCTCGACGACGACGCGGCGATAGCCAAGTTGCTGGGTGCGCACAATCCGCGAGTGCGGGCCCTCGCGGAATTCGCGGTGAAGGGCGCAGATGTTCTCGATCTGCTGCTGCGGAATCTCGTTGCGCTTCGCGCCGAGCGAGCGGCGCATTCTCTCCGCAAACGTCACGGCGTTGATCAGTTGCACCCGGCCCTGGCGCGCGGGTGCCTTGCGGTTGGTAAGCACCCACACATAGGTGGCGAGGCCGGTATTGTAAAAGAGCTGATCGGGCAACGCCACGACGGCTTCCAGCCAGTCATTCTCGAAGATCCAGCGGCGAATTTCGCTTTCGCCCGTGCCTGCTTCGCCGGTGAACAGCGGCGAGCCGTTAAACACCACCGCGATGCGCGATCCCTCCGGTTTCATCTTCGACAGCATGTGCTGGAGAAACAGCAGCGACCCATCGCTGACGCGCGACAGCCCGGCGCCGAACCGGCCTTCGAACCCGAGCCGCTCGTGCTCCGTGCGCACCTGCTTCTCGATTTTTCTCCAGTCCACGCCGAACGGGGGGTTGGAGACCATGTAATCGAAGCCGCGGCCGGCAAAGCCGTCGCTTGCAATACTGTTGCCGGGCACGATGCGTGAGGCGTCATTCCCGCGCAGCAGCGCGTCGGCCTTGCAGACGGCGTACGATTCCCGGTTCAGCTCCTGGCCGTAGGTCTCGAGGCGCGCGTCCTGCCGGCGCTCGCGCGCGTATTCCTCCGCAACTGACAGCATGCCGCCGGTGCCGCAAGCAGGATCGTAGAGCGTCTTCCCGGCGCCTGAATCGTCCTCAAACACCAGCCGGACCATGAGACGCACGACCTCACGAGGAGTGAAATGCTCGCCGGCGGTCTCATGAGACTGTTCGGAAAATTTTCGAATGAGTTCTTCAAAAATGTAGCCCATCTCGTGGTTCGAGACGGCGCCGGCGGTGAGATCGATTTCGCCGAAACGGTGCAACACCAGCTCCAGGAGGCCGGCTTTGTGGAGGCGCGCAATTTCTTCGCGGAAACGGAAACAATCGAAGATCTCGCGCACCTCAGCGGGGAGATTCTTCAAGTAGCGCGGCAGTTCGCCGGGCCGGGCGGCGAGTTTGGCAAAATCCGCGTCATTTTCTTTGGAGAGCGTTTCCACCCGGCGAAGTACCGTGAGCGGCAGGATGACACGGCCATATTCCGATTGTTTGTAGTCGCCGCGCAGCAGGTCGGCGATGCTCCAGATGAAGCTGACTTTTTCGGAAAAAGAGTTCACCTCGCGACCTTGCTCAATATCCGGTCTTTGATCCAGTGCTCGTCCCACCATTCGATGGGATTCACCTGGACGCCATCCACCTGCATGCTGAAGTGCACATGATCGCCGCCGGCGAGACCCGTAGAGCCGCTCTTGCCGAGCGACTGGCCTTTCTTCACAGCGTCGCCGGGCTTCACCGCAAACTCGCTCAAATGCCCATAAATCGATTGCAACCCGTAGCCGTGGTCAACCACCACGCAGTTGCCGTAGATGCCCAGATTTTCGGCCCAGACGACTATACCGTCATTCGCCGCGGGAACGGAAACGTGCTGCGTCACCGCCAGGTCGAAGCCGAGGTGCACCTGCTCGTCAACTTTCTTTCCCTTGTAGATGTAGCTGCGCCGGTCGGCGAAGTTGGATTCCACCGCGGCATTCATGAGCGGCAGGAAGGAGCCCGACCATAGGAAATGGTCGGCGGTCTTGAGGCGCAGGTCGGCAATCGTCTTGTTATTCTGCTTGCGCATTTCGCCGTTGATCTTCAGGAAGCGGGTGACCAGATCGCCCGAGCCGCCCGGCTCGATCTGGTTGACTACCTTCTCGAGAAATGCATCGTCGATCGGCAGGTCGCGCGACCGAAACTTCTTGGGGAACAGCTTGTACCAGAAGCGAGCCGTGGCTTCCGTCCCTGCCGGATTGCGCGCAAAAACGACAGGCGCGACATCGCCGGCGAGATCCCACGGATAGGCGAATAGCGAAAAGCGCTGGCCGTGCCCGGAAGGATGCGGAAAGCTGCGGAATTCGTATTTCCCGGCGCGCACGCCGGAGTCGGTGACATAGCCGCCGGGAGTGAAGACCACCAGTTCCGAGCCGCCCTGATTGATGTAGTGTTGCGCGCCATCGGCGCTGACGCGCGGCGGCTCGAGAATGATCTGGACGTCGGTCTCCACCGAATCGGTGCGGCCGCGGAGATCGTTCGACTGCGCCTCGACAATCAGCCTGGCCTTGCCATCGTGCAGCGCGGACGCCTGCTGTTTGCCAGCCTGCAAATGCCTGATCTGCGGGCCCTGGTGGCTGCGCCAGAACATCAACCGGTGCGCCTCCTCCCGAAGATCGACCACCGTGTAGCGCGCCCCGTTCTGCTCGATGATGGCGGTAAAGCGGCGGATGCCGTGCGGGTTTTCTACGCGTACCTGAACGGGCGTCGAGTTTCCGATGGCGGTCACGGGAGGATCAATTTTCAGTTCGGTGCCGTTGGACACCAGAAGCAGCCCCACCGGCAAGGCGATGATCAGCAGAATGATGATGACGAGTGCTATTTTCACTTTTTCGTCCAGGTATCGATCCAGTCGATAAAATTGCGGTACCAGAAAACGCTGTTCTGCGGCTTGAGGACCCAGTGGCCCTCATCGGGAAACACGATCAGCTTGGATGGGACCTTTTGCAATTGCAGCCCGGTGAACAACTGCAGGCCCTGGCCGTAGGGTACACGGAAATCGAGCTCGCCGTCGATCACCAGCGTCGGCGTGTGAAATTCTTTCACAAACAAGCTGGGCGACCAGCGCGCGTACATCTCGGGATTGTCCCAGGGCATGCCGCCGAACTCCCAGATGGGAAACCACAGCTCTTCGGTTTCGCCGGCTTCGCTGCGCAAATCATAAACGCCGGCGTGGGAAATCAGGGCTTTGAAGCGCTGCGTGTGGCCGAGAATCCAGTCAATCATGTAGCCGCCATAGGAACCGCCGGCGGCCGCCATGCGGTTCCGGTCAACATAGGGCAGGCGTGCCACGTAGTCGGTAGCGGCCATGATGTCGTCGTAGGCGCGGCCGCCCCAATCGCCGTTGATGTCGTCGATAAATTTCTGGCCGTAGCCGGTGGAGCCGCGCGGATTGGGCATGGCGACGACGTATCCGGCGGCGGCGAACACCTGGGCGTTCCAGCGATAGGTCCAGTCTTCGCCCCATGCGCCTTGCGGGCCACCATGAATCAGCATGAGCGCGGGATATTTTTTCTGCGGATCGAAATTCGGCGGCTTAACCAGGAACGACTGGACGCGCGCATTCTCCGCGCCTTCGACCCAGAACTCTTCCAGCCGCGTGAGCTGGTGCGCATTCAGCACGGCGTCGTTCAGGCGCGTAAGCGCGGTCTCGGCGCCGCCCCCCGATGCCGCGCGGAAGATCTCGACCGGGCTGGCCCCGGTCTGTCTCGTGTAAATCATCAACTTGCCGTCTGGCGTCAGCTGCATGTCATCGAGCGAGCTGTCTCCGCTCAGCGCGATGGGAGCCGCGCCGCCGTTCACCGAAATGAATTGAATGTACTGGCGCCCGCGGTCCTGAACCGTGAAAAACAGCCGCGACGAATCGGGCCCCCATGCGAAGCTTTCCACCCAGCGGTCGAGCGATTCGGTGAGATTGCTGAGCTTGCCGGTGGAGCGATCGAGCAGCATGAGCCGCCACCGGTCGCTCTCGTAGCCCGCCCGGAACTGCGCGCGATACGACAGATATTTGCCGTCCGGCGAGTACTGCGGTGAATTATCAGCCCCTGGATTGATGGTGATCTTCTTAGACTCACCGCCCGCGACAGGCACCACGTAAAGATCGGAATTAGTGCTGGCGGCGGGGACTTCATCGGCATTCATCGCATAGCAGACTTCGCTTCCGTCGGGTGAGATGGCGTAATCGTCGGAGCCGCCGAGCGAAAACGGCGGCACATCGCGATTGCCGGGGGTCAGATCTTTGGCCACGCCGCCTTCGACCGGGATCGCTAGAAGATGGCTGCGCCGCGCGCTCTGCCATGCGGTCCAGTGGCGATAGAGCAGCGTTTTGTAGGTCCGCGCTTTGACCTTATCATTCTTCTCGGCTTCCAGTTTCTGCCTGTTGCAGGCGTCGTCGGCGCCGCACTCCGGGTACACGTCACTGGTGAAAACCAGATTCTTGCCGTCGTGTGAATACAACACGCCCGCGGCTTCAGTTGCCAGGTTGGTGATCTGCCGGGCATTGGCGCCGTCGGCGTCCATGATCCAGATTTGCGACGAGCCGCCGCGATCGGAGACGAAGGCGATCTTTTTCGAATCGGGCGACCAGCGCGGGCGCTCGGCGGAGTCGGCGATCTTGCGCGGTTCGCCGCCAGTGAGCGGAACGATGTAAATCTGCTTGGGCTTGGTGTTCTGCTCGATGTCGACAGTCTGGGCAGCGAACGCCACCCACCGGCCGTCGGGCGAAAGCTGGGGATCGCTGATACGCGTGAGCTGCATCATCGCGTGGACATCGAAGGGGAGTTTCTGTGCGGGAAGCGCGCATGAAAGGAGGAGCAGGAGCGCCGGCGGAAAATCCCGCGCCACGCGGATGTGCATATAACGGATTGTATCGCGGCATGCTAGCATGGATTTCATTCCCTCAGTTGCACAATAAGGATTAAAGTTGATTCGGGCGGTCAAAGGAACCAGGGATTTATTGCCTCCAGCCACGGCGGTGTGGAATCACGTGGAAGCGGTCGCCCGCGACGTGTTTCGCGCCTATAACTACCACGAAATTCGCACGCCGATCCTCGAAGAAACGCAGCTATTCGCGCGCGGCGTGGGCCAGGAAACCGACATCGTCACCAAGGAGATGTACACGTTCGAGGACCGCGATGGCAGCTCTCTGACGCTGCGCCCCGAGGCCACGGCATCGGTGATGCGCGCCTACATCGAGCACCGGCTGGACCAGCGGCCCGGCGTGCAGAAGCTCTATTACATCGGCCCCATGTTTCGCCGCGAGCGCCCGCAAAAGGGACGCTACCGGCAGTTTTTCCAGATCGGCGCGGAAGCCATCGGATCGGAATCGCCGGTGGTGGACGCCGAAGTGATCGAGATGGTGGTGGACCTCTTAAAGCGGGCCGGGCTGGAGGGTTTCACGCTGCTGCTGAATTCGGTGGGCGACTCAAAATGCCGGCCAGCCTACATCGCGCGTCTGCGGGAAGCATTGGAGAAAGTCGCGCCTCAGCTTTGCGAGGATTGCCAGCGCCGCGTCGAAACAAACCCGCTGCGCGTCCTCGATTGCAAGGTGCCCGAGGATCAGCCGGTCATCGACAAACTGCCTTCCATCCTGGATCATCTTGACCCGGAGTGCCGCGCGCACTTTGACACCGTGCAGCGGTTATTGAGCGATCGCGGGATTGCATTTGAAGTCCGGCCGCGCCTCGTCCGCGGCCTCGATTACTACATGCGGACGACTTTCGAGGTTGTACACGGAGCGCTGGGCGCACAGAATTCGGTCCTCGGCGGCGGACGCTACGACGGGCTGGCCGAGTCGCTGGGATCGAAAGTGCCGGCGCCGGGGATCGGTTTTTCGATCGGCGAGGACCGGCTGGTGATGACGCTGGAGGAGAACGTGAAGCCGCAGCCGCTGGACGTCTTCATCGCCGCACTGGGCGAGCGCGCGGCGGACGAGGCCGGCCGTCTTGCGCGGGAGATCCGGCACTCCGGTTACTCGGTCGAGGTTGCGCCGGATGGCAAGCTGAAGCGCGCCATGGAACTGGCCAACAAGCTGGGCGCGCGCTACACGTTAATCGTGGGAGAAAACGAGATCGCCGCCGGCCGTTACGCCCTGAAAAACATGGCTTCGGGCCAGCAGGAAGAGGTCGCTCGCGAGGAGATCGCGCGGCGGATCCACAACACGAACTGAATATGCAGACTGTACCGTTGGATTTTCTGGGCGAATTGCGCCGCACTCACACCTGCGGCGAGCTGCGCGCCAAAGACGCCGGCTCCCGCGCGCTCCTGATGGGATGGGTGCACCGGCGCCGCGACCTGGGTGGCGTCATCTTCATTCACCTGCGCGACCGCGATGGCGTCACGCAGATCGTATTCCATGCCGACGCGGATCAGGAAATCCACGCCAAGGCCGAACTGCTGCGCGCGGAGTACGTGGTTGCCGTCGAGGGCAAAGTAGAGCTGCGGACTCCCGACACCGTGAACACGAACGTGGCCACGGGCGAAGTCGAGGTGGTCGCCGAAAAGCTCTGGATACTCAACGAATCGCGCACTCCGCCGCTCCCCATGGAGGATAACGTCGGCGTCTCCGAAGACACGCGGTTGAAATTCCGCTACGTGGACCTGCGCCGTCCGCGCATGCAGCGCAACATCATGCTGCGCTCGCAGATTTCGTTCGCCGTGCGCCAATATCTTTATTCGCAGGGATTCCTCGAAATCGAGACGCCGTTCATGACGCGCTCCACTCCCGAGGGCGCGCGCGATTACCTGGTGCCCAGCCGCGTGCAGCCTGGGAACTTCTACGCGCTGCCGCAATCGCCCCAGATCTTCAAGCAGCTGCTCATGGTGAGCGGGTTCGAGAAATATTTTCAGATCGTCCGCTGCTTTCGCGATGAAGACCTGCGCGCCGACCGCCAGCCGGAATTTACGCAGATCGATCTCGAAATGTCGTTTCCGCAGGAGCAGCGCATCTTCGAGGTGATCGAGCCGCTGGTCCAGAAAATCTGCGCCGTGGCGGGCTATGAGGTCCAAATTCCCTTCCCGCGGCTGACCTATGCGGAAGCCATGCGCAGCTATGGCAGCGACAAGCCCGACCGCCGCATCCCCGCCATGCGTCCCGTCGAAGACCTGTTCCCGGCGAACGCCTTAAGCAGCCACGGCCTGCCGCTGGTGGCGATTCACATTCCGAAGACCGGCGCGCTCAGCCGCAAAGAACGCGACGAGCTGAAAGCCTTCGGCACCGAGCGCGGTCTGCGCGTTTTCGACGACGTGAAGCGCCTGGACCGCGACTTCGCCGAGCCGATGGCGCGTGTGCGCGAGCGCACCGGCGCCGCGGACGACGACTTGCTGATGCTGGCCGCGTGGGCTGGAGAGCCAGCGGGCCATCGCCCCGAGGAGACCGTTTACCAGGCCTGCGGGCAGTTGCGCCTGTTCGCCGCGCAAAAATACAACGACCGGCACAAGCTCCTCGATCCGAAGCGATTCGAATTTCTGTGGGTGCTGGATTTTCCCATGTTCGAGTGGAATCCGGAGGAGAACCGCTGGGAGGCTGCGCACCATCCATTCACGTCGGTGCATGATGACGACCTTGAAAAGCTGACCGCGGACCCGGCGCGCTGCCGCGCAAAATCCTACGACATCGTGCTCAACGGCGTGGAACTGGGCTCGGGCTCGATCCGTATTCACCGGCGCGACGTGCAGTCGAAGGTTTTCGCCGCCCTTGGTTTCAGCGATGAGGAAGCTCGGCGGCGGTTCGGGTTTCTCCTTGACGCGCTCGAATACGGCGCGCCTCCGCACGGTGGGATCGCCCTGGGCCTGGATCGCCTCGTGATGATCCTGGCGGGCGAAACTTCCATTCGCGACGTCATCCCGTTCCCCAAAACCGCGCGCGGCACCGACCTGATGTGCGACGCGCCCGCGCCTGTTCCCGAACGGCAGCTGCGCGAGCTGGGCATCGCCATACGGAAGCCGCAATAAACTTCGTACGTTCTCGGCGTCTCCGCGTCTCGGCGGTTAGATTTGGTTTTGCCGGGCTCGAATGCCCCCGCCACCTCAATCTGCTATCCTCAAGAGTTGAAAAAGGTGAATTTTGTTCCCCAGCCGTGAGGCTGGGCCTTCCTGAGGTGTCCATATGTCAGGCCATTCCAAATGGGCGACTATTAAGCACAAGAAAGCCGCCCTCGACGCTAAGCGTGGAAAAAGTTTCACGCGCATCATCAAGGAAATCACGATTGCCGCGCGCAATGGCGGCGATCCGGACGCCAATCCGCGCCTCCGCACCGCGATCCTGGCGGCCAAGGGCGTCAGCATGCCTGCCGACAACATCAAGAAAGCCATCATGCGCGGCACCGGCGAACTCGAAGGCGGGCAAATTGATGAAGTGATGTTCGAGGGCTATGGTCCTGGCGGCGCAGCCGTGCTGGTAAACGTCGCCACCGATAACCGCAACCGCACGGTCAG
>Ga0310810_10007447_pt1 | contig 12489 bp, 10 predicted proteins | sample NCmetagenome_FD_207641 | JGI IMG/M metagenome (GOLD analysis project Ga0310810, IMG submission 207641) | Soil microbial communities from experimental microcosm in Duke University, North Carolina, United States - NC | ecosystem: Engineered > Artificial ecosystem > Soil microcosm > Unclassified ... | reverse complement strand
ATGGCGGCGCGATTTAACGGCGCTGGGTTGCCTCGTATATCGAAGCGGCACCGCCGCCAATCGCCGCGCCAATCAGCGCACCCTTCTTCCCGCCCATGATGCCACCGACGCCCGCTCCGCCCGCAGCCGATCCACCAACGATCATCGCGGTCTTCTGCCACGAATGGCTGTCTTCACGAACCGCCTCGGGCTCACGCACGGGCTCGGGCTGGTTATTCACGATCTCGCGCTCCTGCACCGGCGCGCGATATTCCGGGCGCGACGCCGTCGTCGTGCGCCGCGCATTTCGCACCGGCACCGTCGAAGGCGCTGCCACCGGTCGCAGTGCAGTCGTGTATGCCGCCGGCATCACCTGACTGTCCACAGCAAGGACGGCCGCCGGCTCCTGCGTGAACGCGTCCACCTCGGTCGTCTTCGCGCCCAACGTGTACATCGCCACACCTGAAATCAGCGCACCTGCTACTCCTGCCGCGATCGGGTTCATCGTTGCCTTCTCCTTGTAAGCAGCCTGTCTAGGGCTGTCGGCAGCTGTATATGCGGGCCCCGTGCCAAATCGACGCATCCGCATAAGCGACGGGTGGAGAAGGAGTTGGAGTCGTACTGACGGAGCGGCAGAGCCGGAGGTGTCCTCTGCAGGGCTCAGCGGCTCACGCAAGCCGAAGCCTGCGCTCTCCAGTGCTATCGAACTGCGCACGGCGTGGGCTTCCACTTCGCGCCGTTCGGCTCTTTCTTGAAATGGCTTGTCGTCACCCAAGGACCGTTCAGGAACTGCGCATCGCGAACGATGGTCGTGACGACGAACCAGTCCATGCCATCGGGATCTTTGAAGAGGTCGAAGTACTCAGTCACCGTCGTATCGGCGCTGAATGGGACGCCGTTCTTTCTGAGGTAGCCCGGGCGTATGCGCGTCGTCGTCACCTCGAGCGTGCGGTTATCGGTGCCGGCGCGCGCGCCGAGGCCGAGCGGGATGGTGTTGCCTGCAGTCCCCCGCGGCGGCGCTTCCCATCGCGCGATCGAGGTGCCCTGCCACGTCGGTTCGCCCGACGCAGCCTGAGCGTTGCTGCCGGGTACGACAAAGCGCAGCAGACGTGTCTGCATACCGGCATCGGTCTCGATCTTCAAGGTGTTGTCATCCTGCCAGGTGATCTGCAGGCGACCCGGCTCGCGCATGATCGCCGGCGCCGAGTACGCCTTGCATGCCTCACCTGCGGCTAGATCCTTTGCGGGATCCCATGCGTCGGCTATCGCGCGAGCCGCTGCGTTGATCGGAATGTTGGCGTAGTCACCTTTCGCGGGCGTGATCATCCGCCATCGCCAATCTTCGCTGACGATCGAGACCCAGTTGCCGGTGAAGTCGACGCGCGCCGCGGCCTTCGGTGTTGGCGGTGGACCGCCGGCGCGCCCGCCGGGAGGACCTTGTGCGGCGACTGCGCACGAAAGCGCGAGCCACATCGCCGCGATCCGCGCGTCCGCGCGCCTCACGACTTGCCTCCCGACTTCACGCTCGTCAGGCTTCGAGCGATGGATTCGACAAATCGATCGGCGTCAGCAGGCGATGCGTTGTATTCAGCGTCGTAATCGCGCGATGGCTTCGCTGCCTTGATCTGCTCGAGCGTCATCTTCTTCGCGATGAGATCCTGCACACGATCGCGAACGATCACGACCATGTCGCGGAACTCCGCGACGTCGGTCTCTTCAGCGACACGGCCATGGCCAGGAATGATCTTCGTGCCGCCCTCAGCAAACGCTTCGGGCACGGCGAGCGCGAGGATCTCGGTCAACGCGCGCACCAGCCCTTGCACGGACCCGCCGCGTCCCAGATCGATCGCCGGATAGCGCCCCGGAGTGAACACATCGCCGGCAGCGATGACATCGGAGCGACGCATGAACACCAGGCTGTCACCGTCAGTATGTCCCTGGTGATGCGACAGCACGATCGCTTCACCGTTGAAGAAGTCCATCGAGGGCTGGAAGTATTCGGTCGTGGGGATCGCAGCCGGCGGTGGCGCCGGGACCGCTTTCGACATGCGGCCGAGGACGTTGGTGTGCGCGATGATCGCGGGCCGTCCCAACGTCGCACCGAGACCGGTCAACGATCCCATCGGTGCTCCGCTCACTTCGCGGCCGACCACGGCCGAGACGACAGACGCATTGCCACCGACGTGATCCGCATCGCCGTTCGTGTTCACGATGTACCGAACGGGTTTGTCGGTGAGTTTGCGAATCTCCATCATCACCGCGGGCACGGCGTCGGGAGGCGGCGCGTCCACGAGCAGCACGCCAGTCTTCCCGATCTGCACCACGATGTTCGTGCCCGAGACCGTCACCATAGACACGGTCCCCTGCACGGGCAGGACGGCAACGGCCGGCCTCTGCGCGCGCAGCCCGCTGACACAGACGATCACAACAAGGGTGACCGCCAGACCGCGTACGAGCACGCTCATTTCACTGCGCATCCGCCCTCAGCGTTGAAGCATCGGCAATAGCGCCCACATCGATCGAGCGTGGACCATGTCTGCGGCAACTTCGACCGGTACTCGGGATACATGGTCTCCGCACCGCCCCGCGTGGCCTCATAGGTGAGGCCGTACCACGTCGAGAACTCTTTCAAGTAGGGATTCGTGCCAGGCAGATAGTGCGGAACAGCCTCGTCGCCAAGCGGCAATTCTGCCGCGTACTCGCACCAGTTCGAACCCATCGTCTGACCCGGATCCAGCGCCCAGGACTGACTGCGCACAAGACGCTCGGTGAGAAATACCGGGTCGTCGATCACAGTCACCACGGTGAGGAAGTCGCCGTGACGCACCCAATGTTCTGTCAGTGTTCGACGATCGCTCGTCGGCACGCCGTTGCGCCGGATGTAGTACGCCTTCAAATGCGTCGTCTTGATCGTGAGCATGTTGCCTTCGTACACGCCGGTGGAGAACCCAGCCCACGTGTGCGGCGCCATGTCAGGAGGATGCGGACGGCCGTCGAGATAGATCGTTCGTTCCGCATCGTGGAAACCGATGCGTGTATGGAACGCGAGAATGCGCTGTTTCAGCGGATCGATCTCGGCGGTGACCCGCATGTTGGCCAGCCCACGCATGCCGTAGTCGGCGGCATGCTGGCGACATTGGTACTCGCTGACCGCGGAGATGCGATCGGCGTCGTAACTGTCCGCGCGCAACCGTGCTGCGTCGTTGATCGGAAGGCCGAGATAGTCGCCGATCTCAGGCCCTGGCAACCGCTCGGGACCATCCTCGTGATAGATGGGCGCCCACTGCCCTGAGAAATCGATTTCCTGCGCGAAGGCCAGGGCCGGCGCTGTAGAGACCGCGAGCGTGACGATGAAAGCCGCGCTGTATCTCTTCATGGCGCGCAAGCATACAGCAAGGCTGAGCCGTCGGCCGGGGCGGACGTACACGCCCGGTACTTTTCTTGCCTCCATCGCCATCGAGCAGATGTCGATGGACCGGTCGAGGTGGATACAAGTCACAACGGTGCTCATGATGAGCGCCGTGATTGCGGTGGTGTGGAGCCTGCTCCCCACCGCGACGTGGGACATTGACGCAATCTCCGCCTGGATGGCTCCTCACCGCCACGTCTGGTACGGATTGCCACTGGTGATGCTGGCCTTCGTCGGTCTTGCACCCGTGCCGGTGGTCCTGTTAATCGCGGCCACCGGTCTTGCATTCGGTCCGATACTGGGCCCGATTTACGCGATGGCGGGATGTCTCACCAGCGGCTCGGTCGGATTCGGAATCGGACGCTGGATGGGACTGCGGCGCGTTGAGCAACTCGGCGGCGAACGCGTCGTCCGCGTGACACGGGCACTCCGCCGGAACGGGACGATTGCGGTGTTCTTTCTGCGAAAGATTCCGTTCCCGTTCACGATCGCCAACGTCATCGTCGGCGCATCAACCGTGACATATCGTGACTTCCTCGTCGGGACGCTGCTCGGCATGACGGGTCTCGTCATCGGCCTCGCCGGCTTCGGGTACCAACTGACGATGGTGCTGCGCAGCCCCTCACCTGAAACGGTCATTGGCGCGATTCTGCTCGTGAGCATCCCGCTCACGCTCGCCTGGTTGATCAACCGAACACTGCGACAGAGGTCGACGGCATGAGCGCGTCGGCGCGAACCGCGCCGCGCGACACATCTTCAACAGCGGCGTCGATCGTTCAGGCCAGCACGAACTGCTGGCGCATCGATCGCGCACACCAGTTCTTCTGCATCCAGGACGCAGCCGACTACTTCAAACTGGTCAGGCAGGCGCTGCTGTCTGCGCGCAAGACGGTCTTGATTCTCGGCTGGGACATCTTTGCGGGCGTTGATCTGTTACCGGCCGGTCCGAAAGGACCGGCCCTCCAAGCGGGTTCGAAAACACCGGCCCTGCGAGAACCCACTCGGCTCGACGAACTGCTGTCGTTCATTGCGCGACGACGACCGCAACTGCGCTGCTACATCCTGATCTGGGACTACGCTGCACTATACACACTCGAGCGCGATCCGTGGTCGCGATGGAAGCTGGGCTGGCGCACACATCGCCACGTGCGCTTCGGATTTGACGATCGTCACCCCGTCGGCGGCTCGCATCACCAGAAGGTTGTCGTCATCGACGATCAGCTCGCGTTCTGTGGCGGCATCGACCTCACGAGCCATCGATGGGACACGTGCGCGCATCGCGTGGACGAACCGGCGCGCATGTCCTTCGCGGGAAAGCCGTACGGTCCGTACCACGAGGTCCACACAATGATGGCTGGGCCGGTTGCCGCGAGTCTCGGCACTCTGGCCCGCGATCGGTGGCGCGCACTCGGCGAGGAACTACTGCCACCGGTTCGCCCTTCGTCCGAAGATCTGTGGCCCACCGACGTCACACCGGATCTCACCGACGTGGATGTCGCGATTGCGAGAACGGTCCCCGGCTCCGACACGCGACCATCGATACGCGAATGCGAGACGCTGTTCCGTGATTCGATCGCCGCCGCGCGCCGGTCGATCTACATCGAAAGTCAGTACTTCACAAATGAAGCCCTTGCCGCGGCCGTCGCAGCCCGGCTGCGCGAACCCAAAGGCCCTGAAGTTGTGATTGTCTCGCCGGCGGAATGCCACGGCTGGCTCGAGCAAAACACCATGGGCGCATTCCGCTACAACGTGTTCCGGCAGCTCATCGCGGCCGACACGCACAAGCGATTGCGGCTGGTGTATCCAGCGGCGTCACGCACAGAGGCCGTACCGACGTTCGTCCACTCGAAAGTGATGATCGTGGACGACACGCTCGTGAGGATTGGCTCTGCCAACTTCTCACGTCGATCGATGGCCGTCGACACGGAATGCGACGTCGCGGTGGATGCCACCACACAGACTGACGCGCGCGCGGGCATTCGCCGTATCCGCGACCGCTTGCTCGCCGAGCATCTGGGCCTCACGACTGATGCCGTCGCTGAGGGAATCGATCGAGCAGGCTCGCTGCGGACATTCATCGATTCACGACAGCTCGCCGAACACACGCTGGCGCGAATCGAAATCCCGCCAGAGGAGGACGTGACCGCGTCCGAAGCGGCACGGCTCCTTGCCGACCCCGAGGAACCGATCGCGTTCGGCGCAACCGTCGAAGAGTTGTTACCACCCGCCGATGCGACCAATGGTCTTCGTCCGGTGCCGTTTCCGACGATTCCGATCGCTGTCCTTGCGATCGCGCTCGCGTCGCTGTCGTCAGCTGTCATCTGGCGACCCGAATTCCGCACGACTCAGGACATGCTGGCCGCGTTTCCGAGTATGCCGACGATCGCCTGGACCATGGCCAGCGTGATTGCGATCGCAGGCCTGATCTTCGTCCCACTGGAGCTGATGGCTATTGCCGCAGGTGTGATCCTCGGCGGACCTCGTGGCGCCATGGCGACATTGCTGGGCGCGCTCATCGGCGCGGCGCTGGGCTACATGCTGGGCCGGAAGATCGGCTCGGCGCGACTGCCGCGGTGGATGAGCCGACGCTCCTATCGATCGGCCAGACAGTTGGGTGCGCGCGGCGTAATCGGCGTACTCGTCTTGAGACTGGCATCGGTCGCGACCTCTGGGTCGATCCATCTTCTGTGCGGCGCCGGTCGTGTTCCGTTCTCGAAGTTCATGGCTGGCACGCTGCTGGCGTTCGTGCCGGCGATCGCTGCACTCGCCGGTCTCGGTGCGCTGCTTCGCCAGACCCTGCTCGTTCCCACCACGTCGAACGTCGTGCTGACCATCGTCGCGGCGATTCTGCTGACGGCCGCGACGGCGGTTCTGCGCACGCTGCTGTTGATTCGTCAGTTCGCACCGTCCGTCTCCCAGCAACGTGCCCGCGCGGAGTTTGGTTAGGAGCCGGTCCGAGTAATGCGGGTGGCTACGTACAACGTGCACTCGTGCATCGGCACTGACGGACGCCACGACCCGGAACGCGTCGCAACGGTCATCACCGAGCTCGATGCCGACATCGTCGCCCTGCAGGAATTCACCTATCCGGCCAGCGTCGCGCTCGAGACACGCAGTCCGGTCGTCCTGACGACGCTGGACAGCTATACATGTGCGCTCGGACCAACACGTCAGAACATCACGCAATGCTTTGGTAACGCGCTCTTTACTCGCCATCCCATCGTTGACGTGCATCGCATCGATCTATCGATGGAACGCCGCGAACCGCGCGGTGCGATCGCGGCGACCGTGGACGTCCGCGGAGAACTGGTTCACGTGCTCGCCGCGCATCTGGGGTTGAAGGTGCACGAACGCCGGTTTCAAGTACGGCAGATCGTCGAGTATCTCGATTCCGTACGGAACACCTTCTTTGTTGTACTCGGCGATTTCAATGACTGGTTACCAGGTCGTTCCGTTGTTCACGTGCTCGACCAGCGGCTCGGTCGTCAGCCGCGGCCCGCGTCATTCCCAGTCCGGTGGCCCATCGTCGCGCTCGATCGCATCTGGGTCCATCCCACTCGTGCGCTTCGCCGAATCTTCACGCACTCAACACGCACGGCACGTGTCGCGTCGGATCACTTTCCGGTGGTAGCGGAGATAGAAGCCGGGGCGTAGAATCCGGCTGTCATGCTACGACCGGTCGCCCTGGTCGTCTTCGCACTCTCAACGCTCTCCGCGCAGGCACCAGCCGAGTTCGATGTCGTCTCGATTAAACGCAGCGCTCCAGACACGGCGGGCAGCAGCATGAGGACCCTGCCGGACGGCACATCCATCATGCTCAATGTGGCGATCCGCCAGTTCATCACAGGAGCGTCACCGGTGCCGGTGCGCGAAGTCGAAGGACTGCCTGACTGGGCAATGCAAGAGCGTTACGACGTCACCGCGAAACCGCCGGTCGGCTCGACACTGCAGCAACGCGCTGAAATGTGGCGCACGCTCTTCGCACATCGCATGAAGCTCGTGGCACATGTCGAAGAGCGCGAGCGCGATACGTACGCGCTCGCCCTCGCACGCGCCGACGGACGCCTCGGTCCGCAGCTGAAACCCCAAACCGCCGGGCACACCGCCCGCTCCGCCACCACCACCGCCCACGAATGAGAGTGATTACCTGAATCGCTGCGGTGGGATGTTTGGCAACGGCACAATCATTTCCGGCGCGACGACGATGGATCGGCTGGTCTTGTCCTTCGCGGGCCTGGCTGGACGACAGGTGTTCGATCGCACCGGACTCAAGGGCAACTACTCCCTCGTGCTGAAGTTCTCGCCGGAACGCCCTCGAGGGACCGCAGATGCCGCCCCGCTTCCTGACGACGCGCCGGAGTTCTTCACCGCGTTGCAAGAGCAACTGGGACTGAAGCTCCAGCCGGAGAAATCGCTCGTGACAGTCTTCGTGATCGATCGGCTCGAACGCCCCTCTGAAAACTAGCGAGCCGTTTCGCGGCGTCGGTGCGGCGCCGCGACGCGCTATTGATTCGCGTCGCGCGTGATCGCGAGCAGCATGATTCCAAGCAGCGCGCGCGTGCTTCCGATCGCGAGTAACCCAGACAGCATCATGGCCGCCGTAAGCACCACCGTTTCCATGATCGATCGTTAGTGCAAGACGCTCGCCCGCGAACCGCTCAGCCTCGAGGAGCTCGAGCGGACACTGACACGCGTGGTGCTCAGACCTTCCGGCCAGTTACCCATGTTGAGTCGCCGCTCAAAGCCTCGCGACTTCTCCACCCGCGGCCGTGGTGCGATTCAGCGAGTTTGCGCGAGTTCTTGCGGATTCTCGGAGTGGTACCGCGCTTGCTGTTAGAGAGGACAGCCTCGCTCGTGACCCGCTCTTGGGACGCGACAAATATCCCACCTCTCATCGGCGGGAGGCGAACGTGCCTCCCGACACGTCCCACACAGACGCGCGTCTCGTTCCGAAATGATCGAGACGCGCTCGTCTACTGAATGTCCGGCTGAAGCCGGACACTAGTGAGTCCGGCTAAAGCCGCACACGACGTACTACGCGGTCGCGTGCTTCTCGTGCGCGCAGATCGCTTGAAACGTTTCGAGGAATTCCTGGGCGGGCACGCTGTTAGGCAGCGACGATGATGCGTTGATCGCCAGATCGTTGATCGAGACGATGCCGGCGAGACGCTGGTCACGATCGACGACGGGAAGCCGCCGAACTTTGTGCTTGCGCATCGTCCTCATCGCGACACGGACGTCATCGTCCGGCTTCACGGCGTGAACGCCGTGGTTGGTGATCACTTCCCCGGCGCGGATCTCGGCCGGCGGCCTCGCCCGCGTTGCCGAGGCGATGCAAATGTCTCGATCGGTGATCATCCCGATGACTTTGCGGTCATCGGTGACTACTGGGACAGCACCGCAGTCGCCTTCCCACATCAATCTGGCGACAACGGCGAGGTCGGTATCTGGAGAGACGGTTTTCACATTGGACGTCTGCAAGTCCCTTACGGTCATGTTCGGCTCCTTTTTCCCCATCGCTGTGCAGCGCAAGACAAAAGGGTTTTCTGATGCGCCAAACGTGCCAAGCGCCGGGACACGCAGGAGTCGCGTTAAGGGCGGTCGACCGCGCTCAGCTACGCCGCTCTTCGGCAGTCGCTGGCCATACTTCGGCGATCAGATCGAAGTGACCTTCGAAGACGAGTTCTGTGCGGCCGGTGCGCCACCCGTGCTTGAGGTCACGAATGACGGGCGATGAATCCACACGGTAGCGCCGGACGATCGCAGCGGGCGCAGGGCCTTTGCCGAGCAACGCGGACAGCAGGACCCATTGTTCGGTGGTCGATTGGGGCAGGACGAGCGGGGTCGGCCTGACGGTGACACGCGCGACGGTGCGACCGACCTCGTCTGAGTCCTCGTAGTCGAGGACATGAAGTCCCGACTCCGGACTGAGCAGCCGCGCCGCGCCGAAGCCCGAGATCACAAATAAATTCAGACGCGACTCGGGTACACCAACCTCGGAGACCTGCATCCCGCGACGGGCCGCCCACTTGCGGTACATCTCGAGCAACCGCTCACACCAGCGCGTGGAGACCTCCGCGTTCCGCGACTGGTCGAGCACCGGTTGAACGGCGAGTGCCACTTCAACCGGAGCATCGGTCATCGCGTCTTCGATCCCGTGATTGACGAGGAACAGCTGTGACGCGAGACGGACGATGAGGTCGCGCGAGTAGCGGCCCGAGAAATTTACGGAGCGCTCGAGACGAGTCGCCAGGCCACGCGCAGTGCCTGCAGCAGCCTTCACGCGGTCCATCACTTCGAAGCGCGACAGAATCGCCCCCCGGTTCGGCTGACTCCAGAAATCCTGACGCTGCATCTGAACGGCGAGCTCCGATTCGAGCGCCGCCCAGTTGTCGTCGGCAAGCCGGCCCTCCAGGCGCTGCAGTTCGCCGGCAAGCGCGGCACGCTCAGCCGGCGCGCCGGTCGGTTGCAGCATCATCCGCGCGAGTGTGAAGTCTGAGACGCCCGACACCAGCGGCTCGACGTCCAGACGCGGCGCGATCGGCGCCGAGGCATCGGGATCGACGAACTCGACCTGCAGCGACTTACCGTCGCTGCGCACGAACAGGAACTGATCGCCTTCGGGGAATCGGTGTTCGACGAGCGTCGCGGCAAGCGGCGCGAGCAGGTGCTGATCGATCGCACGCTTCAGCGGCCGGGCGCCCATCGTCGGTGAGAATCCCTTGTCGAGCAGGAACTCGAGGGCCGACGCTTCCCATTCGACCGCCCACTCACGATGCCGCAGCCCGCGTCGCTGCAGCACATGGGACAGCTCCTTTGTCACGATGCTCCGCATGTGCTCACGGCCGAGGGGCCGGAACACGATGATGCGATCGATGCGGTTGACGAACTCGGGGCGGAAGCTCTGATGAATCGCTTTCGTGACGATCTGCGGCGAGAGCGCCGCGGCAACATGGGCGACGAATCCCGAACCGGTGTCGTGTCGAATCGTGCTTCCGAGATTCGACGTCAGGATGATGATGCAGTGGCGGAAGTCCACCGTATGGCCCTTGGCATCGGTGAGCCGGCCGTCATCGAACACCTGCAGGAAGAGATCCCACGCATGGCCGTGCGCCTTCTCAAACTCATCGAGCAGCACCACCGAGAACGGCTGCTTGCGGACGCGATCGGTCAGCGCATTCGACTCCTCAGGACGATCGGGATCGCCGACGATCTTCCGCATCGACTCGACACTCTGGAACTCGCTCATGTCGAGTCGAATCAGCCGTTCAGGAGAGCCAAACAGAAATTCCGCGAGGGTCTTGGCCAGCTCAGTCTTGCCTGTGCCTGTCGGCCCGGCGAACAAAAACACCGCGACCGGTTTTGTCGAATCGGTGAGCCCGGCCTTCAGCATCGCCACACGATCGACGACGGCGTCGACCGCCTCGTCCTGACCGATGACGCGGGTGTTGAAGAATCGGCGCAACTCGGCAAGATCCACGCGCTCCCGGTCGTCGAGCACCTGTTGCGGCATGCCGGTGAGCTGCGACATCGTCGCCAGCACGTCAGAACGCGTCACACGCGCGGCGTCCTGCGCGACGGCGCGCTGCATCGACAGTTTCAACAAATCCAGAACAGCGCCTGGCATCTGACCCGAGCTCAGGTAGTGCCGGGCGAGATACGTCACGGTTTCCAGCGCTTCCGGTTCAACGCGTAGCTCGAGGTGCGTTTGAATGCGGTTGGCGACCTCGTCCACCAAACGATTCGTTTCAGCATCGCTGAGCGGTCGCAGCCGCAGCAATTCCAGCGCGGTCCGCACGGCAGGCCGCTGCTGCAGCACTCTGGTCAACGCCGCAGGCGTGATCTCACTCAGGAGCACGAGTCGTCCGGCAGCAATTGCCGGCAGCACCTGATCGAGGATGCTCGCGGTCTGACCTTGATGCATGCCGCTCGTCGCCAACTGCAGAAAGTCCGGCGCATGCCACAGCACCCGCTTGTCGGCCGCGAGTTCGATCGGCAACCGGCGCAGACGCTCCTCGAGTTGTCCGATGTAGGTCTGTCCGGCCTGCAGATGCACACCGCCGGCCTCGAACAACGTCCAGCCGTTCGCCTGTGCCCGCATCGCGAGCAGCGTCAGAAAGCTGGTCTTCCCGCTGCGCGGCTCGCCGACGACGAGGATTGAGCGCGGCGAATGCTGATGCACACACACGTCGCCTCGCGTGAGCAGTTCGCGAATGGCTTCGTGCTCAACCAGCAGCGGACGCTCGGCATCGTCTTCGACGAACCGCCCGAACGATTGCAGATACTCGCGATCGAGTGTCGTACGTCGGAAGGTGGCGATCCGATCGAGGAGCTGCCGCGACGTCGTCGTGTCGATCTTTCGCAGCAGGCTCTCTGCAATGTTGATTTCGGCTGCGGTCGCTCGCGTCAGACTGTCGCCGAACGAGGGCTCATCGCCCTGCTCACTGCGCGCCACAAAGTGCTCGCCCAGAAGACCAGGGATGAATGGATGGTCGATCCACCACTCCGATCCCTGCAGCACCAGTGTGCCGACCGGCGGCCGTTCTTCAAGAGTCTCGAAGTAGCGCAGCACGAAGTACATCGGCCACGGCCGGCAGTGCCGAAAACCCGCGACGACCGTGGACAACGCCTCGGCCCTGTCGGGTCGCGTGATCAACGCGGCACACGCGGCGGTTGCGATCGGCCAGTTCGCGCCACCGACGTAATCGGTGACCAGCTTCAACGAAACCTTGTCGGACTCCAGAATCGAGACGGCTTCGCGGAATGAAGGGTTGTCGAGCAAGTCGCGCGGATGCGCACTGGACTCGGCAATCGCCGTGAGCGGTTCACTGAGTTGCTGGATCCGCTGCGTCGGTCCTGCCGCGTCGGCAGGAGCAGCGTCAGACGGAGTGGACCGCGCGGCATAGAGGGCGCGAGCGCGACGCCACAACAATGTCGAGGCGATACCGACGACGAACGCAAAGGCGACTTCGAGTGTCACGGACGCTGGTTATTTTACGGGCAGCAGGGCCCGACGAAGTTGCAGGACGGATGAGCCAAACCGACAGGACGGTCGGACAGCACCTCTCCGAGCCACAGGCGTGCTACTTTAGGCGGGTTTT
>Ga0310810_10007446_pt1 | contig 12490 bp, 10 predicted proteins | sample NCmetagenome_FD_207641 | JGI IMG/M metagenome (GOLD analysis project Ga0310810, IMG submission 207641) | Soil microbial communities from experimental microcosm in Duke University, North Carolina, United States - NC | ecosystem: Engineered > Artificial ecosystem > Soil microcosm > Unclassified ... | reverse complement strand
CTCTATCGCGCGAAGCGCGATGGGCGGAATCGCGTGGTCGCGGACGCGGCGTGACCAGAATACCGCGAAATCCACATTTAGGTTCCGCGTAAACCCTAACCCTTTACAGTATCTGCGAATCTCCTCAGGCTTGGGGCGCGGTCAGCGTTGCTTTCCGCCGAGGTTCATTTAGCTTCGAGATGAGGGCCGGAAGGCCATAGGCGACACCACTGCAGGCACAAGTCCTGCATCAAAGTCGCTCGCGATCTCTTTGAATACCCTACGGAATGCTCAGGTCCGCCGCATCTCCTGAGGCCCGTGGGGTTCGGCCGGTCCGGGACGGTGTGAGTGGCCTCCTCAATGACACCGCTCCCGGCCGGCCACCTTCATTTTTGAGGCCGGAAAACACGAAGGGCGCCCTCGCGGACGCCCTTGGCCCAAGTTCTGTAATTAGCAGCTACTTGATCTTCGACTCGCGGAACTCGACGTGCTTCTTGGCGACCGGGTCATACTTCTTCTTGACCAGCTTGTCGGTCATGGTGCGCGAGTTCTTGCGCGCCACGTAATAGAACCCGGTGTCGGCGCTCGACACGAGCTTCACCTTGATCGTGGTGGCCTTGGCCATTGATTGCTCCTCGAAAAGTTGGCGGGACCCTAGCGGCGGGGCCTCAAATGTCAAGAAAATCAGGCTCTAGCGTTTGCGCCTGACCTTGTCGTCCGAAAACCGTTCGGGATCATGCTCTACAGCTCAGCCCGCACGAACTTCCTGTGCAGCATCCGGTAGAATGGCGAGGGCAGGTCGTGGCCGAAGCCCTTTGCGACGCGCGCCTGCAACTCATCCAGCGCGACCTGGGTGATGGTCGGCAGATCCTGGCTTTTCGCCTCCGCGATCGGTAGCCATACAAGCTCCACCAGCTCGCTGTCGGGTCCAACCTTTCCATCCACCTTGTGCGCGATCGCACTCGCATCCGCTGCGAAGAATCGCGCGTCGAAGCGGCGCGGCCGGCGCGGTGGCGTAATCGCCCGCACGATGAAGTGGAGCTCGGCGAGATCGGGCAGGATCCTGGCCTCGGCGAAGGCCTTCCACGGTCCGTCCGGCACGGGCGGCATCTCATCGACCCGCTTGCCGAGCAGGATGCCGGTCTCCTCGTAGGTTTCGCGGATGGCCGCGAGCGCCAGCGCGCGCGCCTTGCCGAGGCTCGGCCGGCGCACGCCGCGCATCAGCCGCGCGCCTGCATGCGCGTCGAGTTCGCTCGCAACCGGCATGTTCTTGTCGCCCGGCTCCATGCGGCCGCCGGGAAACACGAACTTGCCGGCCATGAACTTGAGCCCGGCATGTCGGCGCCCGAGCAGCACCCTTGGCGCCGGCCCGGATCGATCCACCAGGATCAGGGTCGCGGCATCGCGCGGCTTCAAATTCGGATGGGTCTGGTCGCGCTCGGTCTTGGTGAGGCGCTCGGCGAGATTGCTCATGCTTGGATGTTACCTACGACGACCCGCGCGTTTAGGGCGTGACTTTGGACGTTCGAACCGCCTGCGGCCGGCGTGGCGCTTCGCGCCAATCTCATAGCGCCCTTCGGAGAGGATTTCGAATCGCAGGGCACCCGCGACCGGGGCCGCCTCGACCAGCTTTACGGTGACGACGTCGCCCAGCCGGTAGCTTTCGCCGGTGTGGTCGCCAATCAGCGCATGGCGCGCCTCGTTGTAACGGAAGTAGTCGTCGCCGAGAGTGCGTGCTGGGATAAATCCGTCGGCGCCCGTTTCATTGAGCTTCACGAATAGGCCGGCGCGGGTGACGCCACTGATGCGCCCTTCGAAGCTCGCGCCGATGCGGTCGGCGAGAAAATTCGCGATCAGCCGGTCCGCGGTCTCGCGCTCGGCTTTCATGGCGCGCCGTTCGGCGGCCGAGATGCGCGCCGCGATCTCGTTCAAGGCTGGCACGTCCACGCTGTTGGGCAAGCCGTCCGAGCCAAGGTTGAGCGCGCGGATCAGGGAACGGTGGACGACAAGGTCGGCATAGCGGCGGATCGGCGAGGTGAAGTGCGCATAACGCCGCAGGTTGAGGCCGAAGTGACCGTAGTTCTCCGCCGAGTATTCCGCCTGCGCCTGCGTGCGCAGCACCACTTCATTGACGAGTTGCTCGTGCTCGGTGCCTCTGACGCGGGCAAGAATCTTGTTGAAGTCGCCCGGCCGCAGCGCCTGACCTTTGGCGAGAACGATATCGAGCGTGGCGAGAAATTCGCGCAGGGCTTCGAGCTTCTCCGGCGCGGGTTCGTCGTGTACGCGGTAGATCAACGCAGTGCGTGCGCGCTCCAGCGTCTCCGCCGCTGCCACATTAGCGAGGATCATGAATTCCTCGATCAGCCGGTGCGCATCGAGGCGCGGCGGGACGATCACGCGGTCGATCGTGCCGTCGGGCTTCAGCAGAATCTTCCGCTCGGGCAGATCGAGATCGAGCGGCTGGCGCTCCGCGCGCTCGCGCTTGACCGCCGCATAGGCCGCGTAAAGCGGCTTGATGATCCGATCGAAGAGCGGACGGGTCGCTTCATCCCCCCGTCCGTCGGCAGCGTCTTGCGCCTGTGCGTAGTGAAGCTTTGCGGCCGAGCGCATCAGCACGCGATGGAAGGTGTGGCTGCGCTTGCGACCGTTGGCGCCGATGACGAGGCGAACTGCGAGCGCGGCGCGATCCTCGTTGGGGCGCAGCGAGCACAGGTCGTTCGAGATGCGCTCGGGCAGCATCGGCACGACCTGATCGGGGAAATAGACAGAGTTGCCGCGCAGCAGCGCTTCGCGATCGAGCGCCGAGCCGGGCGTCACGTAGTGCGCAACGTCGGCGATCGCGACCGTGACGATGAATCCTCCTGGATTGTTCGGGTCTGGGTCCGGCTCGGCATAGACCGCGTCGTCATGATCCTTTGCGTCGATCGGATCCATCGTTACCAGCGGTAAATCCCGCCAGTCCTCGCGCTGCGCTAAACCCGCCGGCCGCGCGGCGCCGGCTTCAGCCAGCGCCTCACGGCGAAATACGTGCGGAATCTCGTGGGCATGGATCGCGATGAAGCTTGCGGCGCGCTCGCTTTTGAGCGAGCCAAGCCGCTCCTTGACCTGCGCGGTCGGCAGCCCGAGGCGCCCGTGGCGCGTCAACTCGACCGCGACAAGGTCGCCGTCTTTGGCGTCAGCAGTCGCGCCGGGCGGGATGGCGAGCTCGCGACCAAGCTGTTTCTTGTCGATTGGCTCGAGCCGCCCGCCGCCGTTCGGCAGGAGGCGAAACACGCCGAGCTGGCGCTGCCGCGAGCGATCCAGAATCTTGATGACGCGGCCGCTATGGCGGATCGGGCCTTCCTCGCCGGTTTCCTCCGTGCGCAAGAGTACGCGGTCGCCAACGCCGGGACTTTCGTTTGACCGCGCCTTGCGGGGACTGTGCACGCGGATGCGCGGCGCCTCGCCGTGCTGCTCGGTGTCCCATTCGGTCGGAATGGCGATGAGCTCGCCATCGCGGTCGCGCTCGGTGATATCGGACAGCACCACAGCGGCGAGGGTACCGGCGTGATGCAGCTTCTTGCGCCGCTGTTCGACCACGCCTTCGTCGGCGAGATCGCGCAGCATGTGGCGCAGCGAGGCGCGGTCCGCATTCTTCAGGCCGAAGGCGCGCGCCATCTCGCGCACGCCGGCCTTGCCGTTCTGCGCGGCGATGAACGCAACAACGTCTTCGCGGGCGGGAAGACCAGCAGGCCGGGGCTTCTTGGAGGGCTTCTTCAAGATGACGCTAAGGTAGGGACGAGCCGGCGCACGCGCCAGCCCGCATCTTATTCGGCGGCCGTGATGGTCTTGCGCGGCTTTGCGGCCTTCTTTTTGGCCTTCGCGGGCTTCTTGCCCTCGGCCGGCTTTGCAACGCGGGCATCCTTGCGCGGACCCTTGCGGCGCGGAGCGGGCTTCGCGCCGGTCTTCTCAGCTCGCGCTTCGATCAGCCTGACTGCATCGTCGAGCGTGATCTCGTCGGGAACGATGTTGTCGGGAATCGTTGCGTTGATGCCGTTGTTGGTTACATAGGGCCCGTAGCGGCCTTTCTTGACCAGGATCGGCCCGCCGCGCGCCGGGTGGTCACCGACCGAACGACCCGGATCGCCGCCGAAACGGCGGCCCTTGCCCGGGTTGGCGCGCTTTTCGGCAATTAGCGTGACGGCGCGATTGAGCCCGACGGTGAACACCTCGTCGGACGAATCGAGGCTGGCGAAAGTCTTGCCGTGCTGCACGTACGGCCCGAACCGGCCAATCCCGGCCATGATGGGCTCGCCGTCGTCGGGGCTCTTGCCGACCTCGCGCGGCAGCGAGAGCAGCCTGAGCGCCATTTCGAGCGTCATCTCTTCAGGCGACACGCCCTTCGGAATTCCCGCGCGCTTCGGCTTCTCGCTCTTGTCCTTCGGCGTCTCGCCAAGCTGCAGGTAGGTGCCGAATCGGCCGGTCTTGATCGCAACGTCGAGCCCCGTCCCGGGATCCTTGCCCAGCACCCTGTCGGCATTCGCGGCTCCATTGGCCGCGAGCTGGCGGGTGAAATTGCAGTCCGGATAATTCGAGCAGCCAATGAAGGCGCCGAACCGGCCGAGCTTCAGACCAAGACGCCCGTTCCCGCAGGTGGGGCATTGGCGCGGATCGGTGCCGTCCTTGTTCGGCGGGAACAGGTGCGGAGCAAGGATCTCGTCAAGTACGTCGAGGACTTCGCGCACGCCGACATCTTTAATGTTGTCGACTGCTCCGATGAAGTCGCGCCAGAAGTCGCGCAGCACCACGCGCCAGTCGACCTCGCTGTTCGCGATGCGGTCGAGGTCCTCTTCGAGACCGGCCGTGTAGTCGTATTCGACGTATTTGGTGAAGAAGTTCTCCAGGAACACGACGACGACGCGGCCCTTGTCCTCGGCGTGCAGGCGCTTCTTTTCCAGCCGCACATAGTTGCGGTCTTTCAGCACCTGAAGGATCGAGGCGTAGGTCGAAGGCCGGCCGATGCCGAGCTCCTCCATACGCTTGACGAGCGAGGCTTCCGAGTAACGCGGCGGCGGCTCAGTGAAATGCTGGGTCGCGGCGATCGCGCGCTTCTCGAGCCGTTCGCCCGCGCTCATTTGCGGCAGGCGCTTGCTTTCATCGTCGTCCTGCGCGTCGTCCTCGCCCTCCTGATAGAGGGTCAGGAAGCCGTCGAACTTGATGACCGTTCCGGTTGCGCGCAGATCGAGATTGCGCGCGCCCACCTTGGCGAGAATCTCGACGGTGGTCCGCTCCAGCTCGGCCGACTCCATCTGGCTTGCCATCGCGCGCAGCCAGACCAGCTCGTAAAGCCGCGCCTGATCGCTATCGAGATATTTGGCGACATCGCGCGGGCGGCGCGTCGGGTCGGTCGGCCGCACCGCCTCGTGCGCTTCCTGCGCGGTCTTCTGCTTGTTCTGATAATTGCGAGGCGCGTCCGGCAGGTACTGCTTGCCGTAGTTTGCCGCGATGTTACTGCGGATGGCGCTGATCGCCTCCGGCGCCATGAACACGCCGTCGGTCCGCATATAGGTGATGAGACCGACGGTCTCGCCGCCGAGGTCGATTCCTTCATAAAGCCGCTGCGCGACCCGCATCGTGTGCGCCGGCGCGAAGCCGAGTTTGCGGCTTGCCTCCTGCTGCATGGTGGAGGTCGTGAAGGGAGGCGGGGGATTGCGCCGTGCAGGCTTCGCCTCGACCGAGACGACGGAGAACTGCGCGGTTTCAAGGTCGCGCTTGAACTGCTCAGCCTCGGCCCCAGATCCGATGTCGAGGCGCTGGATCTTGCGGCCGTCGGCGCCGACAAGGCGCGCCTCCAAGGTATCGTTGCGCGGCGTCGCGAGTGTCGCGATCAACGACCAGTACTCGCGTGCGACGAATTTCTCGATTTCCAGCTCGCGGTCCGCGACAAGGCGCAGCGCCACGGACTGGACGCGGCCGGCCGAACGTGCGCCCGGCAGCTTGCGCCACAGCACCGGCGAGAGCGTGAAGCCGACCAGATAATCCAGAGCGCGGCGCGCCCGGTAAGCATCGACCAGTGCCACGTCGATGGTGCGCGGATTCTTCATCGCATCCGCGACCGACTGCTTGGTGATCGCGTTGAATACGACGCGCTCGATCTTCTGGTCCTTCAGCGCGTGTTTCTGCTTGAGCACTTCGAGCACGTGCCAGGAAATCGCTTCGCCTTCGCGGTCCGGGTCCGTGGCCAGAATGAGCTTGTCAGCCCCCTTTACGGCCTTGGCGATGTCGGCGAGCCGCTTCTGCGCCTTGGCGTCCACCTCCCAGATCATCTTGAAATCATGGTCCGGATCGACCGAGCCGTTCTTTGCCGGGAGGTCGCGGACGTGGCCAAACGAGGCCAGCACGTCATAGCCCGGGCCCAGATACTTGTTGATCGTCTTGGCCTTGGCGGGGGACTCGACAACAACGATGTTCATGAAATTCCTGGCAAATTCCGTTTTTTAGGATGCCCGAGGGCCGTCCCGCGGAGGGCCCGAGTCGGCCGGAACATGGGTAATGCGGCGTCCCCTGTCAAATCGCCCATGCGAGCTTCCCTAACGTCGACCGCAAGTGATGACGCGGTACGAGCCTCGATTGCAACCTATAAGAGTGCGATACGCAGTTCTCCGGCTTATACAGAATGCCGCAGGCCCGTAGCTTAACCCACGGGCGAACAGCAGCCGAAGCTTGATCCGGGATTGCAGGTGGGGCGGCCAAAACCGAGCAGCGTTGGAACTGTGGCAGTTTCCTCCGTTCCGCTGATTGACCGCGCGCAGGCGGCCGCCTACGCGGCGGCGCTCAGCGGCGAACTCGCCGCGCTGGTGCGCCGCCACCATCTCCACACACTTGGATACCTTCTCGATATGGCTCGGCTGGAGGCGGAGGAGACCGTCCAGCGGACCGAGGACGCGTCCGCGACGCCGGATTCAAAGGGAAGCCGATTCTCAGACCAGAGAAAATAGACCTCCGCCGTGCCTCTCGACGCGGCCCGCGAGCTCGAGCTCCAGGATCACGGTGCGTACGAGGGCGGGACTGAGACCTGAGAGTCTGACCAGGTCATCCAAACCAACCGGCGCCGGACCGAGCAACGTCACGATCTCCGTCCGTGCGCGATCATCGGGTTCGAACGAAGGGGGAGGTTCACCCTCGGGTTCGCGGAGCGCTACGTCGCGCCGCCCCAGGATCGGCTCGATCACCGCGAGTACGTCGGCTGCTTCGGTCACCAACGTCGCGCCCTGCTTGAGCAATCCGTTGGTCCCTTCGGCACGCGGGTCGATAGGTGAGCCCGGTACCGCAAACACCTCGCGTCCCTGTTCGAGTGCGAGTCGCGCCGTGATGAGCGAGCCCGACCGCTTGGCGGCCTCGACAATAACGATGCCGAGCGAAAGGCCGGAGATCAGGCGATTGCGGCGCGGAAAGTCCTGCGCCCGCGGCTCCCAACCGAACGGCATCTCCGAGATTGCGGCGCCGTTGGGGAGTATGGCCTCGAGCAGACCGATATGCTGCTCGGGATAAATCCGATCATGCCCCCCGGCGAGGACGGCAACTGTGCCCGTGTCAAGGCTCGCGCGATGCGCCGCGGCATCGATGCCGCGGGCAAGCCCGGATGCGATCACGAAGCCCGCTTCGGCAAGCTCGTGCGCGAGGCGCTCGGCGAACTTCAATCCCGCCGCCGAAGCGTTGCGCGATCCCACCATCGCGATCATCGGGCGTGCGAGCGCCGCGATTTTGCCGCGGACGGCGAGGAGGGGGGCGCGTCGTCGATTTCGGCGAGCCGCTGCGGATAGACCTCTTCGCGGATGCCGACAAATTCGGCGCCAAGTTCTCGTGCCGCCGCCATCTCGCGTTCGGCGTCGGCGCGCGGATGAACATGGATGGCACGCGAAGCCCCGCCGCGGCGCGAGAGCTCGGGGAGTGCCTCGATCGCGCTGCGCGCGTCGCCGTACTGCCGCAGCAGCCACGCGAAGGTGCGCGGACCGACATTGTCCGAGCGGATGAGCTGCAGCCAGGCGAGACGCTGCTCGTCGGAGAGGGTGGGCATGCTTACGCCTCGCGCGGAGCGCCGGCTTTCTGGCCGATCTTGCTCTCGGTTCCTTGCATGAGGCGCGCGATGTTGGCGCGGTGCATGAAGAAGGTGAGGGCCGCGAGCGCGGCGAACAGCAGTGCCTCGTGCGGTGTGCCGACGAACCAGAGGATCACCGGAGCGGCTGTGGCGGCGACCAGCGAGGCGAGCGAGGAGTAGCGAAATACGGCCGCGAGCGCGATCCAGATCACCGCGGCTGCCAACGCCGCCTTCCACGAGATCACGAGCAGAATTCCAAGGCCGGTGGCGACGCCCTTGCCGCCCTTGAACTTGAGCCAGACCGGAAAGAGGTGGCCGAGAAACGCACCTAAGCCCGCGATCAGTCCGGCGTCATAACCGAACCACCACGCGGCGAGGGCCACGGCGACGATGCCCTTGAGCACGTCGGCCACCAGCGTCGCGGCAGCGAGCCCATAGCGGCCGGTGCGCAGCACATTGGTTGCGCCGATGCTGCCCGAGCCAATGGCGCGAATGTCTTGCGTGCCGGCAAGCTGCGTGAAGATCAGGCCGAACGGGATCGAGCCGAGCAGATAGCCGAACGCGAGCGCTGCAACGTAATAGACGGTCTGCATCAGGCAGAAGCGTATTCAAACACCGTGCGTCCGGCAACGATGGTACGCAGCACGCGCCCCTGTAACCGCGCCTCGTCGAAGGGCGTGTTCTTGCATTTCGACTTCAGCTCGGCGGGATCGAGGACCCAGGGCGCGTCGATGTCGGCAACGATGACGTCGGCCGGGCTGCCGGGCTTGAGCGTGCCGCACTGGAGCCCAAGCAATTCGGCGGGCCGTGTCGACATCGCTTTCAACAGCGTCGTCAGCTTCAGTTCGCCGTTGTGGACGAGACGCAGGCCCGCGGCGAACATCGTCTCGAGCCCGATGGCGCCGGGCGCGGCCTCCGCGAAGGGCAGGCGCTTCACCTCGACATCCTGCGGATTGTGGTCCGACATAACGACATCGAGCAGACCTTCGGCGAGCGCCTGCACCAGCGATGCGCGATCATCCTCGGCGCGCAACGGCGGCGAGACCTTGAAGAAGGTGCGGTACGAGCCGATGTCGATCTCGTTGAGTGTCAGGTGATTGACCGACGCCGCAGCGCTGACGTTGAGCCCGGCCTCCTTGGCGCGGCGGAGCACCGCAAGCGAGTCCGCGCAAGTTATCGAGGCGGCGTGATAGCGCGCTTCCGATAACGCCACGAGCCGCAGGTCGCGCTCCAGCACGATCGTCTCGGCGGCTTTTGGAATCCCGAAGAGGCCGAGCCGTGCGGCGAACTCACCTTCGTTCATCACGCCGTCGCCGATGAGGTGCGGATCCTCGGTGTGGTGCACGACCAGCGCATCGAAATCGCCCGCATAGGCGAGCGCGCGGCGCATCACCTGCGCGTTGATGACGCTCTTGGCGCCATCCGTGAATGCAACGGCGCCAGCGGCCTTCAGGAGGCCGATCTCGGCAAGCTCCGCGCCGTCCAGGCCCTTCGTCAACGCGGCCATCGGCTGCACGTGCACGATCGCGGTCGCATTCGCGCGGCGGAGCACAAAATCGACGATCGCGGGATCGTCGATCACCGGGTTGGTGTCCGGCTGGCATACGATGGTGGTGACGCCGCCTGCTGCCGCGGCCTGGCTCGCGGTCGCCAGCGTCTCGCGGTACTCGGCGCCGGGCTCGCCGATGAACGCGCGCATATCCACGAGTCCGGGCGCGACGAGGCGGCCGTCGCAGTCGATCACCTCGGTGCCTTCGGGCACGCCCGCCGCATGGATGCCCCGCTTCGCCTCGCGGATCACGCCGTCGGCAATGAGCAGATCGCCGGGAAAGTCGAGATCGCGCGAGGGATCGACGATCCGGGCGTTGGCGAGAAGGATCGGGCGGCGCTCTGACAGCATCACATGTTCGGCAGATTGCGCGACAGCGCTTCGAGCACGGCCATGCGGACCGCGACGCCCATTTCGACCTGCTCGCGGATCAGCGATTGCGCGCCGTCGGCAACCGCGCTGTCGATCTCGACGCCGCGGTTCATCGGGCCGGGATGCATCACCAGCGCGTCCGATTTGGCATAGCCGAGCTTCTTCTGGTCGAGGCCGTAATAATGGAAGTACTCCTGCGTGGACGGAACGAACGAGCCGTTCATCCGCTCGCGCTGCAGGCGCAGCATCATCACGATGTCGGCGCCCTTCAGGCCCTCGCGCATGTCGCGCGAGACCTCGACGCCGAACCGTTCGATATCCGGCGGCAGCAAGGTCGAGGGCGCAACCACGCGCACGCGGGCGCCCAGCGTGTTGAGCAGGATGATGTTGGAGCGCGCGACCCGCGAATGCAGGATGTCGCCGCAGATCGTCACGGTGAGACGCTCGATCGGGCCCTTGTTGCGGCGGATGGTCAGCGCGTCGAGCAGCGCCTGGGTCGGATGCTCATGGGCGCCGTCGCCGGCGTTGACCACCGAGCCGTCGACCTTCTGCGCCAGCAACTCGACTGCACCGGAGGCATGGTGGCGCACAACCAGGATATCGGGATGCATGGCGTTTAGCGTGATCGCGGTATCGATCAGCGTCTCGCCCTTCTTCACGGATGAGTTGCCGACGGCCATGTTCATGACGTCGGCGCCCAGCCGCTTCCCCGCCAGTTCGAAAGAGGATTGCGTGCGGGTCGAGGCTTCGAAGAACAGGTTGATCAGCGTGCGTCCGCGCAGCGACGTGCGCTTCTTGTCGATCTGGCGGTTGAGTTCAACATATTCTTCGGCGAGGTCGAGGAGGCCGGTGATCTCGTCCGGCGAAAGGCCCTCGATCCCCAACAGATGCCGTCTGTGGAGGACGAACGTGCTCTTCGCGACGATGTTCATTAAAGCGACCCCTATAGGCGGAGTCGGACGGGGTGGGCAAGGCCGGGATCGGCCGGTCCACAGGGCATCGCCGGTTCCGGAGTGCCGCTCGATGGGCTAGCATGCCGGCCGTTCCGGACACGGGGCGCCTTGGGGGCATGCGGGGGCGAATTTTCATCAGTTATCGCCGTGACGACGCGGCTGGCGATGCGCGCGGCGTCGCCGATCGCCTCGCTCGCGATTTCGGGAAGACGAACGTCTTCATGGACGTGGACAACCTTCTCGCCGGCCAGCGATTTGACCGGGAGCTCGACCGGGCGTTGTCACAGTGCGATGTTCTGATCGCAATTCTCGGTCCGCGATGGACAGATCTGCTCTCGCGCGCTGACGGTGAGCGAGATTTCGTTCGTGACGAGATCGCCGCCGCGCTCAAGCGCGAGATCGTCGTGATCCCGGTTCTGGTCGGGCGCGAAGGGCATATGCCGGCCCTCCCGCAGGCGAAGGACCTTCCGGAGGAAATCCGCGAGCTTGTTCTGTATCAGAAGCATAGCGTGGCTCATGAGACCTTCGGCCGCGATACCACCGAGCTGATTGCAGCGATCTCGGCGGTGCTTCGCGCACGCCGTCCACAGCGGCAGGTGAACCCTCTATTCATCGGCGCAGGGGCCATGTTTGCGGCCGCGCTTTTGCTCCTGGTCTATCAGTTTGACTTGGTCTCGTGGATACGGCCGTCCCCACCGACGACTGGCACCGGCTCGCAGGTTGCGGTGGTGCTGCGCGACGAACTCCCCAAGAAAGCGGAAAGCGAAGCAGCAGAGCGCAAGGCCGAAGAGGCAAAGAAAGTCGCTGAAGAAGACGCGCGAAGGAAAGCCGCGGAGGAAGAAGCTCGAAAGAAGGCAGAGGAGGAAGACGCGCGGCGCAGAGCGGAAGAGACAAAAAAGGTGGCCGAAGAAGACGCCCGAAGGAAAGTCGCGGAAGAAGACGCTCGAAGGAAAACTGCCGAAGAAGAGGCCCGAAAGAAAGCAGTGGAGCAAGAGGCGCGAAAGGAGGAGGAAGCAGGTAAGAAAGCCGAGGACGAGGCGCGAAAAAAGTCCGAGCAGGAGGCGGAATCAAAACGGAAGAGCGACGAGAACGCGAGGATTGCCGACGCCTGCGATCGCCTCGCCGCGTCGCCTGATGATTCAAGCCGTCCCGCCGGTTTACCCGGTGTCGAAAATGCGCGGATCGATCGTGAGGCCGCGTGGAACTCCTGTAGCGCTGCGATGAACCTGTTTCCAGAAGTTGCCCGCTTCATCTATCAGGCAGGGCGGGCTGCTGCTTCTCGAAGGGATTACGATCGAGCAATAGTGCTTTATCGGGAAGCCAGCGAGAGAGGGAGCGCAGCCGCCACCAATGCAGTCGGCGCCGTGTACTACTGTGGCTGCGGCGTCGCCAAAGATTATAACGAAGCGCAGAAGTGGTACGAGAAGGCGGCGGCGCTCGGTAATACGAGCGCAATGACCAATATCGGGTTCTCATACGACAGGGGTACCGGTGTTGCTCAGGACTACACCGAGGCGCGCAAGTGGTATGAGAAAGCCGCGGCCCTGGGCAATGGTCAGG
>Ga0310810_10007445_pt1 | contig 12490 bp, 10 predicted proteins | sample NCmetagenome_FD_207641 | JGI IMG/M metagenome (GOLD analysis project Ga0310810, IMG submission 207641) | Soil microbial communities from experimental microcosm in Duke University, North Carolina, United States - NC | ecosystem: Engineered > Artificial ecosystem > Soil microcosm > Unclassified ... | reverse complement strand
GACCGCCACACCAGCGGCGCCTACGCGGTGGTCACGCAGCCCGACGATGATCTCCCCGCCGAGCCCGGGAGCGCCGTCTCCCCCTCGGACTGACGGGGGCGCCCCGGTACCGCACGACTCACCGGAGCACCGTGGCCATCGGCATCGGGCGGGGCTTTGCCCCTGGGGCGGCGACGCGTGCGGAATGCGGCCGGAGACTCGACGCCGTGATTCACCATGGGAGCAGCGAGCATGTTCCGGATTCGCCAGCAGGACCTGCCGTTTCAGGGCAGCTCGCACCACTTCGTCGGCGCCGAGCACGGCGACGTCGCGATCTCCGCGTTCCTCCTCAGCGCGTTGCCCGGACGCGGACCGGGGCCGCACCGTCACCCCTACGACGAGGTCCAGTTCATCCGGTCAGGGCGGGGGCTGTACCAGGTCAACGGGCAGGAGTTCGAAGCCGGAGCGGGCGACATTCTGGTGATCAAGGCGGGCGAGATCCACAGCTTTCGCTGCATCGGCGAGGAGCCGCTGGTGCAGGTCGACATCCACCTCAGCCCGCAGTTCGTCCAGGAGAACCTGGGCTGAGCTATTTCCCAGCCTCCACCGCCAACCGCAGCGCGCCTACAACCGCGTCCACCGGCGTCTCGATCGGCTGGAGGCCGTTCTCTTCCCGGAGCCGGGCCACCACGCTCCGCCGGAGCGGAACGTCGTTGGTGAGCAAGCCTCCGGTGAGCGCCACCCCGACCGGGGGAGTGACGTCGAGCAACGGCAGGAGGCAGATCGCGAGCTGACAGAGCTCCCGGGCCGCATAGTCCGCGATCCCCTGCGCCAGCGGATCGCCCTGGGCCGCCACCTGGAGCACCGCGGGGGCGAGCCCCGCGATCTCGGCCGGCGACGCGCCCGCGGCCCAACGCACCAGCGCGTCGAAGTCGGCGCTTCGGGTGATCTCGAGCACCCGGTCGGTGAGCGCGGTGCGGGGACTTCGCCCGTCGTACGCCCGGCTCACCGCGCCGAGTGCCGCCCGGCCGATGCCGTAGCCGCTCCCCTCGTCGCCCATCTGCCAGCCATAACCGCCGATCCGCCGGCGCTTGCCCTGCCGGTCCCGGCCGACCGCGATACTCCCCGTGCCCGCGCTCACCACGATCCCGGGCCCCTCGAAGGCGCCCTCCAGCGCGATCTCGATGTCCGTGGTGACCACGACCGTGTCCGCCAGGGTCTCGGCGCGCAGCGCCTTCTGCAGCTCGGTCCGCTCCGGATCGCGCCCCGCGCCGGCCGCACCCACCACCAGCACGTCTCCGCCCAGCTTGCCGATCCCGGCGAGCGCCCGCCGCACGACTTCGGCGATCACCCCCGCGGACGCGAGCGCCCGGCCGGGGCGAACCGCCGCTCCGGGGCCATCGGCCCGGGACACGATCGGGCCGCCCGGCTCCGAGATGCCTACCGCGGTCTTGCTGCCGCCGACATCGGCCCCGATCAGGATCGGCATGCTGGTCTCACGGGTGGGTGGTGCGCCGCTCGGGCGGCGACGGTTCATGAAGATAGCTCAGCGCCACTCCGGTCCCGACGGCGAGCACCGTGCCCAGCGGAACGTACCATGGCCAGGCCAGCCGGCCGATCGGTGCGAGCCACGCCACGCCTGCCTGCGCCAGCCGGCCGGCGAAGACCACGACCAGCATCAGCACCACCGTCACCAGCACGGCGCCTACCACGTCGAAGCCCGTCGCGCGGGGCCACCGCGCGGCCAGCACGTAGGTGCCGAGCAGGGCGCCGTAGGTCACCGAGGCGATCGAGAGGGCCAGCACCACGACCGGCGTGTCCTTGCTCGACACGCCGAAGTGGAAGAAGAGCGCGCCGAGGATGAGCGTCCCGCCCCAGATGCCGGAGAAGAGCCGACCGATCCGGAGCAGGTGCACCGGGTCCCGGCGGCCGGTCCACGAGGCGTAGAGGTCATGGGTGGCCGACGAAGCGAGCGAATTGATGGCGGAGCTGTGGGTGCCCATGGCGGCCGCGAGAATGCCGGCGACCACCAGTCCCGCGAGCCCCTGCGGCAGGTGCTCCACCACGAAGCGGGGGAAGAGCTCGTCGCCCGGCACGTGGGCCGGCGCCAGTCCCGCGGCCCAGATCGCCGAGCCCACCAGCAGGAAGAGGGTGAACTGCGCGATGACCATCACGCCCGAGCCGATCAGCGCTCGGCGCGCGTCGCCCAGGCTGCGGGTGGCGAGCAGGCGCTGGACGATGAGGTGGTCGGTTCCATGCGACGCGGCCGAAAGGAGCGCGCCGCCCAGCAGCCCGCCCAGCAGGGTGTAGGTGCGGGTGAAGTCGACCTCGGGGACGATCAGCTTGAGCTTCCCCGCCGACGCGGCGGCGCCCAGGGCGGCCGCCGGCCCGCCCGCGAGCGACCAGGCGATGCACAGCGCGCCGACGCCTCCGGCGAGATACACCGAGAGCTGGAGCACGTCGGTCCACACCACCGCCTTGAAGCCGCCGAACCAGGTGTAGATCAGGGTGACGATCCCCATCGCGACGATCGAAGTGGGGATGCTCCACCCGGTCACCAGCGCGAGGGGGATCGCGCTGGCGAAGACCCGCACCGCGTCGCCCAGAAAGCGGGTGACGAGGAAGACCACCGAGATGAGCCGCCGCGTCCCGGCGCCGAACCGGCTCTCCAGCCGGGCGTACGCCGTCTCCTGCTCTCCCCGGAAATAGCCGGGGAGGAGCCACGCCGCGACCGCGATCCGGCCGATCAGGTAGCCGAAGGCGAGCTGCAGGAAAGTCAGATCGCCCCGCGCGCCGATCCCCGGAACGGAGATGACGGTGACCGCGGAGGTCTCGGTCGCGACGATCGAGAGCAGGATCGCCCAGGCCGGCAGGTCGCGCGCGCCGAGGAAGTAATCGGTCGCGCTGCGCTGCCGCCGAGCCACCCAGAGCCCGACACCGAGGGTAAAGACGAAGTAGCCGACGACGACGAGGAAGTCGAGGAGGTGCAGGGCGATATCGGGGTTGGAGACGACGAAAGGTGAGGGGGAAGGGTGAAGGGGGAAAGGGGAAAGGGGAAGAGGGGAAAGGGGAAGGGCGAAAAAGCGAAGGGGCGCTCGAGAAGATCTCGTCGAGCGCCCCTTTCTCCTTCCCCTTTCGCCGTTCCCTACCGCCGTCAGGCGGTAAAGCTGCTCCCGCACCCGCAGCCGCCGGTCGCGTTCGGATTGTTGAACGTGAAGCCGGACCCCTGCATCGAGCTCACGTAGTCGATCGTGATCCCGCTCAGGTACTGCGCGCTGAAGCCGTCGACGAACACCCGGACGCCGTTGATCTCGTGCACCAGATCGTCGTCCAGGGCACGCTCCTCGATGTTCAGGCTGTACTTGAACCCGGAGCATCCCCCCGGCAGGACGCTCACCCGGAGCCCGGCCGTGTCGGCCGGCACCTGCTCCTGGGCGATGAACTTCCGGACCTCCTCGGCCGCCCGGCCGGTGAGATCGAGGATGAAGCCCGCCGCCGGGGCCTGCTGCTGAGTGCCGCTCATGACCGCTCCTTGTCCCGACAACGTGGATACCAGACCTGGTCGGGAAGCTAATCGAAGCTATGGCCGAACGTCAACCGGCGCAGAGGTCTGCATCTCTTGGCGTAAGTTGCGTTGTATCAACGCGAAAGCCGCAACCGCCACAATGGCGTAGACCAGCCCCGCGAGCGGCCGGCCGGTCAGGAGCGCCCCCAGCCCGAAGAGCGAGCTGTATACGGCCACGACACCCGCCACCCAGTTGATCCAGGAGAGCACGCCCCCGGGGATCTGGTCGCTCGGGTATCCCAGACGCAGGGCCACGTGGCGCCAGCCGGGTCCGCCCGGCCGGACCCGACGGTAGAAGGTGTCCAGCACCGGGTCGGGCTCGGGCGGAGTGAGCAGGGTGACCGTCACCCAGGTGACGGTGGCGAAGGCGACGGAGATCAGCATCGCCAGGGCGTAGTCGCCGCTCGAGGTGTCGGCCGCGTTGACGCCCGTGAGGTGGAGGGTGACCGCGGCGATGAACGAGGCGATCATCGCGCTGATCTCCGACCAGGCGTTGATCCGCCACCAGTACCAGCGGAGGATGTAGACCAGTCCCGTACCGGCGCCGAGGCCGATCAGGATCTTCCATCCCTGTTCGACGCTGCTGAGCATCGCCATCACCACCAGCGACAGGAGCATCAGCGTGACCGTCGCGAGCCGCGACGCGATCACCTGCGACTTCCGCCCGGCATTGGGATTGATGAAGCGGAGATAGACGTCGTTCACCAGGTACGATGCACCCCAATTGAGGTGGGTGCCCACCGTGCTCATGTACGCGGCGGCGAAGGTGGCGAGGAGCAGGCCCTTCATCGGCGACGGCAGCACGTCCACCATCACCCGCACGTAGCCCTCCTCGGGATTCGCCAGCCCGGGATAGCGGATGAGGGCGACGAACCCGACCAGGATCCAGGGCCAGGGGCGGAGCGCGTAGTGGGCGATCTGGAACCAGAGGGTCGCGAGGAGTCCGTGGCGCTCGTCCTTCGCCGCGAGGATCCGCTGCGCGACGTACCCGCCGCCGCCCGGCTCCGCGCCGGGGTACCAGGTGGCCCACCACTGCACGGAGAGGAAGACGACGAGCGTGCTCACCGGGAGCCAGGCGCTGCCCGCGGGAGGCAGCACGCCGAAGGCCGCCTGGTACGAGCCGAAGTGGGCGGACGACTGCCGCACCATCTCGTCCAGCCCGCCGACCGAGTCGACCGCCACGACGGCGAGCGCGATGACGCCGAACATCTTCACCACGAACTGGAAGGTGTCGGTGACCACGACGCCCCAGAGCCCGGAGAAGATGGTGTAGCAGGCGGTCACGCCGAAGAGGAGGAGGGCCGCCGTCCACGCGTTGATGTCGAGCGAGATCTGGAGGATGGTGACCATCGCCCGGGTGACCCACCCCATGATGATCAGGTTGATCGGGAGCGCCAGGTAGAGCGCCCGGAATCCGCGGAGCACCGCCGCCGGGCGGCCGCCGTAGCGGAGCTCGGCGAACTCGAGGTCGGTGAGCACGCCCGCCCGCCGCCAGAGCCGGGCGAAGAAGAAGACCGTGAGGATTCCGGAGATCGCCCCGTTCCACCAGAGCCAGTTGCCCGCCACGCCGTACTTCGCCACCAGGCCGGCCACGACCAGCGGGGTATCCGCGGCGAACGTGGTCGCGACCATCGAGGTGCCCGCCAGCCACCAGGGGAGCTGGCGGCCGCTCACGAAGTACTCGTCGAGCGACTCGCTGGCGCGCCGGGTGTACATCAGCGCGAAGACCGCCGAGGCCACGAAGTAGAGCGCGACGACGAGCCAGTCGGAGAGGGCGAGGGTCATGGCGTGTCCGGAAAGGAAAGTGGGCGAGTCATGGCACCCTGCGCTGGAGGCCCCAGCCGCGGGGGTACATCGGGGGAATGGTGATGGGCAGATGGCCGGTGATCGGCGCCGCGCCGGCGAGCGCCCGCGCGACGGCCTCCTCGGTCACCGGATTCGCCCGCCAGCCGATGAGGTAGGAGCCGACCTCGGGCAGGCCCGAGATCAGGTACGGATTGCCGAGCGAGACGAGAATCGTCGGCAGCGTTTGGGCCGAGGCGCTGATCAGGGCCGCAAGGCGGGGTGGCAGGCCGATCCTGCCACGGCCCGCGATCGGGCGGTCGGCGGTCACGAAGACGCCTACGCGGGTTCTCCCCAGTGCTCGTGCGGCGGAGTCGTAGCTCTCCGGGCCGCTGGCGGGCCAGAGCCGGACGACGGTGACGGGAAGGCCCTGTGCCCGCAGCTCACTCACCAGCGTCTGGCCCATCGTCCGGTTGTCTTCCTCCGCGTAGGTCACCACGGTGAGCGGCGGGTGGGCCGAGCGCAAGCCGTGAATCGTCCCCCCGACGTCCTTCACCATCACGATCGACCGCGCCGCCATGCCCCGGGCCTCGGCCTGGAATTCCGCCGAGCCCACGATCATGGGGATGCTGTCGAGCGACACCGTGCGGCGGCGGAACAGACCCAGATTCTTCTTGATCTCGAGCACGCGCCGGACCGAGCGGTCGAGACGCTCCGGCGTGATCTCCCCCCGCGCGAGCGCCGCCTCCATGGCGTCGATGGCGGCGGCAGGATCGGCGGGCTGGAGCAGCAGGTCGGCGCCGGCCAGGAAGGCCCGCACGCCGGCCTCCGCGCCGTATGCGGCGGCCACGCCGCTCATGTTGAGCGCGTCGGTCACCACCAGGCCGTCGAACCGGAGCGAGTCGCGGAGGATGCCGGTGAGCACCTCGGGCACCACGGTGCCGGGCCGCACCTGACCCCGGTCGATGCCCGGGAGCGCGATGTGGGCCGACATCACCACCTTGACGCCGGCCGCGATCGCGGCGCGGAACGGGACCAGCTCGACCGAGTCGAGCCGGGCCCAGTCCGAAGCGATGACGGGCAGCGCGAGATGCGAATCGGTGCCGGTGTCGCCGTGACCGGGAAAGTGCTTCGCCGTCGCCAGCATCCCGTGATCCTGGATGCCGCGGATCTCGGCCGCCGCGAGTCGGCCGACCTCGGCGGGGTCCTCGCCGAACGAGCGAGTGTTGATGATCGGGTTGTCGGGGTTGTTGTTGACGTCGGCGACGGGGGCGAAGGCGAGGTGGATCCCGACCGCGCGGCCCTCCAGTGCGGTGATGCGCCCCATCTCGTAGGCCAGGCTGTCGCTCCCCGCGGCGCCCACACCCATATTGGGGGGCAGGTAGGTCCCGCCGTTGAGCCGGATGCTGGTGCCGCCCTCGAGGTCGGACGTCACCAGCAGCGGGAGCCGCGAGCGCTGCTGCAGCCGGTTGAGCTTGGCCGCGATGTCGAGCGGCGAGCCGACCGAGACGATCAGCCCACCCACATGGAGCGAGTCCACCCAGGCCTGCATCCGGGCGAAGGCCGCGTCGTCGTATGCCGTGTAGGTGCCCGGGATATAGGGCACGACGAGCTGGGCGATCCGGTCGCGCGGGGACAGCGTCTCCAGGACGCCGTCTACCGTGGGCTCCGCGCCGACCTCGGAGGGAATCCCCACGGGGGAAGGCGCCGGAGGGCCCCCCGCGGCGGGCGCGCAGGCGCAGAGCACGACGGTCACGAGCGCGAGGAGCTTGGCGTGCACAGATCTCTCGTCCTGCTGGGATGCTGGATGTGGGCCCTCGGCTGCGCCGGGCCGGCGCCGAAGTCGGCCGGGCCCGCCCCCGGCCGGGTGCGGCCCGGCATCGAGGTGCTGCTGACCGACAGCCTGGGACTGGTCCGCGACCGGCGTGTGGGCCTGGTGACCAACCAGACCGGGGTGGATGCGGACGGGATCAGTGATGTGGAGCGACTCAGGACGGCCGGAGTCCGGCTGGTGGCACTGTTCAGCCCCGAGCACGGCTTCCGTGGCGCGGCCGATCCGGGCGCGGCCATCGCGTCCGGGGTGGATTCGGCCACCGGTCTTCCAATCTATAGTCTTTACGGCCGCGTTTCCGCCCCCACGCCCGAGACGCTCCGCGGCATCGAGGTCATGGTGGTCGATCTGCAGGATGCGGGCGCTCGCTACTACACCTATCTCGCCACGACGGTGGACGTGATGCAGGCGGCGGGCGCGGCCGGCATCCGTGTTCTCGTGCTCGACCGTCCCAACCCGATCGGCGGCCTGGTCCAGGGCAACGTGCTCGAGCGCGAGCACATCACCAACGTGGGCCGGCTCGAGCTACCGATGCGTCACGGCATGACGCTCGGCGAGCTGGCCGGGCTGGCCCGCACCGACCTGGGCCTCGCGACCGACCTGCGCGTGGTCCCCGTCTCCGGCTGGAGCCGGTCCCAGGCGATCGACCAGACCGGGCTGCCGTTCGTGCCCCCCAGCCCGAATCTCCGGACGGTGGAGAGTCTCTTCCACTACCCCGGGCTGTGTCTCTTCGAGGGGACGAATCTGTCGGTGGGCCGGGGATCGGACGCGCCGTTCGAGCAGATCGGGGCTCCCTGGCTGGACACCGCCGCGGTGCTGCGGGCGGTCCGCGCGGCAGGGCTTCCCGGGGTCGAATTCGCGGGCGTCGGCTTCACCCCGACGCGCCCCGGCGACGGCAAGTACGCCGATACGCTGCTGGCCGGGATCCGGCTCAGGGTCACCGACCGCCTGGCCTACGACCCGACCGTCACCGCCGTCCACCTCCTCGCGGCCATTCGCCGCCGGCACGGCGCCGAGTTCGCCTGGATTCCCGCCCACTTCGACCGCCTCGCCGGCACGACGCGGCTGCGGGAGGCCATCGACGCCGGGACCGAGCCACGGACCATCGTGTCCGGCTGGACGGCGGAGCGCGAGCGGTTCCTGGCTCGCCGACGAGCGGCGCTGGTCTATCCGGAATAGGGTCGCTGGCGGCCGGAGAAGGGCAGGGGGCCGCAGATGAACGCAGATAAACGCTGATGAACTTGGGAGAGCCCCCTCCTTCGTCTGGCCCGTTCATCTGCGTTCATCTGCGGCCCCACCTTCTCCCTCGAGCTCCAGCGTTCCCTCCGCCACGCCCGTGTACCCGGACGCCCGAGACGCCTTTCCCCAAGCCGTTCCAGCGGTTATCCTTTCGCCCGGCAAAAGGGTCGGGTTGGCAGGGGTCAGGGCCCGGGAAGCCCCCCACGGAGGTTTGGACACAAGCGTGAAGCTGCTGGGTGCAGTGGAGAAGCCGTTCTACCGCGCGGTCAATCCGCTGGTCGAATCGCTGATCCGGTCCGGAGTTCGGCCTAATACCATCACCACCATCGGCACCGGCCTCGTCTTGGTGTCGGCCGTGGCCTACGGTATGGGCCACATCCGGATCGGAGGGCTGCTGCTGCTCCTGAGCGGCGTGGCCGACACCCTCGACGGCCAGGTGGCCCGGGGCGGGGCGATGGTCACCCGGTTCGGCGCCTTCTACGACTCCACCCTCGACCGGGTGGGCGACGGCGCCACCTTCATCGGCATCGGTGCCTTCCTCCTGACCGCTCCCGACGTCGCCAACCGGACGGCCGCGGTGATCGCCTGCATGGTGGCGATCCTGAGCTCGCTGCTGGTCTCCTACGCGCGGGCCCGGGCCGAAGGGCTCGGGTTGGACTGCAAGGTGGGCATCGCCCAGCGGGCGGAGCGAATTCTCGGGCTCGGCGTCGCCTCCCTGCTGGTGGGGGCGGGCCCGAACGCGCTCGTGCTCGAGGGGATCGTCGCGATCCTGGCGGTGGCCAGCATCATCACGGTGATCCAGCGGTTCGTCTACGTCTACCAGACCGCCGACGGGCTGGAGAACCCCCCGGGCGCGGGCACCGTCCAGCCCCCGGCGTCGGCGCGGCCGGTGGAACGGGCGCCGCTCGACACTCTCGCGAAAGGACGCTAGCAGTGGCCGAAGGAACCGCCAGGCGCATCGCGCCGGCAGAAGGGAAGCTGGGTGTGCTTTGCGTCGGCCTTGGCGCCGTCGCGACCACGTTCATCGCCGGGGTGGAGAATGTCCGCCGCGGCGCGGCCCGGCCGATCGGCTCGCTCACCCAGATGGGCACCATCCGGTTGGGCAAGCGGACCGAAGGGCGGGCGCCCCTCATCCGCGACTTCGTCTCGCTGGCGTCTCTCACCGACCTCGTCTTCGGCGCCTGGGATCCGGTGCCCGACGATGCCTACACCGCGGCGGTCAAGGCCGGGGTGCTGGACCGGCACGAGCACATCGAGCCGATCGCCGGCTTTCTCAAGGCCATCAAGCCGATGCCGGCCGCCTTCGACCAGCAGTACGTCAAGCGGCTGGAGGGGAAGAACGTCAAGTCGGCCAAGACCAAGCGGGAGCTGGCCGAGGCGCTGCGGCAGGACATCCGCGACTTCAAGAGCCGGCACGGGTGCAGCCGGCTGGTCGTGGTCTGGTGCGCCTCGACCGAGATCTTCATCAGCCCGGGCCCGGCGCACTGGACGCTGGACGCCTTCGAGCAGGCGATGGAAGGGAACGACGTGTCGATCGCGCCCTCCATGCTCTACGCCTGGGCGGCGCTGATGGAAGGGGTGCCGTTCGCGAACGGCGCCCCCAATCTCACCTGCGACTTTCCGGCCATGGAGCAGCTGGCACGCGACAAGGGCGTGCCGATCGGCGGGAAAGATTTCAAGACCGGCCAGACCATGATCAAGACCGTGCTCTCGCCGATGTTCAAGGCCCGCATGCTCGGCGTCGCCGGCTGGTATTCCACCAACATCCTGGGCAACCGCGACGGCGAGGTCCTGGACGACCCCGAGAGCTTCAAGACCAAGGAAGAGTCGAAGCTCGGCGTGCTGGAGTACATCCTGCAGCCGCAGCTCTATCCCGAGCTGTACGGCGAGATGTACCACAAGGTGCGGATCAACTACTACCCGCCCCGGGGGGACAACAAGGAAGGCTGGGACAACATCGACATCTTCGGGTGGATGGGCTACCCGATGCAGATCAAGGTCGATTTCCTCTGCCGCGATTCCATCCTCGCCGCCCCGCTGGTGCTCGATCTGGCGCTCTTCTTCGACCTGGCGCAGCGGGCGGGCCTGAGCGGGATCCAGGAGTGGCTCTCCTTCTACTTCAAGAGCCCGCAGGTGGCCCCGGGACTCTACCCCGAGCATGACCTCTTCATCCAGCAGACCAAGCTGAAGAACACCCTGCGCTACCTGATGGGCGAGGAGCCGATCACCCATCTGGGCATCGAGTACTACCAGAATGAGATCGAGGCGGCCATCGGCCGATGAAGTACTTCCACCGCGCCCATCTTCCGCCCGACGCGGTGCTCGCCTGGGCGTCTGAGTTCCTCGGCCGCCGGCTCACGCCGGTCGAGGAGAGCGCCCGCCGGCGGCGCTTCAGCGGCACCATCGGGCAGATCACGCTGACGGTGCAGGCCGAAGGCGGGCACTACACCCTGGTCACGGTGGAGACCAACCAGGTGGGCGAGAGCGAGGCCGACAAGCTGGCCAAGCGGCTCCTCACCGAGCTGCACACGCTGGAACACGGCAGTCACCGCCCCATCGGCGCCTATTGAACCCGGCGGGCCCGCGCCGCCCGACGCCCCTGAGAAGCCCAGGAGACTTTCGACGATGAAGCTGCCCCGCACGGCATTCCGCTCGCTCACCCTGCTGCTCGTTCTGCTGCTCGGATCCGCGGCGCCCGCGGCGCTGCCGCTGCTGCATGCCCAGGATGCCGCGGTGCAGGCCGGGGTCCCCGAGCACCGGCCGGGCGGTGAGGTCAACCTCCGGCTGCCCGACCTGAACCAGGGCGACTTCTTCGGCTTCACCGGACATCAGATCCTGCTCAGCGGGATTCTGGTGTGCATCCTGGGCCTGCTCTTCGGGCTGATGACCTACTCGGCGGTCAAGCGGTTGCCGGTGCACCGCTCGATGGCCGAAGTGTCGGACCTGATCTACGAGACCTGCAAGGCGTACCTGGTCCAGCAGGGCAAGTTCCTGCTCATCCTGCTCGCCTTCATCGGGGCGGTGATCGTCGTCTACTTCGTTCTCACCGGGCTCGAGGTGTCGAAGATCGCGATCATCCTGCTCTTCAGCCTGATCGGGATGGGGGGCAGCTACGGAGTGGCGTGGTTCGGGATCCGGATCAACACCCTGGCCAACTCGCGCACCGCGTTCGCCAGCCTCCGGGGCATGGCGTGGCCGGTCTGCGACATCCCGCTCCGTTCCGGGATGAGCGTGGGGATGATGCTGATCTCGGTCGAGCTGCTCTTCATGCTCGCGATCCTGCTCTTCATCCCCTCCGAGGTGGCGGGGGCCTGCTTCCTCGGCTTCGCCATCGGCGAGTCGCTCGGCGCGGCGGCGCTCCGGATCGCGGGCGGCATCTTCACCAAGATCGCGGACATCGGCTCCGACCTGATGAAGGTGGTCTTCAAGATCAAGGAGGACGACGCCCGGAACCCCGGCGTCATCGCCGACTGCACCGGCGACAACGCGGGTGACTCGGTCGGCCCCACGGCCGACGGCTTCGAGACCTACGGCGTGACCGGCGTGGCCCTCATCTCCTTCATCGTGCTCGCGGTGGCCGATCAGGCGATCCAGGCCCAGCTCCTGGTCTGGATCTTCCTCATGCGCGTCATGATGGTGATCGCGGCCGGCGCCTCGTACCTCATCAGCAACGCGATATCGAAAGGCCGCTTTGCCGAGGTCGCGCGGTTCAACTTCGAGACGCCGCTGACCCAGCTGGTGTGGTTCACCTCGATCGTCTCGGTGGTGCTGACCTACATCCTGTCGTACCTCACGATCCCCAACCTGGCCGGCAACGCGGACCTCTGGTGGCAGCTCTCCACCGTGATCACCTGCGGCACCCTCGCGGGCGCGATCATCCCGGAGCTGGTGAAGGTGTTCACCAGCACCGAGTCGCGGCACGTGCGCGAGGTGGTGACCTCGTCCCGCGAGGGCGGCGCGTCGCTCAACATCCTGTCGGGCTTCGTGGCCGGCAACTTCTCCGCCTACTGGCTCGGCATCGTCATCATGGGCTTGATGGCGGCCGCGTACGGGGTGAGCACCCTGGGCGGGCTGGGCCCGATCATGCACGCGCC
>Ga0310810_10007442_pt1 | contig 12491 bp, 9 predicted proteins | sample NCmetagenome_FD_207641 | JGI IMG/M metagenome (GOLD analysis project Ga0310810, IMG submission 207641) | Soil microbial communities from experimental microcosm in Duke University, North Carolina, United States - NC | ecosystem: Engineered > Artificial ecosystem > Soil microcosm > Unclassified ... | reverse complement strand
CCAAACAGCCCATGCGAAGTATTGCTACCAGATGACTCACCTCTGGGCCGACATCAAGTATTCCTGCCGCTCGCTTCGGAAAGCTCCTCTGTTCACCACCGTGGCCGTGCTCTCTTTGGCCTTCGGTCTCGGCGCGAATACCGCGATTTTCAGCCTGCTGGACCAGGTTCTCCTGCGTCTGCTGCCGGTGAAGGCCCCCCAGGAGCTGGTCCTGTTCATCATGCGCGGTCAGCACTACGGAGGCAACTGGGGACCCAACGCCGTGTCCTATCCGATGTACAGGGATTTCCAGGACCACAACCAGGTGTTCTCGGAGATGTTCGGACGATTTTCCTTTACGCCGAGCTTTACCGCCGACGGCGCTACCGACCAGGTGCAAGCCGAGTTGGTCTCGGGCACTTATTTCCCGACCTTGGGTGTGGGAGCGGCCCTCGGGCGAACCTTTACGCCGGATGACGACCGGACGCCCAGCGGCCATCCCTGGGTCGTTCTGAGCTACAGCTTTTGGGAAACGCATTTCGCCAAGGATCCGAGTGTCCTCGGGAAGAAGATTCTGGTGAACAACGTTCCGATGACCATCCTGGGCGTCGCCCAGGCGGAATTCTACGGCATCGATCTGGGCAATGCAGCGCAGATCTTCGTACCTCTGATGATGCAGCCCGACGTGCTGCCGGCCAATAAAACCTTCCTCACGGACCGGCGGACCCGCTGGGTGAACGCATTTGGGAGGCTCAAACCGGGCGTCACTCAACTGCAGGCCCAGGCTTCACTTCAACCCTTCATGCATTCGATGCTCGAAATGGAAGTCCGGGAGCCTGCATTCCGAAATGCGTCTGAGCTCGTCCGCCAACAGTTCCTGAAGTGCTACATGGATCTCGTTCCGGGCTCTGTGGGTGCTGATGGCCATCACCGGGACCGTGTTGCTGATCGCGTGCGCGAACCTGGCGAACTTGTTATTAGCCCGAGCCGCGGGACGGGAAAAGGAAGTCGCCGTGCGCCTGGCCGTGGGCGCCAGCCGCTGGCGCATCGTGAAGCAGCTTCTGACCGAGAGCCTTCTGTTAGCAGTACTGGGAGGCGTGGCTGGCACCGGGATTGCATTTGTGGCCGACAAAATACTGCTGGCGGCATTCGTGCCTTCCGATTCACAAGGCCTGAAGATTTCGACCGCGCCCGACCTCCGCGTCCTGCTGTTCACATTCGGATTGACCCTGCTGACGGGTTTACTCTTCGGCCTGTTCCCCGCCCTGCGGACGACCAAACCGAACATCGCGCCGACGTTGAAGGATCAGGCCGGCGCAGTGGTGGGCGGTGGCAACGTCAAACTTCGCAAAGCTCTGGTGGCGTCCCAGGTGATGTTGTCGCTTCTGCTGCTGGTCGGTGCGGGGCTGTTCCTGAAGAGCCTGAGCAATCTGAGGAATCTGGGCCCCGGATTCCCCGTGGAACGGCTCATCGGCGTCAATCTGAATCCCACGCTGATCGGTTACAACTCGGCGCGAGTGAAGCTGTTCTATCAGCAGCTCACCGAAAACCTGCGAGCGGTTCCCGGCGTGCAGTCGGTGGGGCTCGCCGCCGTGCGCATCCTCAAGAACAACGAGTGGGACAACTGGGTGAGCATCGAAGGATACTCGCCCAAGCCCGGCGATCGTCCCGATGCTTTTATGAATTCGGTCAGCCCCGGCTATTTCGCCACCATGGGAGTGCCCGTGGTTGCTGGACGCGACTTCTCGGTGCAGGACACCGGAGAGGTGTTGCACAGGGAGCCCGCCAACTGGGTGCCGACCAGGATCATCGTCAACGAATCCTTCGCCAAGCGCTATTTCGGCGATCGCAATCCTCTCGGCCGGCACGTCGGGTTCGGGATCGACCCGGGTACCAGGACCGACATGGAGATCATCGGCGTCGTGAAGGACATCAAGTACATGAACCTCCGCAACGAGATTCCGGATCAGGCCTTCTTGCCCTATCTGGCCTCCCGCAACCAGGGAGGCATGACGGTATTCGTCCGGACTGCCGCGACCCCCGACACGATGTTCCCGATCTTGCGGGCCAAGATCCGCGAGCTGGACGCGAACTTGCCGGTCTACGGCATGCGTACGGTCCAGGAGGACCTCAACGACACCCTCGTTACCGAACGCATGACAGCTAATCTGTCGGCGGTCTTCGGATTCCTGGCCACACTCCTTGCGATGATCGGGCTGTATGGAGTGATGGCGTATTCCGTGGCGAGACGCACACGGGAAATCGGCATCCGGATGGCGCTCGGAGCACTGGAAGGAAAAGTGGTCTGGATGATCATGAGGGAGGTTCTGGTGCTGGTGGCGCTAGGCGTGGTCGTGGCCTTGCCCGCGGCCTTCGGGCTTACCCGCTTCGTTCGGAGCCAGCTTTACGGCGTTACCCCTAACGACCCTTGGACCATGCTCCTGGCTACTGTCGGGCTGATGCTGGTCGCCTGTGCCGCGGGATATGTTCCAGCGCTTCGCGCCAGCCGTGTCGACCCGATCCGGGCCCTGCGGTACGAATGACCGCCTGTTTGCAAATAGTTGGCGCTAGGGCCCTGCCCCAGGTTGACGGACGCCGTCATGATTCTGTTAAACTTGGCCGAGATACTGGTATGGGTGTCCCCCGCACAGCATCCGCGGCATCGGTGGCAACATGGTCGGCCGTATTGGCTGCGGGGAGCTTGATGCTCACCGGTTGCGCAGCCACTAACCAGGCCGCCCAGCCGCAGCGCTACCAGCGGTTCTTTTTGCCACCGCAGCGGGCTCAGGCTCAGGATCAGCCGGTTCAGGCAGCATTCGCCGACCCGCCTCGCCTCGGCCTGTACGCAAATGAGTATCCCGCCCTCCCTGTCAAGACCACCCAGATTCCCCGCCTCTCCGACACCGAATTCGTCATCCAGAACGCCAACGATCACTTCACGGCCGGAAAGCGCGCTCTCCAGCGGGGCCTGCCGGAGGAAGCTCGCCAGGAATTCAATCGCGCCGTGGAAACCCTTCTCAGCGCTCCCGAAAATCTACCTGACCGGGCCGGCCTGCAGCGACGCCTGGAAGAGCTGGTGGACGCGATCTACAGAATTGACCAGGACCAGTTAGGGTCCAGCGCCCCCGAGGACCAGGTGTCCTACGACAAGGCGCCCCTCGACGACATCCTGGAGATGACCTTCCCCACCGATCCCAGCCTGCGTGGAAAGGTCCGGGAACAGGTCCGCATGACCGTCTCCCAGCTGCCTCTCGATGAGAGCGACGCGGTGGTCAGCTTCATTAATTTCTTTTCAAGCACGCGGGGCCGGCGCATCCTGCTCGGCGGCATGCAGCGGTCGGGACGGTACAAGGCCATGATCGAGCGAATCCTGGCCGAGGAAGGGCTTCCCGCGGAGCTTATTTTTTTGGCCCAAGCTGAATCGGGCTTCCAGCCGCGCGCCGTATCGAACAAGGCGTGTGTGGGGGTCTGGCAGTTCGCGAAGTTCCGGGGCAAGGAATATGGCCTGAACCAGACTCCTGCCACCGACGACCGTATGGATCCGGAAAAGGCCACCCGCGCGGCCGCCCGCCACCTGCACGACCTCTATGAGCACTTCGGCGATTGGTACCTGGCCATGGCAGCGTACAACTGCGGGCCGGGCTGCGTGGATAGCGCCGTGATGCGGACCGGGTATGCCGATTTCTGGGAGCTTCGGCGCAGGAACGCGCTCCCGCTGCAGACCGCCAACTACGTCCCGGCGATTCTGGCCATGGTGATCATGTCCAAGAACGCCGAGGAATACGGCCTCCAGAACGTCGACTTCGAACCGGCCGTGGCCTATGACAGCCTGGAATTGCAGACTCCCACGCATATCGGCCTGGTTGCCGCCGCGCTCGACCGGTCCCTCAGCGAACTTAAGGAGCTGAACCCATCGCTGATTAGGTCGGTGACTCCCGCTGGATTCACGCTGCGCGTCCCCAAGGGAACGGTGCCCCAACTGGAAGCCGCTCTGCAGGTGATTCCGGCCGACCGCCGGGATTCCTGGCGTGTACATCGCGTGGAACCTGGAGATACCTTCGCGGGCGTCGCTAAGCGTTACGGGACCACAACTGACCTGTTAAGCGCGGCGAACCACGACCAACTCCCCGAGACGGGCATGTTCGCGGCCGTACCGGTGGCCTATCCTGGCGACCGGGTTCCCGTAGCGAAGGGAACCGTCCGAGCGGGGGGCAAGACCGCCTCCAGGAAAACCGCTTCCACGAAAGCTCCCGTCAAGAAGGCCGTGAACGCCAATACCGCCCGAAAGCCGTCCGCCAAGCCCTCCTCCACCGCCGCCGGGAAGGCCGTCCGGACCACCGCAAAACGCACGTCCGGGGCATAGTGACACACCGGCGCGATCCGGACATTTCCCCTTGCCTTCTGTTTAAAACGCGATATTCTAAATCTTGTCACGTGTAGTCCGAAGCCGCGCGATGCGCTCAAACAGGAGGCAGTCTGAATGTTAGAGTACCGGTTCTCGATGGAAGACGACGAGATCGACGACTTTGAGCAGGAATCCAACGTCAATATGGATGATGACATCGGCGACTACGACGAGGACGATGAAGAAGAAACCATAGTAGTAACGGAGACCGTCATCACTCCCATCCTTCCGGTTTCCGCCCCGGTGGTCGACGTTCCGGTCGCCGCGCCGCCGGCCAAGAAGCCTGCCAAGAAAGCCGCCGCCGCACCCAAGGCGGCCGCTAAGAAAGAAGCACCCGCCGCCAAGAAAGCCGCGCCCAAGAAAAAAGTAGCGAAGAAAGCCGCCGCCAAGAAGGCTGCGCCGAAAAAAGCCGCCAAGAAGTCGGCTGCTAAAAAGGCCGCACCCAAAGTCGCGTCCAAGAAAAAAGCGGCAGCCAAAAAAGCCGCACCCAAGAAAGCCGGCAAGAAAGCTGCCAAGAAGGCCAAAAAGGCCGCTAAGAAAAAGAAGTAATCCCGCGGCGGATTCTCCCGGCCTATTTGTGGCTCAAGAGCCAGATATCGCCGGTGATCTTTCCGCGCGAGTACAAGAGCTGCTTCCCATCGCGCGAGATCTGAGGATCTTCCAGGAACAGCCCGGCAGGCTCGGGGAACTCCGTTACCTTGACCGGATCCGTCTGTTTCCAATCCTGAGCGGGCCCGGGCACGCGATATAGATTCTTGTGGTCGGGCTGGAAGTACATCCATCGGCCGGACGGCGAAAAGAACGGGTGGTAATCCTGCCGCGGGGTAGCGACGATAACGCGGGCTGGACCTCCAGCCATCGGTGTCGCGTGCACATCGACGTTTCCTGACCCTTGGAATTGGTAAACCAGCCATCGGCCATCCGGGCTTGCCGCTGGCATACCTCCTACGCCCTTCTCTTGCGTAATCTGCGGGGACTTGCCGGTCGCCAGTTCATATACGTGATATTGCCGGTCCCTGCCCATGTACACTACTCCGGAACCGTCTGGTAGCCATCGGGCGGTGTTCAGCCCGATCTCCGCAACCTGGCGGGGATTCCCACCGTCGGCGGCCATCAGCCACAGGCTCGATGGTGCTGCACCTTGCCCGCGGCAAAAGGCGATGGTGCTTCCATCCGGTGACCACTGCGGAATCGCATCTTCGAATCGTGGATCTGAGGTTAGCTGGACCGGTTCCGCCCCAATATCCAGCCGCCAGATATGGGTCCCACCGCCGCGGATGCCCTGAAAGACGACCGACCGGCCATCCGGCGAAAAACGCATGAAGTAAATGATCTGATTGCCCGCGGTGAGGGGACGAGGAGAACCCATCACTCGTCCCGCCTCGGCGTCGAACGGCACGGTCTCCAGGTTGAAGCTCATGTCCATGGCGGTGTACGCGATCAGCTTGCCGTCTCGCGATACCGAGGGTTGCCAGTCCCGGCCGCGCCCCACCGTCAGCGCGCGCGGCTCACCCGATACTTTGCCTTCCTTCAGGGAAAACGGCAAACTCCAGAGCGAGTTGTTTCTCCCCTCTTCACTGTTGCTGTATACGATCCCCTCCGACGCGGCGTCCCAGGCGGGATGCCACCCCTTGGCGATCCGCGTGGCCGCTCCGCCCGCGGCGGGCACCGCGTAGATGTCGCCTTGGTTGGTTCCGGCTTCGAAAAAAATCCAGCGCCCGTCCGATGAGTAGATCGGAGCAAAACTGCCCCGGACGGCGACCACCTCGCCGGTGAGAAGCAGTTTGTGCGCCTCACCTCCGCTCGCCGCGACCTGATAAATCCCGTCGCGCGAGCGGGAAAAGACAATGGTCGTTCCATCGGGAGACCACGACGGTGCATTGCCGTTCTTGGCGATCATGCGTGCTTGACCTGCCAGCGCCGGCATCACCCATAGGTCGCCTCCTACCAGCGCCTGGTCGCAGCAAGGGTGCGAAATGTCGGAGGCGCCTCCCCGGCTCGATACGAACGCGATCTGCCGCCCGTCTGGCGAGAAAGCCGGTTGAATGTTGTCGCCCTGATCGCGGGTTAACTGGATGTCCGACGTCGTGCCGACCTGCCGTAGGAAAATATCGAACCTGCCGGTGCGGTCCGACACGTACGCTATGGTCTGGCCGTCCGGCGAAATGCTCGGCTCGCCATTGTATCCGAGGTTGGTGGTAAATGGCGTGATTGTGACGTTCGATACCGTTGGCACCCCGGATTGTCCCCGATTTCCAATCCACCAGCCGGCAGCCGGACCCAGTACCAGCGCCGCCGCGGCAACTGCCCATCCCGCCCGCCTTTGGGGAACCGCAATCGGCGCCTCTCGCATGCTGGGCAACGATTTCGACTCCCATCCGCTCTTTAGGCGCCGCAGATCCAGCGCGAAATCGCCCGCGTGCTGATAGCGCTCCTTCGGTTCCTTGGCCAGCGCTTTGTCGAAGACGTCCTGCAACTCGGAAGGCTGGCCCGCAAGCGCCGGCGCCGGATCGTGCAGAATCGCGTGCATCGTCTCCACGTGCGATGCGCCTCGGAAAGGCCGCTTCCCCGCGATCATTTCATACAGCACCACGCCCAGCGAGAATATGTCGGTCCGATGGTCCAGGGACCGGGCGCTGGCCTGCTCCGGAGACATGTACGCTACTGTCCCCAGTACCGTCCCCGCCTCGGTGAGCTCTGACTGCTGTGTCTGCGTCTCGTCTTCCGGCCCGGGCGCCGCGTTTTCCATCAGCTTTGCCAAGCCGAAGTCCAGCACCTTCACCTGACCTTCCGGGGTCACCACGGCGTTGCCGGGCTTGATGTCGCGATGGACAATCCCCGCCGCATGCGCCGCCGCCAGGGCGCTCGCGATCTGCGCCGCATAGTCCAGCGCCTCGTTCAACGGTAATCCCTTCGAAGCGATCAGCTTGTCGAGCGACTTACCCTCGACATATTCCATCACCAGAAAATCGATGCCCGCGTGGTTGGCGATATCGTGCAGTGTGACGATGTTGGGATGATTCAGCGCGGACGCCGCGCGAGCCTCTTGCAGGAAGCGCCGTTTGCGTTCCGGATCGGCAACGCGGTCGTGCGGCAGAACCTTAATGGCCACCAGCCGCCCCAGCCGGGTGTCTCTTGCCCGAAACACCTCTCCCATGCCGCCGGCGCCCAGCCGCGCCTCGATCTTATACGGCCCCAGCTCCGATCCAGGTCTGATTTGAGTTGCAGTCGACGCGCCGCCCAGGCTCCCTAGCAGCGTTTCATCGCGGCCTTTGTCCTTCGCGTCCATGGTCGAGAGATCGGTCTACTTCTCTACAGCTCCCTTACAGCGCTCATACAGCGCCAAGAGCGCATCCACCTGCTCCTCCGGACTCTTGGGCGACTTCCCCCCGAATCCGGCTCCCGTCGACGTTTTGCCGACACCGGTTGTGTTGGCGATAAATTTCATCAACTCCAGCGCGACTTCTTCCTTACTCGAGCCGGGGCGAGGTGTTTCCTTTTCATCGGGCATATAATCTTTAAGGTACTCCAGTTGGCCCTCCTCCCACCAAACCCTTAAACATGCCGGTGATTGCTCGCCGCCTCATCCGCAAGATGCGCGGAGGAGCGCAGGCTCATTTGATGGAAGCTTCCGACGGCCATGCCTACGTCGTAAAGTTTCACAACAACCCGCAGCACCGCCGCATTCTGGTCAATGAATGGATCGCCTCGACGTTTCTGCATTATCTCGGTATCGCAGCGCCGGAAGTCGCCATGGTTCACCTGACGGAATCGTACCTGGCCGGGGATCCCGATACCTATATCCAGCTCGGGCGCGAACGCCGCGCCGTGGCCCCCGGCTGGCACTTTGGCTCACGCTTCCCCGGCGATCCTGTCCGCACCGTGGTGTACGACTTTCTTCCCGATACCCTGCTTGACACCGTCGAGAATCTGAGCGATTTTCGCGCCGTTCTGGCGTTCGACAAATGGATGGGCAACGCGGATTCCCGCCAGGCCATCTTCTTTCGCGCCCGGGTGCAGGAGCCGTTCGCCTCCGAACGCTCTTCAGACACAACCGGGCGTTTGGGTTTCGTGGCCCAGATGGTGGACAATGGATATGTATTCGAGGGGCCCCACTGGCGTTTCGGAGATTCGGCGATTCAGGGCTTGTATTTCCGTCCCCTGGTCTATCGGACCGTGCGCGGCCTCGCCGAATTCGAGCCTTGGCTCGACCGCATCCGGAATTTTCCGGAAGAAGTTGTGGATCAGGCGGTCAAACGCATTCCTCCGGCCTGGCTGGAGGGCGATGAGGACGAGCTGGAGCGCCTGATGGAACGCTTGATGAAGCGGCGCGCGCGAGTGCCGGATATGGTCGAACAGTGCCGTTCGGGACCGACCAATCCGTTCCCGGCCTGGCGCCTATGATGACTTTGTCCAAAAAACGAACATGCCAGTAACCGCGACACCGACCCGGGCCGCCGAGTTCCGGGAGACCCTTAGCCAGCGTGTATGGGTGGCGGACGGCGCCATGGGCACTATGCTGTATAGCAAAGGCGCCTTCATCAACCGCTGTTACGACGAACTGAATCTCTCGCTCCCCGCCCTGGTGCGCGATGTTCATCAGGAGTACGTCCGCGCGGGAGCCGAGCTCATTGAGACCAACACATTTGGAGCAAACCGCAAACGCCTGGCGCCCTTCGGCTTCGCCGACAAGGTCCGGCTCATCAACCGCGCCGGTGTGAGGATCGCGCGCGAGGCCGCCCGCGACCAGGCCTTCGTCGGGGCTGCCATCGGACCGCTGGGAGTTCGCCTCGAGCCGCTTGGTTCCACCACCATGGACGAAGCCCGTTCGGTCTTCCGCGAACAGATCGAAGCGCTGGTCGAAGCCGGCGTCGATTGCCTGATGCTCGAAACCTTTCGCGACCTGAACGAAGTCCGCGCCGCCGTGGAAGCCGCCCGCGACGCCGCCGGACCCGATATGGTCCTGATGGCGCACCTGAGCATCGAAGACGACGGCCGTCTGCAGGACGGAACCTCCACTGAGGATTTCACCCGGGCGCTGGATGCCCTGCCCGTCGATGTGATCGGTCTGAATTGCTCCTCCGGGCCTAAGGTGATGCTCGAGACGCTCGAAAAAATGGGCGCCTTCACCAACAAGCCTCTCAGCGCCTTGCCTAACGCCGGACTTCCCGCGAGCGTCGACGGACGCAACATTTATCTATGCTCGGCCGAGTACATGGCGCACTACGCCGCGCGCTTCTTGCAGGCTGGAGCGCGAATCGTCGGCGGCTGCTGCGGAACCACTCCGGAGCACATTAAGGAAATCCGCAACGAAGTTCGCAGTCTGCAGCCGGCGCATGCCTCGGCCGCAGTGATCGAGGAGCCGGTCGCGAAACCCAAGCCGATGGAAAAAATCCCGGTGGCGGCCAAGAGCAAGCTGGGTGCGAAACTGGCCGCTAGGGAGTTCGTCTCCTTCGTCGAAATCCTTCCGCCGCGCGGTCTGGATGCCTCAAAGGAAATCGCCGGCGCCAAGTTGTGCAAGTCAGCCGGCATCGACTGCATCAACGTGCCCGACGGTCCGCGCGCCAGCGCCCGCCTCAGCGCCCAGGTCACCTGCCAGTTGATCCAGAAGGAAGCCGGGATCGAATCGGTCCTCCACGTCTGCTGCCGCGACCGCAACATCCTGAGCATTCAGAGCGAGCTTTTGGGCGCGCACATGGTGGGTGTCCGCAACCTCATCTGCATCACCGGCGATCCGCCCCGCATGGGCATCTACCCCGACGCCACCGCGGTGTTCGACGTCGATTCCATCGGACTCTCGACCATCGTCAACAATCTGAACCACGGCATGGATCTGGGCGGCAATCCCATGGGTTCGCAAACCGCGCTGCTCTTGGGCGTGGGAGCCAACCCCGGCGCCTACAATCTGGACGACGAGCTGCGCCGTTTTGAAGCCAAGGTCAAAGCGGGCGCCGAATACGCCGTCACCCAGCCGGTGTTCGATCTCGACCTGCTGGACGACTTCCTGAAGCGCACCGCGGAATTCGGGATTCCTGTGATCGCCGGTATCTGGCCGCTTACCAGCTTCCGCAACGCGGAATTTATGGTGAACGAGCTGCGCGTTCCCGTCCCCGAGCCCTATATGGAACGAATGCGCAACGCCGATAACGCCGAAGCCGCTCGTGCTGAGGGCGTGGCCATCGCACAGGAAATGATCCGGCGGGTCCGGCCGCTGGTGGCGGGCGTCCAGTTGAGCGCGCCCTTCGGACGGTACCAGACAGCCATCGAAGTGGCCCAGGCAATGGAACGATAACAGTACACTGAGATTCACACGTGTCCACCGACCTCATCGAAATTGACGCGGAGCAGCCTTCCGAGCGCGCCATCGAGCGCGCGGCGGCCGCTGTCCGGCGGGGCGAAGTGGTCGCGATTCCTACCGACGCGCTCTACACTCTGGTGTGCGATCCGCTCAACCTCCACGCCGTGGGACGAATCTTTTCCGCCAAGGGCCGCGAGCAGGACCGGGCTCTGCCCTTCCTGGTCAGCGACGTGGTGATGGCGGAGGAACTATCCAAAGAGACGTCGGCCAGGTTCTATCTGCTGGCCCGGCATTTCTGGCCGGGTGAGCTGACCATCATCGTTCGCGCCTCATCGCGCGTGCCCTTGAAAGTTACCGGAAACACCGGGCGCCTGGCCATGCGGCAATCTAAATCGAAAGTTGCCAATGCCTTGCTCGAGCGCCTGGCGCAACCCCTGATCGCCACCAGCGCGAACCTGTCCGGCCAGCCGACCTGTACCAGCGGCATCGAAGTATTCGGCGTGATGGACGGCCGTGTCGACCTGGTGCTTGACGGCGGACCGGCTACCGGCCTCGGAGCAACCACCGTCGACATCACCGAGCCTTATTGGCGCGTCATCAAGGAAGGCGTGATTCCAGAAAAAGCGATTGCGGATGTCCTGAAGGGTTCTTAAGATGTGGACAGGTTCTTGAAAGATGGCCACGAAGACCGAAGCCGCGCCCGAGTCCGGCGCCGCCAGTCAGGATCACCTGACACCGTTATTCCACGTGGTGCTGCTCGATGACGACGAGCACACCTACGACTACGTCATCGAGATGCTGGTGAAGATTTTTTGTCACTCGCCCGAGGTCGCTTTCCGGCACGCAGTGGAGGTCGACACGGCGGGACGCACGGTCGTGCTCACCTGCGAGCGGGAACAGGCGGAATTCGGCCGGGATCAAATTCACGCGTATGGCGCCGATCCGCGCATGCCGGTGTCCAAGGGCTCGATGAGGGCGGTGATCGAACCCGCCGGAAAACCAAATTAGCGCGCAGTGGTGTATTCTTAGCCCAATGCCGTATCCGTTGCTTTCTCGACGCTCAAACCCGGAGCCTGGAATGCGTCGACGTTACGAAGCGCTCGTAACCGCTTTTGTCATTTTGGTTACGCCCTTGGCATCGACTCATTTGGCCGCTCAGTGGCTGAAGTATCCCACTGCGGGAGTGCCGCGAAAGGCCGATGGCAAGGTGGATATGTCGGCCCCCTCGCCTCGGATGGCGGATGGCAAGCCCGATTTTTCCGGAATTTGGATGACGGGAGAACCCAATAGGCGCCAAACGGAGAGCTTGTCGAGTCCCAAGGAGGCGCCCGGTCCTAGAGCTTCGCAAAGTCCCAATGACAGTCCGGGCGACCCCAGTAACATCACGGCCTCGCGCCAGATGGCGAACATCGGTGTCGATCTTCCGGGAGGATTGCCATATCAGCCGTGGCTTGTGCCAATCGTCAAGGAGCGCACCGACAACCTGGCGAAAGGCGACCCCCACATACGGTGCTTGCCGGATAACTTCCTTCGCGCTTACGGGTTGCCTCATTTGCTGAAGTTCGTCCACACGCCAAGTCTTTTGGTGGTGCTCAATGAGATGAACGCCGGATACCGCCAGGTATTCACGGATGCACGGCCGCTGCCCGAGGATCCCACGCCCTCCTGGCAAGGATATTCGTCGGGGAAATGGTCTGGCGATACTCTGTTGATCGATACCATCGGGCTGCGCGACGATACTTGGATCGATTGGGTTGGAAGTGTGGTGACCCAGGCCGCCAAAGTGCGCGAGCAGATCCGGCGCCCGGA
>Ga0310810_10007441_pt1 | contig 12492 bp, 8 predicted proteins | sample NCmetagenome_FD_207641 | JGI IMG/M metagenome (GOLD analysis project Ga0310810, IMG submission 207641) | Soil microbial communities from experimental microcosm in Duke University, North Carolina, United States - NC | ecosystem: Engineered > Artificial ecosystem > Soil microcosm > Unclassified ... | reverse complement strand
AGGACGAGCGCTTCGCGATGGTCGTCTCGAACGAATCGGGAGAAGGCGGTGCGGCGCTGAGCCGCCGCAATTTTGGCGAAACGATCGAGCGGATCAACACGTCGTTTCCGCACTGGTTCACTGCAACTTACCAGACGTTCAACGGCCGGGCGGCGGAGTTGCCAGTCGATCAGCATATGCTGATGGCACTGGCTGCACCGCGCGCGCTCTATGTCGCCAGCGCCGACGAGGACCTGTGGTCCGATCCCCGCGGCGAATTCCTGGCGCTGGCAGTGTCGTCACCGGTGTTCGCGTTGTGGGGCGATGCGCCCATTCGTCCCGACAGTATGCCTGGGGTCGACAAGCCGATCGTCGTCGGCCGCCGCGGGTATCACATCCGTACTGGCGGTCACAATCTGACGCCCTACGACTGGGATCGCTACGCCGATTTTGCCGATCGGATTTGGAAGTAACTGATCGCCGATGAATGTTTCCTTGCCACCGAGCGTGGCCGCACTCTGGGTCCAGGGGTCCCAGCGTGCGTTAGTCGCTACCGACTCAGGTCAAGCGCTTCCGTCAGCACTCGCCCCGAAGATCCAGCCGGCGCATCCACATCTATTAACGAGGCGAGAGTGGGCGCAAGATCGTTCAACGCGACGCGGCCGGCATATCTCCCTGGCTTGACCCCGTGTCCCATGAGCACCAGTGGAATGTGCGCATCGTAGTTATACGGGCTGCCGTGCGTCGTGCCGGTGGCCTGCCGCATCCAGTACGGCTCGAGAATGATCTCGAGGTCACCGGATCGCTGCGAGTTGAAGCCACGCAGCACGCGGCTGCCGACCAAATCGTTGGCGACTTCAGCCCGGAGCAGCTGATCGCGCGTGTAGACGCGGGCGACATGGGGCACGGCCATCGCCGCCGCGGCGGCGACGCGACGGACCTCGCTCGCGTCGAGCTGCTTTTCAGCAATCAGTGAGTAGTTCAGGTAGGGCGACGATCCGGCGGTTGCCATCAACCACTTGCCTTCGCCGAAACGAGATGTCAGCGCCTGCTCGATCGCACCGAACAGTTCCTTGTTCGTCATGCGCCCACCGGGAAGAGAGCGCTCGGTGAGCGATTCAGGAACCGGCGCGACACCGTGGTCCGCGGTGAGCGCCACGATCGTGTGCTGCAGACCAACCAGCTTGTCCACCCGATCCAGTAGCTGGCCGATCGCCCGATCGGTTCGAATCGCAATATCACGAACTTGCGGCGAGTCCGGTCCGTAGGTGTGACCGACGGCATCGTTCGAGGAGAAACTCACAGAGAGCAAATCGATGACGCCGCGTTGCCCGAGCCGTTCCTCAGCAATCGCGGCGGTCGAGAAGTCCGTCAGCATCTGATTGCCAAACGGACTCCCGTACACGGCTTCATACAGTTTCGAATCCGTTTCCTTTGGCAGCTGCTTGAGAACCGGCGTGCCCACAGACAGCGCCAGCCACGCCTGACCTGCCAGCGAGTCCGCCGAGTGGCGGTCGTTGAACGCTCGCACCCACCCCGGCACATCAGTCATGTAGTACGTGCTGCTGACGAAGGCGCCTGTCTTGGTGTCGAACCAGTAGGCGGCGTCAGCGCCTCGTCCTACCGGCAGGATCGCGGCTCGATCCTTCAGCGATATGCCGACGACACGCGGCGCATTCGGCGCTCCCTTCGAGACGCCTGACGCGAGTTTCATCTCGTCGCCTAACGTTCCGACCAGAAGGCGGCGAGGTGAGGCGGTTGCCGCACCGGGCGCACCTACGGGCTTCACCGTGTCATCGGTGATACTGGCGACCGACTTGCCGGATTCGCGATCGAACCAGTCGTTGCCGATGATGCCGCTGACTGACGGTGTGGCGCCTGACAACATGGTCGAGTGGCCGACAGCGGTGACCGTCGGGTAGTGCTCGAGATAGGCGTTCGTGAATACCGCTCCATTCGTGAGCAGCCGCTTGAAACCGGCGGTGAAGTCACTCCGGAACCGAGTCAGATAGTCATAGCGGAACTGATCGACCGCGATCAGGAGCACGAGCCGGGTTTCCGTCGGACTCGATGGCTGTTGTGCTTGTGGAACGGCGGCGAGCAGCACAGCGAGCGCCAGGAAGAGGAACAGAATTCTTTTCATCGGGATCCCTCGATACCGTCCTTGCCGACTGAATGATATCCAACAAAGACACGCGAGGCCGTTATTCTCCTTCATGACCTCTTCACAATCCCTTCATCATTGAGTGCGACATTGCTCTTGTCGAATGTGATTCCAGGTTGGAATCTCGAAGTCAAGGAGCAATCGCAATGAACAACCGACAGCTCGTCCGTGCGCTGGTTATTGGCGTACTGTTCCTCGCGGGCGCGGCCGCGATCGGAATAGGCGCCTACAATGCGGGAGTGGCTCAGGGGCTAGCGGAGAGCGGCCGGCTGATCGCCGCACCACCAGCAGGAGCACCGTACGTCTACGTCTGGCATCGACCGTGGGGATTCGGGTTCTTCCCGTTCTTCCCGCTTCTCTTCTTGTTTCTCTTCTTCTTCGTCGTGCGCGGGATGCTGTGGAGAGGCCGTTGGCACGGTGGCTGGCGCTCCGGCGGCTACGACGGTGTGCCGCCGATGTTCGAAGAGTGGCACAGACGAGTCCACTCCCGCACCTCGGAGCCCGGATCCCGCGCGTCGGATCCCGGCATGTCTTAACTGACCAATGAAACAGATCCTGGTCGTGGACGACGAGGCGCGGATTGCTGAAATCTGCCGTGATTATCTCGAGCGCGCCGGTTTCAAGGTCATGATCGCCGCCAACGGCGCTGATGCGCTGACCCTTGCGCGCACGAAGCCGCCCGACCTCGTCGTCCTCGACCTTGGACTGCCAAAGATGGACGGACTCGACGTCACACGCGCACTGCGGAAGCGTTCCAACGTGCCCATCATCATGCTGACCGCGCGCGTCGACGAGAGCGACAAACTCATCGGGCTCGAGCTCGGCGCTGACGACTACTTGACAAAGCCGTTCAGCCCTAAAGAGCTGGTTGCTCGCGTGCGAGCAGTATTCCGGCGAACCGACCTCGGCTCAGGTCAGGGCGATGTGGTCCGCGCCGCCGACGTTACGCTCGACGTGCCACGGATGCACGTGAAAGTCGGCGATCGAACGGTCGACCTCACTTCCACAGAGTTCGAGCTGCTGGTGATGATGATGCGACAGCCTGGCCGCGTGTTCACGCGTGGCCAGCTGCTCGACGCCGTGCGGGGCGAGGAACTGGACTCGCTCGATCGCGTCATCGACGTGCATATCAAGAACCTGCGGCGCAAGCTGGAGCCAGATCCCCGCAATCCCCGCTACGTCCTGACGGTGTACGGCGTCGGCTATAAGTTCGCCGAGGAATGATGCACAAGTCCTGTGACCATGACGGATCCTGGCGCCAGTCGCGCGGGCGATGGCGGCCCCACGACGACCGGTTTGTCACGATACGCCGCAAGCGCACGTGGTTTTTTCGACGGATGGCATTCTTCGCCGCCCTGATGCTGTCGCTCCTGGTCACGAGCATGTTCGCAGCCGGCTGGCTGACGGCCGGTCGGCCCGGTGCGGCATACGCACTCGCTCTGTCGCTATTGCTATTCGCCGTCATGGCCGTCATGGTTCTCGTGTCCGGCAGCATGCGTCGATTTGCGTCTCCTCTGCACGCGGTCATGGACGCCGCGGATCGGGTGGCAGAAGGAGACTACGACGTGCGCGTACCGGAGTTCGGCGCGCCGCCCATGCGTGCGCTCGCGCATTCATTCAACACGATGACCGAGCGGCTGCAGAACGCGGATCGCCTGCGCCGCGACGTCATGGCTGACGTGGCCCACGAATTGCGGACACCGCTGAGCGTGTTGCAGGGGCGCCTCGAAGGTCTCATCGATGGCGTGTATCCGCGTGACGACCGTCAGCTTGGCGAACTGCTGGACGAAACGCGCGTCCTCGCCCGGCTGATCGAAGACCTGCGAACGCTCGCCCTGTCCGACGCTGGCGCGCTGACCCTGCAGAAGGAACCGACGGACCTGATCGATCTTGTCAACGACGTTGTGCGCAGCATGCAGCCCGAGGCCCACGGGAAGTCGGTATCACTCAGCGCGAACGGTTCGCACGGGACGAAGCCGGTCGACCTTGACCCGGTCCGCATTCGGGAAGTGCTGACAAATCTTCTGTCGAACGCACTTCGGCACAGCACGACCCGCGGTTCGGTGACTGTTTCGGTCGGTGAGAAAGACGGAAGCGTTGCGGTGACGGTGCGAGACCGCGGTGAAGGAATGTCGCCCGAAGAACTCAGTCGCGTGTTTGACCGCTTCTACAAAGGGGAAGGATCGCGCGGTTCTGGGCTTGGCCTATCGATCGCCAAGAACATCATCATGGCTCACGGTGGAGCGATCGAAGCCTCCAGTGAGCTGGGGAAAGGGACGACGATCGAGTTCAGCTTGCCGCGATGAAGTCTGGGATCCGTGGTCCGAGTCCGGGATCCGAGGGTAAGCTATGTCGTCATGCGACTGACCACTCTGGCGTCCGTCATCGTCGTCGCCGCGCTCACCGGCCTTTCGTCCCAAACCATTCCCGAGGACGCTGGCGCCGTCGGCGCCTGGCAGAAGATTCAGAAGCTCAAAACCACGGCCAGCGTCCTGCACGGCACGGCGCATCCGGATGATGAGCATGGCGGTGTGTTGGCGAAGCTTAGTCGCGGCGACGGCGCCCGGGTCATCCTCTTGACGCTTACTCGTGGCGAGAGCGGCGACAACGCCATCGGGCCGCAGCTGTTCGATGCCCTCGCCCTCATCCGCACGGACGAGTTGTTGACGGCTGACAAGTACTACGGCGTCGACGAGCAGTACTTCTCGACGATGATCGACTACGGCTTTTCCAAGCGACTGGATGAGACCACCGAGAAGTGGGGCCTTGAGAATGCCTTCCGCGATGTCGTCCGCATCATCCGCATGACCCGTCCCTGGATCGTCCTTTCACGATTTCAGGGAAACGCACGCGATGGGCACGGCAATCATTCCGCTGCTGGCCTGTTATCGCAGCAGGCATCGGAGGCCGCGGGCGATCCCAGCCGGTTCCCCGAGCAGATCAAAGACGGATTGCGGCCGTGGTCGCCGCTGAAGGTGTACATCGGTGGCGTCCGGTCCGATGAGAACTGGACGGTGCGGATCGACAGCGGGGAGTACAGTCCGGTGCTCGGCGATTCATTCGCGAACATTGCGAGCTTCGGCCTCAGCTTTCAGCGATCGCAGAACGGTGGACGATATGCGCCGGCCAACGGATCGAACTACTGGTACTACACGCGCACCGCTTCGCGCGTGACGGCCGCGGAAAAAGAGACCTCGATCTTCGACGGCATCGACACAACGTATGCGGGCTTATTCAAGACGCTCGGCAAGACCGCACCAGCCGGTGTTGACGCAGCGCTCGCAGGAATCGACGCCACGGTCGCGCGTGCGATTTCAGCCTTCAACTTCACCGACCCGGCGTTGGCAGTGCCGGCGCTGGCGGAAGGACTCAGGCTCACACGGGCCGTCATGTCGAAATCCGCCGATGAGCCCGACGTGACCGACGTGCTGCGCATCAAGGAGCGCCAGTTCCAGGACGCGATCAGCGCAGCGCTCGGTCTCGAGCTTTCCGCGATTGCCGATCTGAACACAAAGCTTGTAGCCGACGCTGCAGGCCGGGGCGGCGGTCGAGGCGTTGTCGCCACGATGACGGCACCCGTTCTGGGTCAGACCTTTGGCGTCACCGTCCGCTTCACCAATCGCGGGACGATGCGGATCGATCCTGGAACCATCCTGCTGGCCCCGACGCCGGGCTTTTCGCCGACGACCGTGGCTGGCCAAATGTCGTCCGCCGGTCAGCAATCAGGAACCTTCTTGTTCGCAGTGAAGGTGGCAGACGACGCGCCGCTCAGCACGAAGCCGTACTTCAGCCGCGCCACGTTTACCGAGAATCGCTACACGCTCTCAGACTCCGCATTGTTTGGACAGCCGTTCAATGCGCCGCCACTGGTCACGGTCGCGACATACAAAGTGAACGGCGTCGACGTCGAAATGAGGGAAGTGGTGAAACGACGCGAGGCGAACCTGCCCTACGGATTCGTCACGCGTGAGGTCCGGACCGTGCCGCGCGTCGCGTTGACTGTGTCGCCGATGACGGTGGTCGTGCCGATGTCGTCGACGAACCGGACCGTCGATCTCGACGTCACCGTCATGCACAATGCGAGCGCGCCGACAAGCGGTCAGCTCACGCTGACGCTGCCCGCTGGCTGGACAGCGACGCCCGCGCAGCAGGCATTCACATTCCAGCGCGCAGGAGAGCGGAGCACATACCGATTCACGATCGCGGCCAAGACGATCGACAAGCAACTCCAGGACGTCGTCGCCGTCGCGACGGTCGACGGGAAGCCATACAAAGAAGGATATGAGCTGATCGAGCCGCGCGACCTCGAGGCCCGCTACCTCTATCGTCCTTCGACCGCAAAAGTCCGCGGCGTCGAGGTCCAGGTCGTCCCCAATCTGAAGGTCGGTTACGTGATGGGCATCGGCGATCAGGTGCCGATCGGCCTGCAGCAGCTCGGCGCAACCGTCACGCTCCTCAACGAACGTGACCTGGCCACCGGCGATCTGTCGGTCTACGACGCGATCATGACCGGCACACGTGCCTATGCCGTCCGCGAGGACCTGAAGACCCACAACAAGCGGCTGCTGGACTATGTCAAGGCCGGTGGCAACATGATCGTGCTGTACAACACCTTCGAGCTCGTGCCGAACGAGTTTGCGCCGTTTCCTGGCGAACTCCTGGCCAGCGCGGAGGAAGTGTCTGAAGAGGACTCGCCGATCACGATTCTCGCGCCGGCGGAGCAGTCATTCAGCTGGCCGAACAAGATCACGCTCGCCGATTTTAATGACTGGGTTGAACAGCGCGGCTCGAAGTTCTGGACGACCTGGGACAAGGCCTACACGCCGATGGTCTCCACCTTTGATAAGGGGCAGGCGCCGCAGCCAGGCGGCTGGCTGACGACACGGTACGGAAAGGGACACTGGACGTACTTCGCGTACGCGCTTCATCGTCAGCTGCCCTATGGCGTGCCGGGAGCGTTTCGGATTACGGCGAATCTACTGGCGTTGGGGAAAGCGCCGAAATAGCTTTGGCTTACGTCCGCCCCCGCGGCTCCGCCGCTTTGGTGAGCCAACCTTCGTCTGAAGCTTGAGCGAAGGTTCAGCTGGAAGCTGAAAGGGGAGCTGGACGCTGGAAGCTGATCTGGGCACTTCGTGCCCACGGCTCTGAGGAACACCCCTTGCACCGCCCGCGGACCATCGCGCGGCCTTCAACGATCGACTCCACTGAACACACGCGTGTTGGCCGTTGACCAGGTCAGAGTTGAAACGCGGCCGACAGTTCTGTCAGAGGGCCCGCCATGGCACTGTTCCGAAAGTTGATGAATAGCAGCGACGCGCACCAGGTGGCCGTCGCCGAAGACCTCGATACGCAGATCACGCGCGCACAGGATGTGCGGCTCGCGCTGGAAGCGCTCGTCACCATCGCGCAGACGCATATCGACCAGATGCCCCAGTTGAATGCGTCGCTCCAGGAAACCGATCGGCGGGCGGCTGGCATTGGCGAGCAGCTCGAGGGTCTTGCGGCACGCGCGGACGACGTCGAGGGTGTGCGCCGGAAAATGCAGGCCGCTGAATCGCGGGTCGTCGCGCTCGAAGAGCGAGTTGAACAGGCGCTGGCGCGCGAGACACAGGTCGACCAGCATCGGGCGGCGATCGAGCAGCTGGTCTCGCTCGGCAAGGTCGCCTTCGCCAATCTCGAAGCGCTGAAGCAGGAGGGTACGGCCTTCATGCAGCTCGAGGAACGGCTGCCCCGGCTCAGAAAGGAATTCCAGCCGCTTGTCGATCAGCAGACCGCGCTGAAGAACGATCTGGACCAGCTTCGAACCGGGATCGCGACGCTGGCGCAAGATGCGGAAACCGGCCGCGACGCGGCACTCAAGGCCCGCGGCCACGCCACGAAGGCAACCGAGGTGGTGACTGACCTGCAGCGCAAGCTCGAGCCTCTCTCCCAAATCAGCGCGCTCGCCAAGGACACTGATGCGCAGGTGCGGACCCTCAACGCGCTGTCCGAGCATGTCGCCGCCAAGGTCAAGGCGCTCGAGAACCAGCAGTCGGTGGTCGAGCACGCGCTCGTCGAATCACGCCGCGTCCACGAGATGGTGTGGGAGATGGAAGTTCAGCTCAAGAAGCTGGACGAGGGGACCAAACGCGCGACCCGCGTCGAGGAAACGCTGGCAGCGCTCGAGCGGATGCAGGCGGCGACCAATACGTCGCTCGAAGAGGCATCACTCGCCCGCGAGAGCTTCCGGCACGATGTCACTCGACAGGAGCGCGACGCGCACAGCCTGATGGAAACCGTTCAGCGCCACCTCGATCAGCTCGCGGTCAACAAGCAGGAAATCGAAACCGTGCACGAACGGCTGCGGCTCGTACAGACCGGCATCGCCGCGGCGGAGTCGCGCGTGGAGACGGTGACCGCGCGCGAACAAGAGTTGAATGAACTTGCTGAGCGTATCCAGGGGCTCGCGACAGGCGTACAGGAACTGACGTCATCGGCCGAGTCGCTGCAGCGGAAGCAGTCGTCGCTCGACGCGCTCGAGGAGCGCCTGGATGGCCTGGAGGCAATGGCCAAGCGCACCCAGTGGCAGTTCGAGAGCCTGGCCGAGCAGCGCAAGGATCTCGACACACTGAAGAACGAAATCCAAACGGTTCACGCCACCTTCGAACAGACCACCACCCTCCTCGACAAGCTTCGCACCGACAAGCGTGAGGTCGAAGTCTTCCTCGACAAGACCGGCAGCTTCCTGGGGCAGGCGGCACAGGTCGAGGCAAAGATCGACGCGTTGACAAATCAGATCGTCGCGGCAGAAGCCAGCGCGGCGAAGACGATGAGCGTCGCCGATGCGGTCGAAGATCTCGCAGGCAAGCTCACGACGTTGGAACCAAGAACGAAGATTGTCGAGGACGTGGAAGGGCGACTGAATGCGCTCAACACGCTGAGCAGCGATGTCGATCGTCGACTGAGCGATCAACTCGCGGCTCGGGCTGAGCTGGAAAACCTCCACGTGCTGTGCGAGGGCCTGGGATCGCAGATCACGGACGCCCAGCAGAAACTGACCATCGTCAACGCGACCCGTTACGAGCTGGAACCAGCGATCAATCGGGTCGCCGTGCTCCAGGCGGACGTCGAGCGCGTCCGCGCGGCGCTGCAGGCGCTGCAGCGCGACGACGATACGCTGGCGGCGCAGGACCGGCGGCTCGCAGAGCTGTCCGAGTCGTCTCGAGTGCTGTCACTTGAGGCCGCGCAACGCCTCGAGACCGTCCAGGGGCTGCATCAGGAGTTGGACCGGGCCGGTGCTCTGAGGGAGCAACTGGTCGGCGAGCTCGCGCAGATACAGAAGCAGCAGCGCGACACGTTCGCCCAAATCGAGGCTGCCGACGATCAGTTCAATCGCCTCGACGGACTATGGAAGAAGCTCGATCAGCGACGGTCTCAGCTGGAGGAGGCGGAACGGACGCTGGGTCAGGTGGACGGTCGGATGACTGAGTTGCATCGCCTGTCGGACGAAATGGAGCGGCAGATTCAGGCCATCGCGGAGCGAGAACAGGTGGTCGACGCCGTCAGGCGCGGAATTGAGAGTGTCCACGCGCTCGGACAGAAGAGTCAGGCCGACCTTGCAGCCATCGCCGAACGCCGGGCGGAAATCGCCAGAGCGACGAGCGAGATGGATCGGCTCCGCCACAGTGTGACAGCGACCGAGGAGAAGATCCTGGTCATCGAGAACCGCCGTCAGCTCGTGGACGATGTGCAGCGCAAGGCCGACGCGATCATGAACATCGTCGGCGATGTGCACATCACGCTCGATAGCATCAGCGAACAGAAGGCGATGGTCGATCACGTCTTTGCCGAACTCGCGCGGATCGAGCACCTCGTGCAGGAGGCGCGAGGCACGATGAGGGCCCTTCAGATCGAGCGAGACGTCGCCCAGCGAATTGTGGAAAACGTGCGACAGATTCACGCCCGTGCGAAAGGGGAAGAGCGCGTAGCGAGTGACGATCGGCTGACAGCTTAGACTCCATGTGCGGGATCCGCCGGCACGCGGAATCCGCGACCCGGATTGCGCAATTGGTGCCGCGGTTCAGGTGAGCGGCGCTCGCCGCCCGTTTTTGCAGGCCGCGGGCGTATCCTGAACGTGTGGGTGCGATCGCTCCTCCGGGCCGGCTTGTAGACGTCGGTGGATTCCGTCTCCACCTGCACTGCGCTGGCGACGGGTCCCCGTCCCTCATTCTCGACGCCGCCCTCGGCGCCTCGTCGGTCAGCTGGTCGCGTGTCCAGCCAGAGCTCGTCACACTCACGCGGGTGTGCAGCTACGATCGCGCGGGCTTCGGATGGAGCGATGCCGGTCCTCTGCCGCGGACGGCGGGACGCATCGCGGAGGAGTTGCACGCGCTGCTTCAGCGAGCCCACGTACCATCGCCTTTCCTGTTGGTTGGTCACTCATTCGGTGGTCTGGTCGCGCAGATCTTCGCACATCGATTTCAATCCGAGGTTGCCGGCCTGGTGCTGGTCGATCCGGCTCATGCCGAAGACTGGGTCAGGCCCGCGCCAAAAGAGCAGGTGCTGATCGATCGAGGTGTGCGCTTGTGCCGGTATGGTGCGATCGCTGCGCGAGTCGGCGTCGCCCGCGCCGTGACCGCTCTCGTCGGCCTTGGCCAGCTCGCGCTCGCTCGCGGGCTGGTCAAGGTTGTAAGCCGTGGCCGGCTCTCACGTCAGGACGAGGCAATCCTTGCCCCCATCGAGAAACTGCCGCCTGAGGTGCGGCCAGTGCTCGCGCAATTCTGGACGAAGCCGCGTTTCTTCGAGGCGCTCGGGAGTCAGATCGAGTCGATCTCGATCAGCGCCGCGCAGGTTCTCGAGGCAACCGCCGACGGATTCGGCGACTTACCGTTGGTGACGATCTCGTCCACCAATCCTGGCGAGTATCGCTTGCGACAGCAAGACCGGCTCGCTCAGCTGTCTACGCGCGGACGACACCTCATGGCCTCGAACAGCGGTCATTGGATTCCGCTCGACCAGCCGGCGGTCGTGATTGACGCGGTGAAGGAAATGCTGGGCGCGGTGAGACCGTAGAGTCTGGCCAGCGAGCCCGCTTGCTCTTCGTTTTCTGATCGGGATCGCCGCGCCGACGGGGTTGTGTCTTGAACCCTTTCGCGGCGTGGAGATTCAGCTTCTCCGGTGCGCGTGCCGATTTCAGACGCTCGGTGTCTAACTGGTTAGTGACTCATCCTGAAAGTGCTGAATGCTGAATCTCAGAATTTCAGCGGACACGGTTTGAAACCAGTTTTAGAGAACTCGCAGCGATGTGGCTGCTCGCGTTTGCTTCCGTGATTGTGGCCGTGGCTCCCGCGTTGTCCCAGCGGTCCGACGCCGTTGAGTCCATGGCGCAACTGCTTCGCGATCGCTCGACGGCCGAGGGAGAGAAGCAGGAGGCGGCGCACAGCCTCGGATGTCATGGAGGCGATCAGGCCGTCCGATACCTCGAGGGCGCACTCCCAGACGCCAGTCCCGCCACACGTCCGGCTATTGCACGAGCGCTTGGAAATTCACGATCTCGATTGGCTGTCCCCGTGCTGATCGGCATGTTTCGCGACGATGCTGCTCGCGACGAGGTGTGCGACGCGCTGGTGACGCTGACGCATCGAACCTGGTGCGATGGTGGTGACGATGACGTAGCGCTGCGAAAGGCGTGGCGCCGCTGGTGGACCCAGATGAAGTCGCGGGTCGAGATCTACGGGTCGGACACCTGCAATGCGCACGAACAGGCACCATGATGCGAGAGCGTTGATCGGGACGTCTGATAAGATCCTGGCGAGGCATGACGGCAAGCCAGATCGAGAACATCGCCATCGCAGACGCGCGCCGCTGGGTTAACGAGTCGACCCGCATCGTCGTGCTGACCGGCGCTGGCATCTCGACTGAATCGGGCATTCCTGACTTCCGTGGGCCACAGGGCGTCTGGACGAAAGATCCAAAGGCGGAGAAGCTCTCCAACATCCATTACTACATGTCGGATCCCGGGGTCCGGAAGCTCGCCTGGCAGGGGCGCGCCCGGCATCCGGCGTGGACCGCAATGCCGAATGGCGGACACCGTGCGCTCGTGGAGCTCGAGCGTCGAGGCAAGCTCCACGCGCTCGTGACGCAAAACATCGACGGACTTCATCAGCGCGCCGGCAGCTCACCGGATCGCGTGATCGAAGTTCACGGGACGGTGCATGAAGTCGTGTGCATGCGCTGCAATTGGCGCGGACCGATGCCACAGGTCCTGGGGCGTGTCGAGGCGGGAGAGGAAGATCCACCGTGTCTCGAATGCGGCGGCATCCTGAAGAGCGCGACGATCTCCTTCGGTCAGGGGCTGGTGCCGGAAGTGA
>Ga0310810_10007438_pt1 | contig 12496 bp, 9 predicted proteins | sample NCmetagenome_FD_207641 | JGI IMG/M metagenome (GOLD analysis project Ga0310810, IMG submission 207641) | Soil microbial communities from experimental microcosm in Duke University, North Carolina, United States - NC | ecosystem: Engineered > Artificial ecosystem > Soil microcosm > Unclassified ... | reverse complement strand
TGACGCCGAGCCTGCCCATGACGCGCGTCGCGAACACGACCGTGGCCATGTCGTGCCCTTCGTAGAAATGGGCGCGACCGGCCAACGCCGCCACGCGCTTGCCCGCGACGTTGCCGATGACGAGCCGCCCGGCGTGCCCGACGACATTCGACGCCGGCCAATGCGGCAACTCGGTGTACGGGAACGCGACCGGATCGCGCAGCGTTTCTGCGAAGTCGCCAAGACCCGACCCGAGGACGATCGCCGTCTCCGGGAGCCGGCCGGACAGGACCTGCACCCTGGACGCGGCGTCTTCCACGCGATCGAACATGTTCACAGCAACATTCCCGCGATCGTCGCCGTGAGGAAATTGGCAAAGGTGCCGGCGAGCATCGCCCGCAGGCCCAGGCGCGCCAGATCATGTCGCCGCTCGGGCGCGAGCGCGCCTATGCCACCGATCTGAATGCCAATCGAGCTGAAATTGGCGAAGCCGCACAGCGCGAACGTCGCAATCGTGAACGACTTCGGATCGAGCGTGTCCTTCAACGGCCCGAGCTGCGAATACGCCACGAACTCGTTGAGCACCATTCGCGTGCCGAGCAAATTGCCGACTGTCGTCGCGTCGTGCCACGGCACACCGAGCGCCCACGCAATCGGCGCGAAGGCGTATCCGAGAATCAGCTGAAGGCTCATCCCCGCACCAAACCCGGCCACTCTCTGCAGGCCATCGCCAACCAGGCCGAGCGCCGCGTTCAACAGCGCGACGAGCGCGAGAAACGAGATCAGCATGGCGCCAACATTCAGCGCCAGGTGCAACCCCTCGCCGGTGCCGCGCCCGATGGCATCGATCACGTTGACGTCGGTCTTCTCGACGTTCAGCCGCACCGTGCCCATCGTCTCGGGGTGACCCGTCTCGGGCACGAAGATCTTCGCCATCATGAGGGTCCCGGGCGCCGTCATGATCACCGCGGTCAGCAGATGCTGCGCTTCGACCCCGAACAGGATGTAGGCCGCCATGACGCCGCCGGAGATGTGGGCCATGCCAGCCGTCATCACCGTCATCAGCTCCGACTCGGTCATCTTGGGCAGGAAGGGCCTGATCGTCAGCGGCGCCTCCGTCTGCCCCATGAAGATGCTGGCCGCCACATTCAGCGACTCGGCACCACTCGCGCGCATGAAGCGGCGCATGATGACCGCAAACAGTCGCACGACGAACTGCATGACGCCGAAGTAGTACAGCATCGCGAAGAGCGCCGCGATGAAGATGATGGTCGGCAGCACCATGAAGGCAAAGATGTTGGCGTACTGGCTGCCGTCCGGGCCGAGTACTCCGGTGACGATCTTTGGCCAGACGTCCGGGTTGCCAAGCGGGCCGAAGACGAACGACGACCCGACGTAGGCAAAGTTCAGGATCCGGGTGATGACACCGCCAGCGCTCTGAAACACCGCGCGTCCGGCGTCGGTCTTGAGCACGATCAGGGCAAAGACGAACTGCAGTCCGAGCCCCCACGCCACCGTGCGATAGTCGATGGCGTGCCGAGCCGACGACAGGCAGTACGCCAGCGCGAGGATGAGCGCAAGGCCGGCAATCGGCTGTACGCGGCTCGCGCCGGCAAAGCCAATCCCGATGGCGACCGCGGCGATCGCGGCCAGCCCGCCGAGCAGCATCAGATCGAGCTTCGTCCACGCCTCGCGCGGCCGCAGCGCTTTCCCGTCTCCGTCTCTCATCGCACCTCGCCCAGTATCTTTTGCCGGGGAACGGGCGGCTCGTCCCCGATTGCGATCGCGTCCCGGCACAACGCCAGCGCCGCTTCCAGGTTGCGTCCGTCTCTGTGATGCAACTCGAGCAGCGCATCGTCCTGCTTGACGGCATCCCCGGGCTTCATCCTCACGATAATCCCCACACCGTGATCGATCGCGTCGCCGACACGACTGCGCCCGGCACCGAGCGCATGAGACGCACGACCGATGGCTTCGGCGTGCATGGCCGTGACATATCCGCTGCGCGTGGCACGCAATGACTGATGATCCGGCGCGGACGGAAGCAACGAGTAGTCGTCCGCCACTCGCGGGTTACCACCCTGCCTCTCGATTAACTTCGCAAAGACCTGCAACGCTCGACCGGACGACAACGCCTCGTCCACGCGCCGGCCCGCCGCCGCCTCATCGGAATCGATACCAGCGAGCATCACCATCCGTGTCGCGAGGACGCGAATCACGGACGCGAGCTCCGCGGGGCCAGTTCCCTTCAGCGTCTCCAGGCACTCGATAATCTCGAGCGCATTCCCTACGGCGCGACCCAGTGGCGCGCTCATATCGGTGATGACCGCTTCTGTGCGAACGCCGGCGTGCGTACCGATCGCGACCATCGACGTCGCCAGCGCACGTGCGTCAGGCAGATCCTTCATGAAGGCGCCATCACCGCACTTCACGTCGAGCACGAGTGCGCTGCTGCCTTCCGCGAGCTTCTTGCTCATGATCGACGCCGAGATGAGCGGGATGCTCGGGACCGTTGCCGTCACGTCGCGCAGCGCATACATCTTCTTGTCAGCCGGCGCCAACGCCGCCGTCTGGCCGATGATGCTCGTGCCGACGTCACGCAGCACCTGCTTGAATTCCTCGATGGTCAAATCGATGCGATAGCCGGGAATGGATTCGAGCTTGTCGAGAGTCCCGCCGGTGTGACCGAGCCCGCGTCCCGACATTTTCGGAACGACGACGCCGCACGCCGCGGCGACGGGAGCGAGGACGATCGATACCTTGTCGCCCACTCCGCCGGTGCTGTGTTTGCCGACCTTGAAGCCAGGGACGTCTGACAGATCCACGCGCTCGCCCGATCGCGCCATCGCGGAGGCGAGCCAGCCGGTCTCCTCGTCGTTCATCCCCTTGATGACGATCGCCATCAGCAACGCGGACGCCTGGTAATCCGGAATGGCTCCGCTGGTGACCCCCGCCACGAATGTGTCGATGTCCTCACGCGAAAGCGCCCGCCCGTCTCGCTTGCGGGCAATGATGTCGACGAAGGGCATCGGGCCGAAGTATACGAGACCCGGGATTCGGGGGTCGGGATTCGGGATTCGGGATCCGATCGAAAACCCAAACGTGAATCGCGGGCCCCGGATCCCGAGCCCCGGATCCCGGAGGTTAGAATCGATCCGGATGCAGCCGCCACCCACAGAGCCGATGGCCATCGAGCAGAGCATGCTCCTGGCCGACTTCGCTCGAACGTGCAAGGCGGCAGCACGTGCGGTGTCGTTATACCCAGGCACCCATCCCGCCATCGGGAGTTCGTTGTCGCGGCTCGTCGCGTCGTGCGGGCGTCTTGCCCGCGATGGTCCGGTGAAGCTCGCCGTTCATCGTGAACTCCTCGCCATCGACGGCCGTTCGCCCCTCCGCCCGGATCCCTCCATTGGCGAGCTCGCCGCGCTGCTTCATGAACGACTGATCGGCCGGCTGACGGTCCAGCCGGGCGCCGACGCTGAGGACTGGCGCGCGCTGTTGCTGCTGCTGGCGCGCTCGCCTGACGATCTGATGGCCGCGGGCGGCATCCACCAGGCGTGGACGCTCAGCGGGCGGAATCATTTCGAGATCCTCGAGATCGACTACGCCGAAGTGCTGCGTGAGCGCGGGGGCGGCGATGACGTCACCTGGGATCGCATCATCGCGTATTGCCTCGAAGGCAAGAAGGGGATCCTCGACGCCGGCGCGCTGACGTCGCTGCTCGAGGCGCTCGCCGATCCCGCTCGCTTCTCGACGCTGGTCGAACAGCTTCAGGAGGCGGTCGGTCCGGACACCACCAAGGTCGGCGTGCGTGTCGCTGCCCTCTTGCAGTTGATGCGGACGGCCATCGATGCGGCACGTACGCGAGGCGAGGCTGACGTCGATCGTGCGTTCGAGACCATCGCGGCCTCCTGCGGCTTGTTGAGCACCGACACGATGATTGCGATGCTCGACCGGCGTCAGGCCGCGAATCAGGAAGACGCTGATCTCGTGTCGGCAGTCGCCAACCGGATGACCGACCAGGTCATCGCCTCGTTCATGGCGCGCGCCGTGGCAGCCGATCGTAAAGGCACCGAGCGCCTGGCCCAGGCGCTCGAAGCGCTCGCTCCTGACGCCGACCGCAAGAAGGTCATCGTCAACCTGGCGAAAGAAGAAGCGGTCCGCGGCGAGCTCGGCGCCGAAACCGGATTCGAAACGATGTGGGACGGCGTCGCCCACGCGGTGATGTCCTACACGCTCGTGTCGAACCTGACCAACGTCTCGGACGAGTACGGGCGGGAGCTCTCCTCGGCACGGCGGAACGCGATCGAGGTCGAACGCATCTCGGACGATCCACCGGAGCGAGTACAGACATGGGTCACGACCGTCACCGAGTCTGCGCTGGCGCAGCTCGATCTCGCGATGGTGCTCGACCTGCTTCGCATCGAAGGCGCCGTGGCCCAGTGGGAAGCGCTCTCCGTCATCGCGATAGAGGAAGCCGAACGCCGGACGCAGACCGGCGATATCGATGGCGCGTATGCCCTGCTCGAGGCGCTGGTTCGCGAGACGAAACCTGATGGGCGGGCCGACCTGCGAGTCGCCGCGACGCGAGCAGTCGATCGCCTCGGCGGAGGGCCGCTCGCGAGGCACGTCGCGATGCACTTCCGCACCGTCATCGATTCCGAAGTCGATCGATTCAATCAGCTCTGTCAATTGCTCGGCCCGAGCGTGGTGCGATCGCTCGCCGACGCACTCGCCCGGGAAGAGAATGCTGTTGCCATTCGACGGCTCGCGGCGTTGCTTCTCAGTTTCGGCGCCGCCGGCCGCCGATCGGTCGAACAACTCAAGAACTCGCCGAACCCCGCGGTCCGCCGCACGGCGATCACACTCCTCCGCCGGGCGGGGGGCCAGGAGGCGTTGCTCGAACTTGCGTCGATGCTGGGAGACGACGACCCGGAAGTGCAGCGCGAGTCCATCCACGCGATGGTCGAGATCGGGACGGGCAACGCCTATTCGGTGCTGCACCGGCTGCTGCTCGAAGCCGATACGCCCCGCGAAAGCGCACTCCGCGAGCTGCTCAGCCTCCGCGACGACAAGGCGGTCCCGCTTTTCAGCTATGTGCTGACCAAGGGCGAGCCGAAAGGAAAGCTCATTGGCATCCACATCTCGATGATCGAGGCGCTCGGCGTGATGCGACCGCGGCCCGAATCGGTTCGTGCCCTGCAGCAAGTTTTGCTGCGAGGTCGCTGGTGGGCGCCATTTCGAACCACGGCGCAGCGGCAGGCAGCCGCCACCTCTCTGCGAAAGCTGGGAACACCGGAGGCGCTCGGCGTACTCGAATCTGCTGCGACCAGTGGCAGCCGCGCCGTGCGAAAGATTGCGGGCGCGCAGGTCGCACAGCTTCAGAAACGGGAGAAGAGCACGACATGAGTGTGCCGCCGCGCTCGCGCCTGGCCGACGAACTTTCGCGACGCCTCGCGGCGGCGATCCGGGGAGCGCAGCTCTACGCGCCCGGCCATCCGCTGGTGACGCGCAGCGCGCGTGCCCTCATCGACACCCTCACACAGGCGCATCAATCGACTCCCTCGGTTGCCATCGGCATCGTCGGCGAAGAGCTCGTCGTCGGCGAAGTGCCCGTCCCGCGCGCCGCCGAGACCATGAGCGAGTTGATGCGCCGCCTCCAGCAGCTCGGCATCGAGCGCATCGTCATCGACAAAGGAGTCGAAGAAGCCGAGATCCAGCAGCTCGTGGCGGTCGTCGCGAGAGGTGAAGGCGGTGATTCGGCCGCGGCGCTCGGGAAGCTCCCGCACATCCGTGTGGGCCGCCTCGAGCTGGAAGAACAGGTCGCGACATCGACCGGCGACATCGCGACGTTCCGTCGCCTCTACGACGATGCCGTGAAGGTGGCGGAAGATCTCTGGGACAGCGCGAGCACCGAAGGCGCGCCGGATTCCGATGCCGCTCGCGAAATGGTGGATTCGCTCGCGCAGGCCGTGGCACAGAACCGAACGGCGCTGCTCTCGCTGACGGCGCTGAAGAACTACGACAACTACACCTTCACGCACATGGTGAACGTCTCGATTCTGACCATGGGGCAGGCGCGCGGCGTCGGCATCGACGGCGCCCAGCTTCGCGAATTCGGGATGGCGGCGCTGATGCACGACATCGGCAAGGTACAGACACCCAACGAGATCTTGAACAAACCCGGCGCGCTCACACCAGAGGAGTTCACGATCCTGAAGCGCCACACGGTGGATGGCGCAGAAATCCTGCGCAAGACACCGGAGATGCCGACACTTGCGCCGATCGTGGCGTTCGAGCATCACCTCCGCGCAGATGGCACTGGATATCCCGCCGCGACGCGTCCGTCGTTGAACCTTGGCACGTCGATGGTCGGCATCGCGGATGTGTACGATGCGATGCGTTCACAACGCGTGTACCACAAGGGGTTTCCGACCGATCGCATCCTGGCCGTGCTGCAAAAGAACGACGGTACTCAGTTCGATCAGCATCTGGTCCGCCGCTTCATCCAACTCGTAGGTATCTATCCCGAGGGGAATCTCGTGCGACTGGACACCGGTGAGATCGCCGTGGTACTGAAGGCCCATGCACCGGATCCCTATCGACCGCGCGTGAAGATCCTCTTCACCGCGGATGGCACGCCGATGCCGGAGCCCCTCCAACTCGATTTGTGGGAAAGTGAGGGCGCTCCGTCGCGCTCGATCCAGGCACCAGTGGACCCCGCCGACTACGGAATCGATCCGCTCACCCAACTATGAAGAGACTTCGCATCGTTTTCGCGCTCGCATGTGGTCTTCTCACAGTCATCCCCGGCATTCAGGCGCAAGGCACACCGCGGCTCGTCGTGCTGCTGGTCGTCGATCAGATGCGCGCCGACTACCTGCAGACGTTCGATCGTCACTGGCACGCCGGACTCCGCACGCTGCTCAACGAAGGCCTGGTGTTCGACAACGCGCGTTATCCGTACCTCAACACGCTGACGTGCGCGGGACATTCGACACTGGGCACCGGCGCGCTTCCGCACACCCATGGCATGGTCGCCAACACGTGGTGGGATCGGACGTCACGCCGGCTGGTCGGCTGCACGAGCGATCCGGACGTGACCGACATCTCGTACGGCCGTCCGGCTCCGATCGGCAACAGCGGCAAGTCGATCATGGTGCCGACATTGGCCGACGAGTTGCGCGCGCAGAAGCCGGGCGCCCGTGTCGTGTCGCTCTCGCTGAAAGCGCGCAGCGCGATCGGCCTGGCTGGACATGCCGGAGATGCAGTCGTGTGGTTCGACGACGAGTCGGGATCGTTTGCAACGTCGCCGGCGTTTGCCTCCGCTCCAGTGCCCGCGGTGAAGGCATTCATCGACGCACATCCCTACGAGCAGGAGAACGGCAGTTCGTGGACGCTGTCAGCGCCTGCAGACAGCTACGTCATGCGCGACGCCGGTGTCGGCGAGCGTCCGCCGGCAACCTGGTCGGGGTTGTTCCCGCATCGCCTCGCCGGGCGGAGTGGCGCGGACGCGCTCTTCTATCAACTCTGGCAGGCGAGTCCGCGCTCGGACGCCTATCTCGAGGGGCTCGCGGAATCGTTGATCGACAGCCTGGCGATCGGGCAGCGCGAGGCCACGGACTTCCTCGGCATCAGCTTCTCTGCACTCGATGAAGTCGGGCACAGCTTCGGGCCTGAGAGCCGCGAGATCGAAGACGTCCTGCGGCAACTCGATGTCGTTCTCCAGCGCCTCATCGAGCACCTCGACGCGAAGGTCGGGCGAGCCAACTACATGCTGGCGCTTTCCGCCGATCACGGCGTCGCTCCGATCGCGGTGGCGCCACTCGGAGGCCGCATCGCCAACGAAGACGTCCGCGAACGGATCGAAGAGACGGTGACCGGCCTCTTCGGAGAGGAGCGCGGTTCGTATGTCCTGGCCACCAACTTCACCGACGTCTACCTCGCCCCGGGAGTGTTCGATCGGCTGAAGTCTTCTCACACGGCGATGGCCGCGCTCGAGCGATCGCTGAAGGCGCTTCCGGGCATCGAACGGGTGTTGCGGTCCGATCAGTTGTCGGACAAGAGCGCAGACGTGGCAGTCAGAAGCGCGTCATTGAGCTACCGCCCCGATCGAAGCGGCGACCTCATTCTCGTGCCGAAGAAGTACTGGTATTTCGGCGGACGGGCCGGAGGTGGCACGACACACGGGACGCTGCATGACTACGATCAGCACGTTCCCTTCATCCTCCTGGGCGGCACCGCCCGGCATCGTCACGATCGAACCGCCGTCACGCCGGCGGACATCGCGCCGACGCTGGCTCGATTCGCAGGCGTTCGCCTGCCCACAGCTGAAGGCAAAGCTGTCAATTAGTCTGTCGTTCGAACAGAACCGAACCGGAACACGAACCGAGCACAGAGAAGACAGAAGTGTGAACGACACCTCTCCATCACAATTCCGACATCGTGTACTGGCTGCTGTGCGGCGAATCCCACCAGGTCGAGTTGCGACCTACGGTGACATCGCCGCGCTTGCCGGATCGCCACGGGCGTGGAGGGCGGTCGGCACCATCATGCGGGAAAACCGTGACCCCGGAATGCCCTGTCACCGCGTGATTGGCGCCGGTGGCGCGCTCGGAGGCTATGGCGGCAATCTGCAACTGAAGCGAGAGCTGCTGCGCGCGGAGGCGATTGAGGTCGGACCCAACCGGGTGCGCAATTTTTCGTCGATCCGTTGGCAGGGCCGGCGAACCTGACGGCCCGTACTGCCGTCTTCTTCGCAGTATGCGCCGCGATGACTAGGGCAATTCCCGGGCAACCCCCAGCGACTACCCCTCCGTCTAAGCCTACAGAAGACGTGAGAGCGGTAGACCTCGAGCTGGCCCAGCGTTGCCGGCACGGCGACGCGGCAGCGTTCGAGGAGCTGTATCGCGCACACGCCGGACGCTTGTATAACCTGGTTTTCCGGATGGTCGGGTCGGCACAGGAAGCCGACGACCTGCTTCAGGACGTGTTCCTGAACGCCTACCGGAAACTCGGGAGCTTTCGCGGGGAGTCGAGCCTTGGAACCTGGCTGTATCGACTGGCGGTCAATCAGTGCCTCGACGTCTTACGCGGCAGGCAGTCAAAGATGGCACGGGTTACGGACTCGCTGGACGATGAAGGGGCGACCGAACCGGCGGCGATCAGTCCGGTGGTGCCGACCGCAGTCAGCCGGCTCGATCTGGACCGGGCGATCGCGCGATTGCCACCAGGCTGTCGCAGCGCCTTCATCCTTCATGATGTGGAAGGGTTCGAACACAACGAGGTGGCAAAGCTCCTCGGTGTGTCGGAAGGCACCTCGAAGTCGCAGGTGCACAAGGCACGCATGAAGCTGCGTGTGATGTTGAGTGGAATAGGGCAATGAGCTGTCAGGACTACGAGATCGCGCTCAGTGACTACGTCGACGGGACGCTCGACGAGCGTTCGCGCATCGTGGTCGAGGCGCATCTTGCCTCGTGCGAGCGGTGCCGCGCCGTAGTCGCCGACTTCAGCCTGATCCGTCAGGCAGCGCTGTCGCTCGAGCCGGCGCTCCCCCCGGCTCACGTCTGGACGAAGCTGTCGACTGCATTCGAGGCCGAACAACGCTCCCCACTTCATGGCTGGAGCTTCTCGTGGCAGCAGTCCCTCGCGGCGTCACTGGTGGCCATCACGCTCGTCGCGAGCCTCGCCTGGATCGGCAAGGGACTGGCTCCCGTGAACGGTTCGTCAGCCCGCCTTGCATCGGCGGCGACGAACGAACCGACGTCGGTCAAAGCGGAATTCGACCTCGCCGAAGCGCAATACACGAGCGCAATCGAAGGGCTCGAATCGATCACCACGCGCGAGCAAGCAGCGCTCGACATGGAAACAGCCGACGTGCTGAAGGCGAATCTGACCGTCATCGACGGCGCGATCACCGAGAGTCGAGCAGCGCTGCAGACTGAGCCGGACAACCCGGCTGCGCAGGACAGCCTCTTCGATGCGCTGCGCAGCAAGCTCGAGTTGCTGCAGGACGTCGTGGCGCTCATCAATGAGATGCGAAAAGGCAATCCTGAAGGCGCCGCACGCATCGTGTCAGGACTCAATCAATGAACAGCCTCCAGCGGAGCGTCATCGTCGCCCTCGTTCTCGTCGCCATGCCGCGCGTGGCGGCCGCGCAGACCCGCGATTGGGACGACGTCGCAGACGATATCGCGCGTCGCATCGAACGGCAGGTCGATCAGATCGCCCGGCACGTCGAGCGCCAGGCGGATCAGTGGGCACGGCGCATTGAGCTTCAGGCCGACCGGTTTGAGCGGCTCGTCGAACAGCGGGTCGAGGCGCAGGGCCGCCGCGGTGGCGGGTTCGGACGCGGACCTGAGTACACCGAGAACTTTTCGCGCACGGTCCGCCTCGGACGCAACGGCGCACTCGATCTCCAGAACGTCGCCGGTGACATCACGGTCACCGGTGGCGGCGGCGACGACGTCAAGATCGATGCGGTGAAACGGGTACGGCATCCCAACGAGGCAGAGGGCAAGGCGCTGCTCTCGGAGATCGACATCCAGGTGGCAGATCGAAGCGGCCGGGTCGAGATTCGCACCGAGTATCCGCGGCGGCGGAACTGGTCCGGCGGCGTCGACTTCACCGTCTCGGTGCCGCGGGACGCCAGCGTCTCGCTCCGGAGCGTGTCGGGCACGGTCAAGGTGACGAACGTCAACGGCGAGTTGCGCGCAGAGAGCGTCAGCGGCGACATCGTCACGATGACGACGAAGAAGCTGCGATGGGCGAAGACCGTCTCAGGAGATGTCGATGTCTCCGAGGCCGAGGCCGACGAGTTGTCGGTGGGCAGCGTCAGCGGTGACGTGACCGTGAATCGGCTCAAGGGGAGCGGTTTCGATGCGCAGACCGTGAGCGGCGATCTGCGCCTGGCGGACGTGGAGATCGATCACGCCACGCTGCGCTCGGTCTCCGGCGATATCGACTACGCGGGACGTCTCGCGCGTAATGGGCGTTATCAGCTCCAGTCGCATTCCGGCGATATTCGAGTGACTCCGGCAGATGCCAGAGGATTCGCCATCGAGGCCACCACCTTCAGCGGCGATGTGCGATCGGATTACGCGCTCACGCTGCAATCGACGCCAGGCAACTCGCTGGCACCAGGACCGGGGCGCAATCGATCCGTTCGCGGATCGTTCGGTGATGCGGGCGCGACGTTGACACTGCAATCGTTCAGCGGTGACATCGTGATCGTCAAACGGTAGGTGGTTAGTGGTGAGTGGTCGGTGGATGATCAGTCTCTAGGTCATCACGCCAACAACACTGACCACGATCCACCAACCACCAACCACCTTCCAGCTAGCATCGATCATGCTACTCTCGCTTTCATGATGCGATTGAGACGACTCTTCTGTATCACGGCAGTACTCAACTGCCTTTTTCTACTTCCTGCTTCAGCGCAGACGCCGGACACTGGCCTCATCGGTGTTGGCGCAGACATCGGCGTGCTTTTTCCCGATGAGGCTTTCGAAAAGACATTCACGTGGGATGGCTATGGCGAGTGGTATGTCACTCCCCGAATCAGTCTTCGCGGCATGTTCAGTTATGCGAGTCCGGGATTTGAGAATCGCACCGAGGATCACTTCCGGCAGTCCAGGCTGTTGTTCAACGGCGTGTACAACTGGAAGCGTGGTGCGCTGATACCATTCGCGACGGCGGGCGCGGGGTTCTATTTCGTGCGCGAGATTCTCGACAACGCGCCCGATCCCGATTCCGATACGCGCGGTGGATTGAACTTTGGAGGCGGCCTCGAATACCTGGTCGGCGAGCGCGCCAGCATCAAAGGCGAAGCGCGCTTTGACATCGTCAGTCAGCCGGCGGGGTTCCCCGATGCGACAGGCTTCACGCTGACCTTCGGGTACAAGCGGTATTTTTAGCTGGTCGGTGGATGGTGGTTAGTGGTTCGTGGTCGCCATGGACCTCCGAGCCTCAAACCAACGACGATCCACCATCCACTTGCCACCAACCGAAATTCAACGTCGTTTTTCCGGTCGCGGCCTGCGGGCATCGTGCAGCATGATCGCCGCATGATGTCCGCAGCTATTGCTTCAGTGCCCACGACCTCACTGCCGTCCGTCCCACTACCACGACGTCACGAGATGGAGCGCGCCTACAAGCGCTCTGACGCGTCATATGACGGCGTGTTCTACCTCGGCGTGCGTACGACCGGTATTTTCTGCCGGCCCTCATGTCCGGCACGAAAACCAAAGCCGGAAAACGTCGAGTTCTTCGCGATGCCAAAGGAGGCGCTCTTCGCCGGCTATCGGCCATGCCTGCGCTGCCGCCCGCTCGAATCAGACGAAGCCCCGCCGTGGGTCGCGCGCCTGATCGAGCGCGTCGAGCGCCGGCCGGATACGCGCATTCGCGAACGCGATTTGCGCACGATGGGTGTCGAACCGGCGCGCGTCCGCCGCTACTTCTCCACCCGGTATGGGCTCACCTTCCAGGCATACTGTCGAGCCCGAAGGCTCGCACAGGC
>Ga0310810_10007437_pt1 | contig 12497 bp, 9 predicted proteins | sample NCmetagenome_FD_207641 | JGI IMG/M metagenome (GOLD analysis project Ga0310810, IMG submission 207641) | Soil microbial communities from experimental microcosm in Duke University, North Carolina, United States - NC | ecosystem: Engineered > Artificial ecosystem > Soil microcosm > Unclassified ... | reverse complement strand
GGGCAGCACAGCACCTGGCTCCGATCCAATCCGGCTCGGTGCGGCCGACTCGGTAACGTTCACCCCGATGGGAACAGCGACCGCGGGAAGCTTGTACCTGCGAGGGGAACCAGGTATCCAGTACGTGCTGCGCGTCTACGGCGAAACAGGACGCACACGCATCCTCAGGTACAACCCGCGCACGCGCACATGGTTCTCACGATGACGAGCGACGAACGGCGCCGCCATCCACGGATAGACGACAACCGCGTGAGCGGTATCTGCGGACGTATCCGCCCGGGACATGTCGCTCGTGTAATGAACCTGTCTGCGGAAGGCGCGCTCATCGAGACGGCGCGACGCCTGGTTCCTGGCGGCATCGCCGACCTTCATCTCGAAGCCGGAGAACTGCGGCACGCGACGCGTGTCCGCGTTGCACGGTCGGAGGTCAGCCGCGTCCTTCCGGACGCGATGTGCTTTTGCTGTGCCGTGACTTTCGACGTCAGGCTAGCCTGGCTGTCGGCGCTTCCGATCGGGTCGAACCTCTCGAACGATTGTGGAGCCGCAGGCCCGCCCGCACTCCCGACACGCGGGAGTTGCAGTCGGTGAGCTCGTTGTGAAAGAGTGCCGCCTACTGTGTGGCAATCGCGCCGGGTCGCGGCGTGGCTCTTGTGGTCCTCGCTCGCCGTCCATGCACCGATTGCGCTCGTGGCCGCAATCGATAGCCAGCAGCCCCACCCCGGCGGCGACTTCGACAATTACTACGAGATCGGAACGCGGCCCGGTCGACCCTGGGTGGACTTTCCCGTCGAGTTCCCGGTCGGTGCCGTGCAGACGTTTCGAACGCTCGCGCCTTTGGCGGGCACTCGCGAGCGGTTCGTCGACCTGCTCGTCCTCATCAACGTCGCCGCAGATCTGGCGATTGCCGGCGCCCTCGCCTGGGGCTGGGGGCTCGAAGCGGCAGCCTGCTATGCGCTCGTCGTCATTCCGCTCGTCGACCTGTTCTTCCTCAGGATGGACCTGTGGTCTACGGCATTGGCGACCATCGGCGTCGCAGCCTGGCGACGCGGGCGTCCTTCAACCGCGGCGATCGCCTTCGGCGTCGGCGCCGCGTTCAAGCTGTGGCCCGTGATGCTGCTTCCGCTTCTGCTCGTGCGATCGGGTTCAACGCGACGCGTGACGGCCATTGCGACGGCGGCCGCTACCGGACTGGTGATCGGCGCGGTCTGGCTCTGGGTGGCTGGATGGTCCGGACTCTACCAGGTGGTGACATTCCGCGGCGCACGCGGCTTCGAAGTCGAAAGCACGGTGGGCGGCGTCTGGATGCTCATGGACCGCAGCTCGATGCGGCTCGAGCAGGGAGCCTGGCGCATTGGCACCTCGAACGGAATGGTCTCGCTCACGCTTTTCGCGCTCGGCGCATTGCCGTGCCTCTGGATGATCTGGCGCGGCGCGCGTACGAAGCACGTCGGTGCCGGATGGGCCGGAGGGCTGAGCTCGCTCCTCGCCATGTCGGCGCTGCTGTCACCGCAGTTCGCTGTATGGCTCGCGCCGGCAAGCGGCATTGCGTGGGTTGAAGGGGACACCCGCATTGCCGTGCTCACGGGGCTCGCAGTGTTTCTCTCCAACCTTGTCTTCAAGTCTTTTGCTCCGCTCCTGCGAGGTGCTCCGCGCGCACTCGCGATCGTGCAGGGACGCAACCTCCTGCTGGTGTGTCTCGCCATCATCGTCGTCCGACTTCTGGTGAGGTCGCCGCTTGCAGCCGAGTCGGCTGCGGAAGTGGATCTCGATCTGACCGACGGCCGCCCAGACGACCCACGAACCGCCGGTAGCGGAGGGCCGTCACGCCAGGTGTGAGAGCAGCGGATGTCTTACGTCGCTCGTGTGAGCTCAGTCAGCGGTCGATGTTCGAGCACCTTGTCAGCCAACGCGAGCACTTCGTCGGGCGAAATCGATTTCAGACAGATGTTGTTGCCGTCGCACGGCGAGCGGCGATGGTTGTATGCGGTCAGGCAGGGTGAGCACGACAGCGGCTTGTGCAGATTGATCGCCCGCGGTGACAGGCTTCCGTAGAGCACCGGGGTCTCGGGACCGAAGAACACGATGGATGCGATCGGCGTGAGCGCGGCGAAGTGTCCGATGCCGCCGTCGTTGGTGATGAGCAGGGTCCCGAGATGGAGCAGCACGGTGACCTCACGCACGCTTCTCGTATAGCCGGTGAGATCGATGCAGAGGCTGCTCCCGCACGCTCGTTGAAGAGTCTGTGCCAAATCGCGATCCGCTGTCGTGCCGAGAATCGCGACCGCGCAGCCGCGGGCGATCAAGGCTTGTGCAACAGCGGCGAACGACGCAAGCGGCCACGCGCGAATCGGCAGCAGGCCTCCGCCTGGAGACATGAACACGAGAGGCCGGTCCGCAAGCGACGGATAACGCTGGTACAGCGCGTCGCGAGCTGCCTCGCGCTCATCCGCGCGCAGCGCGAGCGGCGGCAGGTGGAGCGGCAACGCGGCGACCTCGCGTTTCGCCGTCGGCACATCGGTCGACGATATCGCCTCGGCCAGCGTGACGAACTGATTGGCGATGTGCTGATAGGGGTTGTAGAGCACCGGCCGGTTCATGATGTTGCCGCGATAGAGCCCCTCCTGCGTGAATCGATGGAAGCCCGCACGGATTCGTGCGCCACTCAGCCCGGCCAGCACGGCGCTCACGCGCGCGAAGAGCTCGAGATCCAGAACGGCGTCGAGCCGAAGGGCGCGCATCCGTCGCACGGCGCGAACGGCATCCGCGATCAGGGCCGCCGCCGACCCGGTTCGCATGGTGATCACGTTCTCTTCCTGGACGATGTCCAGGAGGTCGAGCGCAGGACGGTTGGTATCCGAGCAGAGCACGTAGAAGGTCGCTGACGGATGATTCTCGCGGAGCCGCTCGAACATCGGGTGGGTCAGTACGAGGGAACCCATCTCAGACAGTACGATGACGAGAATCCGAGGCGCGTCGAGCGGGATTGGGGCAGCCCGGCGTGGCGTCAGGAGGCCGACGAGCCAGCACAGAGGAGGACCGATGATCCGGTCGACCCTGCGCAGGCGATCGATATTCGCCATTAGCGGCAGATTCTAGCCGCGAGACCGTTCGAGCAGCGTGACAGGTCCGCGACGGAGTCTACTTTTGTGCTTTTTGTTTCGCCCACCGCGCACGCTGCGCCGCGGCGATCTTGGCGCGTGCTTCGGCCGACATGGTCCGCTTCTCCTTGCTGCCTTTGGGCCTGCCGGGCCCCCGTCTTGCCGGAGTGGATGCGCCCCGTGCTCTCCTCGGAGTGGACCCTCCGTCGGAGACGCCGAGTTGCGACAGAAGCCGTGTGGCGGTGTCGCGCAGGCCAATGAGGTTCGCCGCGATGGCCTTTCGCTGTCCAAGCCAGTTCTCGGCCTTGTTCTGGGCCTGACCGAGCAGCTTGCCGAGGTCTTCGGCGAATTCTTCGAGCTTGCCTTCGGTCCGGGCGGACATGAGCACTCCCGCCGGTACGTTCTCGGATCCCCGTGCGCGCGTCTTCTTAGCCATACCCTCGTGACGTTACGTCAGCGCGCCATGTCCGTCAATGGATGACACGAGTGCTGGTGCAGTAGAATCCCGCCACACCTATAACTTATGGCAGTCGAACCCGGCACCCGGCTCGGTCCTTACGAGATCTCCACGCAACTCGGTGTCGGTGGCATGGGCGAGGTCTACCGCGCCACCGACAGCAACCTCGGACGCCAGGTGGCTGTGAAGGTGCTGCCGGCGGCCTTCGCGCTGGATGCCGACCGCATGGCGCGCTTCGACCGTGAAGCGCGCACGCTGGCATCGCTGAATCACACGAACATCGCGCACGTCTATGGGTTCGAACGCGGCAATGGCCTGACCGGCCTGGTGATGGAACTGGTCGAGGGCCCCACGCTGGCTGACCGGATTGCCGCTGGAGCGATGCCCATCGATGAAGCGTTGCCGGTCGCGAGGCAAATCGCGGAAGCGCTCGAGGCCGCGCACGAACAAGGCGTGATCCACCGCGACCTCAAGCCGGCAAACATCAAGCTTCGGCCAGACGGCACGGTGAAGGTGCTCGACTTCGGCCTGGCCAAAGCCGTGGATCCCGTTACGTCGATCTCCAGCGTCTCGGCGCCAACTATCACCACGCCAGCGATGACGCAGATGGGAGTCATCCTCGGCACCGCTGCGTACATGAGCCCGGAGCAGGCGCGCGGCAAAAACGTAGACAAGCGCAGCGACATCTGGGCCTTCGGCTGCGTGCTCTACGAGATGCTCACGGGGAAGCGCGCGTTCTCCGGCGACGAAACAACTGACGTCCTTGCACGCGTCATCGAGCGCGACGTGGACTTCAGTCTCGTCCCGGCCTCCGTGCCTCCGTCGATCAGGCGGCTGCTCAGACGGTGTCTGGAGAAGGAGCGAAAGAACCGGTTGACGGACATCGGCGTCGCGCGGCTCGACATCGACGAAGTTACCTCGCATCCCGTCGAGGAGATCGCCGCCCCGGCGGGACAGAGGCTTTCGAACACTTCGACATTCGAACGGATTGGATGGGCGGCGGCAGTCATCGCAGCGGCCGCCATCGCCGGCACAATCGCGTACGCGGGGCGACCGGCGCCTACACCTGTGCCTGAAGTGAAGTTCGAGATCCCGATGGGGCCGATGTACCAGGCGAACGATCTGGCTGTTTCGCAAGACGGTCGAAAGATCGCCTACACGTCGGTGTCACCAGAGGGACGTCAGTCGATCATGGTGCGCGCGCTCGACTCGACAGAGTCGACGATGGTGGCCGGTTCGACGACCGCGTCGCGACAGCCACTGTCGCCGTCGTGGTCTCCCGACGGCCGCTTTCTCGCGTTCATCGTCGACGGCACGCTGAAAAAAGTGGAGCTTGCGGGAGGCACTCCGCAGGTGCTTGCCAAGGTCGACGGGCAGCCGGGTGGCAGCACGTGGAACAGTGACAACGTCATCCTGTTCGCGAGCAATGAGCACGGAATCCGGAGCATCGGCGCGTCCGGCGGCGCGCTGACCGAGGTGACGACGAGGGACGAGAAACTCGAAGAGCTGTATCATGACGGCCCCCAGTTTCTGCCCGACGGCAAGCGATTCCTGTACGTGGCCTGGAGCATGTCCAAGCCGGAGTCGAGGGCGATCTACGCAGGCGCTCTGGGAACGAACGAGCGAACGAGGATCATGGACGCCGAGTCCAACGCCCTCTACGCGAAGGGAAACCTGTTCTACCAGCAGGGCAACGTGTTGATGATGCGTCCGTTTGATGTGAATGCTCTGAAGTTCACGGGCGACGGCGTGCCGGTCGTGCAGAACGTCCCCAAGGCGGGAGATGAAATCGGCAGCTTCGCCGTTTCAGAGAGCGGGGCCCTTATTTACCGTTCCGGCGTCGCCCAGGCCGTGCGGCGACAGTTGGCGTGGCTGGACCGAACCGGCAAGACCGTTCCGGTTGTCGATGCGATGTTCGCCACAGCGGCGTTCAGGCTGTCGCCCGACGGTACCCGCATCGCGTATGTAGACAACGAAGGACCCAATGCGGATATCTGGACCTACGACCTTACCCGCAACGTTCGTACGCGCCTGACCACTGATCCAGCTGCGGATCACAATCCCATCTGGTCGCCGGATGGCTCGAAGATCATCTTCGATAGTCACCGAGGCGGTGCCGGCGAGTCGGCGTTGTACGAGAAGCCCGCGAACGGCGCCACACCCGAGCGGCAGATTCTGGAAGGCGAGAAGGGTTGGGAGCATGCGCCGCGCGACTGGTCGTCGGACGGGCTCACGCTCGTATTCACGAAATCCGGGCCGCCGGACGGCCTCTGGAATATCTGGCGCCTGCCGCTCGGCGGCGAGCAGAAGCCTGCGCCGTTCCGCACGGGCCGATTCCTGGAAAGCGAGGCGGTTCTCTCGTCGAACGGCCAGTGGCTCGCGTTCACCTCGAACGAATCGGGTCGCGACGAAGTCGTCGTTCAATCGTGGCCCGATGCCAGCCAGGGCCGGTGGCAGATCTCCTCGGAAGGCGGATCCGCACCCCGGTGGCGGCGTGATGGCCGTGAGCTGTTCTTCGTCGACGCCCGGGGCCGCCTCAACGCGGTCTCCGTCTCCACCCAGGGCACGTTCTCGATCCTTCAGAACTCCGTCATTGCGCAGACGCCGTTTCCGCTGCCGCTTGTCCAGAGCGGCGCGGGCGCACCATATGACGTGGCACCTGATGGCCAGCGTTTCCTCATGCTCGTCCCGCAGGGCCGTGTAACGTCGCTCCCTCTCACCGTCAGGCTGAACTGGCTGAACAAGCAGTGATCGCAGGCGCGGCCGTGTCTGCTTGACCGCTCACGGATCGCAAGGTCGGACGACCGCCCACACCGGTCGATGATCGCTGATGCCGTGTGAGTCAGGGCCTTTGGCGGCAGGAGGATCACCGGAGCCGCAGACACCGCGCACGAGGATGTGATCGAAATCGAAGAGCCAGGACGTGTTGTGCACGCCCTTCGTCAGCCAGAGATATCCGGACTTCGCCAGTTCATCCGCGCCTGATGTTCCATTGAAATCCCCCGCGATCACGACCGGCCCGTCCCACTCAGAGGCGTCGTCTCGAACCGCGCGCGCCTGATCGCGACGTGTCCTGGCCGACGCCCCGTACGCCGTCTCGAAATGAACGGAGTAGACGCGCACGGCGCCAATCGGCGTGTTGATGGTTGCCGCCGCCGCCCGTCGCCGCATCTTCCTGACACGGTGCAAATGGGGAAGTGGCAGGTTGCGAACATCCTCGATGGGCCATGGCGACATCACGGCGACGCCGAATGGGCGATGCGACGATGGGTGAATGGCCGACGGGACGTAGACGTAATTCAAGCCGAGCGCGAACGCCAACCGCTCCGTGCCCGGGAGATCCAGCTCCTGCAACACGAGGACATCAGCTGCGCGAAGCGGTCCCGGCTGAGAAAGCAGGGCGGCTGCGCGGTCAATCTGCTCGCCGAACTTCACGTTGAAGGTGACGATCCGCAGGTCGGTCCGCTCGGCTGCACCGGGCGATCGCTGTCCGACAAAGGTCAGGGCAGACGGGCCGTCGTAGTTGATGGCGGTGGCGCACGCCGCGGACATGCCGACCGCCATTCCCACGACCGCCATTCGCACCGCACCGCCAAGCCTCATCCGCTCACGCAACCTCGTCCGACAAGTATGCGCTGTTCACGAGTGCCTGACCTGCTATCTTTGCCTGCACTGCGTACCGTCCGCGTCCCATGTGATTCGAGATTGGAGGGATACGATGCTGACACGACGCATGATTCCGGTTGCGGCCGCCCTCGTTTGTCCTCTTCTGCTTCTTGCCGGTGGCGCTGCGTCACAGAACGTCATCGAGTCGAATACGCCGAACAGACCCAGAGATGTGATCTTCGTGCCGACACGCGAACCGGTTGCCGAGGCGATGATGCGTCTGGCCAACGTGACAAAAGACGATGTGGTGTACGACCTGGGATGTGGAGATGGAGCCCTGGTCATTGCAGCGGCCAAGCTGGGAGCGAGGGCTGTCGGCGTCGACATCGATCCGGACCGAATCAAGGAGGCCACGGAAAAAGTTCGCGCAGCTCGGGTCCAGGATCGGGTGACGCTGATTCGCGGCGACATCTTCGATCCGCAGATCAAAATCGGCGAAGCGTCTGTTGTGACGCTGTACCTCTTGCAGAGTCTCAACGAGAAACTGAAGCCGCGGCTCAAGAGCGAACTGGCCAAAGGCTCACGCATCGTGTCTCACGCCTTCTCGATGGGAGCAGACTGGCCTCCCGAGAAGAGCGAGACCGTCGACGGCACCAACGTCTACCTCTGGACGATCGAGTAGCGCGAGACGGCGTCAACGATCTGCCGGCGATCATGGAACGTCAGCCAGATGTCATTGTCGTCGGCGCCGGACACAACGGGCTGATTGCTGCGCTGATCCTCGCCAGGCACGGCCTGGCGGTGACCGTCCTCGAAGCGGACGAGGTCGTTGGCGGTGCTGCGCGCACGGAGTTTCCGTTTGCCGCGGCTCCCAGGCTTGGGGCGTCCTCTGGCGCGTACCTCCTGGGGCTGATGCCGCCGGAACTTCTGCGTGAGACAGGTCTGACGCTTCCGCTGATGCGACGGGATCCGCACTACTTCCTTCCGACAACCGATCATCGCTATCTGCTGTTTGGATCTGATACTGCTGCCTCTCGCCGCCAGTGCCTGGAGTCCTTCAGTGAACGCGACTGGACCGCCGTCGAATCGCTGACAGCGGAGATCGCCCGGCTTCGCGACGATCTCGCTCCGAGCTGGCTCGAGGAACCGTGTTCAGCAGAGGAGACGGCTGAACGCTATATCCGTCCGTCACTGAGACGCCGATTCCTCGACCTCGTGGACCAGCCCATCGAGGAGTACCTGGCGAGCTTCGGTTTCGAGTCCAGCCTTCTCGTCGCGATGTATGCGGTCACCGACGGCTTCTCGGGTCTCAGCGCTTCCTTCGGCATGCGTGGGACAGGGCTGAACTTCCTCGTCCACAACATGTGCCGCCTGCCCGGGTCCGAGGGGACGTGGATGGTCGTCCAGGGCGGCATGGGACGGGTGACGAGCGAACTCGCACGCCTGGCCACGGAGTCAGGTGCGAACATCCTGACCAACTCACCGGTCAGGCGTGGCGCTCGAGGATGGTCGTCAAATTGACGGCTCGGTGATCCTCAGCAATGCGGATCCGTTTCGGATGCGCGATCTGGTCGGAGCCTGTCACTTTCCAACGGCGTTCAACCAAACGGTCGACGGCTTCCAGCGGAACGGGACGACCCTCAAGGTCAACCTGGCAATCGACCGATTGCCAGTGTTCCGGTGTCTGCCTGAGGCGCGAGGCCAGCACGGCGCTACCGTTCATCTTCTTCCACAAGGACCAGACGTCATCGGGGAACTGCGTCGTGGGTTCGATCGTGTTCAAGCCGGCGCATTCGCTGAGTTCCCGTCAATCGAGTGGTACACGCATACCGCCGTCGACCCGACGCTGCGCGACGATCGGGGCCGCCACAGCGCCGCGTTCTTCGTCCAATGGGCGCCGTACGAATTGGCGACTGGCAATTGGGACGATCAGGAAGCCGGCTATGTGCGGCACCTGCTCGAGATTGCCGACAGCTTCGCGCCGGAATTTTCGTCCAGTGTGGTCGACGTGCTGACCCTGACGCCCAGGAAGATCGAGCAGCGCTTCCGCATGTCGCACGGCCACATCCACCACGTGGACAACACGTTCGGCTTCGATCGACGCATGCCGTACGCGACGCCGATCCCGGGGCTCTACTCGTGCAGCGCCGGCTGCCACCCGGCCGGGTCGGTGATTGGCGCCGCCGGCTACAACGCCGCCCGTCGCATTCTTCGCGATCTCACCTGACAGCAGTCGCTCGCGTTTCCCGCCTCTTCACACGAGGAGGGAAGCGACATGGCGAAGGTCCAGGCGCAAGCCGCGATCGTAGTGATGGTCATGTCCGGCGTTTTCCACGTGCCAGGGGCCCTGGCCGGCGACATATCGGCGCCTACCGTCGTACTGCACGTCAGGGATTTCCAGGGCGTTCCCCGCGACCAACTCGCTGACGCACAGCGCGCGGCGTCGAAGATCTACAGCAACATCGGTGTCCTTCTCGTCTGGCGCAACGGCAGCGCGAGGCTCGATGCGGTCGGCCACGCGGTGAATGCCGACGTCGTGATTCTCGACACAGACATGGCGGATCGGCACAACCGCGACCGCACGGCATTCGGACAGGCGAGTCACGCGACGCGACGCGCCTATATCTACTATTCGCGGATCATGGCTTACTCGATGCTCACGCACGGCAATCCGGACCGCGCGCTGGCGATCGTCCTGGCTCACGAGCTGGGCCATGTGCTTCTTCCTGAGTACAGCCACACGGATACCGGCATCATGCGCCCGTCGTTGTGCGGGGCCGTCTTCCGGTTGCCTCGATTCGCGCGGGAGCAGGGCGTCATGATTCGCACCTCCGTCCTCCGTGCTGGCGCGGAAGATGAGGAAACCGCTGTTGAGCTTGAACTCGACGTTGAGTGCGCAGACTGGCGCCGCTAGACTACGAACGCGTTGCGCCCCATCCGTTCGTACCTCCTTATCGTCGTCCTCGCTGCGACCGTTCCCCCGGCCCTGCTGACTGCCGCGCTCGTTGGCCGGGCATTCACCGAGAGCCGGACTGATGCCGAGCGCCGGCTGATCGAGTCCGCGCGGGTGGATGCGCTCGGCGTCGACCGTCAGTTCGACAGCGTCGTCGGAACGCTGCAGGCGCTCGGCACGTCCGACGCGCTCGATCGCGGAGATCTGCAGACGTTTCAACAGGAGGCGGCACGCGTCCAGTCGACACAGACCGGATGGTTCGGGGTGACGCTGATCACGGCGGACGGCACACAACTGGTCAACACGCGTGTGCCCTGGGGCACGCCGCTTGTTCCGACGGCGGACCCTGAAAGCCTGGCGCGCGTGTTTCGCGTGAAGCGTCCGACGGTCGGAAGCATCCGGCTCCTGTTGCGCGACGGCGTCGAACAGCCGCTGTTTGCGGTGCGCGTGCCGGTTCTGGAAGCTGGCGAGCCGAAATACGCACTGACGGCGGTGCTGCGAGCCGAGGCGCTGGCCAGTGTCATGCCCCAGGCGCGGGACGAGACCGAGGAGTGGACGCGAACCATTCTCGATCCGGGCGGCACCATTGCGGCCCGCACTCGCGGGGCGCAGGACTACGTGGGCACCCGCGCGACGCCGGAGTTTCTCGAGCGGCTTCAACGTGCTCCCGAAGCGGTCTCAAGTGAGGTGACCAGGGAAGGGGCGCGCGTCTATGCCGCCACGAGCCGAGGCGCCTATGGCTGGTCGACCGTCGTCGTCGTTTCCGCCGAGTCGCTCGACGGTCCGCGCCGGTCGTCGATGGTCGGTGTCGCGATCGGCGGCGCATTGCTGACGCTCGGCGGCTTCATCGCCGCCTTCATCGCGGCCCGTCGTCTGACCGGCGATCTCGACGCGGTCGCAGCCGCGGCCGCCGAAGTGGCCGAGGGCCGACCGGTGGCGACGCCCAGGGCGCACACCGTCGAAACCTTGCGACTGCAGGAATCGATCGCAGGCGCAGCCTCACTACTGGAGAGGCGTGCTGTCGAACGTGACGAGCAGTTCCGGCTTGCCGACGCGGCGAGAGCGGACGCCGAGGAAGCCAACCGCACAAAAGATCAGTTCCTGGCTGTCCTCGGTCACGAGTTGAGAAACCCGCTCGCTCCGGCGTTGACGGCCCTGGAGCTGATGAAGCTGCGCGATCCGTCGGTGTTTCGTCGCGAACGCGAAGTGCTCGAACGGCAGATCGCGCACATGTCCCGCCTTGTGAACGACCTGCTCGATCTCTCGCGATTGTCGCGCGGGAAGGTCCAGTTGTCCCGCGCGCGCATTGAGGTGCGGCAGGCGGTCGATCGCGCAGTCGATGTGGCGCGGCCCCTGATTGTCCGCCAGCATCACCAGCTGACGGTCGACGTCGCGCCCGAAGGCCTGCCCATCGAAGCCGATCTCGATCGCCTGGTGCAGGTGTTTTCCAACCTGTTGACCAATGCGGCGAACTACACGCCGGCGGGCGGCCACATTGGCCTGACGGGCTCTGCCTCGAACGGCATCGTTCAGATCGCTGTTGAAGACGATGGTCCAGGCATTCCGGCGGACATGGTGGCCTCGCTGTTCCAACCCTTCGCCCAGGGGCCGCGCGCGATCGATCGCGTGCAGGGCGGCCTGGGCCTCGGCCTCGCGCTCGCGCGCACGTTCGCCGAGCTGCACGGCGGTGGTGTCCGCTATGAAAGCGTCGAAGGTCACGGCAGCCGCTTCGTCGTCACTCTGCCGCTTGCCGCGGCCGAGAGCGAGCCGGCGACACCGGTCGTCACTGTCCGAAGCGAATATCCAGCACGGCGGGTTCTCGTCGTGGATGACAACGCCGATGCGGCGTCGATGCTGGCGGAAGCCTTCCAGGCTGCCGGACACACGGTGGCTGTGGCCCACGACGGGGAAACAGCGCTGACCTGTCTGCGGACCTTTGGCGCCGACGTTGGCATCTTCGACATCGGGCTGCCCGGGCTGACAGGTTACGAACTGGCGCGGCGGGCTCGTGCGCTGTTTCCGGGGTTGCGGTTGATTGCGGTGACGGGATACGGCCAGCCGGCGGATGTGGACCTGGCGCACGAGGCAGGCTTCGATGCGCACTGCGTCAAGCCTGTCAGCACGTCGATCCTGCTCGGACTCATCTCGGCGAACGCGATCGCCGGTCCTACCAGCAGCAGCCCTGAGTAATCCGCGGCCGCCGCGGCGTCGTGCGGCAGGTGGACGACAGGAACGCGTGTGCCTTCCTGTCGTCGTCCCGAGTGGTTAGTGGCCAGCCTTTGCCGCGGCTTCGGCGAAGAGCTTCTGGTTGCCACCCGCCGAAATCGTGTCGAGGTAGCGCTTCTTGATCTTCCAGCCGCTGGCGGTGCGGACGAAGTCGTCG
>Ga0310810_10007436_pt1 | contig 12497 bp, 8 predicted proteins | sample NCmetagenome_FD_207641 | JGI IMG/M metagenome (GOLD analysis project Ga0310810, IMG submission 207641) | Soil microbial communities from experimental microcosm in Duke University, North Carolina, United States - NC | ecosystem: Engineered > Artificial ecosystem > Soil microcosm > Unclassified ... | reverse complement strand
TCACCGTGACGCGGCTGCCGGTGTCGCGCGTGCCGCTGTGGCGGGCGTGGGCCGACGTGCGCGCGATCGGCCGCACGCTCGCGACGCTCGAGCCGCGGCCCGACGTCCTCCTGTGCTTCCAGACCATCGTCAGTGGCCTGGCCGGGGTTCGCGCCGGGCGGCGGTTGGGGATCCCGGCGCTCGTGTGGATCCGTGGCGAAGGCGAATATCGGATGGCGGGCTCGTTCGCGAACCGGGTGATCGGCCCGCGCGTGTGGGGCGCGGCCGCCGCCGTGCTCGTGCAGAGCGAAGGCAACGCCCGCGCGCTGCTCGGCGAGCTGGCGCGCCACGCCGCGGGCGCGCGCCCGCGCGTTGCCGCGCGCCTGCACATCGTCCCGAACGGCCTCGACCTGCCGGCCGCCGGCACGAGTTCCGCCGCGGGTCCGCGAATCCTGACGGTGGGCCGGCTGATTCCCGACAAGGGCATGGACGTGGTCATCGACGCGGTGGCCGTGGCCGGGGCGGCCCTGACCATCGCCGGCGCCGGCCCCGAGCGCGAACGGCTCGAGGCCCGGGCCCGCTCGGCCGGCGCCGACGTCCGCTTCGAGGGCTTCGTCGACCGCGCGCGACTCGGCGCCCTGTACCGCGAGGCCGCCGCCGTCGTGCTCGCGGCGCGTCACGGCGAAGGGCAGCCGAACGCGCTGCTCGAGGCCATGGCCGCCGCGCGGCCCATCGTGGCCAGCCGCGTGACCGGCGTCACCGACCTGATCGAGCACGACGTCAACGGCCTGCTCGTGCCCCCGGGGGACGCCCGTGCGCTCGGCGCCGCGCTCGACCGGCTGTCCCGCGAGTCCGGCCTGGCCGATCGTCTGGGAAGCGCGGCGCGCCGGAGCGCCGAGCGCTTCGACTGGGCGGTCGTCCGCCCCCGACTCGAGTCTCTGATGCTATCGTGTGCCGCGGGAGGGCGAGCGGCGGCGGGCGGAAGCTGAGCCCACCCGACGCCCCGGCCCGCTGGCGTGATCCCGTGAGGACCTCCGTAACGTTTCCCGAACTGACGCGTCCGTTTCCTGCAACCGTTTGGCCTCGCGCCGAGCGCGGCCCGCGACTTCCCGCGGGGCCCGCGGTCGGCCCACCCCCGGAGAGCCCACGACGGTGTCCCGATCCGCGTTCGAAATCGATGCGCAGCGTCACGGCCTCAAGCTGCCCGTTCGCAGAGGCAAGAACGTGAGCGGCCGCGGGCGCGTGTGCTTCTACAACGAGCACCTGTTCCCGGTGCTCGTCCCGACCGGCATCCCGTTCGCCGGCGGCGCGGAGACCCAGCTCGCGAAGCTCGTCCACGGGCTGCACGCGCGCGGCTTCGACATCACGGTCGTGAGTTGCGACTTCGGCCAGCCGCACGACATGACGGTGCGCGGGGTGCGCATGCTGAGAACGTTCGCGCCCGACGACGGCGCGCCGGTGCTGCGTTTCTTCCACCCGCGCCTGTCGCACACGCTGAGCGCGCTGCACGAGGCCGACGCCGAGGTGTATTACGTGAACGGCTCCGGCATGCAGGCCGGGCTGGCGTTCGACGTCGCGCGCTGGCGCGGGGCCGGGTACGTGAACCACGTGGCCAGCGACTACGACGTGCTGCGCGCGCTGCCCACGCACGGGAATCCGCGCGACCGCTGGTGGTACCGGCGCGCGATCCACGGCGCCGACCTTCGTCTGGCCCAGACCGAGTTCCAGCGCGAACGGCTGCGCTCGGAGTTCGGCGTCGCGAGCACGCTGCTGCCGAACGTGGTCGAGATCCCGGGAGAGACGATCGACGCCGGGCAGGACGGGGTCGTCGTATGGCTCGGCACGTACAAGGCCATCAAGCGCCCCGACTGGTTCACGCGCCTCGCGCGCGAGTTCCCGGAGCGGCGCTTCGTCATGGCGGGCGTGATTCCGCCGCCGCCGCTCACCCAGCAGCACTGGGAGGACGCGCAGCGCGCCGCGAATGACACGCCGAATCTCGTCGTGCGCAGTTTCCTCGACCATGCGCATCTGCGCGAGCTGTTCCGCGGCGCCGCGCTGCTCGTGCACACGTCGCCCGTCGAGGGATTCTCGAACGTGCTGCTCGAGGCGTGGTCGTACGGCCTGCCCACGGTGTCGTGCGTGGATCCCGACGGCCTCGTGCGGGGGAAACGCCTCGGTGGGGCGGCCGACACGTTCGAACAGCTGGTGGCCGAGACGCGCCGGCTCCTCGCCGACCCTTCCGAACGTCGCGCCTCGGGCGCACGCGCGCGCGCCTACGCCGTCGCGCACCACGCGCCCGACGTCGTGTTCGACCGCCTGGCCGGCGTGCTCGATCCGCTGGTCGCCGAAGTCCGCACGCGGCGCGACCGGCGCTAGGCGCCCGGCGTCCGGCGCGTCACGCGGGGACGCGCCACTCGATCGCGCCCCGCCAGCCGAAGTGCGGCTGGAAGCGCAGCGTGTCCTCCAAGCGCCACTCCACGAGCGGCCGGTTCCACGCCGCGACATCGCTCACGGGCGCGATGGCCCGCTCGTCGCCGTCGATCAGCGGCAGGTCGTGCGCCGCGAACGCGCGCTTCAGGATCTCGAGGCGCGCGGGATCGAAGCCCATCAGGCGCGCCGCGGTGACGTCGACGGCGACCGGATTCGACCCGGCCAGGATCAGCCCGGCCTCGCGGCGCGTGCCCGCGACCGGCCCGTTGCCCTCCATGGCCACGATGCCGTCGACGACGGAGAACCAGCGCTTGGCCCCGCCCCGGCCACGCAGCGTGCCGTCGGGGTTCGCGTAGAGGAGGATGCGGTTCAGGTCCAGCGACATGCGCCACACCGTGTCGTTGCCGTGCCAGTTCCCCGAGCGCACGACCTCCTCGGTGTCGCCGAACACGTCGTAGCCGACGCGCTTGGTGCGGCGCGCGAGTGCCTGGAACGCGGGGACGCCCCGCATCAGCATCTGCTTCGCCGGCATCACGAGCAGGTTCTCGAGGCGGTTCTTGAACGTGGCCGCGGCGAACTGGTCGCCGTTGTCGGCGGGCGCGCCGAACGCGTAGTGCGGGAGCCAGTTCTTGTCGGCGTTGATGCCGACCAGGCCCTTCAAGTTGATCGTCAGACCGCATTTCTTGTGGGTCTTGAACTTCGGCACCGACAGGAACACGTCGGCTTCGAGCGCCGAGCGCGAGATCTTGTACTCGTGGCGGCCGCCCGAGTGGTGCCGGTTCGTCTCGTCCCAGTCGTAGTACGCGCCGTAGTACCGGCGACCGCGCTCGTCCAACTCGTGGAACATGCTGCGCGCGCCCAGGTCGACGGCGACGCCGCCCCGCGGGTCGCCGGGCAGGCGCACGGTCTCGACGTAGATGCCGTCCTGGTCCACGTGGTGTTCGTCGCGCAGGTCGAGCAGCTCGAATGCCAGCCCCGGCCGCGTCGCGCGATAGAAGTCGCGGAGCGCCGCCAGCCCCATGCGCTCGACGAGCCCATCCCAGTGGGAGTCGCTCTGCGGCGCGTCGCCGATCATGAGCCGGCCGCGGCCGCGGAGCGCCAGGCACGCGTAGTCCGCGACCGCGCGGATCACCGAGCCGTGCGTGATCACCGAGTCCCACTCGTCGCGCAGGCGATGGCGGTGCGCGATCATGTTGGGCTTCAGGAACACGCGGTCGCCGGGCTGGATCCAGTCGCCGAGCGGATTCCACGACGCGCTGTCGGCGTGGGCGGCGTCGCAGCCCGCCTCGAGCAGCGCGCGGCGCACCGTCTCGTACACGCCGTTCGCGGGATCGAGCGTGGCGGGCGCGGGCAGTTCGGGGAACGCGCGCGGCGGGTGGTAGGGCGCGGCGGCCGGATAGACGGCGGACGACTGGCGCTGAATGGCCACGGGATGGCGGGACATGCGGACCATGATTCTACCGGGCGCGACACGGCCGCGCCAGTTGCGGTCCGCGCGGCATGCGCGGTCGGCTCGAGCCGGGCAGGGTGGGGCCGCGGCCCCTGCGCTCGGCGGTCAGCGAACCCGTTCGTAGATGTGAATCGGCGGGCCGGACGCGCCGGACGGCAGGCTCGTTTGCCGGCCGCGCTCATCGACGCTGGCCTCCGCCGTCGTGTACCCGCGCGGCGCCGTGATTCCGCGCAGCACGTAGCCGGCGCTTCCGTCGCGCAGCGCGCGATCGTAGTCCGGGTCGGCGGTTTCACTCGCGCTCGCCGGCATGGTCCGAGCGCGCTCCCATTCGTCCGTCGTGAGCACCCAGCGCGGCCGCGCCGCGAGCAACGACGACGCCGGCTGCCATTTCACGTTTTCGAACACGAGCCGGCGGTGTCCGCCGACCCACTCGGGCCACACCGGGTCGCGGCCCCACGTCGCGCTCTCGTCGTACACGACGCGCGGTGGAGAACCCCACCAGTTCCAGCGCACGTTGCGGAACGCGTCCGGCACGTACGCTCCGAAGTCGGCGAGCACGGTGTCGCCCGGCGACGCGTGTTGCTCGAGGTAGCGAGCGGCGACGAGGCGCGTGTCCCGCGTGATGTCGGCGCGGCCGGCCGCGTAGTCGCCACTCCACAGCAGGCCGACGATCAGCGTCACGAGCGCCGCGCCCCAGGAGAGGCGCGGCGCGCGCAGCCAGCCGCGCGATCCGGCCCACGCGCCGCCCGCGAGCATCGCGAGGCCCGGGATCCACAGATCGATGTACGACGGCAGCTTCACGAAGACGAGGAGCACGAGTGCGCCGTACTTGAGCGCCCACCACAGGAGCAGCGTGGTGCCGCGATCCTCGGCCGAGCCGTCCCAGCGCGCGAGGCGGCGCGCGGCCCACACCAGGCCCGAGGCCGCGAGCACGACGCCGAACGGCCCGAGCGAGCCCACCAGGAAATCCAGCGGGGCCCACCACTCGCCGGGGCGCTGGTGCAGGGACTGGGCCGTGAACGTCTGCGCGAAGCCGAAGCCGAACTCGCGCGGCGACAGCAGGGCGTAGGGGACGCAGATGAGGAACACGACGCCGAACACGACGAACGGCACCGCGACCGTCCACCCGGGAACGCGCGCCGCGAGCGCGCCGCGCACGCCGGACCACAGCCGGCGCCATCCGGGCGCCGCGCCCTTCGCCTCCCCCGCGAGCAGCGCGGCGACCGGCAACGCGGCGAGCCCGAGCACGCCGAGCCATTTGCTCGCGGCGGCTAGCGCGAACGCGAGCGCGGCGAGCGTGGCGCGCGAGGCGCGCGGTCGCGCGGCGAACGACGCGAGCGCGAGCAGTCCGAGCAGGAAGAAGAACCCCTGCGCCGCGTTCGGCTTGGCGAGCGCCGAGACGTCGATCAGCGTACGGTCGCACGCGGCCAGGGCCGCCGCCAGGATGCCGGCCGCGTCGCCGCCGAGGCGCCGGCCGAGGAGCCCGACGAGCACGAGCGTGCCGAGGCCGAACACCAGCGACAGGCAGCGCACGGCCACCAGGTCGCGCGTCCAGGATTCCGCGCCGGCCGCCGAGAGCGGGGCCTCGACGGCCAGGCTCAGGTAGTAGAACAGGCTCGGATACTCGAACGCGTGGGGGTTCAGCGAGTGCTTGTGCAGCATGCCCGTCGACAGCCGGATGTTCTCGACCTCCTCGCCGCTGAACGCCTCGCTCAGGCGGTACGACGACGACCAGGCCGTCACCTGCGGCGCCCGCAGGACGGCCCCGACGACCACGACGGCGGCCAGCGCCAGGAGAAACGCGCGCGCCCGGCGCAAGGGCGGAAGCGAATCGACGGCGTGCGGGGTATCCAAGTGAGCGGCCTCCTCGTGGCACGGGGCAGCGAAGCCCGGATCATAGCAGCGCGGCTGGTCACCTCGAACGAACGCGTGCTAGATTCCGCGCCAATCCATGCCCCGCGCGTCGCGGACACGTCGCGAACTCCATTCCGCGATGGCCGCACCCACCCGTCGCCAAGGACCCCAGCGTGAAGCAGATCCGCCAGTACCTGGCTGACGGCCGGCTCGAAGCCGGCGACGTGCCGTTGCCGCGCGTCGGCGCGGGCGAGGTCCTGGTGCGCATGCACTTCTCGTTCGTGAGCGTGGGCACCGAAAAGATGAAGGTCACGCAGGCCCGCATGAACCTGGCCGAGAAGGCCAGGGAGCGCCCCGATCAGGTGCGCCAGGTGCTGCAGACGCTGAAGGAGCAGGGCGTCATGCCCACGTTCCGCAAGGTGCAGGAGCGCCTGAAGGCGCCGACCACGCTCGGCTACAGCGGTGCCGGCACCGTGGTCGACGTCGGCGCCGACGTCGATGAGTTCCGCGTCGGCGATCGCGTCGCGTGCATCGGCGAAGGGCTGGCCACCCACGCCGAGTTCAACGCCGTGCCGCGCAATCTCGTGGTGCCGGTGCCGGCGAGCGTGAGCCTCGAGGCGGCGAGCGCGAGCGCGATCGGCGCGATCGCGCTCCAGTCCGTGCGCCAGGCGCGGCTCGAACTCGGCGAAAGCGTGGCCATCGTCGGGCTCGGCCTGCTCGGGCAGTTCCTCGTCCAGCTGTGCCGGGCGAACGGCTGCCGCGTCGTCGGCGTCGACCTGGACGCCGGCAAGTGCGCGCTGGCCCGCGCGAACGGCGCCGAAGCCGCGGTCGCGCCCGACGGCGACGACGCGCTGTACCACGCGCTGCGCGTGAGCGGCGGCGTCGACGCCGTGCTGCTCACGACGTCGACGAAGAGCAACCAGCCGATCGAGCTGGCCGCGCAGCTCGTGCGCGACCGCGGCCGCGTGGTGTGCCTCGGCAACACCGAGATCCAGCTCGACTGGCGCACGTACTTCGGCAAGGAGATCGACTTCCTGTTCAGTCGCGCGATGGGCGCCGGGATGGTGGACGCCGATTACCTGACGCGCGGCCGCGACTATCCGGTCGGCTACGTGCGCTGGACGGCCCACCGCAACATCGTCGCGTTCCTCGAGCTCGTGGAGCAGGGGCGGATCGACCTGACGAAGCTCATCACGCACCGCTTCCCGTTTGGCGAGGCGCTCGGTGTGTTCGATCGCATCGCGAACGGCGATCTCGCGTCCGCCGTCGGCATCGTGTTCGAGTACCCGGACGCGGAGCACGGCGCGGCGGACGTGGACGCGGCCGCGCGCACCATGACGTTCGTCGGCGGCACGCCGGGCGCCGTACGGCTCGGCATGATCGGCGCCGGCAACTACGCGAAGTCGATGCTGCTCCCGCATTTTTCCGCGCTGGCCGGGCTCAGCCTCGAGACGATCTGCACGAGCAAGGGCGCGAACGCCGAGGCGCTCGCGAAGCGCTACGGGTTCCGCAACGCGACGACCGACTCGGCCTCGCTGATGCGCGACCCCGACATCAACGCGGTGCTGGTGGCGACGCGCCACGACACGCACGCGCGGCTCGTCGCCGAGGCGCTCGCGGCCGGCAAGCACGTCTACGTCGAGAAGCCGCTGGCCATGAGCGCGGAACAGCTCGCGCCGGTGCTCGAGATCGTCGGCCGGCGCGGCGCCGGCGGCCCGACGCTGTGGGTCGGCCACAATCGCCGCTTCGCGCCGCTCGCCGTGCGCGCGCTCGACCACTTCGCGGGCGTCGCGGTGCGTCACGTGAACTGCACGGTGCGCTCGGCCGGGGTGCCCGCCGACAGCTGGTACCAGGATCCGGCCGAGGGTGGCGGCGTGCTGTTCGGCGACGTGTGCCACTTCATCGACCTGGCGATCCACTTCCAGCAGAGCCTGCCCGTCGAGGTGCACGCGCTGGCCACGCCCGACCCCGCGCATCGCGAGGAGAGCTGGGCCATCCAGATGCGCTTCGCGAACGGCGGCCTCGGCACCGTGCAGTACGTGTGCGGCAGCAACGTCGGGCTGGAACGCGAGACCATCGACGTCCTGGGCGGCGGCCGATCGGCGCGGCTCGAGGGCTTCCGCGAGCTGACGCTGCGCGGCGGCGGGCGCAACGGCAGGACCCAGCGCCTCCAGCCGGACCTCGGGCAGAAGCCGATGCTGCAGGCGATGCTCGCGCAGTTCCGGCGCGACGCGGGCGCGGTCGATCGCACGGACAGCTTCGTGATCGCCACGCAGGCCCTGCTCGCGGCGCATCGCTCCATCCTCGAGCGCCGTGTGATCGTTCTCGACACGCGGTTCCCCTACGGGCCCGTCGCATCGGCGTGACGCGATGAGCGGCGCGCCGGCAGGCGGAGGACCCGGCGCCTCACCCGCGCCCGCGTCGCGCGCGCCGCGGCCGCGCATGCTCGTGGTCGGGCCGCTGCCGCCGCCCCTGGGCGGCGTCCAGCTCATGAACGAGATGCTGGTCGGCTCGAGCCTGGCGCGGGATTTTGAGATCGAGTGCCTGAACACGTCCAAGGGCGCGCTGCGCTGGGCGGTCGAGAAACAGTCGTGGCGCTCGCTCGTCGACTTCGTGCGCCACGCCGCGCGCCTCGTCGCGCGCCTCGCGCGCTTCCGCCCGGCGATCGTCTACGTGCACGCCGCCTCCGGCATCTCGTTCACGCGCGACTGGGCGCTGATGGCGATCGCGCGGCTGTCGGGCGCGAAGGTGGTGTGCCACTACCACGGCACGCTGCACACCGTGTTCCCGTCCGTCCGGACCGCATTCGGCCGCGCCTGCGGCCGCGTGATGATGGGCGCGGCGCACCGCGTGATCGTGCTCGGGCCGACGTACCGTGACGCGTTCGCGAACGCCTGGCGGCGCGACGACGTCGTGTGGTCGGCGAATCTCGTGGATCTCGCGCCGTTCGCCGGGTTGTCCCACGACGCGCGTCCCGAATGGCTGTTCGCCGGCGAGAAGGCCGTGCTGTTCATGGGCCGGCTGTCCGCGCCGAAGGGACTCGGCGAGTTGCTCGACGCCATGCCGCGCGTGCTCGAGCGCCATCCGGAGGCGCGCTTCGTGCTTTGCGGAGTCGCCGAGACGGAAGCGCAGGAGCCGATGGTGCGCGCCGACGTGGCGCGCCGTGGACTCGCCTCGCGCGTCACGTTCCTCGGCTCGCTCGAGGGCCGCGCCAAGGCGCGCGCCTACGTCACGTCCCGCGTGTTCGTATCGCCGTCGTGGACCGAGGCGTTCCCGCTCGTCGTCCCGGAATGCGCGGCGGCCGGGCTGCCCATGGTCATCACCCGCGTCGGCGCCATTCCCGACTACGTGAAAGACGGGGAAGACGGCTTCCTCATCGCGCCGCACGACGCGGGCGCGGTGGCCGACGCCGTGAACCGTCTGCTCGACGACGACGCGCTGTGCGCGCGCATCGGCGGGCGGCTGCGCGAGCGCGCGGCGCGCGAGTTCGCGGTCGAAGTGGGCGCGGCCCGCGTGCGCGGCGTGCTGGACGACGTGCTGGGATCCGCGGCGCGCGGAGTCCAGGCCCCTGCCGCGCGGCGGCCCTAGGCGCGCGCCGGCCACGCGCGCGCGAGCGCCGCGACCGACTCCTCGAGCCCGAGCGGCGCGACGCCGAGTCGCTGCATGTCCGCCGCGTTGTCGAACGCGCGCAGGCTTTCGAGGCCGAGCACGTTCTCGACGCCGATCGGGAACGGCACGCGCAGCGCCTCGAGCGTCGCGGCCCCGAGCTTGACCAGCGCGAGTGGCACGGGGACGAGGGTCTTCTTCACGCCGAGCGCGTCCATGACGGCCTCGTGGAGCCGGCGCATCGTATAGACCTCGGTCGTCGCCACCTCGAAGCGCCCGGCCAGACGCCGCGTGGTCACGCGCTCGACGACGTCCACGAGATCGCCCATCCACAGCGTCTGGATCGGCTGCCGGCCGCCGTCCGGGAGCGGGATCACGGACGCCCGGCGCACGAGGTCGACCATCGAGCCGAACAGGCCGCCGTCGCCGAGCACGAGCCCCAGGCGCAGCACGGTGTCGCGCGCGGGATCGAGCATGGATTCCAATGCGAGCTTGTTGCGCCCGTAGTGCGAGCGCGCGCCCGCGTGCGCCGACAGCGTGGACAGGAACACGACGTGCGTGTCGTCCTGCCGCGTGACCGCGAGGATGCGCTCCAGCGCGCGCGCGTTGATCGTGTCGGCGTCGCGGTGAGCCGGCGTGTACTCGACGAGCGCGCCGTGCACGAGCGCGTCGAGCCCTTGGAACGCGTGGTCGTCGAAGCCGTCGGGCATGACGAAGCGCCGCACGTCGACGCCCGGCGGGGGCGCGACGCCCGCGCCGCTTCTCTGCAGCGCGACGACCGAGTGCCCGAGCCTGGCCAGGTGGGCGACGACGTGGCGGCCGATGAAACCGCTCGCGCCCGTCACGCCGACGCGCAGGCGTTTCGCGGGCGCGGCCGCGTCACTCGTCATGCGTTCTCCGCGCGAGGCCGAGCGCCACGAGATGCGCCTGGGCCATGAGCGTGAGCGTCAGTCCGTTCGCGGGCAGGTAGCGGAAGCCCGAGCCGTCGGCCACGAACACGCGTCGCGTCCCGGCCAGCCGGCCGTCGCGCGCCAGCGAGGCCGGCCGCTCGTCGTCGGCGAACGGCAGCGTGCCGGCGTAGTGCACGGTCGCGCCGCTCGGCAGGTGCTGGCGCTTGAGTGCGTGGCAGCCGAGCAGCGAGAGCGCGGCGAGGATGCGCCGCTCGGCCCGATCGTTGTCGCGGCGCTCGGGCTCGGTCACGGCGTGGGTCACGGCCAGCGCATCTCCGGTGGGGGCGTTCGCGTCGGGCACGCGGCGCACGAACTTGCCGGGCGCCGCGTGATCCGGATGGTTGATCGTGGCCAGCACCACGGCTCCGACCAGCGCGTGCATCAGCGCCCGCGCGTCGCCGAACGCGAGCGGCACTTCCTTCGCGAGCTTGAACAGCAGCAGCGAGCGGTACGTGTACAGCGACACCATGCGCACGTCGAGCCCGGCGCGCCCCGGATCGAACATCATCTCGAGCTGGCCGAGACTCGTGCGCTCGCGCTCGAGCGCACGGCCGAGCCGCTCGACGTGCACGCACGGCGCGATGCAGTAGCCGTTCGTGAGCAGCGGCAGCGGCGCGTCGCGGTCGATCGAGCGCAGCACGATGCGCGCGGTGCCCAGCGTGCCGGTGCCGAGCACGAGCCGGCGCGCGTGGAACGTCTCGGCCGCGCCGCCGTCCAGGCGCAGGGTCTCGACCGCGACGTGGTCCGCGGCCTCGCTGAAGCGCGTGACCAGGCGCCCGCCTTCGTACACGAAGTTCGGCTCACGGCGCAACGCGTCGACCGTCATCCACGGCCGGTACACGGCCTGCTCGGGGTCGGCCCAGAACTCCATGTCCGTGTAGCGCGTCGCGCGCCGCTCGCCCAGGTCGCGCGTGAGCACCGCCATCGGCATCTTGCCCATGGCGATGCCGCGTGCGCGGAACGCCGCGCGCCGCGCGGCGTACTTCGCGCGCAGCCGGGCGATGCTGCCGTCCATCGCGAGCGGCGGCTGGGTGGCGCGCAGGCCCGCTCCGCAGTACGGCGTCACGTCGTCCAGTTCGGCGGCCAAACCGATGCGCTTCGCGATCGTCGCATAGCCCTCGGCGAGTCGCGTCGGATCCAGACCCATCGTCTCCAGCTCCGGCGGCGTGTACACGGCCGCGCCCGCGCCCCACCCGGCGCCGAGCCCGCCATAGCACAGGCTCTCCATGCGCTGGAACGCCCGCGCCTCGAGCGGCAGCCAGCGCTCGCTGCCCGCGATCAGGTGCTGGCGCGGCGGCGTGAGCGTATGCGCGGCGGCGCCCCAGGGCACGCCCTCGAAGCGATCGCCGAGCAGCCAGCGATGCTGCTCGAGGTCGGTCTCGCGCGCGGTCAGGAAGTCGGTGTCGGGCACGAGCGGCGCGTAGCGCTCCTCGCGGACGCCGGCGTCGAGCATGAGCACCTGCCGGCCGTTCTCGACGAGCGTCTCGGCGGCGTGCGCCCCGGTCATGCCCGAGCCGACGACGATGTGATCGTGGATCACGGCCACGGCGCCTCCGCCACGAGCACGACGACGAGCCCGAGCGCCACGCGGAGCGCGGCGAACGCCATGCGCGGCGCGAGCCCGGCGAGCGCGACGAGTGGATAGGGCTGGTCGACGAAGCGCGCGACGTGCGCGGGCGAGGCCTCGAGCACGGCGAGCAGCAGGCACAACCGCTGGCGGATGACGCCGTGCGGATCGCGCCACGCCAGCCCGGCGTCCACGGCCCCGATCAGGAACGGCGCGCGCCGCATCAGCGCCCACAGCCGCCGGTCGCGCCGCGCGACGAGGGCGGCGCCGTGGCAGGCCAGCGCGTCGCGCCAGCGCTCGATCTCGCGGGTCGTGGCGGGTTCGCCGACCAGGCGTTGGGCGAGCGCCTGCACGAACGCGTCGTCAGTGCCGGGAAACGCGTCCGTCCCGAGCGGAACGACGCTCATGCGCCGCGCTCGGCGAGCCGGCGCTTCAGCTCGCGCACCTCGGCGCCGAGGATGCCGAGGTCCTGCGTCAGGTTGCGATTCTGTTCGCGCAGGTTCGAGATGACGGTCGAGAAGTGGAACTGGAGCGTGAGCACCATCAGGATCGCGATCAGGAACAGGAACGCCGGCGGGTAGTAGATGCCGACCAGGTGCGCGAGACGGTCCACCTGGCGGATGAACAGCGCGCTCAGCACGAGCACGACGGCGGACAGGAT
>Ga0310810_10007434_pt1 | contig 12498 bp, 11 predicted proteins | sample NCmetagenome_FD_207641 | JGI IMG/M metagenome (GOLD analysis project Ga0310810, IMG submission 207641) | Soil microbial communities from experimental microcosm in Duke University, North Carolina, United States - NC | ecosystem: Engineered > Artificial ecosystem > Soil microcosm > Unclassified ... | reverse complement strand
GTGCACGACCACAGCGGCGCGAGCACGTCGTTGCCGATGCTGATCACCAGGAACGTGCTGCCCCAGATGGCGCTGCACGCCGCGAACGCGAGCCACGGCCGCGCGTCGACGGCCGGGCGCGTGGCGGCGGGGAGCGGAGCGGTCATCGCGGGATGGCGTTCTAGCGCCGCGCCGGCCGCGCGTCGACGTCGGCGGATCGGGGGCCCTCCCGATTGCGGGTGCGGGTCGGACGACCCAGGGTCCGGCCATGGCTGATGTGTCGATTCATCCCGCGGTTGACGGAGGCCTCAAGCCCGCCGCCAAGGATTTCGCCGGCGGTACGCTCCGTTGCCTCTGCAAGGACCGGCCGGTAGAAGTGAAGATCACCACGCAGGTGCTGCACAACCACGTCTGCGGGTGCACGCAATGCTGGAAACCGCAGGGGGCAGCGTTCTCGATGGTCGGCGTCGTACCCAAGGCGAACGTCCAGGTGACCGCCAACGGCGACAAGCTGAAGGTCGTCAACCCGAACGCGCTCATCCTGCGCCACGCCTGCACGGGCTGCGGCGTTCACATGCACGGTCCGGTCGAGCGCGCCAAGCACGCGTTCGAAGGGCTGGTCTTCATTCACCCGGAGCTGTCGCGCGAGTCGGGCTGGGCACCGCCCGGGTTTGCGGCCTTCGTCTCGTCCATCATCGAGGCGGGCACGCCGCCCGAAAAAATGGGCGCTATCCGCGGTCGCCTGAAGGAACTGAAGCTCGAACCCTACGACTGCCTGTCGCCGCCCCTCATGGACGCGGTCGCGACCGCGACGGCCAAGGCCGCCGGCGCGCTACGAGCCTGACAGCGCGCGCGTGGTGCGCGACGTGTTCCTCCACAAACGTCGCGATGAAGTAGTAGCTGTGGTCGTAGCCACGCTGGCGCCGCAGCTCTAGCCGCTGTCCGGATTCGGCGCACGCCGCTTCGAACAGCTCCGGCTTGAGTTGCACGTCGAGAAACTTGTCCGCCGTCCCCTGGTCGATGAGCAGCGGGATCGGGAGGGGCCGCGCGCGCACCAGCGCGCAGGCGTCGTACGCGGCCCACGCCGTCTCGTCGGCGCCCAGGTAGCCGGCGAACGCCTTGCGGCCCCAGGGGACGCGCGACGGCGCGACGATCGGTGCGAACGCCGAGACGCTGCGGTAGCGCCCCGGGTTGCGCAGCGCCAGCGCCAACGCGCCGTGGCCGCCCATCGAGTGCCCGAAGATCCCGCACGCCTCGCGCAGGACGGGGAAGCTCGCCTCGACGAGCGCCGGCAGCTCGCGCGTGACGTAGCTGTCCATGCGGTAGTTGGCGCGCCAGGGTGCCTCCGTCGCGTCCACGTAAAAGCTCGCGCCAAGGCCGAAGTCCTCGTCGGCATCGTCGCCCGGAGTGCGCGCGTGGCGCGGGCTGGTGTCGCAGGTGACAAGCACGATTCCCTGCGCCGCCGCCGCGCGCTGCGCGCCGGCCTTCATCGCGAACGTCTCCTCGGTGCAGGTCAACCCGGCGAGGAAATAGAGCGCCGGCCGCGGCGATCGCGCCGCGCCGTCGGGGACGAAGACGCCGATCCGCATCGGGCCGCCCGTCGCCGCCGATTCGTGGCGATAAAAGCCCTGCACGCCGCCGAAGCAGCGCCGCTCGGACAGCGTCTCGAGGGCCCCCGGCGTCGCCATCAGAACTCGACCACGGCGCGAATCGATTTCCCTTCGTGCATCAGATCGAACGCTTCGTTGATCCGCTCGAGCGGCAGCTTGTGCGTGATCAGGCTGTCGATGTCGATCTTCCCGTTCATGTACCAGTCGACGATCCGCGGCACGTCGGTGCGGCCTCGCGCGCCGCCGAACGCGGTCCCGCGCCAGACGCGCCCGGTGACCAGCTGGAAGGGGCGCGTCTTGATCTCCTGGCCCGCGCCGGCGACGCCGATGATCGTCGACTCACCCCAGCCTCGGTGGCAGCACTCCAGCGCCTGGCGCATCAGGTCGACGTTGCCGACGCATTCGAAGCTGTAGTCGGCGCCGCCGCCCGTCAGCTCGACGAGGTGCGCGACGAGATCGCCCGAGACCTGCTTCGGGTTCACGAAGTGGGTGAGGCCGAACTTGCGCGCCAGCGTCTCGCGCGCCGGGTTGGTGTCGACGCCGATGATCTTGTCGGCGCCCGCGATGCGCGCGCCCTGCACGACGTTCAGGCCGATGCCGCCCAGCCCGAACACGACAACGTTCGCGCCGGGCGTCACCTTCGCCGTCCAGAACACGGCACCGAGGCCGGTCGTCACGCCGCAGCCGATGTAACAGACCTTGTCGAACGGCGCGTCGGCGCGAATCTTGGCGAGCGCGATCTCCGGCAATACGGTGTGGTTCGCGAAGGTCGAGCAGCCCATGTAGTGGTGGATCTTCTGGCCGCCGATCGAGAACCGGCTGGTGCCGTCGGGCATGACACCTTTGCCCTGCGTGGCGCGGATCGCCGTGCAGAGGTTCGTCTTGCGCGACAGGCACGACTTGCACGTCCGGCATTCCGGCGTGTAGAGCGGGATGACGTGGTCCCCCTTCTGCACCGACGTCACGCCCGGGCCGACGTCGAGCACGATCCCGGCCCCTTCGTGGCCGAAGATCACCGGGAACAGCCCCTCGGGATCGGCGCCCGACCGCGTGAACTCGTCGGTGTGGCAGACGCCGGTCGCCTTGATCTCCACCAGCACCTCGCCCGCCTTGGGCCCGTCGAGGTCGACCTCCTCGATCACCAGCGGCTTGCCCGCCGCGTACCCGACCGCCGCGCGTGTTTTCATGGCCCGCAACGTAGGACCGCGCCGGTCCGGTCGCCAGGCAAGATCCTCGATCTCCGGGTCGCCGCCGTGCTATCCAACATCCACACGCGATGGCCGACAAATACGATCTCGTTGTCATTGGCGCCGGACCCGGCGGGTACGTCGCCGCGATCCGGGGCGCGCAGCTGGGGTTCAAGACCGCCGTGGTCGAGCGCGAACGCGCCGGCGGCATCTGCCTGAACTGGGGCTGCATCCCTTCGAAGGCGTTGCTGAAATCGGCGGACGCGATGCGCCACGTGCAGAAGGCCGCCGACTACGGCGTGATCATCAAGGGCGAGATCGGGTTCGACTGGGACAAGATCATCAAGCGCAGCCGCGGCGTCGCCAACACGCTCTCCAGCGGCGTCGAGCACCTTTTCAAGAAGTACGGCGTCACCCAGATCCTCGGCACGGCGAAGCTCACCGGCCGCGGCAAGATCGAGGTCGAGACGACGTCAGCCGGCAAGCCGACCGGCAAGCTGACGCTCGAGACGCCGCGCACCATCATCGCGACGGGCGCGCGCGCGAAGTTCCTGCCCGGCATCGAGCCCGACGGCGATCGCGTGATCACCTACCGCGAGGCGATGGTGCTGCCCGAAGCTCCCAAGTCGGTCGTCGTCATCGGCGCGGGCGCGATCGGCATCGAGTTCGCCGACTTCTGGAACGCGTTCGGCGTCGACGTCACGGTCATCGAGTACATGCCGCGCGTGCTGCCGATCGAGGACGAGGAGATCTCCGCGACGCTCACGCGCGTGCTCAAGAAGCGGAAGATGAACATCCACACCGGCGCCAAGACCACCGGCGTCAAGGTCAGCGGCAAGACGGTCACGACGTCGTTCACCGACTCGGACGGCAAGAACCAGACGGTCACCTCGGAGCGCGTGCTGATGGCGGTGGGCGTGCGCGCCAACATCGAGAACATCGGCCTCGAGGGCATGGGCGTCACGATCGATCGCGGCTTCATCCAGGTCGACGACGCGTACCGGACCACCAGCCCCGGAATCTGGGCGATCGGCGACTGCGCCGGACCGCCGCTGCTGGCCCACGTCGCGATGGCCGAAGGCGTCCGCACCGTCGAGGCCATGGCGGGTAAGCACGTCGTCCCCGTCAACTACGACGCGATCCCGGGCTGCACCTACTGCGATCCGGAGGTCGCATCGATCGGGAAGACCGAGGCGCAGGCGCGCGAGGCCGGCATAGACATCGACATCGGCAAGTTCCCGTTCGCGCCCAACGGCAAAGCGCTGGGCGCCGGCCACACCGACGGCTACATCAAGGTGATCACCAACAAGGCGCGCGGCGAGATCGTCGGCGTGCACGCCATCGGCTACGGTGTCACCGACCTGATCGCCGAGATGTCGCTGGCGATCACGTCCGAGGCGACCGCGCACGACGTGCTGGCGGCGGTCCATCCCCACCCGACGCTGTCCGAGGTCATGTACGAGGCGACCGCCGCCGCGCTGGGCGAGGTCGTCCACATTTAGTCGCTCCGCGCCGCGATCAGCGAAGGCCGTCGATGCCGGCCAGCGCCTGGTAGGCGACGCCGTTGAAGGCGGAGAGGACCGCGGCCTCGCACGCGGCCGGTCCGTTCGCGACGGGCACGAACGTCTCGTCGGTTTCCAGCTCACGCCGGACGACCGGCTGCCCGCGCGCGTCCGCCACGGTCAGCGCGAAGCGAACCTTGCAGTGATGGTTCAACATGCCGGTCGCCTCGATCCCCAGCTCCGGGATCACCTGCGCGTCGAAACCCGACGACGGAACACCGGGAAACGCTTGCACCATGGCGACGCTGCCCGCGAGCGCGCCCTGCAACGCGTTCGCGACAAGCGCGGGCGCATTGTAGAAGACGAACGTGTGACCGTCGGTCGAGGTCTCATATCGCGTGTGAACCAGCCGTTCGTCCATGATGATCGCCACCCGGCGCGCCCCACCCCGCTGCAGCTGCGCGCGGGCCGGCGTGACGTTCGCGAAGGTGTGCTCGTGCGTACACGCGATCGATCCGGTCGCCACCAGCGCCGCGATCGCGATCATCGAAGGTCGCATCATCGGATCACCTCGGGTTGAGTTGGGTCAGAACTGCAGCGTCGCGCCCAGCATGGCGCCGCCGTGCACCGGTGCCGCGCCGACGCCCGCGAAGCGAACGCCGCTGCGGCTGGCGCGGTAGCCGCTGTCGGCGTGGATCTCGACGCCGGCCTTGGCAGCGCCCAGCACCATCACCGCGCCGACGACCACCAGCACGAGATCGACGATCGCGATCTCGAGGTTCAGCTCCGCCTCGGCCGTCGTCTCCTCGCTGGCGTCCTTCTGCGTCGCGGTCAGGTAGATGCCGCCGATGCTGCCAAGAATGAACAGCACCATGCCCGTCGTCCGGATCCCGGGGCTGCCGCGGCGGATCGTGACCACCGACGGCGCGTTCGGGATGTTCACGTTGCTGGTCATGTTCAGCGTGCCCGAGATCCGCACGGTGTTGAGACCGGGTGCGACGGGCATCGTGCACGGCACCTGGCAGGAGCCCGACACCGCGCCCATCACCGAAACCATGTAGCTGCCGCTGTCGCCGGCGGCGAACCGCACCGGCACGCCCGCGACCGGTGCGACCGGCGGTGCATACGGCGCCCCTTGCTGATACTGACCCGGCGGCGGGTACTGATTCGGCGGCGAGTACTGGTACTGGTTCGGCGGCGGGTACTGCGCCGGTGGCGGATAGCCGCCGGCCGGCGGGTCCTGTGCCGGCGGAGGATATCCGGGTGGCGACTGCTCCGGCTGCGCGGGCGGCTGCTGCGGTTGCTGCTGTTCGCCCGGCGAAGGTGGCGCAGGCGGCGGCTGCTGCCCGAACGCCAACCCGCTGACGAGCGAGATGACGAGCGCGATGCTTACTGGTGCGAGCTGGTGCGATGTCTTGATCAACGTCAACGCGTCCTCCTTTTCGGGAATGGCATCGTCAACTCACGAACACGAGCGATGGACCCAATCGCCTGACGGGCACTCGATCGAGTAGCCCCGATCCTTGCAGCTCTGTCCCTCGTGGAAGACCCAGTCGGAACCGTTGACCTGCTTGGCATCGAAGGCATCGCAGTCGGCCTTGTCCCAATCCTGAAAACACTCTCCGTCTCCGAGGGACTTTGCGCCCTCGCACGCGCCGCTGCCGCCGCCGCAGCCGGTCGAAGCCGCGCCGAGTCCCAGCGCCAACCCAAGAACGAACAGTCGCATCCGCTTCATCGTTCCTCCTGGCGCCGCGGAAGTAGCAACGGCCGCGCCACACGGAGCTGCGCCGATCTCGAAGCGCGCCGCGACCGGACCGGAACAACCTGTCCAGTCGCGCTGGACAGATCGTTCAAAGTCAATTGGCCCGCTTCTGGGGCCGCGCGATCTCGAATCGCTCCAGCCGGGCCAGCAGCGTCCCGCGCGAGATCCCCAGCTTCTTCGCCGCGCGCGTCTGGTTGCCGCCCTCCGCCTTCAGCGCCTCGAGGATGCGCGCGCGCTCCTGCTTCTCCTTGGCGTTCCAGCGATCATCGTTCGCCGCGCCGGCCGCGTCACCGTCGATGTCGCCGTCGCGCCCGCCGATCGCGACCGGTCCCAGGTCGACCGGATCGCGCAACGTCTCGAGCGGAAGGTGGTCCGGCTCCAGGTCTTCGCCGTCGGACAGCAGCAGCGCCCGCTCCATCACGTTGCGCAGCTCGCGAATGTTCCCGGGCCACGCGTAGGCCTCCAGCAAGGCCGCGGCATCGTCGCTGATGTGGGGCACGCGCGCGATGCCCGACTCCTTCGCGAGCCGCGCCAGGAACGCGTCGCACAGCGGCCGGATCTCCGAGCGGCGATCGCGCAGCGGCGGAATCTCCAGGCACAAGCCGTTCAGCCGGTAGTAAAGGTCCGAGCGAAAGTGCTTGTCGCGGATCTCCTGCACGAGATCGCGGTGCGTGGCGGCGATGAACCGGACGTCGATCGCCAGCGGCTTCAGCCCGCCCACGCGCGTGACCTGCTTGGTCTCGATCACGCGCAGCAGCTTCGCCTGCAGCGTCGGCGACATCTCCCCGATCTCGTCGAGGAACACGGTGCCGCCGCTGGCGGTCTCCAGCAGCCCCGCCTTGGCGGTCTTCGCGTCCGTGAACGCGCCCCGCTCGTGCCCGAACAGCTCGCTCTCCAGCAGGTTTTCGGTGAGCGCCGCGCAGTTGAGACAGAGGAAGGGTCCGCCCGCGCGCTTCGACGCCTTGTGGATCGACTCGGCGAGGACTTCCTTGCCCACGCCCGTCTCGCCCAGGACCAGCACGTTGATCACGCCCGACGCCGCCTTTTCGGCCAACCGGTAGATCTCGCGCATGTTCTCGTCGAGGACGATCACGTCGCGCCCCACCGTCCCTTCGCCCGCGGGGGCGCGCGGGCGAAGCGCAGCGCAGGCGTGTTCGAGCAGTGCGCCCGCAGATTGACCGTGCGTCGGAAAATGCGCGAGCGCGACGCGCGCGCCGACGCCGCCGGCCTTCAGGCGCTGGACCAGCGCCTCCGTCACGCGCTGCGCGGTGTCGCTGGTCGTCCGGCGCAAGATGATCTCGAACGCGTGCGGCGCATAGATCCCGACGATGTCCAGCGGGCGCAGTGCGTCCGCCGCCGCCAGGAACGATTCGGCCGCGGCGCCCGCGTCGATGTCGATGCGCGCGATGGAGAACGGCGCCCCCTGCGCGATCTCGCATTCCTCGGCCAGGCGCGCCTCGAAGTAGCCATGCGGCCATAACCGCCGCCGGCGCGTCGCCCCGCCCCGCCGCTGCACCAGTAACACCGCCGATCCGAGCAGCGCCGCCTCGCCGGGCGCCAGCGCCTGGGGCTGCTGCGGCGAAACCTTCTGCCCGCGCACCTGCGTGCCGTTGCGGCTGCCGAGATCCTCGATGGTGACGCGCCCGGCGTCGGCCTGCAGCCGCGCATGCTTCGCAGAGGTGCTCGGATCGGCCAGCAATATGTCCGCGTCGGGCGCGCGGCCGACGAGCACGCTCCCACGTTCGGGCAGATCGTACGCGGCGATCGTTTCGCCCTCGACCACCAGAACCTGCAGCGCCGGGACGACGCCGTCCCCGTCCTGCTGCGCCACCGTACGCGGAATCATCCCCATCTCGCCGACGATTCTTACAGGTCGGCGCGCGCGCCACGCAAGCAATCCGCACGGGCACGTACGCGCAAATGGTTTACGCGGGGACGCCGCGCGCCGGCACCACGATTGCACAGTCCTGGCGCGGCATGACGCTCTCATCAATTTGCCATTTACATATTTCCTTGGCCTTCAAGATGTCATTCGCAAAGATGACGCCTCTGTTAGCATCGCTCGGGCTCGATGGCCGATGCCAACCAACCCGGCGACGTCCGGGAAACGGAGGAGCAGAGACCGCACCTGGGGATCGGACGCGTACTCGCGAGCAAGTACGAGATCGAGGCGCTGCTGGGCACCGGGGGCATGGGATCGGTGTACGTCGCGCGCAACCTGCGCACGCGCAAGACATGGGCGATCAAGGTGTTGCACCCTGAGATGAGCGGCCGCCCGGTGGTGCTGCAGCGCTTTCTCGCAGAGGCGCAGGCCGCCGGCGTGATCGGCCATCCCGGCATCGTCGAGATCATCGACCAGGACCGCGACGGCGACCTGCATTTCCTGGTGATGCCGAAGCTGGAAGGCGAGGAGCTATCCACGCGCATCGCGCGAGAAAAGCCGCTGCCGCTGAAGTTCGTCGCCCGCGTCGGCGCCGACGTCGCCGACGCCGTCCACGCGGCCCACCGCGCGAAGATCGTTCACCGCGACCTGAAGCCGCCGAACGTGTTCCTCGCCCACAAGGACGGCCGGCGCGACATCGTGCAGCTGCTGGACTTCGGCATCGCGAAGCTGATGGACGACGACAACGCGGCGACCGGTGGCCTGACGCAAACGCGCGACATCTACGGCACGCCCCACTACATGTCGCCGGAGCAGTTGAAGAGCGCAAAGGACGTCGACGCGCGAACCGACATCTACGCGATCGGCGTGATCCTCTACGAGGCGCTGTCGGGCCAACGTCCGTATGACGCCGACAACCTGACCGAGCTCGTCGTCCGCATCATGACCGAGGAGCCGGCGCCGCTCGAGAAGCTGCGCCCCGACATCCCGCCCGCGATGACGGCGATCGTCAAACGCGCGATGGCGCGCGATCGCGCGGCGCGGTTTCCGTCGGCGGCCGCGCTTCGCGATGCCCTGCGCATCCACGCAGGGACGCCAGGCGACACGTCTTCCCAGGCGCTCGCGGACACGATGCAAGCGGATGCATCGACGCTCTCGCCCGCGCTCGCGGTCAGCACCGGAAAGAAGATGAAGTCGGGGCTCGGGATCGCCGCCGCGGTTGCCGCGCTGGCGGTCGGCGGCTTCGTGGCGTTCCGGCCGTCGCCGCCCGCGCCGGCGCCGCACGCGCAGCCGACGACGCCCGCGACCAACGTGAAGCCGCCCGACCACCCAGCGCAGCCCGCACCGCCGCCGCCAACGACCGAGCCGGTACCCGCACCGGGTGACGCGACATCGAAGACGAAGGCGCCACCGCCGGCCGACGACAGCGCTGGTAAGCCAAAGCCTCGCAAGGTCCGCAAGCACACCGACGACGACGGCATGCCCGTGCTGCGACCGCAATGATCGGCCGGTCCCTCCCCCGCGCGGTTGCGGCGGCGCTGGCCCTGTCCGCCCTGGTTTGGAGCGGCGCCGCCCGCGCCGACGAGGCGTCGGAGGCGAAGCTGCAGTTCGAGCTGGGTCAGGAGATGTTCAAGCAGAAGCGATTTCCCGAGGCGATCGATCGCTTCATCGCCTCGAATCGTCTGGTCCCCAACCCCAACGGCGTCCTCAACATCGCGAACATCTATGTCGGGATGGCGAAGGCCGAGAGCAAGCGAAAGGAGACCGCCCGCGCCGATCAGCACTACGTCGAGGCGTACAATTGGACCGAAACGTTCCTGCGCTTCGACCAGCTCCCCGAGGCGGATCGCGCGCTGGGCGTGAAGCTGCGCGATTCGCTGGTGCCGCACGTCGCGCTGATCGATGTGACGACGAATCCTCCGAGCGCCGACATCGTGATCGATCGCGAGTCGCTTGGATCGGTCGGGCGGTCGCCGCGCGTGCTCGCGACGCTCGCCGGCGACCACAACGTGATCGTCAAGCTGGCGGGCCATCGCGAGGCCAAGACACCCGCCACGGCGCGCGTCGGCGCGACAGTCGCGGTCCGCCTGGAGCTGGAACGCATCACCGGGACGTTGAACGTCGACAGCACCCCGCCCGGCGCGCACGTCCGCGTCGAAGGCGCCGCGGAGGCACTGGGCGCGACGCCGTTCTCGCAGGCGCTTCCGGTCGGCACGCTGCGCATCCTGGTCTCTAAAGACGGCTACCTCGATCAGACCCGCAACGTCGCCATCGTCGACGGCGCGCCGGCGACGGTGTCGGTGACGCTGCAGGCGACAACACCGACCATCGCCACGCTCTCCGTCACCGGGACACCGTCCACCGCGACGGTCGTCCTCGACGGCAAGCCGGTCGGCCAGGTGCCGACCTCGGCGAGCAACCTGCCGCCGGGCCGTGGCCGCCTGCAGATCATCGCCGCCGACCACCAGACGTGGAGCGGCGAGATCCCGCTCGAGGCGGGCGGCGCGACCCGCGTCGCGGTCAGCCTTGCGCCCGAAGAGAGACAGCACTGGCCGGGATGGAAGTGGGTCGGCTACGGCGGCGGCGGCGCCTGCATCCTGGCCGGCCTGGGCGTCGGGCTCGCCGCCCGATCGGCGCACGACGACTTCGACGCCAGCCCGTCGGGCCCCCGCTACGATCGCGTCAACGCGTTGAACCTCGGCGCGGATGTCCTGATGGGGATCGGCCTGGCCGCGGTGGTGACGACAGCCGCCGTCCAGTGGTTCTGGCCGCCGCCGAAACGGTCGCAAGCCAGCGTGGCGGTGGAGCGATGATCGCGCGCCACGGACGACCGAACGGCGCGGCGGCGCTGCTGCTCTGCGCGGCCGCGGCCTGCCAGATCACGAATCGGATCGACGCGTGCGACCGGGGCAGCGGACTCGAGCGCCAGGTGAACGCGCGCACGGACGGCGACCAGACACTACAGAACACGCGCGCGCTGGTGGCGCTGCCCAGCGGCAAGGCGATGGTTGCGTTCTCCTCGGCGCCGGCGCCGGCGGGCAGCAGCAGCGAGATCCGCGGCGGCTTCGTCAACGCGGCCGGGGTCACGCTGGGCACCTGCAGCGCGGCGGCGGAAACGACCTGGGCGCCGCACGACGATCCGACGGCGCCGCCCAAGCTGCGTCTCCGTCCTACCTTGGCACGGCCGGTCGGCACCGACGACCACCTGGTGCTCGCCTATGCGGAAGGCGCAGCCGGATCGCAGACGTTTCAGGTCTTCGCCCAGGAGCTCGACGGCAACGGTTGCCCGATGGGCGCCCCGGTGCAGGTGAGTGCCGAGCCGGCCGGCATGACCACGAGCTGGCTCCAGGTCGTACCGACGGGCATGCGCCAATACGTTGTGATCTGGGGCGCGCTGGATCAGCCGAGCATCACCGGCACGCCCCACCCGATCCGCGCGCGCGCGATCGAGGCCGGCAGCATCCCGGGTCAGGAGATCACGTTCCTGCCCACCAGCGCCTCGCGCGCCGGAGACGTCGTCGACCTTCCCAACAGCACCTCGCTTTACTACACGCTGGCCGCGGCCGAGCGAGGCGACGGCGGCGTGCTGCTCGCCTGGATCGAATCCACAGTCAGCAAGAACCGCGTTCGCCTCGCCAGCTTCAACGAGGTGCTGGATCTGGAGGCCGACACCGTCGTGTCCGAGGCAGACGGCAGCGCCACGCCCGTCGATCACATCGGCATCGACGTCGCATCCGACGGCGAGCAGGCGTTGGTCGTCTGGGCCGAGCACGATGCGAGCGACGCGTCGGGCCGGGCGCGCGTGTTCGGCCGCTTCTTCACCCCGAGCGACCTCGACCCGATGCGCGCGCCGCAGGCGCCGAACGGCGAGCAGTTCCGGCTGGGATCGACGCTCACCGCCGTCGACGAGGGATACCCTTCCCTCGCGGTCGCGCCGGACGGCGGGTTCGTCGCGACCTGGAACGAGTCGGGCGATCCGTCGCGCGCGGACACCAGCGGCGCCAGTATTCGCGCGCTCCTGATCGGCGCCGATGGCGGGCCACAATTCGCGAACCTCGCCTGCGACCGGCGCGACTTCCAGCTGAACACCGGCGCGCAGAGCGACCAGCTGCACCCGACGGCGGTGTTCGTTGCTGACGGCTCGCTGCTGACGGGCTGGACGGATCTGGGCGGCAACGGCACCGACCGCAGCACCGACACGCTGGGCGCCGGCGTCCGGATCGTCGCGCTCCCGCCCCACCTCGTGAGGCCCGATCGATGACACGCACGTTGTTGGCGATGGCGCTGACAATCACCGCCGCCGATCTGGCCTGTGGCGTGCCGGCCGATCGCGTGCCGTACACCGATCGGATCATCAAGGACGCGGGCGCCGACGCGCCGACCAGCGCGACGTGCACCGCCGCCACGCCGCACTCGGTGCTGGACGGTTGGCCGTGCGGCTGCACGGACGACTGCCGCGAAGGCGGGTTCTGCAACAACGAGGCAGCCTCCGGGGCGCCGGGCGGGTACTGCTTCCGCTTCTGCACACCAGGTGGCGCCGACACGTGCACGGCAGGCGCTGGCTGCCCGGACCTGG
>Ga0310810_10007433_pt1 | contig 12498 bp, 11 predicted proteins | sample NCmetagenome_FD_207641 | JGI IMG/M metagenome (GOLD analysis project Ga0310810, IMG submission 207641) | Soil microbial communities from experimental microcosm in Duke University, North Carolina, United States - NC | ecosystem: Engineered > Artificial ecosystem > Soil microcosm > Unclassified ... | reverse complement strand
GCCGCGGATGCGGACGGCGTGATTTACGGGGCGGAAGTCGGATCGAGGTCGCTTAAGCGGTACGTCAAGTCTAAATGAAATTTTCGATTGCAATCTTCGTGAGCGCTGGGCTCGCGGCCGCGCAGTCTGCGGCGTATCGCGCGCCGCGCGCCGACGGCGGCAAGCCCGACTTCAACGGGATCTGGCAGGCGCTCAACGAAGCCAACTACGATCTTCAGTCCCATACGGCGCGGCCCGCCATGGCGTTGCGCGCGGGTCCTTACGGTCCGGTTCCCGCAGCCGCGGTGCTGGCGCTCGGCGCAGTCGGATCGGTGCCTCCCAGCCTAGGGGTGGTCGAGGGCGACGAAATTCCCTACCGGCCCGATGCTGTGGCGAAGAAGAAGGCGAATCAGGAGAACTGGCTGACGCTCGATCCCGAGATCAAGTGCTACTTGCCGGGCGTTCCGCGCGCCAACTACATGCCGTATCCGTTCCAGATTTTCCAGAACGCCAGCCGGATCTTCTTTGCTTACGAATACGCGGGCGCGGTGCGGGACATTTACATGAAGGACCCCGGGCCGGCGCCGGTCGACTCCTGGATGGGGCAATCGGTGGGTCACTGGGAGGGCGAGACTCTGGTGATCGACGTAACGGGCATGAACGATCAAACCTGGTTCGATCGAGCCGGGAATTTTCATAGCGACGCGCTGCACGTAGTCGAGCGCTACACGCGGACCAGTCCGGATGTCATCACCTACGAGGCGACCATGGAGGATCCCAAGGTATTCACGCGGCCGTGGAAGATCCGCATGGCGCTGTACCGCCGCCAGGAGAAAGACGCGCAGCTCCTGGATTTCAAGTGTCCCGAGTTCGTGGAAGAGTTGCTGTACGGTCCTCTGCGAAAGAAGCCGCTGGCAAAATAAGAGTCAGGAGAAAGGAGTCAGAATGAGGAATCCCTTCATTGTATTCGTCCTCGCGGCGATCACCGTCGCGGCGCAGGCGCCGAAACCTTACACTCCTCCACGCATGCCGGACGGGCATCCGGATCTTCAAGGGACCTACGATCTGGCCACCTTGACGCCGCTCGAACGGCCAGCCGGCGCGAGCGCGGTGCTCTCCAAGGAAGAAGCGGCCAAGCTGGAACGGGCCGCAGCCGTGGCCCGCGAAGAAGGCGACAAATCCATCAAAGGGGACCGGCCCGCCCCGCCCAAGGGCGGCGACGGATCGCGAGGTGCCGCGGGCAATGTGGGCGGATACAACACGGGATGGCTCGACCCAGGGTCCACGTATACCGTGGTGGATGGACAGAAGCGCAGCTCCATCGTGATCGACCCACCGAACGGGCGTGTGCCTGCGGCCAAGCCGGAGGCGCGGCGGCGCGCCCTGAGTCTCATCGCCCGGCCGACCTCCGATGCGCAGGAGAGCAACGATCCCGGACTCGAGCCGCCCGGGTCCTACGACGATCCCGAGCGCCGTCCCTTGGGAGAACGCTGCCTGCTGGGATTCGGCTCCACGTCGGGACCGCCGGCGCTGCCGGACTACTTCTACAACAATCTGCATCAGATCGTGCAGACGCGCGATGCGGTGATGATCCTCACGGAAATGGTGCACGATGTCCGCGTGGTTCGAATGAATGCGCGGCATCTGCCCAAGACGATCCGCAAGTGGATGGGCGACTCGGTGGGCCGCTGGGAAGGGGACACGCTGGTGGTCGACACGACTAATTTCACGGACAAGACGCGGTTTCACGGATCGACGGAGAACCTGCACGTGGTCGAGCGCTTCACCCGTGTCGACCCGAAGACGCTTCTGTACCGCTTCACGATTGACGATCCAGACACGTGGGAAAAGCCCTGGTCCGGCGAATATGCGTGGCCGGCCACGGACTCTCACATTTATGAGTACGCCTGTCATGAGGCCAACTACGCGCTGAGCGATATTCTGCATGGCGCGCGAGTGCGAGAGGAGGAAGCGAAGAAATGAAAATGCTGTTAGCGATACCCGTGCTTCTCGGCGGCCTGCCTCTGGCCGCGCATCACGCTTTTGGAGGCGAGTTCGACGCCAACCGTCCGGTGCTATTGCGCGGCAAGGTGGTGAAGACCGAGTGGGTCAATCCCCATGCATGGATCCATGTCGAGGTCACCAAGACCGATGGCACGAAGGAAGTTTGGATGGTCGAGGGCGGCAGTCCGAACTCGCTGCTGCGCCGCGGCCTCACCAAGGCGAGTCTTCCCGAGGGCACGGAAATCGTGGTGGACGGGTACCAGGCCCGGGATCACACGGTGCTGCGGGCCAATGGGCGCAACGTCACCTTCGCCGACGGCCGCAAGCTGTTTCTAGGATCGTCCGGTCCAGGCGAGCCTCCCAAGGACGCGGTTCCCACGGATCAGGCCAAGCCCCCCGCGCGTTGAAGGACTGTATGTTTAGGCTGCTCACGCTTGGAGCGCTGGCCGCGTGCTGTGCCTTCGGCCAACAACCCAACGACTATGCCGATGCGAAATCGTGGCTCTGCCGGCCCGGCCAGCATGATGCCTGCGACGTCGATCTGGCCACCACGATCATCGCCACGGACGGCAAGCTGAGCCGGGAAGCGTGGAAGGGCGACGCGAACGCGCCCATCGATTGCTTCTACGTGTATCCGACGGTGTCGACCGACCCGACGCAGAATAGCGACATGAACCCCGATCCGGCGGAGCTAAATGTGATCCGCCAGCAGTTCGCGCGCTTCGGATCGAAGTGCCGCGTGTACGCGCCGATGTACCGGCAGATTACGCTCGCGGGGCTGCGCACACTGCTCGCGGGAGCCGCCAGCGGCGTGACCATCGACCACGGGCTGCACTACGACGATGTGCGCGACGCGTGGAACTACTATCTGGAGCACGATAACAGGGGGCGAGGGTTCGTGCTGGTCGGCCATTCGCAGGGTTCCTACATCCTTGCCGAGTTGATTCGCCAGGAGATCGACGGCAAGCCCGTGCAGTCGCGCATGGTATCGGCGATCCTGCCCGGCGCCACGATTGCGGTCGCGCGCGGGAAGGACATCGGCGGCAAGTTCCAGCACGTGCCGCTGTGTCACTCGGCGTCACAGACCGGATGCCTGATCGCGTATTCGTCGTTCCGCTCGAACATCCCTCCGCCGGCCAACACGCGTTTCGGCAAAGTGCCCGATCCCAGCATGGCGGCCGCCTGCACCAATCCGGCCGCGCTCGGCGGAGGCAGCGGGGAGCTGCACGCGTATCTTTCTTCGGACGGGCAGACGATTGTTTCCGCCACGCAGCCTCAGCCGTGGGTCAAGAAGGGTCGCATCGAAACCAAGTGGGTGAGCGTGCCGGGATTGCTCACCGCCCGCTGCGCCATCAACGACAACGCGAGTTATCTGGAGGTCACCGTGCACGGCGATCCGTCCGGTCCTCGCGCTGACGACATCATCGGCGACCTCGGCGCGAACGGTCAGGTCGCAGCGGATTGGGGTTTGCATCTGGTCGACGTGAACCTGGCGATGGGGAATCTGGTCGATATCGTCGGCCAGCAGGCCAAGGCTTGGGTTAAGGCTACTCGTTAACGGCTGCTGCGCCGCCCAGGAAGAGCACCGCGACCAAGCGGCCGATTTGATTCGGCGAGAGTGGTCCGCCGCGTCGATACCACACCATAACCCGGTTCATGAGCCCCAGCAGGATCAGGCACAGGACTTTCACTTCGATGTCTTTGCGCAAGACTCCTGCATCCTGCGCCTCCTGCAGGACCGAGCGCACCACGTTCTCATAGGCGTCGCGCAGTTTCAGGACCTGGGCCCGCCGCGCATCCGAGAGCGCGCGCATTTCCGCGAATGCAGTCGAATGCTTGTCTTCATCGCGCAGAAGATTCTCTATATGCGCGGAAATCAGTGTTTGGGTGCGATCCAGAGGGTCGTGGCTGTCCCGAATCGCGGTCTCGACATCGTTCCGAATCTGTTCCAGCGAGGACTGGCAGATGAGGAAGAGCAGATCCTCCTTGCTCTCGACGTGGTAGTACAGCGAGGCTTTCTGAATGCCGACCAGTTCCGCCACCTCGCGCGTGCTGGTGGCCGTGTAGCCCTTACGCGAGAATAATCCGACGGCGGCATCCAGAGCGCGGCCTAGCGCGGGATTGTCGGTGGCCACCGGTGTCCTGCGGGCGCGTGCGGCGGGCTTCTTTTCGTTCCCAGTGAAATCGGGCAACGTCAAGCGGGCGCGGATGCCGGGAGAACCGGCGCCGTTGAGGTACACCTTGGTCAAAATTTCCGCAAGCTGATCTTCGTTCAGCCGTTTGCCTTTGCGGAACCAGAGGGTGGTGTGGTTCAGCATGCTCATCAGCGCCAGGCTCAGATACTTGACCGGCACGTCGCCACGGATCGCGCCGGCTTTTTGGGCATTGGCCAGAGTGGATCGCGAGAAGTGCTCGTACTGGTCGCGCATCGCCAGCACTTCCGCGCGGTGGCGCGGGGTAAGCGAACGAAACTCCGTAAGCGCGGTTACGTTGCGCTGCTGATAACGCAGCAACGTCGTGAGATGAGCGTGGATGAACGCGTGGATCTGGTCCAGCGGACACTCCGCCTTCTCGACCGTCGCCGGCACTTCGGTGAGAAATGGCTCCAGCGCGGAAATGCAGATGCGATAGAGCAAGTCTTCCTTGCTGGCCATGTGGTGGTACAACGACGCTTGCTGAATCCCGAGGGCCGAGGCGATTTCACGGGTCGTTGTGGCCGCGTACCCCTGGTGCCAGAACAAATCTGAAGCCGTATCGAATAATCGTTCGGTGGTGGAGCGCTCGAGCGTCAGGGACGGGTCGTGAGTCATGGGGGGCGGCGAACCCGAGTTGTTAGATTCTATTATGCATGTCTGGCCGAAAGGCTGCAAAACCAGTTTCGTCCGTGTACACTATTTCTAACGAGCGACCGGTAGAAGGGATGCGGAATGACCCAGCCTAGCGTGGTGCTGAAACTTGTGGCGCTGGCGGGCGCGCTGGCGGTGCTGCCGGGCGCCGCCCGGGCGGCCAGTCATCTGGAACTCGGGGGTGTTCCTTGCGTGACGCCGCCGCCGCTGCATTGCGGCGACGCGAACTGCCCGGGGGCTTTGGTGGTCGAACCAGGAACCGCGGTGGAGCCCAAGACCAACCGCAAGTATTTCCTGGACTATCCGTGCGACCTGAAGCGCGGCCAGAAAGTCACCTTCATCCTGAGCCTGCATGGCGCGGGCTCCTACGGGAACTGGCAGCGCCACTATTTCCCGATCGTGGACTATTCCCAAAAGTATCGTTTGGTGATCGCGACTCCCAATACTCCGACCAGAGTGTGGGCCGCGACCGACGACGAGTATCTGCAGAACATCGTGAACCTGATTTATGACCAGGTGGGAAAGCAGAACATCAAGGCGTTCTGGCTGGTGGGGCACTCGCAGGGCGGCATGACGTCGAACCGGTTGGTGCGTACGGATTTCTTCAAGCAGAGAGTCGACGGCTGGCTCAGTTTATCGGGAGGCCGGCTGGGGCCGACGCCGCCGATCCCTGCCAGTTTCTTCGCGGCCGTGCAGGGGAATCCTCCGGGGGGTACCAAGGGAGGCGATGGTCGCGCCGGAGCAGCCAAAGGACCACCGGCACTTCCTGCCGGCCCGCAAGGATTGCCAGATGCGACGTTCTCCTTCATCTTCGAAACCGGCGAGCACGAACTCGGCGATCAGCCGATTCCGGACGCATCGCCGTGGGCCACCAAGCTCGGTTGTGGGGCGCGCGTTCGCAGGCCGGATGTGGTCGACACCAAAGCGGGCTACGTTTACGATGGGACCCGGCAGAATCCCGGGTCGGATGCCTGGGGCCGTCTGCCCAGGCCGGGTTCCGCGCAAGTGTTCGAGTATCCGAAGTGCAAAGACGGCCGCCTGGTGGCCGACGTGGTCCGCATGGGGAAGGGCCACACCGAGGGGCTGGAGCCGCATGTGACCGAGCAACTGGTGAAGCTGATGCTGGTCGCGAAAAAGTGATGGTGGGCGCGCAGGGATTCGAACCCCGGACCCCCTCGGTGTAAACGAGGTGCTCTAACCAACTGAGCTACGCGCCCTTCTTAATCGATATTCTAGCCAATGAGGGCGATTTGAAGAATGTCGTTTATTTCAGTTGGGCTGTTTTTACGCCGGTCTTGGCGTCGCCCCAGGCGATCCAGGTATCGGCTCCAGAGCGGATCAGTTTCGGATATCCCAGGCTCGTGCGGGCGCCTTCGGCGATCTTGACCACTGGTCCTGCGACGCCGGCCGGCGATACCGATCGGACTAGCGCGCTGGCGGAATTGGCGCCTTCCTCGATCCATGAGACGAATGCGCCGCCGTCATCGCGCAAGGCGGTGGAGGCGTAACCGAGAGCGTCCCCGGTGCTGATCTTGGTGGGCTTGGTGAACGTGGCTCCCGCATCCGAGGAGAAAACGAGCTGGACCCGCGCGGAGTCGTTGGCCTCCGTGTACCAGGAAATGGCGACCCGATTATCCTTGGCCGCAGCGGATGCGGCGTTGACCGGGCAGGCGTTGATCTCCCACTTGTCGGGGTTGATGATCTTCGAATCCGACCATTTCCCATTCTCAAGCCGAAGCACGGCGATATCGCGGATGTCCTTGGGAGTGTGGTCGCGATAGGCTACCAGCAGCCCTTTCGCGGTCTTCACGGTGGAGGTGGGGCAGCACGAGCAGGTGTCTTTATCGAGTTCTTCCTCCTTGATCTCCTTGCCGTCCGCGCCCACGATGGTCCGCATCAGCGAAACCGGGGCATCTTCGCCCTTGAGCGCCTGGAGCCAGAACAGAGAAGCCTCTTGCGGGCCGCTGGCCACCATGGAAACCAGTCCATGCTGCACCGGGCTGTGGTCTTTGTGAGCCATCAGCGGCGCGGTCCACTTCATGCCGTCGCGCGAGCTGGAGACGTAGATGTTCTCCTCATCGCTCGACTCCTTGCCCTTCTCGACCCAATGCGCCAGCAGCGTGCCGTCGTTGAGGCTGACGAGTCCCGGCACTTCGGCCGGATGCCGCCAAAAAGGGCGTCCGGTGACGATGGTGCGCGCGTCCGACCACGCGGCTCCGCGGCGCACGGCGTAGCGCAACATGTACCCGCCGCCTTTCGCGGGTTCCACCCAGCTCAAGAGCGCGCTCCCATCGGCGGCCACGGCCCAGTTGGGTTGGAGGCTGCCCGCGACCGCGGGATTCGGCACCGCCACGGATTTGAGCGCCTGCGCGAATCCGCAGGCAGATATGGCCAGCAGCAGTAGAAACGAGGAAGTCTTCATGGAAGGGCTCCAATCGATTCTACCAGTCGCCTGGGCAGTCGGGCACTTCGTGAGGATTTATTGGATTTGCGTGATCACCAGATGCGCTGAGACGGAGCGTGTCCCGCCTGCGAGCGGCGTGATGGTTAGCGCGGTGGAGTTACCGGCGGGATTGCTAACCGTGAGCAGCGAATTGACGAGTGTTGTCTGCACCAGAGACATTCCGACAATCTGACTCGTGCCAGTGGCCCGGCCCACGACTGTATAGGCCAGATCAGCCCCGTTGACCCGCAAAATCAGTTGACCCGGTTCGTTTGTACTCACTTGAAACATCACTTGATAGGTGCCGATGGCAGACAAACTAAATACGGACCCGTTCACCCGACCGATGCCGCTACCTGCGGAAGGCCCATTTTGCGGGAAAATTACGTCCGCGCCGACCCCCACCGTCGTTGCGTTATCGGGAGGCATCAACGCAAAAAAATCGGAAAAGGCGATAATGCCGCCCGCAGCTCCAGTTGCTCCTGTAGCTCCGGTTGCTCCCGTCGGACCGGCCGGTCCCATGGGTCCGACAGCGCCCGTTACACCGATGGGTCCCGTAGGGCCCGCTGGTCCGATACCGCCGACTGCGCCCGCAGCGCCGCTGGGCCCCGTCGCCCCCCCGGGTCCTGTCGCCCCGACTGGACCCGCTGGCCCGGTGAGTCCGATTGCCCCAGCCGGTCCGGCAGGTCCCGTTGCACCGGCCGGTCCCATAGGACCGCCCGCTGGCCCAATGGGTCCGCTGGGTCCGGCCGGACCGGTCGCCCCGATGGGGCCCGGCGGTCCAGTCGGTCCGCTGGGTCCTTGCATCGTGGTGGCCTGAACGTAATACCCGTTCATGTCGATCACTAGGTCGCCGTTGTTGGTGCTCAGCACCTGGATGCCTCCGTCCACGCCGGCCGGCACGATGGCCGGGTTATCCACAATGCCGCCCTGCATGGCGTTCAGAACAACCGTCCCGGGCCACGCCGTATCGTCCTGCCAGGCGGCCATCCAGCCGACCGCCTGTCCAAGCGGTGTGACCGACACGAAGTTCATCGAATAGGCCGCCGCCGCGGGCACGCCGCAGTTAGAGGAGGGAACCGGAACCAGGCGCGCCTGGCCGGCAACCAGCGAAGGAGGGCCGAACAGCCCGGTCTTGCCCGAGCCGCCCTCGCCGCGCGTATCCATAATGCGGCAGGGCGTGATGGCGATGTACACCAACCCGGAAGTGGTACCCGGGGCGCTCGCGCTCTGACTGCTGAGCCCTGGATTGCTTGAATCCTGCACCGGCCAGTTCCTGACCGGTATCCCATCCGGCCGGGCCCGTTGTTGCACAAGTTGCTGCGCAAATTGTTGTGCGGAGCTCAACGGCAGTAAGGCCGCTACGGCGATCCACACGGCGCATCTCACAACAGTTCTAAGCTCACTCTCGAAAACGCGGAAGGATGACATGTCCAAGCCTCAGGCGGCGATTTCCTCTTCGCACGGGCTTTGAGGACGCTACGCCCGATGATGTTATGCGAATAACACGTATGGGACCATCGGAATCCGGGCTATGTAGAGGCCGAATTCGTTCTTCCACGAATCCCTATTCGGTATTCGTTTCATCTTGAGACAGTGCCTGTGATTTATCATGAATCCGCAGGGGGTATTTATGGCGACGGGTACAGGCGAAGAGATCCGAATCGGTCAACTGGCGATTCGATTCCTGCTCGAAGGTAAGGCATCGGGCGGTTCTGTGGCGATGTTCGAGTTCGACGTCCCGGCCGGAGCGAAGGTGCCGATCGCGCACAGTCATGACGGCTACGAGGAGACCATCTACGGACTGGAGGGCGTGCTGACCTGGACGCTGGACGGGCGGCAGAGCGACGTCGGCCCGCGGGAGGTGCTGTGCATACGGCGCGGGGTGGTCCACCGCTTCGACAACTTTCGGGAGGCCGACGCGAAGATGCTGGCGATCGTCAGCCCCGGCATCCTGGGTCCCGACTACTTCCGCGAAATGGCGGCCATCGTCACGGCCGCCGCCGCCGCAGGCCGCCCTCCCGATCCCGCGGCACTGGCCGAAGTCATGCGGCGCCACGGGCTTACGCCGGCGCCGTAAGGTCGCTACGGGCGGCGTTCGAGCAGGGTGTATACTAAGTTCTAGGGACGAGCAGTGGAAGTGGGCGAAAGCCCACTTTTTTATTGCCTGGATTTGCTGTGGGTGACCGGAAGTGAAACATGGCAGATAGGCCAGCCATCATAGAAAAAGTGCGGGAAATCACGGAACGGGTGGGCGCCGATACGGGACTGGAAGTCGTCGATGTCCAGCTTTTGGGCGGCGGTGGCACCCGTGTACTGCGTATTTTCATCGACAAGCCGGAAGGCGTCACCCACGCCGATTGCGAGCACATCTCGCAAAATGTGGGCACCATCCTGGATGTCGAGGACATCATTCCCGGCGGACGCTACACGCTCGAAGTCAGCTCGCCCGGCGTCGAGCGGAAGCTGTCCCGGCCGCGGGAGTTTGAGCGCTTTGTCGGCCACAAAGTGAAAGTCGTCCTGCGACAGCCCATCGAAAATCAGAAACATTGGGTCGGCGCGCTGCAAAGTTTCGCCGAAGGAATCATTACACTCGAACCCTCTCCTGGAAAAAGCGTCCAGTTCCCCCTCGAACTGGTCGAGAAGGCCAATCTCAAGTTCGAGTGGTAAGCCCCCCGAATCGGAGCCATTACAGACATGACCAGCCTGGGTAACATTTATCAGTCCATTGAGATCCTAAGCAAGGAGAAAGGGATCGATCCGCAGATTATCCGAGATGCGGTGAAGGACGCCATGCTGGTGGCCGCGCGCAAACATTTTCATGCCAACGAGGAACTGGTGGCGGAAATGGAAGACGGTACGGGAGCCATCCAGATTTTCGGAGTGAAGCGGGTCGTGGATCCGGTCACCGATCCGGATAAAGAGATTTCGCTCGACGAGGCTCAGAAACACAATCCTGCCGTGGAAATCGGCGGAGAGGTTCGCTTCGCCAAGTCTTTGGATGCTCTGGGACGAATCTCGGCGCAGACCTTCAAACAGGTGATTCTTCAAAAGGTGCGCGAGGCCGAGCGCGAAAATATCTATTCGGAGTTCTCGGGCCGCGTGGGCGAGCTGGTGACGTGCGTGGTGAAGCGCCTGGAGGGTCCGGATCTGGTGGCGGACCTGGGCAAAACCGAGGCTCGGATTCCCAAGAAAGAGCAATCCCGCCTGGAGAGCTTCAGCGTCGGCGACCGGGTCCGCTGCGTGATCCGCAGCGTGGAGAAGGCCGGAAAGAACGCCGGCGTGATCGTGTCGCGCGCGGCGCCGGAACTGGTGATGCGCCTGTTCGAGCAGGAAGTTCCCGAGATTTACGACAACACCGTGGTGATCAAAGGCTGCGCCCGGGAAGCCGGGGAGCGGACCAAGATCGCCGTATCCAGCCGCGACCGCGACGTGGACAGCGTGGGCGCCTGCGTGGGCATGAAGGGCATGCGGGTGCAGTCGATTATTCGCGAATTACGCGGTGAAAAAATCGATATTATCGAATTCAACGACGATCCGGTGGTGTTCGCCACGCATGCGCTGAGCCCCGCCAAGATCTCGCGGGTGAGCATCCTGGACCCGGTGGAAAAGCACATGGAAGTGATTGTCGACGACAGCCAGTTGTCGCTGGCCATCGGCAAGAAGGGGCAGAACGTGCGCCTGGCGGCCAAGCTCCTGGGCTGGCGGATCGACATCAAGAGCGAGGAAGAGAAGCGCCAGGAAGTGGAGTCGCAGATGGCCGCCCTGGTGGTTCCGGGCGCGCCGGTTTCCGTGCTGATCGATCACGGGATCCCCGATACGCTGGTCGAAAAACTGATGGAAGCGGGCGTGGGCACGGTGGAGAAGCTGGGCGGAATGACCCCCGAGCAGCTGGAAGAAATCCCCGGTATCGGCGACGAGATGGTGGAGAAAATCCAGGAAGCCGTGGTGAGTTACTACCAGCAGTTTGAATCGGGCGGCGAGGGCGAAGCGGCGCCGGCGGAACCGGTTGCCGCGGCGGAAGAACAGCAGGACCAATCTGTTACGATAGATATTGCGGAGTCCCCGGCACGCGCGGAGATTCCGGATAAGGAGCAGGGTTTAATCTGACAACCCCGGTGTCGCAGTTGGATAGCGGGGCATACAGTATGACGAAAATCCGAATTAACGAGCTGGCTCGCGAGCTCGAGGTCAAACCGAACGTGATCCTCGATATGCTCCCGGAGCTGGGCGTCACCGAAAAGAAGACCCACTCCAGCTCGATCGATGAACCCGTCGCGATAGAAGTGAAGCGCCGGCTGACGGGGGAATCCAACGGATCGGCTGGCGCCGCATCGCCGAAAGCGGAAGCCGTCGAACACGCCCCCGAGGCTGGTCCCGCGGCCGACCCTGCGCGCGCGCCCTCGGCTCCCAAGCACGAAGCGGTGGCGGAGGCTGCGCCGCCGGCCCGCGAAATTCCCAGCGACGCTCCTCCGGCTCCGCGCGCGGCTCCGCTGCGTCCGCCGCTGGCGTCCGGATCGTCCGGCCAGCCGCTGGCTCCAGTCGCCCCGCGCGGAATTCCGATTCCGGCCCGTCCTTCGCCGCCGGCTCCCAAGCCAGGCCAGATCCTTTCCGGTCCGCGCCAGCCGTTGCCGGGCGCATCTCAAGAAGCAGTGGGGTCCCGGCCTCCGGCCGGTCCGGGGCATCCACCAGCACCTGCACAAGCCAGTTCGGGGCTGGTTCCCAGCATGCCAACGCCGGCTCGTCCGGCGCCCCGAGCGGCGGCTCCTCCGGCTGCGACGATTGTGCCGGGAGCTCCCATGGGCGGCGGCAGTCCGCTGCGGCCTCCCGCGAAACCGAATCTGGCTGGACAGCCGGCCGCGCGTCCGATCGTTCCGCCGCGTCCGGATTTAGCGGCTAAACTTAGCCGGCCACCAGGCGCCGCCGCTCCCGGAGCGCCCCGGCCGGGAATGCCGACGCGTTCCGCGAGCCCGGTTCCCGGACAGCCGATTTATCGCGGCCCGGTTCGTCCCGGTCAGCCCCTCATGCGCGCTCCCGGCCAAGGGCCAGGAGGGTACGGCGGCGGGGGAAGCCCCGGAGGTCCCGGGGGCCTGCGGGGGCGCGGACGGCCGATGCATCCGACTTCCCCGCTGCGGGCGGAACCAGCCGCGCTGCCGGCCGATCCTGGACGCCGTCACGCCATCAAGCCGGGATCCCGCGACCGGCGCCGCGACGCCGATCCCGAAG
>Ga0310810_10007431_pt1 | contig 12498 bp, 6 predicted proteins | sample NCmetagenome_FD_207641 | JGI IMG/M metagenome (GOLD analysis project Ga0310810, IMG submission 207641) | Soil microbial communities from experimental microcosm in Duke University, North Carolina, United States - NC | ecosystem: Engineered > Artificial ecosystem > Soil microcosm > Unclassified ... | reverse complement strand
CTGCTCGGCGCGGCGGGCCAGTTCGGTATTTTTCTGACCTTGCTGCTGGCGCTCGCGGTGGGCTTCGACCGGCTCGATGCGGTCGCCGTCGCGATCATCGGCGCCTGCGACGGACCGACGGCGATCTACGTGAGCTCTAAATTCGCGCCGCAGATGCTCGGCGCGGTCTCGGTCGCCGCTTACTCGTATATGTCGCTCGTGCCGCTGATTCAGCCGCCGATCATGCGCGCGCTGACGACCGAGAAAGAGAGAAAGATCGTCATGGGCGTGGCGCAGCGGCCGGTGTCGAAGACGATCAAGATTCTCTTTCCCATCGTGGTGACGATCTTCGCCTCGATCCTGGCGCCCAAGGGCGCGCCGCTCATCGGCACGGTCATGCTCGGCAACCTCATGAAGGAAAGCGGCGTCGTCGAGCGCTTGAAAAGCGCCTCGGAAAACGAGATCACCAATATCGTGACCCTGCTGCTCGGCCTCTCGATCGGCGCCACGATGGAAGCGGCGAACTTCCTGCGTCCGCAGACGCTGCTCGTGCTAGCGCTCGGCTTCATTGCGATCGCCCTCGACACCGCCGTCGGCCTTCTCTTCGGCAAAGCGATGTGCTTCTTAACCGGCGGCAAGATCAACCCGCTGATCGGCGCCGCCGGCATCTCGGCGTTTCCCATGTCGGCGCGCGTCGTCCAGGTCGAGGGCCAGAAATATAATAAAAAAAGCTACCTCCTCATGCACGCGATGAGCGCCAACGCCGGCGGGCAGATCGGCTCGGTCATCGCCGCCGCCGTGATGCTTTCCGTGCTGCAGGGCATGGGCATCATCGGCGGGTAGCATGCCGGACAAGGATCATCTCGAAAAGAAACTCGCGGAGCTCGAGCGCCGCGCGCGCGAAGGCGAGGCGAAGGCGGTCGATAAGCAGCACGCCGAGAAAAAGCTCACCGCGCGCGAGCGCATCGAAAAGCTGCTCGATCCGGAGACCTTCGTCGAGGAGTTCATGCTCGCGGCGACCCAGGTCGTCGACTTCGGGATGGCGGAGAAGCGCCAGCCCGGCGACGGCGTCATCACCGGCTTCGGCAAGATCGACGGCCGGCCGGTCTATGTTTTCGCCCAGGACCGCGCTGTGCTCGCCGGCACCGTCGGCAGCGCGCACGGGGAAAAGATCGCCTACGCGATCCAGACGGCGCGGCGCGCGGGCGTGCCGCTGATCGGCCTTTACGACTCGCCCGGCGCGCGCATCCAGGAAGGGCTCACCGTCACCGCCGCGATCGGCAAGATCTTCTTCGAGAACAGCATCGCGTCGGGCACGGTGCCGCAGATCTCCGCGATCATGGGGCCGTGCATCGGCGTCTCGGCCTATTCGCCCGCGCTCACCGATTTCATCGCAATGGTCCAAGGCTCGAGCCAGATGTTCATCACCGGCCCGGCGGTCATCAAGGAAGTATTGGGCGAGCAGGTCTCGCTGGAAGAGCTGGGCGGCGCGAAGGTGCATGCGGAGGTCTCCGGCGTCGCCGATCTCACGGCAAAGGACGACGCGGAATGCCTGGCGATGATCCGTCGCCTCATTGGCTTCTTACCGCAGAACTTTTCCGCCGCGCCGCCGCGAAAAACCCCGACCGACGATCCCGCGCGGCGCGCCGAAAAGCTTGAGAAGATCGTGCCGGACGATATGCGGCGCGCCTATAACGTGACGCAGGTGATCCGCGACCTCGCCGACGACGGCGACTTTTTGGAATTGAAGCCCAAGTTCGCGCGTAATCTCGTCATCGGACTCGTGCGTCTCGACGGACATCCCGTCGGGTTCGTCGCCAATCAGGCCATGTTTCTGGCCGGGAGCCTCGATGTCGACGCCGCGGACAAGGGCGCGCGGTTCATACGCTTCTGCGACGCGTTTAATATTCCGATTGTGACGCTGATGGACGTGCCGGGATTTTTTCCCGGCAAGCAGCAGGAACAAAAGGGCATCATCCGCCACGGCGCGAAGCTGCTTTACGCCTACGCCGAGGCGACCGTGCCCAAGATCACCGTCGTGCTGCGCAAGGGCTACGGCGGCGCCAAGCAGGCGATGTGCACGCGCGAGATGGGCGCCGACCAGGTGCTCGTTTGGCCCGGCGTCGAGCTGGCGGTCATGGGCGGCGGCGCCGCCGTCAACGTTCTCTACAAGAAAGAGATCGAGCAGTCGAGCGATCCCGAAAAGACGCGTCAAGAAAAGCTGGACGAATACGCCGAGCGCTTCAGCGGCCCGTTCGAGGCGTTGGAAAAGCAATTCGCCCAGGGTGTCGTCCGGCCCGCCGAAACGCGCCGCCGTTTGATCCAGTCGCTGGAAATTCTGCGTGAGAAAAAAGAGGATCGGCCGCCGAAGAAGCACGGCCTGATGCCGGTGTGACTTTTACGCCGACGTGCCGTTGCCGGCGGCGCTCAGCGCCTCGCTCACGAAGGGCAGCGTGACGGTGAAGGTGGAGCCCTTGCCGACGGTGCTGTCGACCTCGATCATCCCGCCCAACCCCTCGACGTATTGCTTCACGATGTAAAGTCCGAGGCCGACTCCGCCGTAAGAGCGCGTCTCGGAGCTGTCCACCTGGCGAAACTTCTCGAAGATGATCGGCATCTTCTCTTGAGGAATGCCGATCCCGGTATCGCTCACCTTAAATTCCATCCGGTGGCGTTCGCTCAGATGTCGCGCCGAGACGACGACATCGCCTTTGGGCGTGAACTTGACGGCGTTGTTAATGAGATTCTGAAGAATATGCCTCAATCGCTCCGGATCGGTCTCGAACATCGGCAGCTCGTCGTAGCGCCAGTGGAGCGTGACCTCCTGATTGGATGGAAAGACATAGGCGGAGCGAAGCTCCTCGAAGAACTCGCTTAGATTGACGGGATAGCTCTCGCCGCGGCTGCGCGGCGCCTCCATGGAGGTCACCTGCAGGATGCCGTTGATCATCGTCAGCAGCTCGCGGGCGCGACTGACGACCTTCTTCAGGCATCTCTCCTGCTCGTCGTTTACGGGCCCCTGCATGCCGTCGCGGACCATTTCGGTGTAGCCGAGGATTGCGTTTAGCGGTGTGCGGAGCTCATGCGACATGACGCTCAGGAATTCTTCCTTGATCTTGTTCGCCTGCTCCATCGCGTCGCGCGAATTTCGAATCTCCTCATAGAGCTGCGAATTTTGAATCGCGATCGCCGCCTGGTCGGCAAGGGTGGACAGGAACTCGACCTCAGCGTCGCTGAACACATGCTCCTGCTTGGTATAGAAGGAAATCACCCCGAGCACCTCGTTCTTGGCGATCAGCGGCAGACCGAGGTAGGAGACGAGGCCGTGGCGGCGGAAAAATTCGCGGTCGCGCACGCGCGGGTCGCTCTGGACGTTGACGGAGGTCCACGCGCTCTTGCTTTCGAAGACGATATTCGGAATGCCGCGGCCGCCGCGCCAGCGCTCCGCCTTCCACTCCTCTTCCGGAACGTTGCGGCACGCGATCGGCTCGAGCATTCCGCTCGCCTTGCTGAAGAGTCTTACCGTCGTGGCGGAATAGGGCAGCAGAATATCGAGTTTTTGGAGCAGAACGTCGAGCACGGTGTGGAGGTCGAGGGTCGAGATCGCGCGCTCGATCTCTTGCAGGGCCTTCAACCGCCGCAAGTTGGCTTGCAGCTCTTCGTCGGCGCGCTGCCGCTCGATGGCGTAGCGGATAGAGCGCACCAGGAGATCGCTGTCGACGGTGCCTTTGACGAGATAGTCCTGCGCGCCCTTGCGCAGCGCTTCCGCGGCGAGCTCTTCGCTCTCCATGCCGGTCAGCACGACGATGGGCAGATTTGAAGCGTGTTCTTGCACGCTGAACAGCGTCTCGAGGCCGCGACCGTCCGGAAGCGAAAGATCCAGCAGGATGATCGAAAAGCGCTCCCGCTGCAGGCGCTCGAGCGCCGCGCTGAGCCGAACGGCGTGCGTTACCTCGAAGCCGGCGCCTCCCGCGTCGGCAAGCTCCTCCTTCAGCAGGCGGGCGTCGCCCGGGTTGTCTTCGACCAGCAGAACTTTGATGGGCGCTGGGTTCACGCGCTCTCCTGGGGCAGTTTGACGATCGTGAGCCAAAAATCCTCGATGACCTGCACGACCCGAATGAATTGCTCGAGATCGACCGGCTTGGTGATGTAACAGTTCGCGTGCAGATTGTATGCGCGCAGAATGTCGCGCTCCGCCGCCGAAGTCGTGAGCACGACCACCGGGATTTTTTTCAGGTCGCCGTCTTGCTTGATCTCCCCCAATACCTCGCGGCCGTCCTTTTTAGGCAGGTTCAAATCGAGCAGGATGAGATCGGGCCTCCGGGCATCGCTGTACTTGCCGTCGCGCCTGAGAAACGCGAGCGCCTCGACTCCATCTTCCACGACACTCACCTCGTTGAGAATTTTCCCCTCCTTGAGGGCTTCGATCGTCAAGCGGACGTCGCCCGGATTATCCTCCACCAAAAGGATCCTGGCGCTTTCGTTAATCCTTCCTAAGACCATATCGGCGCTCCTTTCGAAATCTTTAGCCCGGGATCGTGAAATAAAACCTCGAACCCGCGCCCGGCACGGATTCGACCCAAATCTTGCCACCGTGACGCTCGACGATTTTTTTGCACACCGCGAGCCCGATGCCGGTGCCGGGATAGTCGTCCTTGGAATGAAGGCGCTGGAACATGACGAAAACGCGCTCGGCGTATTTCGCGTCGATGCCGATGCCGTTGTCGGCGACCGAGAAAAGCCATTCTTTTCCTCGCCGCTCGGCCGCGATGCGCACGGCAGGCCGGCCGTGATTGCGGAACTTGATCGCGTTGCCGATGAGATTTTGAAACAATTGGCCGAGCTGCGCGGGGTCGCCCATGACGGTCGGCAGAGCGCCGCGGGTGATTTCGGCGTCGCTCTCCTCGATCGCTTTTTTGAGCGACGCGAGCGTGCCGTCGAGAACCTTCTCGCAGTCGGTGAGCTCGAAGGCCTTCCCCTGCGTGCCGACTCGGGAATACGAGAGCAGCGCGTTGATGAGCGACTGCATTCGCTGCGCGCCGTCCACCGCGAAGCGGATGAACTCGTCCGCGTCGGAGTCGAGTTTCCCTTTATAGCGACGCGATAAAAGCTGCATGTAGCTCGCGACCATTCTCAGCGGCTCCTGCAGATCGTGCGATGCGATGTAAGCGAAGTTCTGCAATTCTGAATTCGAGCGCTCCAACTCGGCGGCCTTGTTCGAGAGCTCGCCGAACAACCGGCTGTTTTCGAGCGCGAAGCCGATCTGCGCGCCGATGGCGGAAAACAGTTCGATGTCGCGGGTCGAGAACTCCCGCACCCGCCGGCCGTAAACGTAAACGACTCCGACGGTCCGGTCTTTGACGGTGATCGGCAGACCGCCCGCCGATCGGAAGCCCAAGCGCTGGCCGATTGCGCCGCGCGCGACCGAGAGATAGCTGGGATCGGACTCGATGTCGGAAAACATCAGCGGGCGGGATTCGGTGGCGATCCTGCCGACAATGCCCTCTCCCATGGCGTACTCCGCGATCCTCGCGAGTTCGTGCTCGGGAATTCCGTGGTGGGCGGCGAGCCGGAGGCGCCCGCTCTGCTCGTCGATCACATAAAATCGCCCCGCATCGACGCCCAGAATCTCGATCGTGGTTTCGAGCGCCACCTGCATCAGCACGCCGGTATCCAAAGACCGCGCCGCGGCGCTGGCCACCGCGTAGAGCGACTGGAGCTGATGATTCCTCTGCTCCGCCTCCCGGAAAAGACGGGCGTTCTCCAGCGAGACTCCGATAACGTTGCCGGTCGCCTTGAGGAGTTCGACGTCGCGCGGCTCGAACGGCGCGCTGCGCGTCGTGGAGACGTTCATGATGCCGACGATCACTCCCCTGACTTTCAGCGGCACCCAGACTAAAGCGCGGGTCCCCTCGCGGCGAATCTCCTCGCGAATGTCCCCGCTCTCGACGTCGTTGACGACCAGCGGCTCGCCGGACCGGAAGACCTGTTGGCTCTTGCCGCTGACTCGGCGGTTGTTGAGCAGCGATTCGACGTAACGCGGCGAGATCCCGCGATGGGCGGCGAGGGAAAGGTCGTCGGTCGTTGGATCTTTCAACCGAATATAGCCCTGCTCGCGGCCGGTCACCTCGAGAACTTTATCCAGCGAAGTCTGCAGTGTCTCATCGAAATTCAAGCTCTGGCTCGTCGCCGTCGCGATTGCGTTGAGCGCCTCCTGCTCGCGCGCCCGGCGCTCCGCCTCTGCGATGAGCCGAGCCTTCTGCAGTGCGATACCGACCTGATGGCCGATCGCCTCCAAGATCCGGATATCATCGAGGCGGAATTTCCGCCCCGTACGGCTCGCGACCTCGATGACGCCGAGCGTCTCTTCCAGAGTCGTAATCGGCACAATCATCGCCGAGCATGCCCCTTCACTCTTAAATGTCTGCAGTCCCTCCGTGTCTGCGACGTTATCGATGACGATGCTTTTTCTCGAGGCGATAACGCGGCGGAGAAAACCGCCCGGGACCGGAGAGCCGCCGCTCGCTTCGTAGCGGCTGATGTTCTCCGTCTTGCGGTAGCCTCGATATGCGCCGACCGGCATGCGGCCGTCCGGATTAAAGAGTCGAACATTGCCGAGGTCGGCGGCCACCAGCGCCAGCGCGCGCTCGAGTATGTCGCCGAAGACGGCCTTGACGTCGTTCGACATGAAAATCATCTGCCCGATCTCATTGAGAGCGGAGAGTTCGTGGTAACGCTCCCTCAACTCCTCCTGGGCATGTTTGCGATGGGTCACATCGGTGAATGCGACGACCGCGCCGGAGAACACGCCGCGTTCGAAGATGGGATTGCTGACGTAATCGACGACGAAGCTCGTCCCGTCGCGGCGCCCGAAGATCTCATCCGATGACACGCAGGAGGCCGCATGCCGCAGCCCGCGGATGATCGGCGAGGCACCGCCGGGAAAGTCGCTGCCGTCGACGCGCGCATGTCCGACAACGTCGGCCATCGGCTTGCCGATGATTTCTTGCTCGGCCAGGCCGAACATGCGCACGGCCGCGGGATTGGCGAAGGTGATTTTGCCGTCGACGTCTAAGCCGCAGATGCCGTCGCCGACGACATCGAGGATGAGCTGATTGCGCGCAAACGCAGACTCGTTGAAGCGCCAGGCGATGATCGTTCCGGCGGCCGCTGCCAGGACAAAAAACGCATGGATGCCGGCCCAGGTCCAGGGAGCATCAATGGCCGCGGCGTGATTGAAAACCTCGGCCGGCCATATCGTTCCGATCAACCCGTGATGTATGGCGACGTAAGCGACCGCGATGAGGTACGGCACCCAATCCTGATAGAGGGCGAGAAAGGCGAGCATGACGAAGAAGTGGAAATGAACCTCGATGTAGCCGCCGGAAAGGTGCACGAGAATCGCCGATGCGCTCATCAACGAGAGGCCCACCGCCGTCGCTTTATAAGCGCGGCCGAGAGGCGCTGCCGCGAGCAGCGCGAACACGACGACAACGAGACCCTCAAGCAAGGTGTGGTTGGTCGTTCCGTCGCGGAAGTACGCGCCTAAGCCGCTTTCAAATGGATAGCCGACGATAGGGCCGATCAGCGCGATGACGACCGCGTGAAACCACGCGAGCCATAAGAGGAAGCGATGGCGGCGCTCCCATAGATCGTCGGGAAGCGACTTGCCTCTGGGAAGCATTTCCGCGAGGCGCGCCATTCGCCGCCGCGGCGGCCGCGCAAGCCCATCCATCGATTCGACCTTCGTTTCCATGCGCGGATCTTAGCAATCGCGCGGTCGACCCTCGCATGGCAACTGCACGGTCGCGAGCCAGAATTCCTCGATCGATTTCACGACTGCGATAAATTCCTCGAGATTAACCGGCTTGGTGATGTAGCAATTGGCGTAGAGATCGTAGCTCCGAGTGATGTCCTGCTCCGCCCGCGAGGTCGAAAGAATGACGACCGGCGTGCGGCGCAGTTCGGCGTCTATTTTGACGTCGGCCAAGACTTCGAGACCGCTTTTTTTCGGCAGATTCAAATCAAGCAGGATCATGTCGGGCCGGGCGGCCGCGGCAAACTTCCCTTGGCGTCGCAGAAAAGCGAGCGCCTCAACGCCGTCGCCGACGACGCTAAGGTGGCTGGCGACCCGCGCCTCCTTGAAAGCCTCGCGCGTGAGTCTTGCATCTCCGGGATTGTCCTCGACGAGGAGAATTTCAACCGGTCTTACAATTGCTGTGTGAGACATGGCACCTCTCAAGCCGGAATGGTGAAATAAAATGTCGCGCCTTCGCCGGGCTTCGATTCCGCCCAGATGCGTCCGTTGTGGCGCTCGACGATTTTTTTACAGATGGCGAGTCCGATGCCGGTTCCGGCGTATCGCTCTTTACTATGCAACCGTTGGAAGATCACGAAGATTCGGTCGGCAAACTGAGGGTCGAAGCCGATGCCGTTATCGTGGATCGAAAAGATCCATTCGTCGCCGTCGAGCCGCGCCGAAACGTGGACTTTAGGCGCTGCGTGGTTGCGAAACTTGATGGCATTGCCGATAAGATTTTGAAACAACTGCTTCAGTTGGTGGCCGTCTCCGGTGACCATCGGCAACGGTTCGGTGACGACTTCGGCGCGGGATTCCTCGATGGTCGGTCTCAAATTCCCGAGCGCCTGCTGCACCAAGCTCGCGCAGTCGACATGTTCAAAATGATCCCGGTTGCCGATTTTCGAATATTCGAGCAGATCTTGGATCAAGTTCTGCATCCGGTTGACACCCGCGACGGCGTAACCGATGAACTCGTCGGCATCCGCGTCGAGCTTATGGCCATAGCGCCGTGCCAAAAGCTGGGTATAACTCGCCACCATGCGCAGCGGCTCCTGCAGGTCGTGCGATGCCACGTAGGCGAACTGCTCCAGCTCCGCGTTGGAACGCGCCAGCTCGACTGTCTGACTTTTGAGCATCGTATTGGCTAATTCGAGTTCACTTTTCGCCGCCGCGGTCTCTTCGTAGAGCTGCGCGTTGTAGATCGCCATCGCCGCCTGGGCAGCCAGAGCGGTCAAAAAGTCGGTTTCTTCATCGGTGAAGCGGTGCTCCACCTTGGTAAAAAAAGTGATAACGCCGAGGACCCGGCCTTTGGCCGTTAGAGGCACGCGGAGATAAGAGACGAGCCCCTGGCTGCGGAGCAGCGCCGAGGACAACGACCGCGGATCGGTCTGCGCGTTCAACACCATCACCGGTTTGTCTGTTTCCGGCAGCATACGCCCAATCCCGTAGTCCCCGGGGGCCGTCTCGGCTTTCCAGCGCGCCTCGTCGAGATTGCGGCAGGCGACCGGTTCGAGAATGCCGGTCTGACGGTTGAGAAGCCGGATGGTCGTTGCGGCGATGAACGGCAGCATCTTGTCGGATTTCTCCAACAACATATCGAGCACGGCGCGGAGGTCGAGAGTCGAGGTGCTCGCTAGATTGATCTCATGCAGCGCCTCGAGGCGAGCTTCCGCGGCGGCGCGCTCGGTGATCCTCTGTTCGAGTTCGGCGGAAGTGCGGCGAATCCTGCCGAGCACGAGGCCGAGACCGCCGATGCCGAGAATCCCCATCGTCGCGAGCAGGATGAACGTATTCTTAAGGCCGGCTTTGGTCTGCTCGGCGGCGGCGCCGTCAAGCTTCTGAATAATCTCCTGCACGCCGCGAATGTCGCCGACTCGCCAGTTGGTTTTCGGGCTTTCGGGATGGCTGTTATGGCACGGGATGCAGCTCGCCTGCATCGATATCGCAGTCGCGTAACGGAGCGACGGATGTCCTTGAAAATTCTCGAAACGGTAAAACGGCTTGTCAGGGTGACGCTGCAGCTCAGCCAGCGCCTCTTTCTCGAAAGCATCGCGAGGACCGGTTTCGGTCCGAAAATGAAAAGGATATTCGCTGAAAATCCGGATCTGCGTCGCCGAGCTTTTCTCAACGATATACTTACCGAACTCGATCGTGAACGTGGCAGGAATCGGAATGGTGCCATGTTTTGCGGCGTAATTGTCCGTCGCCTCGATACCGAGCGGGCGCAGCCGTTCAACGACCTCGGAATTATAGAAGCTGCGCAGGTCGGTGATCGATTGAGAATAGATCGAGGTCGCTTGGAGAGCGCCGGTCTCAACGAGGTGCGAGGAAAGGTGCGACAGCTGCCACAAAGTGGCCGCTGCTGCTACGCCAAACATCAGCGCGAGGGCGAATGTCGTCCGCTGGTAAACCCAGCGACGTGCCGTCGAGCGCGCTTTGACTTTTAATTGCCCGAGCGCGGCCTTTAACGCTTTCATTGCTACCCCTCGGTCTGCGAATACGGCCAGAGGCCGAAATACCTAGCCGGTGGGTGAGCAAAGGCCGTACCAGCATTTCTGGTCGACAACCGCTCAATTTGTGCATGAGCGAAGCCAAAAACGGCATTATCGTGCGGATCAACGGCGGCGGGGCTGCAAAAAAATTTTCCGTTAGGCAAAAATTGCAGCGTGCGAACGGTATAGGAGAGTTTTAGTCGGCCTGAGCTCCGATAAATGGCTGGGCGTGGTTCTCGGACGGGCCGTTTCCGTTCGCGCAGGGAATCTTGAGTGTGAAGGTGGACCCCGCGCCCTGCTCGCTCGCGACGCTGATGTCGCCGCCCAAAAGCTCGGTGAACTTCTTCACGATATGCAGCCCGAGGCCGACACCGCCGGACGAGCGCGGGCGCGATGAGCGCACCTGCGAGAACATGTCGAAAATGTGCGGCAGCTCTTCGGCCGGAATGCCGATGCCGGTGTCGGCAATCTGGAACTCGACGAAGCCGTCGTCGGGTTGATGGCGCGCCGACAGCACGATCGTCCCTCTCTCGGTGTATTTCACGGCGTTGCCGAGCAGGTTGGTAAGAACGTGCCGCAGCTTTTCCGGGTCGGTGGAAACGACCGGCAGATCGGGCGGGTACTCCCAAACGAGACCGATCTCTTTTTGCGTCGGCACCGAATAGACGGACCGCAGCTCGTCGACAAAGTCGCTGAGTGAAACGTTTTGGAGGTCGGGCTTGACGGCGCCGGCTTCGATCTTCGTCGCTTCCAAAAGCTGATCGATCATGCTGAGAAGCGTGCGGGAATTCACGACGATTTTTTCGATGACCTTCGTCTGTTCCGGGTTCGATTCGCCGCAGAAGCCGCCTTCCATGAGCGCCGCATAGCCCATGATGATATTGATCGGCGTGCGCAGCTCGTGGGAGACGAAGCCCAAAAACTCGTTTTTGACTTTGCTCGCCTGACTGAGCGCTTCGGCCTGTTGCCGCGTCTGCTCCAGCAGCCGCGAATTTTCGAACGCGACGGCCGCGCCGTTGCTCATCTGCTGTAGGAGGTCGATTTCTTCCGGCAGAAATTCTCTCGGGCGATAGCTGAGGGCCCTGAGAACGCCGACGACTTCGCCCCGGCGCGAAAACAGCGGCACGGACAGATAGCCTTGGATTCCCAGGCGGCGGGCCGTTTGCCCGATCGGCGGATTTTTCACTTGGCTGATGTTCGGCAGAACCAACGGCCGGCGATTCTCAATCACCCAGCGCGAGCCGCCGCCCTTGCCGGTGGCGCCGCCGCGCATCTCCTGCTCGTCGATGCCGGAAATTCCCAAGATTTGCGAGCCGTGGTCGCGCACCCGCACATCGGCGATATCGACCTTGAAGAACTCACGGACTTTATCGGTGAGCTTTTTCAGCAAAGTGTCGAGATCTTTGGAGGCGATATCCTGATTGAGCTCCTTGAGCAGCGCTTGGATCGCCTCTTGGCGCTTGAGACCGCGGTTCGCCTTTTCGAGCTCCAGAGTCTGCCTCTTGGTCTCGGCGTGCAGCTGCGAATTATGGATCGCGACAGCGGCTTGGCCGGCAAGCGTCGTGCAAAATTCGATCTCTTCGGTCTCGAAGCTGCGTTTTTCGCGCCTGAGAAATGAAAGTATTCCCAGAGTCTCACCCTTGACGACCAGCGGCAGTCCAAGATACGAAACCAGGCCCTGACGCCGGAAGAATTCGGCATGGAGCATGCGTGGATCGGCTGCGGCATCGGAAATAATAACCGGGCTGCGGCTTTCGATCACGTCTTTGACGACCGGCGGCAGCGTCTTGGAATCGCGTCCTTTCCACGCCGCCTCGTCGAAATTCCAGCAAGCCGTCCGTTCCCATGCGCCGGTCTCCGCGTTCTTAAGCCAGACGAGAGCCGCCATGCCGGGCCAGAGCAGCGCTATTTTCTGGAGCAAAACTTTGAGCACCACTTGAAGGTCGAGCGTCGAGGTCAGGGCCGATTGGATCTCGCGCAGCGCCGTGTTCTTTTCCAGATGCCGCCGAAGCTCCGCTTGGGCGCGGCGCGTCTCGGTCTCGCGCTGCTCAAGCCCTTCGGCCATGCGGTTGAACGCGGCGGCGAGCTGCTGCATTTCTCCGCCGACGTTCGGCAGAACAACGCGCGCGCCAAGATCGCCTTGGCCGAGCTGCTCAGAGGCGTCGGTCAATCTCTTCACGTGACGGACGATCAGCCAGTTGCCGCCCCACCACGCGCCCACAAGAG